>Ga0210409_10000683_pt1 | contig 50631 bp, 41 predicted proteins | sample IncBWH17MmetaG_FD_161649 | JGI IMG/M metagenome (GOLD analysis project Ga0210409, IMG submission 161649) | Forest soil microbial communities from Barre Woods Harvard Forest LTER site, Petersham, Massachusetts, United States - Inc-BW-H-17-M | ecosystem: Environmental > Terrestrial > Soil >... | reverse complement strand
CCCGCCACAACTTCTTCTTCGCGCGCAGTCCTTCGTTGAGGGCTACCGCTTGCAACTGGTTCATGATCCGGGTACGTGCCTGCACCATGCGGTGCCGGTGCCACAACAATTGCCGTAGATCGCGGTTTTCCCAGCTCGGTACCCAGATCCGCGGAAAACGATCCTCCAACAGCAAGCGCAGCAGCAGTCGCGCATCCTCCCGATCCGTCTTCGCCTTGCGTACCCGCTTGGTTTGAATCTCCGCCGCATCGCCGATCCACAACTCAAAGTTCAGCTCAGCCAGCAATCGTTCAAACCAGCGGGCGTGTCCACTCGCTTCCATTCCCACGCGCACTTTCTGTCCCTGCGCCGCCAGCTCTCGGTAGAACTTCTCCGCTTCCTCACGGTGTTGCAATTGCCGTTCCTGGAACTCTCCAGTATCTGTATCCACAAACGCAATTTGCTGGAAACCCGGGTGATAATCTGCTCCTATAATGATCATTGTCCGGCTCCTTTCTACCCGAGCCTCTTTGGTTGGTTATGGCACCACCAAGTTTACTTGGGTCTAGGAGCCGGCATTGTTATGGAATCAATTACACTCATCGACCCAGCCGAGGGAATACGACCCGTACAACGGCATGGCGTCACTCTGTATCATAGCCATGGGTGAGTTGTCGCCAGCCACCTTGTCACTTGAGGGATCTCTGGCCGGGGGGTATACCTTGGCATACACACTTCTCAACATCTCCGAGCGTGACGTACCAAGCAAGAAGTCGTACTGGAAATTGTTGCTAGCTGGCATTTTCGTGGTCGTTGCCCTTTCCCTTTCCTTCCTCCGCTGGGGTGGATACCTACTTGTGGCACGAAACCCTCTGCCAGAGCGCGTGGACGCAGCTGTCGTACTCCAGGGTTCTATGGCTGGTGAGAGGGCTCGAATCGCCACAGCAATGGCGATGTTGCAGAGGAATTCGGCGGAGCGAGTCGCGTTCAGCGTTCCCAAGGAATCCTATTGGGGTGAAGAGATCGCGCCGATTGCGCGGAATTACATCGACAAGAACTATGGGGCTGACTTGGCCTCTAGGGTAGACTTCTGCGAAACGTCGAGCGTCAGCTCGACCGAGCAGGAAGCCGACGCGCTCAGCACGTGCATCCAGGAGCATCGGTGGAAAACGATTGTCCTTGTGACTTCAAACTATCACAGCCGCCGAGCGGGGCTGATTTGGAGAAAGTCTTTACCCAAGCGTGATCCGTCGATTCAGTTGTCGGTGGATAGTGTGGCCGATCCCGATTATCAGCCGCGTGGATGGTGGCGCCAAAGAACCTATGCGACAACTTGGCTCACGGAGTCTGCCAAACTCGTTTGGGCCCTTCTCTAGTCACGAGCCGTTGCGGGTGCGACGCGCTCTAGAGCTCTATCCAAATGACGCTCTCATGTGCTTCGAGCTGGCTGGGCGTAAGAGAGCCTGAGCTAATGTGCACCTTGGGCACAGGCTCTACTATTCTGCTCAGAGATAAGCTGACTTCCGAGAGTGAGACTCATCGGCCATCATGACCCTTTCTTAGATTGTTCATCTGCCGAGATCCCTCCGTCCACCCTCGCCGCATGGAAGCCCCGTTCGGCATTGATGTCGTCGAGACTAACGTAAGCGCAACCGACGGCTTGCACCAACTCTTCGCAATCGTAGTCTTTCCCGAAAACGCGATCCCGCACAGAATGAACAAGCGTTTCATCTCATTGATCGGCGCAGTGCGCACCCTCGTATCGTAGCAAGGCGGGTACGTATATTGGGCAACTGTCTTAACCAGATTGGATGAGAAGGTCGATCCCCAATCACGGATGGCTATAAGCTACCGTGGATCAACGCACTCAAAGGTGCAATCAGAGAATAAGGAGATCGACCTTGAAGAAGGATAACAATTCTGCCAAATATCATGCTGGTGAGCGTGACTCAGCGCACGCGCGAGATCGGCCTGGAGAAAGCGATCGGCGCCCGCCGCTTTGATGTCCTTGTGCAGTTCCTGTCGGAAGCGCTGGCGATTGCCTTTTTCGGGGGCCTGTTAGGCATTGTGCTCGCCTACGTTGTTTCGTTCTCTGTAGGCACGCTTACCTTTTATAGTGCGATGGCTCAGCACGGATAGGCGGGCGACATTCGCCTCATGATTTCACCTGCTAGCGTTTTGGTTTCTACCTGTATCCTCACGCTGGTCGGCTTGGTCAGCGGCATGATCCCAGCGATACGGGCGTCACGTCTCGATCCGATTGAGGCATTGCGCTACGAATAGGCCTACCCGGGTTAAGGCAAAGGCACACGCACCGCAGTGCGCGTCTTGGCGTATCCGGATCCCGTGCACTAGAAAGAAACTGTGGCGAGTCGGAGTGTCTATATTTGTGGAAGTGTGGTCTTCGCCATTTGAGGCTGGCACCGGCTCTCGGCAACGCCCGCGAAGCCCTACCGCCATGGGTATGTCCATTTTAACTTGTGCTTTCAGTAACTTACGGCGATTACTTCGGTGGTTCGATAGACTTTGGATAGATTGCCCCACGGTGGTAAGCACCCTATAATCAGGGCACTCTGGTTGAAGTTTTCTCCGTCAGGTTCCGGGTAGATTCACGGCGAGGACTTTGTGTCTTTGCCTGCGAGGATGAGTCCCGGATATGCGAAAGCACCTGCAAATCGCTCTGATGGCAACTCCTGTTCTCGCAGCCTCCCTTTCTATTCCCACCATCTGCGGCGCACAAACGTCTGCGGACGGTGGCTCCTCGTCGCTGGTCGCGACCACCGACGAAAATGGTCGAAAGATCTATGTGAATGAGTACGTTCCGATTACACCCGTAAGTGGAAAAAAGACAACCGCATTGGGCGAACGCCAGCCAACGGGTCTGGTGTACTGGAGCGTGACGGACAAGCGCTACAAGCCGGTTCCCTCGGCCAAGATGGGGGCGGCGCGTTCCGCGGCGGCAGAGGTGAATCAGTACCTCCGGCGAGATCCCGAAACCTCGACCTCAAACGCGAGTTTCCTGCGCAGCAATAAACCCTTCAGCGAGCAGGACGTAGAGGCAGCCATCCAGCAGGCGGCCGCACGCCACAATGTTGATCCGAACCTGGTGCGGTCCGTGATCAAGGTAGAGTCGAACTTCAATCCCAATGCGGTTTCGCGCAAGGGCGCCATGGGGTTGATGCAGCTCATGCCAAGTACGGCGCGCTCTTTGCACGTCACAAATCCGTTTGACCCGCAACAAAACGTGGACGCCGGGGTTCGTCATCTTAAGCAGCTTTTGGAGAGCTACGGGGGCAACGTAAAGCTCAGCCTAGCCGCCTATAACGCCGGGGCGGGAGCGGTCGCCCGGAGCGCAGGTGTTCCTCGCTTTGCAGAAACGCAGAATTACGTACGCCGGATCACAAGCCTGTATTACGGCAACTCCGATCCCAGCTCACGAATCATCGGAAACGTGGTGCATGACCCGGTCCGCGTGGAACGAGACGCCCGGGGCGTCCTCTACATCAGCAACACCGACTAGGACTTTTGGCATCTGTACTGGGGTACACTCCCAATGAGTGCCCTGGTTTCTTGCTCTCTCAGGTAAGTTTCGGATAACCGTTAAACGAACTGTCGAACAAAGCTGGAAACGTTGAAGACCCTACCTCGAAGCCAGCGTGGGTTGCGTTTGGGAGCAACGGCCGTTCTGTTGCTGCTGACGGCAATGCCCGTACACGCCCGTGTACGGCACAGCGACGCGTGGGCTCGCGACAACTTCACCAAAGCGGAACGAATGCGCGAGGCGCTCAACGGCCGGCCGGCCAAGGACCGCGCGCGCCGGGATTATCACCGCGTGATCGAGGCTTACCGGAGGGTGTATTTCGGCTCTCCGACGTCGTCAAAGGCAGACTCGAGCGTGGTCGCTGTCGCCGAACTGCAGGTAGAAATGGGCCGCCGGTTCGATGATGACAAGATCCTGCAGACTGCCGTAAAGCAGTATGAATTCCTGCGCCGTGAATATCCGGGCAGCAAATATCGCTTCGATGCGCTGTTCACGATCGGCGAAATCTACAAAGACGATCTGGGCGATACCGAAAAAGCCAAAGCAACGTTCACGGAGTTCCTGCGGCGATATCCGAGGAACCGGTTAGCGGATGAGGCGCAGCAAGCGGTTGCTGAGTTGAAGACCCCTTCGCCGGAGCGCAACGCGTCTTCACCGGCGAAGAAGACAATGCCTGCGAGCGAGAAAACCGCGGCGCAGCGCGAGGCGGAAAAGTATCAGCGCGCGGCCGATCTCCCCGGGATTCCGGCGGGATCACCCGTTGCCGAGGACGTGAAAACGTCGAAGAACGAAGTGCCTGGCGTCGGCAATGGCGTAGCCAACGACGAGAAATCAAGTACAGCTGCGAAGAACGACGAGAGCGACGGGCACGAAGACACGGCGCTGCCTAGAGTGACCGGAATCCGGCACTGGTCTACGCCCGACTACACGCGGGTAGCGATCGACGTGGAAGAGAACGTGAAATTCAGTTCGCACCGCATCGATCATCCGGACAGAATTTTCTTCGATCTTCAGGACACCAAGCTGGCATCCACGCTGGTCGGCAAGAGCTTCGATGTGGATGACGGATTCTTGAAGAAAATCCGCGTCGCTCAGTTCAAGCCAGGCAAAGCGCGAGTGGTGCTTGAGGTCGATGACCTCTCCGATTACGACGCGTTTCTGCTTTCGAATCCTTCCCGACTGATTATCGATATCCACGGGAAAGATAATGGGAAAGCCAAGGCTGGCGCATTGCCCGGCGAACCGATCAGCGATCGGCCAGCGCTCGCCAAGGACGAGGGAATGAATGGCCCGGAGGAATCAACCGATGCGGGCGCTACCTCAGATTCCGCGGCGAAGCAACCTGACACGGACAAGGCGGCAAAATTAGAAGATACGAAGCCGACGGTGACGACGGTGAAGGTCGGCAAGACATCGGTCAAGAAAATCATTGAAGCTCCAGATAACAACGGCGCCGCATCGATCAAGAAGCCGGCGCCGCGCTCGGTCGAAGACCTGCGACCAGACACGTTAGCGGCGAAGCAATCAGTTGCCGAGGCGGCCGAGAAGGAAGTCGCCGACGACGATGTGCTGGATACGAAGCCGGCGCCTGCGCGCGTCAAGTCCAAGCGCAAGGGTTCAAACGCGGCGGCGGATTTCGATATCCATGAGGCGCGACCCACCGCAGCCGGCGACCGATCACTCATTCGCGCACTGGGCTTGAAGATCGGAAAGATCGTCATCGACCCGGGTCATGGCGGGCACGATACGGGAACGATTGGTCCCGATGGCTTGCTGGAAAAAGACGTGGTGGTGGATGTTGGCCGGCGTCTGGGCAAGCTTCTGGAAACGCGGCTGGGTTCTGAGGTCGTGTACACGCGCAAAGACGATACTTTCATTCCGCTGGAGACCCGCACCGCCATCGCAAATCAGGAGCGGGCCGATCTGTTTGTGTCGATTCACGCGAACTCCAGCCGGGACCCGAACGCGCGAGGCGTGGAGACCTATTACCTGAACTTCACCTCGTCGCCGGATGCGATGGAGGTGGCGGCGCGCGAAAATGCGGTGTCGGAGAAGTCGATTCACGAACTCGGAGACCTGGTCAAAAAGATAGCTCTGAAAGAAAAAATCGAGGAGTCGCATGAGTTCGCCAGTAACGTACAGCAGGCGCTGCAGAGCGGCCTCGCGCTGCGGAGCGCCGGCGTCAGAGATCGGGGAGTCAAGAAAGCTCCGTTCATTGTGCTGATCGGGGCGAACATGCCATCGATCCTGGCGGAGATTTCGTTTGTCAGTAATCCGACCGACGAGCGGAAGCTGCAGACTCCTGAATATCGCCAGCGAATCGCCGAGTCGCTCTATCGCGGGATTGCCAAATACGTAAGCGGCCTGAGCGGCGTCAAGGTCGCCAGCCGGGTGGCCAAGAACGAAGGGCAGTAGGACAGGTGTCAGGTTTCAGGGTGTGTGTAGCCGGCGTCCGGGCGGCTGTCCTGAGGGCACCCTGCCCTCACCCGCAGCTGAAACGCCTGCAAGGCAGCCGACGATATTCGGGGCGCATACAGAGACTGAGGATTGTTTACCCGGGCATCGGTATCTTCGTCAGGATGTCAAGTCCCACCGACATTTAGCAACGATTTGAGTGGCGGCCCAGCGCCTCATAGCCTTCTCCGAGTGGAAACTTTCTGGCGGCGTCTGTAGTCTAATAAGCACAGATGCGTCTTCCCTTTGTACCTGCCATGACACGCTACCAAGTATTGCTGTCCACCTTTTTCATACTTCTCGCGCTTGGGGCGTTTGCGGCCAACCCAGCCGCGAAGCCCGCGACCGACGCCCCGGTGCTGCCGAAGGAGTTCGGCGGCTGGCAACTGCAAGGTGCAGGGCAGGTCAGCAAGGACCCGGCTGCCGCAGATCCCGCCAATCCCGCAGTGCTGAAGGAGTACGGCTTTACGGACTTCTCCTCCGCGACCTACACCCGGGACGATGGTCGCAAGCTCACTCTGCATGCTGCGCGGTTTGCCGATGCCAGTGGAGCTTATGGCGCATTCACCTACTATAAGCAACCCGAGATGCTGAATGAGAAGATCGGCGACCAGGCTTCATCGCTCAACAACCGTGTACTGTTTTATCGTGGCAATGTTTTGGTCGACGCCCTCTTTGACAAGCTCAGCGTGATGTCGGCGGCGGAGTTGCGCGAATTTGCTAGCGATATTCCTTTGCCGCAAGGCGGTGCTCGCAACCTGCCGTCGCTTCCGACCTATCTGCCCAAGCAGTCATACGTAAAGAACACAGCCAAGTACATCCTTGGTCCAACGACGCTCGACAAGATCGGATCGCCACTGTCCGCTGAGTTGGTCGACTTCGCCGCCGGCGCAGAAGTAGTACAGGGGACGTACGAGAGTTCCGGCGGACAAGCAACGCTGGTTCTGATCTCGTATCCCACGCCGCAGATTGCAGCGGAACATCTTCGCAAGATCGACGCCGCGCACATACCCGGAGCTCAGCCAGCGGGATCACCGCCGCCGGTCGAGGTAGGGACATTTGCTGACAAGCGGAGTGGGCCGCTGGTGGCGATCGCAGCTGGACCGTTCTCGCAGAGCGAAGCGAAGTCTTTGCTCGCTTCGGTCCACTACGATGCCGACGTCACTTGGAACGAGAACACCTTCTTCGACAAGAAAAACAACTTGGCGAACCTGTTGTGGAACGTAATCCTGCTTTGCGGCGCGATCATGGGACTGACGCTTGTGGCGGGTTTAGCGTTCGGTGGATTACGAGTGCTTTTGCAGCGTCTTGGCCCGAAGAGCGCCCGCGGTCCGGAGGCGGAATTCATCTCCCTGCACCTCGACGAGCGAGCTCCGGATTCGTCGCCCCAATCGCGGTTCAGCGCGACCAGTTGATGCCCGGCAGTCACCTTGGTGACACTGTAACTCCTTCAATTAAATCGTTTTAAGCGTTTTCCAACGGGTGATTCGCCGATTTTGGGTCCGTTTCGGATCATGTTGCCTAATTTTGTAAACTATTGAAAACAAAGACGCTTATTATCGAGAAATCGCTTGACACTCTCCTTTTTCGGCTCATAAGATTTCGCCAGAAAGTTTTGGCGGACTTTGCCTTCCGTTAGAACTATTCTCCCTTGAAGTGAAGAGGCCACCCAGTTGCCGGGTGGCCTTTTCATTTGGTTGCGTTTACAGCGTCGATTGACCATCGAGCCGTTGGAATTACGGTTTAACGATCAACGGTCGCATCATGTCGTGCTCTTCGTGCTCGAGAATGTGGCAGTGCCACACATACTCATGACCACCAGTGCGTGGACTCATCGGAACGTCGTAGGGCACCTTGGGAAGATCGAACCTCGCGATGATGGTGGTGCATTCTCCCGGATTCATGCGCACCGTTTCTTTCCATCCGAGCTCATTTGCATCGGGTAGACGCGGATGGTCAGTAAACTCCGGTACGCCGTCGTACGCGGGCACGTTGAAGGGCTGACGAGAGCGCACCTGCACATTCACAAGATGAAAGTGCATGGGATGCGTGTCGCCGGTGAGGTTGAAGATGCGCCATACCTCTGTTGACCCCTGGCGAACGATTTCCGTGGGCTCTGAATCGTAGGCTCTCCCGAATTCCAATTGCCCATTAACGGTATCCTGCGCCTGGTTGTTTCCCAGTAGCTGGATCAGGCGGCCGTAATCGTCGAAGGTCTCGTTGAGCGTGAGATCGCGAACGCGTACCGCCTTCCGCATTTCGAGTTTTTCGAGCTTCGGAACTACGCTATCAACCAGATGTCCGAGCTGACCTGAACCATTCACAGCGAGGGCTTCGAGCAAGTCCAGCGATGGGGGATCCGGCGGACCAACACGCGGCACCACCTGGAACTGCATCAGCGTGCGTGTGTTGGGACCGTAGCCCGCAGAAGTGGAAGGCGCTCCGCCAGCCAGTGTCTGGTCGGGATCTCCGGTGAAGTAATCATTCAGCGGATCACCCTGCGGGAATGGCGCTGGCGCATCATTGTACAGAATGAGCTTCGATCCGACCGGCACATCGCTGAAATCGATAATGACATCAGCTCGCTCAGCCGGAGCCATCAGCAGGTTGTATTTCAGAGTCGAAGCAATCGGGTTGCCCGCCGCATCGTTCATCACGCTGAACTGCACCGGCGGATGGTTGAGAGCAACGGGGAAGGGGATGAATCCAGCTTCGTTGCCAATCTGAATGAAGCGAGGACCGGACTTGTGCAAGTTCGCCTCGCCTGCATCTTTGGCATTCGCGTAATACAGTTGCAGGTTATAGAACCGCGCCTGCGAAGCGTTCAAGATGCGGAAGCGGTAGTGCCGCTGTTCAACCGGCAGATAGGGATACAACGCTCCATTCACGACTGAGGTGTCCGAGAAATACTCTGGAGCCGTCGACAGATCGGGCAGAGGATATTTGGCCGGGACTCCATTGTCTGGCCCGTAGTCCCATCGCCCTTGTGGTTGACTCGCCTTCTCGTAATCATGCGGATACCAAAGCTCGCCCGGTTTCCCCCAGATGTAGCCCTTATCGACTTCCGCTTGGGAGACGAACGTCTTGTCCTGAATGACAAGGGGAACTTCATAGGAAGGAATGATGTGGTTTCTGATTAAAGAAGCTTCGAAGTCGTCGCGAATGATGTATGCGGAGGCGATGCCCGCGTATGCATTCAAGCGTGTCGTTCCGAGTGCGTGATCGTGATACCACACCAGGCGTGCGCTCTGGTTATTCGGATAGCGGTAGACAGCCTCTCCTGGAACATTGGTTCCGTTCAAGAAACTTATTCCGTTGCTCGTGGGAGAGAACCAGGAAAATGGTCCGCCATCCGAGGTCCACGGGACAAGGCCACCGTGCAAGTGCACGCAGATGCGGTTCTGCTCGAGTTCTGCGCCCATGATCGTTGTGTCTACAGGAAGTGGATGTACAGGTGGCAACTGGTTGATAGCTTTCAAGCGTACCGGGCGGTTCTGTTGCGCAACGATGACTCCGCCCAAGTAGCGATGATTGGGCTGCTGGCCGTTCGTGACGTCGGCGTAGCCCCAAAACTTCGTCGGTCCCGGCAGGTCGGGGTGCATCATCTGGGTAAACTCGCCAACCTGAATCTGATAGTAGTCTTCGCCGGGAAATGTGGTGGTGTCCGGTGATGCTACGGGGATACCGGTCGGTCCTAAGCCTTGCAGCGGAACGACGAATTTGCGGATCCTGGTTGGACTTTGCGCAAATGGCCACGCGAGTCTGGGTAATACGAGAGCGCTGCCGCTGGCCATAGCGGCCATCTTCAAGAAACTCCTCCGCGTCGACATAAGAGGTCTCCTCCTGTTGACCTTCAAGTTCTTCAGCTGTCCTTGGGGTAGGGCCGAGGGACGAAGAAAGCTTTACGTGGAGGAGACACTACGACGAAGCAGCGTCTTCTGAAGCACGTGGAGAAGTCTTCGCACGCGGGGGACGGTCAAACTAACTTTGACCAGCGTGTACGGTCTTCGTCAGGGCACATGGCGACGTCCCAGACCGTGCTGGCATTAACGCATATTCGAGAATTTGGACGCTGTGGTCCACATCACCATCAGATGTGAGGCCTGAACAGCGCGGGGCTGCGGCGGGATTAAAATGATAGTGAGCTCACCTGCCAATGAAAGCAGGCTCGGGAGGTGGCGCGATGAAGTACTTGGTATTCCTGTTCTGGCTCCCCGCTCTGTTGGTCCTCTACTTAAGCGTTCATCAGGAAATCCTGTCGGAGAAGGGACGTGTCGTGCCAGAAAAACCACCCCTGACGGCGCATGCCGGCCATCATCACTGAGCGATAGGGGTTGCGAGTCGGCGATCGTCGCCGATCAGATCAACGCTCCGGTTTGGGCCCCCGATGCGCGCAGCTTGACGTGTTGAGACATTCGTCAGGAATCCTCAGTCGCTCGACCGGCTTCCCATTCACGATGTGGGACTCGATAATTTCGTCGACATCTGCCGCGGTAACACGACCGTACCAGACGCCATCCGGATAGACCACCACGGTTGGTCCGTGTTCGCATTGATCGAGGCAGCCCGACATGTTCGCGCGCACTCTCTTCTTGAAGCCGCGCAGTGCGAGTTTTTGTTTGAACGTGAACTGCAGTTGGGCCTGGCCTTGGGGATCGCAGCAACCGCGCGGATGTCCAGCCTCCCGCTGGTTGCAGCAGATGAACAAGTGCTTTTCGAACTTGGGCATGCTTTTAATGCTACAGGAATCTAGCGCCCGGAAACGCGCGGCTTCGTAGCGTGGTCCACGAAATCAAAAAACCGACACGACGGAGGGGCGTCTTTTTCTGAGACAGGGAAAGATTCTAGGAAAGGCGAAATCGCCTGGGCGCCGTAGCTACCCTTAGTCCTTCAGCTCGACCATCGGTTGATCGTTCTGGCAGAAGGTTGCCACCCGCTTCAGTGCGCCCTGCGCCTCGGTTACGTACATCACGGGGCCATAACAGAAGACCGCGTGACCGCTGGCGGCGAAGTACCATTTCCCGCCCTTGCGATTGTGGTGGGTGGCGGTCTCGACGGGCACGTGCGGGGGCGGCGCAAATTTCGGTAACGGCAACGAGAACAGCAAAGCTAGGGTCAATGCTTTCATCGCATGCTCACAGAGCCCTGGGAGACGGGCGGAGAATGTTAAATCGACATCAAACTTCTGCGTTCGTCGGCGATATCTGAGGCCGGCGTGGGCGGTTTTTCTGGCAAGGGTCGTCTTACTTTCGCGCCACTGTGAGCCTTATTCGCCTTTTCGGACGGAACTGCCTGGGTCGACGGAGCCGGAACCGGAGAAACTTTCTCTACATCCGCTGGCGCCTGGGTCGGGGCGCTTGGGACTTCTGCTGCCTGCGCTTGCTGCACCTGTTTGTTCTTCAACGCAGACATTTCCGTGCTGGTTCCCAACAACTGCTGGATCGTGGAACGTTGGGATTCGATGGTATTGCTCTGCTCTACGATCAGAAGGGTCATCAGGCCGTAGGAGAGTAAGAATACGACGACGAGCAGGGGAAGGAGGGAGTACTTCCGCTTGGGTCGAACTTCCGGAGTACCGAACAAAGTGGTCACTTGCGCCCCCTGTGGCATTGCCCGCATTCGCGAGCACCCTGAGAAGTGCAGCTATCCCACCAATAGCGGAGCATTTTCCAAACTATTGACTAGTGGAGATTTAGGTGGTATCTGGGCAGCCACGCGAAGCCGGGCAACTGCAACTCTCTGCACATATTGGTAACTGAGGCGTGTATTACTGGGGTGACTTGCACCGCCAAATCGGGCGTCTGGCAAGGCTTTTGGGCCGACCACGAGATCGGTTGTAGCCCCGGGCGAGCGGGTCCCAACCGCCGCCGTCTTATTTGCCGCCCATTACGAGCTTGGCGATCGTCTGCAACTGCATATTCGACGTCCCTTCGTAGATCTTGCCGATCTTGGAGTCGCGCCAGTACTTCTCGACGGGGTAGTCCTTGGTAAAGCCGTAGCCGCCGTAAATCTCGATCGCGAGCGAAGTGACGCGCTCGGCGACTTGCGAGCAGAACAGCTTGGTCATGGCGGCTTCTTTGACGAAATTCACGCCTGCGTCTTTCATGCGGGCGGCGTTGTAGACCAGCAGCCGTGCCGCCTCGATGTCAGTCGCCATCTGCGCGATCTGGAATTGAATGCCTTGGAAATCCGCCAGAGTCTTTCCGAATTGTTTGCGTTCCTGGGCGTACTTGGCCGCGTATTCCCAGGCGCCACGCGCGACTCCCAACATCTGGGCGCCGATGCCGATGCGGCCTTCGTTCAACGTTTCAATGGCGATCTTGTAGCCCTTCCCGACTTCGCCCAGGACGTTTTCTTTTGGCACACGGCAATCCTCGAGAATCAACTCGCAGGTCGAGGAGGCGCGAATGCCGAGTTTGTCTTCTTTCTTTCCGACGGTGAACCCGGGAAATTCTTTCTCGATGATGAAGGCGCTGATGCCTTTGTAGCCTGCGGAGGGATCGACGGTGGCGAAAAGAATGAACAGTCCAGCTTCTTTACCATTGGTGATCCAAAGCTTGCGTCCATTCAGAACATAATCGCTGCCTTTCAGTTCCGCTTTGGTCTGTAGCGCGAACGCATCGGATCCTGACCCTGCTTCGCTTAGTGCGTAGGCGCCGACGGTGTCGGCGACCATACGCGGCAGGTAGCGCTTGCGTTGGTCTTCCGTCGTCCAGCGCAAGAGAGCATTGTTGACGAGAGTGTTCTGCACATCAACGATCACGCCGGCGGACGCATCCGCTCGCGACAGCTCTTCAACGGCGAGAATCGCCTCGAAAAACTTGCCGCCGGCTCCGCCGTATTGTTCGGGAACCTCGATGCCCATGAGCCCCAGCTCGAAGAACTGATGGATGAGGTCCTTCTCGAACACTCCCTTTTCGTCCATTTCTTTCGCGAGCGGACGAACGCGCTCTTCTGCGAACTGGCGAACATTGTCGCGAAAAAGGATTTCGTCGTCCGTCAACGTTGTAAGCGGGGTCGGGTTCGCGGCGGGAGCTATCGTTTCCGGCATGCGGATACCTTCAGAAGAGGAATTGCAGACTTACGATTTTAGCATCGCGGATGTGCGCATTTAAGACGCGAGCGCGCATTCAGACCGGCCGCCCGGTCTCTAGTCGTCGACGGAAATTCAGCGCGGGCGTATACTGCGCGGACTCATCACAGATCGACGGAGCGATCCATGGCAGCAGCAGCGATCCCTGATGTCGAACTGTCGGAAATTGATCAGATCGAACCTGCGCAGGAAACGACCTGTTGCATCGTTGGCGGAGGACCGGGCGGCATGATGCTGGCGCTTCTGCTGGCGCGCCGCGGGGTAAAGGTCACGCTGCTGGAAGCGCACAAGGACTTCGACCGCGAATTTCGTGGCGACACCTTGCATCCGTCGATCCTCGAAATACTCGATCAGATCGGCCTCGCCGAGCCGCTACACCGACTTCCTCACAACAAGATTTATGGGCCTACCTTCCAGTCAGGCGGCCGTTCCTTCGCTCCTATCGATTTTCGTCGGCTCAAGACCCGCTTTCCCTACATTCTGCTGATCCCGCAAACGAAGTTCCTGGAATTTCTCGCTGCGGAAGCGAAGAACTATCGGACTTTTCAAATGCGCATGGTCGCGAATGTTGGCGCGCTCATTGAAGGAGAGACCGGGGTGTGCGGAGTCCGGTATCAGAGTACCGACGGATGGCACGAACTGCGTGCGCGGCTCACCGTCGGAGCCGACGGCAGATTCTCCAAGGTTCGCCAGCTGGCCGGATTTGAGCCAATTAAAACCTCTCCCCCGATGGATATCCTCTGGTTCCAGCTGCCTCACTTGCCCGGCGACGAGCACTCCGATCGCGTGATGGGCGGCTTCGGAAATGGCCGGCTTCTGGCAGTGTTTGATCGCATCGATTACTGGCAGATCGGCTACGTATTCCCGAAAGGACGATATCAGCAGTTGCGCGCCGCCGGGATGGACGCTTTCCGAAAGTCAATCTCGGAAATTGAGCCGCGCTTCGCCAAGCACGTGGAATGGCTAAGGGAATGGAATCAGTGCTCGTTGCTCTCGGTGGAATCGAGCCGTTGCCCCATCTGGCACAAACCGGGACTTCTGCTGATAGGGGATGCGGCGCACGTGATGTCACCGGTTGGAGGCGTAGGGATTAACTATGCTGTGCAGGATGCGGTGGTCGCAGCTAACGTGTTGACCGTTCCATTGCTTAACCGCGATGTGCACGATCGGGACCTCGCCAAGGTGCAACACCAGCGCGAAACGGCGACCCGCGTAATCCAGAAGATTCAGTCCGCGATGCAGACTCGTTTAATCGCGAGCGCTCTGCAATGGCAAGGCACACTCGAAGTGCCCTGGATGGTGCGGCTATTTTTGAAGATTCCGATCTTGCGCGATCTCCCAGCGCGTGTTCTTGCTTTTGGCGTGAAACGAGTTCGCCTGGAAGAAGACTGAGGCTAGCGGTCGCGACGGAAGACGACTTTCAAACCTTCACTTTGAAGGATGCGCTGGATCTGGTTGCGCGCGTGAATCGCCCAAGGGCTTGAGGTGTCGAGCTTGATGTAAGAACGCCAGTGGGGCAGGGCTTTGCGGGGCTGCTTGAGCTTCTCGAAGGCAAGCGCCAGATTGTAGTGCGCATCGGCGTACGTCGGCGCCAGCTGCAAAGCGATCTTGTACGTCAGGATCGCTTCCTGAACGCGCCCAGTCTCATCGAGCACATTGCCCAGATCGAAATACGCCAAGGCGTAACGAGAATCCGATTCGATGGCTGCGCGATAGTGTTTCTCGGCTAGTCCGTATTCCTGGCGGTTGTAGTACAACGTCCCAACATTGATGTGGGCAGCCGCGTGCGTCGGTTCTCGGTCGATGACTCGCAGGTAGGTTGCAATCGCCTCCGAGTGCGTTTGCGGGTCCTCCTCCAAAGCAATGCCGCGGGAGAAAAGATCGGCCACATCGGGATCAGCCGGTTGCTGCCGCATCGACACTACTGGTGTGCTGGAAACAACAACCTTCTGATCGGTCGAGAAATCGAAGACGAACTGACCCGCGATCGGCTCGAGCAGTTTTCCCTGATGTCGGAATGTGACTCTATGGCCATTCGAGGAGGCCCCGGCCTCAAGCAGCGGATTCTCCATCCCCGCAACTTGCTTCTGCATCGCCTCGAGGGACTGACGGATGACAGCCGGACGGACCTTCTTCGCGCACAGGTCGCGCACCTTTTTTATTTGCAGGAGGTCGAAAAACGAGTAGCTCTCAGCGGCTGCTACCAGTCCGGCCTTTTCCCAACTGCCTAACTGACGCGCCGTGAGCCGCAGGATGCGAAGCAAATCCGCTCGACTGTATCGGTACACGGTTGTATGGGTTACCCCCAATATTATCGGAGACCTGCCTCTGGATTAGCAAGTGGAAAGCAGCACGAAAGGGAATCTCCCTGGATACTGCAGCGTGAATGGTGCACTGTATGTAGAAGACGCGGACCCTCCACTTGGCCGCTGGGAAAGCGGCTGCATTCTCGCCAACAAAATCTGCTAGTCGCGAATTTCTCTTAGCACCGCCTTGGCGTTCTTTGCGAGTCGTTGCGTTCTTGGCGGTTTAAACTTGGTCTAAGCCCTCTCGCCGCTCAGGCCTCGTACCTTCCTGCTCGAAGCTGATATCCTCTCCCATTCGACCTCACCCCAGGAGACCGTCATGTCCTACCAGCTCGAAGGCCGGAACGCTGTCGTTTTTGGAGTCGCGAACAAGCGCTCCATCGCGTGGTCGATCGCGCAGGGCCTGCATGCCGCCGGTGTGAATCTCGCGATCACCTACCAGAACGAGCGGCTGGCCGAAGAAGCCAAGGATCTCATCGACTCCCTCCCCGGGGCCCAGGGCTTCATGTGCGATGTTTCCAAAGACGAAGACATCGCCGCTACTTTCGCGAAATTGAAAGAGAGATACGGGAAACTTCATGTTCTCGTTCACAGCGTTGCTTTCGCGCCGGCCGCGGAACTCGAGGGAGAGTTCCTCAACACCACCCGCGAAGGCTTTCGAATCGCTCACGACGTGAGCGTCTACTCATTGGTTGCGGTGGCCCGTGCGGCCGCTCCTCTCATGGAAGACGGCGGCAGCATCATTACCATGACTTACTACGGGGCCGAGAAAGTCGTCCCCCACTACAACGTCATGGCCGTCGCCAAGGCTGCGCTGGAATGCAGTGTGCGCTACCTGGCCTTCGATCTGGGCAAAAGAAAGATTCGAGTGAATGCCATTTCCGCGGGTCCCATTAAGACCTTGGCCGCTCGGGGCATCTCTGGTTTGAGCGACATGCTGAAGGCGCATCGCGAGACCGCGCCGCTGCAGCGCAATGTGGAAGTTGCCGAGGTCGGATCGGCGGGAGTATTCCTGGCGTCCGACGCAAGTTCGGGAATCACCGGCGAGACTCTGTACGTGGATTGCGGCTACAACATTATGGGTTTCAAGCCTGCGCCGAGTAACCCGCAATAGTAAAATGGCATCTAACGCCCCGATGAAGAAATATCTGGCGTTCGCCTTCTTTGCCGCAGCCCTTCTGTTATCGATGATCAGGGAGTGGGGCGCGCCTGCCACCTGTTCTCTCTCGGGCTTCACGTTTGCCCCTGCGCTCGCAGCGCACAATGCTGGCGTTCCCGCCCGCCCAGACGGTCAACTACGCCCGTCACTCCGTCGAGGGACTAAACCGCTGTCCGCACTTACTGCTTCGCCTGTTTTGTCAGTCTCCGGGCAACGAACTCCTGGAATATCCCGGCTAGAGAACTTTCGCCCATTCTGACCAAGCCGTTCGCAAGAACAACCGAAGCCTGGTTGTGCGTTGGGTAGTAAGTGGACGTAATCGCCGCCGCTCCGAAAGATCCCCCGATATTTGAGTAATTCACTTGCCAGCGCCCGTTGTCACCTTTGCAGAATACCGAGTTGCCCGCAGCGCGCAGAATTCTCGAACGCGTACTGCCCGTTCCTTTGTAGAAATAGCGAGGGTCTTGCTTCAGGAGAGTGGGGAAAACGGCTCCAGAGAGGAACGTGGACGCAAAGACATCCGCGTAAGCTGCGCCCAAACGTTTGCCATAGCCTTCCGCGCCCTGTCCAAATCCCGCGTACTGGTCTCCAGCCTGCTGTAATCCCGCCAGGAAGGCAGTTCCACCCAGCGTGATTGGGTCGGTACTCGATTTCCATGCCAGCTGGAACTTCAATTTGATCGTGAGCGGAGCAGCGTCCTCATGGTAAGTCACGTAGAAGTTGGGAATGAACCCAAGAACGCGCTGATGGAGCTCCTCCTTGACCTCTTCTGTCGCCACTTGAACCGGATCGTCCTTTACATCCACTGCTGTCACCACTGTAGCGATGGAAAGAACTATCGGAGGCACCAGATAGGTCTGTCCCGCAGCCAATTCGCCGGAGAATGCTTCCCCGCCAAATCCGGCTGATGTGATCGAAAGCTTGAACTTGCCAGCAGGCACGTTCGAGAAGGAGAATTGCCCGTTATCTCCGGACACGACCTCTTGTGAGAACGACAAGTCCTCGGCAGTCAGCCGTACGGTGGCACCGACTGCCACCGACCCCGATTGATCCAGAGTCGTTCCTACGACGTTACCCGGTTTAGCGGCGTTCTGTGACCCCTGCCCCTGAGCCTTCTCAGGAAAGTTGGATGTATTGGGTGAGGACAAGCCCTCAATAACACTTCCTGCCGAAGCACTGCCGGCTCCTGCGGGAGCAGGGCTCTGCGCATTGGCGATCGCTCCGCAAGAAATTAGGAGGCAGGTAACGCCAAGCAGCCAGCGCTGGTAGGTCTTCGACAAGCTCCCGATCTTGCTCTTCGATAATTCACATCCGCGCACACAAATACCCTCCGGGTTCGATCGCAGACTGGGCCGGACGGTTTTCACAACAATCAACGACCTAGTTCAGTTCTGATCGATTGACTTTTATTAGATGCGTTTCGAGGAAATCGGATTTTTCACACGAAAGAAAAAGTGCGGCGAAAGACTATCGCGCGTGGGCACAGGGAACCGGAGGTTTCGCCCCAGTTATCACTCGGCTTTTTTGTTCTTTGACATCTTCCGCCGGATATCGGGCCAGAACTCTTTCACCACCAACGTGATCGTGTCGTATCCAACTTGCGTTCCCCAGACACTCAGCGTGTTGGGCAAAGTTTTGTCTTCATGGGGATGGTAGCTGTATGTGGAGATGCCCGCTGAGAATGCGCTGCCAAAAATTTCAGAGTAGTTGAACTGTTGATGGCCCGAATCGGAGCGCGTCACGAAGATTCGACTGATTGCGTATCCTGACCGGCGTGTAAAGCCGCCCTTGCCTGATTGGAAGTAGCGCGGATCCTGGTGTAAAACCGTTGGCAATATCGCGCCGGTCATATAGTTCTCGATCGTCCCGTCGGCGAAGTAGGCCCCAAAGCGTTTTCCATATCCCGCGGCTCCCTGTCCGTAGCCTTTCTCGCTGTCTTCCGCTTGGCTGATGCCGGCGAGAAATGCGTACCAGGGTATCTGCACGTAGTCGAAGGAGCCTTTTGTCACGACTTTGAATTTTTCTTTCGTCGAGAGCGGCGGAACTTGGCCCGCATTCTCCAGCGTCAGGAAATTCGGCAGCGCGTAGAACAACCTGTCCTTCGACACACCTTCCGGCTGGTTCTTGTCCGGATTCTTATTCTTGTCGGCTTCTTGCTTTTGTTTGTCCTTGGAGGGAGGTGCCTGTTGCGTCGACGCTGGCTGGTTCGCGCCGGCTTGCCCTGGATCGGTTCCAGTGCTCGGTGTCGGCCATAGCACGGCCAGCAGCAAAGAGGCGGGTAGTACGAACGAAGAGATCTTCACGGTTCAGCTGTCTCCACTTTTGGACTGGAAAAATCCCCAGCGCCAGGCGGAGATCAGCGGCTGGTTACTTGGATTTTTCGGTCATTTTCCCCAACCCGTTCGAGCGTGATCTCGACGTCCCGGTCGCGCACAAAGCGCGAAAACTTCTCCCCCCACTCTATCAGGAGAATGCTGTCCTCGGCGATCAGGTCATCCAGACCGAGCGTTTCCAGCTGTCGAGGCGTATCAACTCGATACAGGTCAATATGATAGAGATTGGCGGTGGGACTGCGATACTCGTGCACCAGCGTGAAGGTTGGACTGGTAACATCTGCCTCGGAAGCTGCGTCGAACGCGGACGCGATTCCTTTGATGAGGGTGGTCTTGCCCGCCCCCAAATCTCCGCGCAGCAGGACGAGCTTCGGCGGCGCGAGCAGGCGGGTCAACGTTCGCCCAAAAGCGATCGTTTCTTCGGCTGAGTGGGTTGTGATCTCGCGCGTCGTCATGCCGATGAGCTACGGCACAAGTATAGCGAGTGTTGTAGGGCCCAGACGAAGTTCGCGCCTTCCGGCCGCCTACCCTAAAACAGCGACTTCGGCGCTGATGGCAGGCTCGCGCTCGTACCGAGATAACTGTGATCCGACACCGATTGTAACGCCATGCGCAGGTTGCGATGATCATCGTCCCCTAGCGCAATAAAGCGAAATGGCTGCAGAGTTCCGTCGGTCGCCTTCCGGGTGGGGGAAAGCATCTCCGCCATGCCGATGACGGTTCCGACCTTGGTCTGGAAGCCGATTTCGACGAAATCACCTTGGCTCAACGGCTTAACGAGCTTGAGCAATCCGCCGGTGACAGAGATGGAATACAGTTTGCCTCGGGAGCGTTGGCCGTCATCAAAGCGGATGGCAGCTAGCACGGAACCGCCTAGCTGCACCCGGGCCGAACGCCGTGTGGGGTGCGGTTGGGGGAAATGGGTCATAGCCGGAATGGACTATGAGGGACAGGTGGCACTTTCGGGTAGATTACGGACGAACTAGTCCGTAATCGTGTCGGCCAGGACGTCTGGATGACGTAGAAGTCATTGTCCTACAGTGAGATGCACCATTAACTAGTTGGCTAATGCCCACTAGGACGGCCTCTTCTCGGCGAGTTGATTTTCCCCGGCGGGGCGAGCGGGTTGTCCGGGCATCCCCAGCCGCCGCGACAATATCAGGAATCTTGGATCGGCACGCAGATTGTCGATACGGGGATCCGCTTTCAGGTGCCACGACATATCCAGACTCTTCTCTGCGTAAGCTTTTTCCAGGAATTCGAAGGCTCGATTCTTTTCTCCCAGCCCGGCGTAGATCGTGGCGATCAAATACGGGGATACGTACAAGTGGTCGGACCTTTTCTGCAGTTCATCGAGAATTTTTAGAGCTTCGCTTTTCTTGCCCATGACGGCATACGCGTGCGCCAGAGCGGCCATCGCATCCTGATCTCCACCCGAGATTTCGATTGCGCGCTGATATTCGGAGATCGCCTCCAGCCGTTTTCCGGTGCCTTCATAGCCGATGCCGAGGTAGTAGTGTTCCAGCCATTCGCCCGGATTGGACGCCACACCTCTGCGCGCTGCATCGGCCAGTTGGAGATAGTCGCGCAGTTGGTAATACGTCCCCGCTTCAGTCAGTTCTGAGCTTGGACTCGGATCCAGCTCGATGCTTTTTGCAAGCTCGGCCAGTGCCTCCGCGCGACGACCATGCATGCTGAGGTATTCCGAGCGGTCCTCATGAGCGCAGCTGTAACTCGGAGCCAAAGCGATGGCGCGATCAAACTCGCGTTCGGCAGCCGCGTCATCCCACTCGTACCGCCAGTGCAGCATCGCCAACGTGTCGTGCGCCTCACCGATACTGTCGTCCAGTTCAAGAGCCTTGCGCACTGCCTCTTTCGCCAACCGAAAAGCAGTATCTGGCGGCAACTGTCGAAAAAACGCGAGGTACGCGTACGAATCCGCCAACCCAGAGTAGGCCGCAGCAAAGCTCGGGTCCTTTGCGATCGCATCCTCGAAGTATCTCCGGCCCTTCTGCAGCTCCTCGCCCTTGGTAAATTCCGTAGTCAGGTAATAGCGTCCCCGCAGATACGCTTCCAAAGCCTCCGGATTCACCGATCGTGCGGCGCGCAGTCGCGCCTGCTGTTGCGGAGTCATCTGCGCTTGCACCCGCTGCGCGATCGTCTGCGCCACTTCACTTTGCATGCTCAGAACGTCGCCCAGAGACCGTTCATACGTTTCTGCCCACAGATGCTGATCCTTGGGACCGTTGAGCAGCTGTGCCGTCACCCGCACGCGGTCGCCCGACCGCATTACCGATCCTTCGACCACTCCATCCACATTCAATTCGCGGGCTATCTCCGGCAGGCTCTTCTTCGTGCCCTTGTACCGCATCGCCGAAGTTCGGGAGGTGACACGCAAGGCACTCACTTTCGCTAGGTCCGTGATTAATTCTTCCGTCATTCCATCGACAAAATAGTCCTGCGTTGGATCGCCCGACAGATTATCGAGTGGCAAGACAGCAATCGAGCGAAGTGGCAGGCCCGCATTGTTTGTATGCGAAAGCGTCGGTACGAGCCAAAGAGCGAACCCGAGGGCGACCAAAGTGAAAAACGTGATCGCAACGGCTGCCCTGGCGTGAGAACCCCAAGCATGCGGCGACGCCTCAACGTTTTCCTTGGCTTGCTCAGAAATCGGCAGCTGTTCTGGCACCAACCGCTCAACCTTCCCGATAAATCTGTATCCGCGGCGAGGAAGAGTCTCAATGTAGCGGGGCGTGCCTGCCGAATCGCCCAGCACTTCGCGGATCCGGGCAATCGCATTATGTAGGCTGTGGTCGAAGTCGACGAAGGTATCGCCGGACCAGACTTGTGCTCGCAGTTCATCGCGGGTAACCAGTTCCCCACTGCGGTTCAACAGGGCTGCGAGTACCTGTATAGGCTGGCCTTGCAGGCGAAGTTTCACACCGCCCTTGCGAAGCTCTCCGGCGCGAAGATCCAGCTCAAAATTGTCGAAAGACAGCACGCACGCGCTCTGGGCTGGACGAAACATTGCTACACGCTCAAAGACCTGGAAAAGGCTACCACACGCCGCTCTCTACGTGGCGCCTCGTTGCAGGCAAAAAGTCTATTTTTTGTAATCGCTTAGCAACGGAGAAAACTTTGGGAAACGATGGAGGCGGCGAGCATTGCCACTCGCCGGCCCGCCGCGCCACAGTGAAGCAGTTCATCGCGCAAGAGCGAAGTACTCGCCAGACCCCCAGGCAGCATCGTTTCGAGCGCAAATTCTTGATGACCATAGAAGGAGAATCAGGATGAAAATTCCTGCGATATCGTTCGCTTCACTGGCTGGCTGTCTGGTCTTGTTTCTGGCGGCTAAGGCACCAGCACAAAACAAATCAGACGATCACCCACCCACTCCGGCCCAGATCGTCGCGTTGGATGAATGCGATCCCACTACCTTCAACGCCGCGATCGGACCGGATTTCTGCAAGAACGTTGCCCTTGGATTTTCGACGACCATCACCGACCTATTCGCCAAGGCTGCGGCCGGAACACCCGATCCGAACTGGGACTTCGAGCCCGACACTCTCAACATCAAGAAAGGAACCCCGATCATTGTGGTGGATCAGGGCGGCGAGCCTCACACCTTTACTGAGGTGAAAGAGTTCGGCGGTGGCTTTATCGATGGTTTGAACGCAGGGCAGCCCACCGCTCCCGAATGCGCCGGCGGTTTTGGCAAGGTTTCCGTTGCGAAAACGCGAATCCTTCAGGGAAGCCAGCTTCAAGTAACAGGACTCTCAAAAGGAGAACATCTGTTTGAGTGCTGTATCCATCCGTGGATGCGGGTGAAGGTCGAAGTGCAGTAGCCCGCTGAGTCGATGCGTTTGCCAGATCCGGAAGGAACGAGCGAGGGGGAAGCGCAGCTTTTGAACGGGGGCGGAGAGCGCCGGTTTGATGGATGAACCGTGTCCTTCGCCCAGTTCAACTTCACTCCAGATTCTTACGTCAATGGATCAGCCCATCCATCTGCACGATGTCGGAATCGCCTTCCCCGACGGCGGCAAACACTGCCTTCGCATCGGAGGACCAGGAAATCCGTCGCGCAATAAACGTTCTCCGTTGTCCGAAATCGGTGATGCGCCGTAGCTTGCCATCGGCGGTCGACGCCACCCAGATGTTCGTTCCCATGTTGTCGTCCAGCGGCATCACGAGCCACTTGTCGTCTTTGGAAATCACCGGTTGAAGCCCCTGCCAGATCGGTGAACGTTCTCCAGAAATTCGCGCCAGCAACGTAGATGGCCCATCTTCAGGCCGCGCCACGCGCAATTCGTAGTCAAGCCAGCCATTCAGGTTTTGTAATGGGACCACGTAGAACAACGCCGACCCATCGGCTGTGACCGCGGGACCGCGCGCATTGTCGGTGCGCACCACAGCCGCTGGACCGCCGTCCACTGGACTTTTCATGAGCCGGAAGCTTCCCGTCGGCTGTAACGGCGACGACTCCGAGTAGTACAGCCACTTGCTATCACCCGGCCAGGTAGCCCAGGAACCGAACTGAATGGCAAAGTGAAGTCCACTTCCGTCCGGCCGAACCAGCCAATAGCCTACCCCGCGCGCATCCAAGGACGTCCTTGCGGTGGGGAACGCGATCTGCGTTCCATCCGGAGACCAGAGCGGCAGTCCCATCACCAGGCCGGGATCCTTTTCGAATGTGATCTGCCGTGTTTCAAGGCCGTTCAAGGGCTTCACCCAAAGATTGCCGTGGCCCCCGCTGTCGGCGAGATACACCATTTCACGATCCTGTGGGTCAAGGCTTGGCGTCTGCACCTGTCCGGTCTGGTGGGTAATTCGCGTGCCCTGACGTACGTTCTCCTCGGCGCTCCCATCCACAGGGAATTTCCAGATCTCGAAGTCCATGCGCTTCCGGCTGACGACAATTCTCCCGGTCCGGTCAACATCCGGACTTTCATCTCCTTCTTCTCCAAAAGTCAGCTGACGAAGATCGCCTCCCGATTTCGAAACTCGCCAGAGGTGCAGCGTCGGCAAGTAGAGAATCGTGCCGAGACGCGCTGTGCTGAACACAATGTAGGAACCGTCGGGCGACCATGACAGCCCGCTCATCAACGTGACATCGTTGGTAAGCTTTCGCGGCGTACCGCCCGACGACGAAACTACATAGACGTCATCGGCCCAGTTTTCCCGGCTGTGCAAGTATGCGATGCTCGCATCGTCAGGCGACCAGCGCGGCAGACGATAGCTGAAGTTGATGACGGCCTGACTCACCACGCGCGGATTCGAGCCATCCCGGTCTGCGACCACCAACTCCATCTGTCGTCCATTCCGACAGAAAAATGTAAGTCTCTTGCCGTCATGACTCACATCCGCTCCACTCATCGCCGAGGTCAGTACGCGGGGCGCACCCCCCAGCGCGGATATCTCCCACAGCGCGCCTTGCGAATCGCCTTCCGGAGGAGGAGTGAAATAGATGATCGATGCGGAATCTTGCGACCACCTGGGATCCAGGTGTGCGCCCGGCCCTTTGGTGATTTGCAGCGGCGCTCCACCGGCTAGCAACCGTACCCAGATCTGCCGGGATCCCGTGGAGTCACTCACGAACGCCACTGACTTTCCATCCGGCGAGAAAGCCGGGCTCTCTTCCAAGCTCGCAAAGTCGGTAAGCCGAAGAAATTTCACCGGCCCCGAATTTGCCTCGGACTTCCGACCGAGCCACCAGGCAGTCGCGGCAACCGCAACGATGAGTGCTGCAAGACCGATCGCCCGCAGCAGTGAGTTTGACCGCGTCTTTCGAGGCTGAGCGAGCGCCACGGAGGGTCCCGAATCAGATGTCGATGTGATCGAGTCCAGGTGAAACGCCAAATCGTGCGCCGACTGGTACCGCGCTTCCGGATTTTTCTCCAGGCAACGGTGCACGACCCGGTTCAACACTGCCGGAACGTTGCGTTCTGTTGTCGCCAGGTCGGGCGGATCATCTTTCAGAATGGCACTTGCCCTGTCCGCAGAAGTCCGCCCATCGAATGCTCTCCGGCCCGACAGCATTTCGTACAACACGGCACCAAAGCTGAATATGTCGGAACGCAAATCCGCTTTTTCACCGCGCACCTGTTCGGGCGACATGTAGCCGATCGTTCCCAGCGCCACCCCTTCGCGTGTCTGGTCGCGAGATTCCACGTACGAAACGGTCTCGCCACCGGCTTCTGGCGCAGTCAGCTTCGCAATGCCAAAATCCAGAATCTTGGCGCGGCCGTCGCGGCAAACAAAAATGTTCTCGGGTTTCAGATCGCGGTGAACAATCCCCTTGTCATGAGCGGCTGCCAGCCCCTCGGCTACTTGCACCGCGCATTCCACCGCTTTGCGGGGCGCGAGCGGTCCCGTTCGCAGACGATCGCGCAGGGTCGCGCCCTCGAGAAGTTCTGTTACCAGGTAAGGGGCGCCGTCGTACACGCCGACGTCATAGACGGCAATGATATTGGGATGGTTGAGCGCTTGCGGCGCGCGCTTCTTGTTCGAATCGGCGGAGATGGTCCGCATCGTTTGAGACGGCGGCAGAGACAACCTTGATCGCGACTTCCCGTGCGAGCCGCGGATCACGGGCACGATACACTTCGCCCATTCCGCCCGCCCCGAGCGGAGCAACGATTTCGTACGGCCCGAGCTTGGCCCCCACAGCCAAGCTCATAGATTGTGAGGATTATACCCTTCGAGAAGATCAGCAGAATTCGGTTCACTTCAAAAAATGGACTCTCGCAAGACCCGCCCACCCTAAAACCTCACTTCAGTGCGGCTTGCCCCTTCTCGAATCCGGCGAAACGCCTCCGGCAACGCTTCAATGAGATCGGTCGCCACCAGAGACTGTTCCCCCATTGTTTCGCGAGCCACATCTCCCGCCAGCCCGTGCATGTACACGGCGCTCGTCACGGCCTCAGCCACGCGCTTGGGTCTCTGTGCAATCATGCCCGAGATCATTCCCGTCAAAATGTCACCGGTCCCGCCGGTGGCCATTCCGGGATTTCCCGTAGTGTTTATCCATACTTCGCCGTCGGGAAGCGCGATCAACGTACGATGCCCCTTCAACACGACGATCAGACCGTGATCCTTCGCGAACGTCCGGGCCACGCCAATGCGATCGCTCTGCACCTGGGGGATCGAAAGGCCCGTCAATCGCGCCATTTCGCCCGGATGAGGAGTGATCACTAAAGATCGGCCGTCCCCCTTCAGCCGGTCGCTGACACCCTCAAATGCATTTAAGCCGTCAGCGTCGAGCACCGTCGAAACACGACTCTTCTCTACGACCGTCCGTACAAACTCCGATGTCTCCGCATTTCGCGAGATCCCGGGACCGACCGCGAGTACGGTCTTACCTTTCACGAGCTCGTCGAGATGTCCGTACTCCAAGGCGCGCATCGAGATGGTGCCCGCATCTGTTTCCTGCAAAGGCTCCGTCATCAGCTCCGGATGAAAACCAGCCACCGTTCCCAGAACAGACTTCGCCGTTGCCACCGTCGACAATCCCGCGCCGATGCGCAACGCCGACATTCCGGCCATGGCTGCGGCACCCGCCTTGCCCAGAGCACCACCGATCACCAGCACATGGCCATAACTTCCCTTGTTCGCCTCCGCTGGGCGCGGCCCGATCAGCGGCGCGATCTCGCCGGGGGTGATCAGATTCAGCTTTAGCGACGAGACGATCGCTTCCGGCGGCGATCCGATTGGCGCAATCACCGTTGGACCCTGTGTCAGAGCACAGAACACGTGCGCGGGACGCGCGGCGGTAAAAGTCACCACAGCGTCCGCGCGCGCAATGGTGCCCTCCTGAGGTTTCACAGCATCAGCGTCCGCTCCAGAGGGGATGTCCACCGCAATAACCGGGGTTTTCTGCGCGTTGATTCGAGCAATCGCGTCCGCGTAGAGGCCTGAGATCGGTGGACGAAAACCCGTTCCCAATATGGCGTCGAGCAACACATCTGCTTCGAATGCCGCTTGCGCAACTTCGGACTCAAGCTGATCCGGCGTTACCGCCACCACAGGCATGAATCCCATCCGTCGAAACATCTCGGCGGCGTCCCCGCGCAATTCAGCCGACTCTGCGAGCAGAAGCACGCGCACGTCCTTGTCCGCCTGCCGTAGTTTTCGAGCCGCCACAAAGCCGTCGCCCCCGTTATTGCCTTTTCCGCAGATGACCCCGATCCGCTTTGCATTCGGATGCGCCAATAACACCAACTCCGCCACCGCCGTTCCGGCGTTCTCCATGAGCGTGAGAGAAGGCACGCCGAATTTTTCGCTGGTGACGCGATCGATCTCGCGCATTTCAGCCGCGCTCACAATTTTCATGATCGGGAGCCCGCCATCTGTTCCACCTGGCGGAGTTGGGCGGGTTCGCCCATGGCGATGAGAAAGTCCCCTGCTTCGATGCGGTCGTCGGGAGCAGGATTGAAGCGCATTCCTTGGCCCCGCTTGATCGCCAGAACAATGACGCCGCGTTCCTGGCGGATACGCGAGGTCTCAATCGTCTTGCCGGCAAAACCCGAATCTGGTCCCACGGAAATCTCACCGATTTCCAGGTCCATACCCAAATGCGTGGTGGCAGTGTCGAGAAAACTCACGACGTGCGGGCGGAGAAAAGTCTGCGCGATGCGCTGTCCCGCGAAGGCGTAGGGCGAGACGACGAAATCCGCGCCCGCGGTGATGAGGTGCTTTTCAGCGTCTTCTTCGCTGGCGCGGGCAATAATCTTGATCTTCGGATTCAATCCGCGAGCGGTCAGAATGATGTAAAGATTGGCGGCATCGGTCGTGGTTGCCGCTACCAGCCCGCGCGCTCGTTCGATATGCGCATCGCGCAGCGTTTGTTCTTTGGTCGCGTCGCCGATCAACATCAGCCATGCTTCACTGTTGTAGCGCGCCGCCTTCGCTTCATTGTTCTCTACAATGACGAAGGGCGCCGGCCGGCGGGCAAGTTCACGAGCGGCACTGCGCCCGACACGTCCCGCGCCACAGATAATGTAGTGGTCGGTGAGCCGGTCAATCTCGCGTTCCATTTTTCGCCTGCCAAAAAAACTGCGCAGTTCGAATTCTAGCAAAGCCTGCGTAAGCGCCCCGATCGCGAGAAACACGAGCGATACGCCCGCAACAATCACACAAACGTTGAACACGCGTCCCGCGTGCGACAGCGGGTGTGTCTCCTGATAGCCGATGGTGGTGAGCGTCGTGATCACCATGTAGAACCCATCGAACCACGACCAACCTTCGATGAAATGAAATCCCGCCGTGCCCGCGAAAATGACGAATGCCAGGGCCGCCGCGATTACACGAAGATTGTGAAGAGCTCTCATCAGAGCAGTCGTCGGTCGTCAGTATTCAGCGAAGCATCCCCGCAGGCAACTGTCGCCTGCACTATAAAGCACAAAAGCCTTCCGCGCAGTGCGGAAGGCCTTTGATTCTTCATCCCGCCGAGTTAATCGGCCATCGTCGGGGTACGATCGAGGTCCTTGGGCGGAGTGGCATATTCCCCGCGCTGCACTCGGCTGTGGTACCTCCCGTAGAAAAAGTAAATGCACAACCCGATGGCGAGCCAGATGATCAATCGAGCCCAAGTCTGCCATCCAAGGCTGAACATCATCAAGAGGGAGACGACAATTCCCATGATTGGAGTGAATGGGATCCAGGGAGCCACAAAGGCGCGCGGTACATCAGTTCCTCGCTTCCTTAAGATCCACACGCCAGCGCATACGATCACGAACGCCAGCAAAGTCCCGATAGAAACCAGTTCACCCAACACGTTAATCGGGGTTAGAGCGGCCACGGTAGCTACGCAGAAGCCGACCAGGATGGTCGAGATATACGGGGTGCGGAAACGGGAATGAACCTTGCAAGCCCATGCTGGCAGCAGCCCGTCTTTCGACATCGAGAAAAACACGCGCGACTGCCCAAGCAACATCACTACCATCGTGGAGCTCAGTCCGCAGATCGCCCCTAACTTAACCAGGCGGCTGCCCCAGCTGACGCCCGTGATATCAATTCCGATTGCGATGGGATCGGGAACATCGAGAGCGCTGTATTTCACCAGTCCCGTGAGAACAGCGGCCACCAGGATATAGAGAATGGTGCAGATCACCAGCGAGCCGAGGATGCCGATGGGCATATCCCGCCGGGGATTTTTGGCTTCCTGCGCGGCGGTCGAAACCGCATCGAATCCAATGTAGGCGAAGAAGATGACTCCGGCCGCGGTGGCGATACCCGACCAGCCAAAGTCCCCGTAGTGGCCGCTATTGGCAGGGAGAAACGGAGTCCAGTTGGCTATTGCTTCCGCCCGATGTCCCAGGATGTAGCTTGTACCGAGAACGAGAAAGACAATCAGCACGCAGACTTTCACCACGACGATCAAGGAATTGAAATTTGCCGACTCCTTGATCCCGATTACAAGAATCGCCGTGACCAACATGATGCCGATAAAACCGAACATGTTGAAAGCGGAATACTGGTGAGGCAAAGTCGCCGGATCAATGTTCTTGAGAGCGAGCACTTTTTGGAACTGCGCCGTCAAACGTTCCCAGTGGCCGTTGTACATGACAAACGCGGTGCCCGGGGACCCGGCAAGTCTCGGTGACAATCGAATGCCGAACTCACCCAGGAAGCTGAGCACGTACCCGCTCCAACCACTGGCCACCGTAGCCGCTCCGAGCGCATATTCCAGAATCAGGTCCCACCCGATGATCCACGCAATGAGTTCACCAAGCGTGGCATAGCCATAGGTGTAGGCTGACCCAGCCACTGGAATCATCGATGCGAACTCCGCATAGCAGAGTCCAGCGAATACGCATGCGATCGCCGCCAGTGTGAACGAGAGGATGATGGCCGGCCCGGCATGGTTCGCGGCGGCCGTCCCCGTGAGCACGAAGATGCCAGTTCCAATAATGGCGCCAATGCCGAGGGAAATGAGGTTGCCCGCGCCCAGCGCGCGTTTCAGGCTGTGTTCGCCTGTTTCCGCCGCCTCAGTCATGATGAGGTTCAGTGGCTTTTTGGCCAGCACATTAGCCATTCATTTCTCCTCGAGCCCAAGATTTCCGCCGTACTTCGGAATGTTCATCATCGCGGGAGCGGAGTCGCAAAACGCCCTTCAGTCGCTGGCCCCGTGCATTCGTCGGTTCCAGAGGTTCCATAGGTAATACACCGGAATCCCCACCAGCACGATAATCAGTCCGGGCCACGTGTATTGCGGTTTGTAGCGCAATAGTACGACATCTATGAACAAAGCCATCACAATATAAATCGCCGGAAGTATCGGGTAACCCACTGCCCGATAGGGCCGGGTCGCATTGGGATGCGTCCGCCGCAGCACAAACAGGCTCCCGATCGTCAGGATGTAAAAAACCAGTACGGCGAAAACGATGTATTCCAGCAACTGCCCGTAGCTCCCGGAAATGCAGAGGATGCAGGTCCATACCATCTGCACCATCAGCGAAACCGCCGGTGCCTTGTAGGTAGGATGCAGTTTCGCGACGCTGCGAAAAAAGAGGCCATCTTTTGCCATCGCGTAGTACACCCTGGCACCCGACAGGATCAGGCCGTTGCAGCATCCAAAGCTGGAGATCATGATGGCGATCGCCATCAGCGCGCCACCGGCGCCGTGAAACATCTGCGTCATCACCGCAGTGCCGACGCGTTCCTCGGTTGCATATTTGATCCCGCGCTCCACAATTGTCGCTCCCGTGGGACTGCCGTCCAGCGGCAGCACATTCAGATAAATGACATTGCAGAGAACGTATAAGAGGATGACAATCCCGGTGCCCAACGCCAGCGACAATGGCAGATTTCGGCTGGGGTTCTTTACCTCTCCCGCCGTGAAGGTCACGTTGTTCCACGCATCCGCAGAAAATAGCGACCCTACCTGAGCCACTGCCAGGATCGTGAGTGTGCCCACCAGAACTATCGGTCCGCCCACGCCGACCTGAACCGCGTGCCGGGCGCCGAGTCCAGCGTTTTCCCAGAAGTGGCCGTTGAAGTTCGCTGCCAATGCCTGCGCGTTACGTCCCACAAAAACCCCTAGCAGCACCAGGCCGGCGAGGGCCGTCACCTTCGCCGCCGTGAAAACGTTCTGAATCATCGCGCCCGTCTTTACGCCCAGTACATTCACGAGCGACAACACGACTACGATGATGATGGCCACTAGATTCTGCGTGCTGAGACCGACGTCCATGTTTCCCAGCACCATTGGCCCGATCGGAATCGGCGGTACCTTCCAGAGATGCAGGATCCAATGCGACGAAGAAATCGACGGAAAGAAAACGCCCAGGAACTTACCGAACGCAACGCCTACCGCCGCGATCGTTCCGGTTTGAATGACCAGGAATAACGTCCAACCGTACAGAAAACCCCAGAGTGGACCGAGCGCCTCGCGCAGGTAAACGTATTGGCCACCGGCTCGCGGCATCATGGCCGCCAGTTCGCCGTAGCAGAGCGCTCCAACGATGGTCAGGAACCCGGTGACCAGCCATGCGCCCAGCAGCAGCGCGGGCGAATTGACCTCGCGGGAGATCTCGGCCGAGACGATGAAGATGCCGGAACCAATCATCGACCCGATCACCAGCAGGGTGGCGCTGGTCAGCCCGAGACCTTGGACGAGTTCTTTATCCTGATGGGAATGTATGTCCCAATCGCTCGCAATCGGGATCGGTTCGTTAGTTTGGGTACTCACGTCCCTCCGTGTTGCCCGCGTAGCCCGGCGTCTCGCCGGCAGTCCCGAGGGCGTCCCGCTCTCGCTTCCTCGTTCCGCGATTGCCACGACTTTACCCCAAGATGCGGAAAAATTCCTCTGCTGATTCGCGAGGGTTGACGCTCAGGTCCGCTATGACAGCGACCGAATCCGCCCCTGCATCGATGACCGAACGCGCGTTCGCCCGCGTTATCCCACCAATCGCCACTAATGGCTTCCGCGTCAATTCCCTGGCACGCCGAATCCCTTCCAGACCAACTACCGGGTCCGGATTGACCTTGCTCGAAGTCGCGAATACGGGTCCGATTGCGAGATAGTCCGTCGAGGTGGCATCCGCTGCGCGCAATTGTTCGGGATTATGAGTCGATGCCCCTAACCAAAGCTTGGCGCCGATCACCCTCCGCGTACCTTCCGGCGAAAGATCTTCCTGACCGACGTGCACGCCGTCAAACTCCGCGATCAAACAAAAATCGGCACGGTCGTTCATGATCAGCCTCATCGAGCCCCCGAAACGCTGTTTCAGCGCACGTGCTTCGTCGAGCATTTCCCGCGCATTCCCAGCTTTATTGCGATATTGCAGCAGCGTGACCACGCCGCTTCTTAACTCCTCCGCGGCGTGCAAGAGAGCCAGGGTATCTGCAAATAGCGATCGGTCGAGAATGGCGTAGAGGCGAGGTAGTTCGATCATTTGACAGAGATGGATGAACCGACCGTCGGCAAGGTCCGCGAAAAAAAACTGCCGCAACCGTCGGAACGTGTGTCCGCCCTAGCGGCTTCAGGCCGCCGATTCGGCCTTCTTGGCCAGGAAGCTCTCAATGTATCCAGTATCGAACTTCCCGGCCCGGAAATCCGGATCTGCCAGGATGCGCCGGTGCAGCGGGATGGTGGTGTGAATCCCTTCCACGATAAACATCTCCAACGCTCTCGACATGCGCTGGCATGCCTCCGGCCTGTCTTTACCGCGCACCACCAGTTTCGCGATCAACGAATCGTAGTAAGGAGGGATCGTTCCCTCCGCGTACGCCGCAGTATCAATTCGAACACCCGTCCCGCCCGGCGGATGAAACGCCGTGATCCGGCCCGCCGATGGCGTGAACTTCTCCGGGTGCTCCGCATTGATACGGCACTCGATCGCATGGCCGCGGTGGATCACAGGCCCCTGTAATACGTCCTGCATCTTGGCTCCGAACGCAATCATGAGCTGGCTCTTCACGAGATCCACATCCGTGACCATTTCGGTCACCGGATGCTCCACCTGAATGCGCGTGTTCATTTCAATGAAGTACAGCTTCTTATGCTGATCCATCAGGAATTCGATGGTGCCGGCATTCTGGTAGCCCACCGCACTTAACGTCTTGCTCAGAATGTCGCCGATCTGTTTCCGCAGTTCTGGCGTTACCTGCAGCGAGGGAGACTCCTCGAGCAGTTTCTGATGCCGGCGCTGAATGGAACACTCGCGTTCGCCCAGGCTGACAACGTTCCCATGCTCGTCGGCAAGGATCTGAAATTCGATATGCCGCGGATGTTCGACATACTTCTCCATATACAGATCGCCGTTGCCGAAGGCTGCCGCGGCTTCTTGTTGCGCTTGCCGGTAGAGTGCTGGAAGTTCTTCATCGTTCCGTACGATCCTCATGCCGCGCCCGCCGCCGCCCGCGGAAGCTTTGATGATCACCGGATATCCCACTTGCTTGGCCCACTCGCGGGCTTCGTCTTCCGAGCCGATCACACCGTCGGATCCGGGCAGAATGGGCACACCATGTTGCTTCATGGCAGCGCGTGCTTTTTCTTTCTCGCCCATCAGGCGAATCACGTCTGGCGTAGGCCCAATAAACTTCAGCCCGCTGGTCTCGCACACCTCCGCAAAATTCGCGTTCTCGGAGAGCAAGCCGTAGCCGGGATGGATTGCGTCCGCGTTCGCGATCTCCGCTGCACTAATCACGGCTGGAATATTCAAATAACTCTGACTGAGCTGCGGCGGCCCGATGCAGATGGCTTCGTCGGCAAAACGCACCGGCAATGAGTTCCGATCCGCCTCGCTATAGATTGCGACCGAGCGAATCCCCAATTCCTTGCAGGCACAAATGATGCGCAGGGCGATCTCCCCGCGGTTCGCAATGAGAATTTTCTTGAACATGAAAACTTAGTGAGACACAAAAGGGCGCGATGGTCGCGCCCCAGGTGCTCTCAAACCTTCATTTCGAAGGCCGGACGGCAAACAGTTCCTGTCCGTATTCGATTGGTTGACCGTTCGTGACCAGCTTTTTGACTATCTCGCCGGCCACATCCGATTCGATCTCATTCATCAACTTCATGGCCTCGACGATGCACAGGACCTGTCCCAGCGAAACCATGTCTCCCGGCTTCACAAAGGGTGGCGATCCGGGGGAAGGCGATTCATAGAACGTCCCCACGATCGGCGATCGCACCATGTGAAGGTTCTCGGCCGGCTCCGGTTCTTTCGGTGCCGCAGGAGCCGCCGGAGGAGGCACGACGGGAACCGCCCCCAGCTCCGCCGTGGGTGCCGGCGCGCCGGGCACCGCGTAATAGCGCGCTTCGATGGGAGCACTGGCGCTATCACCGCCACGCTTGATCCGGACTTTGACATCTCCCCGTTCTAACTCAAACTCGGTGATGCCTCGGTCGATAATCAGATCGATGAGTTCTTTCAGCTCTTTTTGATTCATCGTATGCGGTTGGGCCCGCTTTCCATCCCGCGCAGAACGAACCTCGGGCGCGGGTGAACTCCGGGCAAGTTACGCGCCCGGGTGTAGCAGCTGCTCAAATGACTATGAATTCCTTCTGCGTGGGTTCCAGCACTTCGCAACCGTGCTCGGTGACCACCACCATGTCCTCGATGCGCACGCCCCATTTGCCCGGAAGATAAGCTCCCGGTTCCACCGTGATCACCATTCCTGGATAAAGAAGCTCGGGTTGCCCTTTCGCCACTCGTGGAGCTTCGTGAATTTCGAGCCCCACTCCGTGGCCAGTGGAGTGTGTAAAATACTTCGCCAAGCCGTTCTTTTGCAACACCTTACGGGCTGCTTGGTCGACTGAGCCTACACTCGCCCCGGGCTGCACCGCGTCGATCGCCGCCAGTTGAGCCTCGAGCACCGCACCATATGTCCGGCGGGCCTCCCTGGTAGCAGAGCCGACGTACACAGTGCGGGTACGGTCCGAACAATAACCGTGGAGTATAACACCGAAGTCGCAGACCACGAATCCCCCGGCCGAGATTGGCGACTCCGAAGCCCGACCATGCGGTAACGCCGAACGCACCCCAGACGCGATGATCGTTTCGAATGACATACTATCGGCCCCGGCCTTGCGAGCTGCAAATTCCATCCGTGCTGCGGCTTCGATTTCGGTCGCGCCCCCGCGAATGCTTGCGAACGCATGATCCAACAAACCCGCGCCCATTCGCGCCGCCTCGTGCATGAGCGAGATCTCTTCCGCGTCCTTAATCATCCGCGCTCTTTCGGTGAGCGGCGGCGCTTCCCGGACGTGCACATATTTGGGCAGCATTGAGATGAGCCGCCTGCGGTCCGCCACTATGAAATGTTCGCCCTCGATCCCTAACTTCCATCCCTTCGAATTGGAGGTCTTGCGCCGCTTTGCGAACCACTCAGCAGCGCTCGCCAGCGCCGATCTCTGGCCGATCACGACCTTAGCCCCCTTCACTTCGTCGCGAGACTGTTGTTTATACCGGCCATCCGTGAAGAAGAAACATGCCTCGGGAGAAACTACTAACACTCCCGAACTACCAGTGAAACCACACAGATATCGCACATTCGGCAGATGGCTGATGAGCAGTACATCGAAACCCAACCCCGAGAAGTCTTTTTGAAGGCCCTGTAAGCGAGCTGGATAGTTCACGTGGCGAGTTTACCTGACCAGAAAAGTAGACTGCATCTTCTCGGCGCGCGCTTGCAAAAAAGGACGCCGGTCCCTGGAGGAACCGGCGGCTTAAATTACTTGGAACGCTCGCACTAGGTCTGAATGATCCTCGGGGTGATGAAGAAGATCAATTCCTGGTTCGAGGTGCTCACCGTGCGGTGCTTGAACAGGTTGCCCAGCAACGGCACGTCGCCGAGGAATGGAACCTGACTGATGTTCACCGAGTTGTTGGTCTGGATCACGCCGCCGATGACAACTGTTCCACCATCGGTCACCAGCACCTGCGTCGTAGCCTGCTGCGTAATGAGCGTTGGGTTGCCCTGCACCGTGCGGCCGAAGTCAGGCGTCGTGTTCTCCACATCCACGTTCAGGAAGATCGTTCCTTCCGACGTGATCTGCGGAACCACCGTCAACCTCAGGAACGCGTCAACGTAGGTAACGGTTGGTGGTCCACCCAACTGCGCCTGCGTCACGATCGGCACACGCACGCCCTGGCGAACCAGAGCCTGGATGTTGTTCTGCGTGACCACTCGCGGACGAGACAGAATCTTCAACAGACCGCGTGACTCTGCCAAAGAAAGCACAGCATCAATACGGACATTGTTGCTCGCATTCACGAAGGTCAAGCCGCTGGTCGGGCTGGTCACCGGCAAGTTAGAGAACAGCGGAATTGTGGATGCGGTGGTCGATCCGCCGCTGGTGCTGCCGGTCGTGATGTACCCCGGAGTTAATCCGTTCACGGTAGTCGGCGAGCTGCCCACGGATTGCGCGCCGCCGATTGCGGAATGTCCGTTGCCCCAACCAAAGCCAAATTGTGTGCCGATGTCACGCGCGAAGCTGCGAGTTGCGGCTACCACGCGGGCTTCGATTTCAACTTCCTGCGTCTTACGATCCAACTGGGTGAGCAACCGGTCGAGAGCCGGAATAACCGTCGGAATGTCCGAGATGATCACGGCATTCGTGCGGTCGTCCGAGATCACGTCGCCGCGTTGCGAAAGGAACTTCTTGATCGTCGGAACTACATCCTTCGAGTGCGCATAGCTGAGAAACCGGGTCACGGTCACCTTTTCAACAGCCAGGGCTTCCGATTCCTGCTGGGCGCGACGTCCGTCGGCTTCTTTCTTCAACGTGTCAACCGTCGCAATGCGCAGAACGTTGCCCTCGAGTTCACGCGCCAGATCGTTGTTCTTCAAAACGATATCGAGCGCCTGGTCCCACGGCACGTCATCCAGCACAATCGTCAGATTGCCATGCACGTTGGGATCGAGAACCACGTTCAGACCGCTGATCTCGTGGATCAGGCGGAAGAAGTCTTTCAGGTCGACGTCCTTCAAGTTGACCGAGATCGGCTCGCCGGTGTACTTCGGACCGTTGGTCGCGGGGGTTTGCGACATCTGGGTCTTCTGTTCCGCAGCGAGATTGACCGCCGGCTGAATCGCCTGCGAGGCTGCCTGGGCAGCTTGCGGCTGCATCGAGGCACTCGTGGTCGTGGTCGCCAGAAGTTCGGAGGCGGGCTTGTCGGCGAATTTCGCCGCCGCTTCCCCTGCGCGCTCCGCTGGTTCGATCACGGCCGGCTTCGCATCGTCCTTCGCCTGATAGGAAGGCTCGACGAACACGTAGTCGGTCGCCGATTTTGTATCGGTGGCCGGCTTGGTCGTGGCTGCAGTCTCGATCGGTTTCGGTGCCGGAGCCGCCTTGGTGGCCGGAACACTGACCGCCGCGACTTCTTTCTTCTCAACGACGGTCGATGCGCTGATCAGCTTCGCGCCGAACGGAGAAGCCACTGGCGCCGCCTTGGGCGCAGACGCTACGACGGTCTCAGACGGCTTCGCCGCTTTCGCAGTCGCCGATGCCGTGTGGAGTCTCACCACAATCTTGTTATCGTTGCCCGCGACAAGCTCGAACTTGCAAGCTTTGTCAAGATCGACGACGACGCGCGTGCTCGGCGGCGTCTGGCCATTCATTCCGACGCGCACGTCTTTCACGCCGTCGCTATCTACCTCAACATGGCGTTGGTCTGTCAACGCCACCGTATTCGGCAGATCGATCACGACGCGCGCGGGCGAACTCAACGTGCTCAGCTTCGGAGTCACAGCTCCACGAGCGGTGATCTCCAGGCTGATCCCGTCTTCGCCATGGACCACGTTGACCCGCTGCAGCGCAGCGTGCGTGGTGGCATCGGTGCCCGTGTTCTGCGTCTCAGCCGCTGCTGCGATCAATCCCAGGATCAGCAGCGGTAGAACCACACTCAGCAGTTGCTTTCGCATTTCGCTTCTCCCCCACACGCGTTCGCCTCTGGCGTAACGCGTGTCTTTCTTCAAGCTCGCTTCCAATTTGGACTCGCCAAAATTACACAGCCGGCGTCGTGAGCCGTTTCACAACATCTTTCGTGAACGGTTTCCCCAGCCGGTCTTGAAAATTCTGTTTAAACACCACGGAATCTACCGTGATTTTCACTACGTACCCGTTAAACACCGGATCGTTCTCCCGCAAGAAATAAGCCTTGTTCAGTCCGTTGGTCACGACCGCGATCATGCCGTTATCCGACTTGACCACGCCCCGCACCGCGAGCTGTTCGATGTCCAGGCACTTCTTCCCAGTGCTGCAACCTGATCCACCTTGCCGGTTCACGACCGGGCTGATAAACGGATCGCGCTTGCCCGTCATCGAATATTTCTTCTCTTCCTGCTTCACCGGCTTCGGTGCCGGCGCGGGTACCGCCGCTGCTGCTACGGTTGCCGGCTGAGTTGCCGGTGTAGCGGGCTTGGCCGCAACCTTCGGAGCCGCTGCCGCCGGCGCAACCTTCGCCGGAACCACCGCGACCTTCGCCGGTGCCGTCGAGGTTTTCGCTGGCGCCGGAGTCGTCTTCAGCACGACCGGAGCAACTTTTGGCGCGGGTGCGGCAGGCTTGGCCGGAACCACTTTGGCCGCTTGCGGCGCCGGTGCTACCGCCGGCTTTACCGAAGCCTGAGTTGTCTTGTTCGCTGCTGTCGCCGCCGATGGCTTGCTCGGCGTGCTTGCTCCTTGCAGTGCCGCGTTCTCGGCAGCCGTCCTTTGCTGCTGCGCGCCCTGCAAGGAAGACTTCGTATTCTGAATGATGGCGGGATTCTGAGCCCACAGCGTGCCCGCGGTCATTGCCAGTGCGACGATGCCAGTGGTCAGCTTCATAGAGTCTCCTACTTTTTCACCCCAGCTTGGCCGGGCTTGCCCGAACTCGCGGGATCCAGTTCGTGACTGAAGAATGTCGTCGCCTTGCAGGTCGCCACGATGCTCTCGTTGGGCGCGTACTGATAGGTCTTTTTCGCCTTCGCATCCATCGGCTTGCGCGTCGTCGAAACCAACAGGTCCGAGACATTCACGATGCGCTCCAGCTTCCCGACCCGATCAAAGAAACCGAGCATCGAGTAGAAGGGACCATCCAGCTCCATCTCGAATGGCACTTCCGTGTAAAACTCTTTTTGCGAAACCGGTTGGGATGTGTAGCGACGAATCTCGATGCCTGCCTTCGCAGCCTCCGCATCCAGCATGCGCATGAATCCGTCGACTTCCTTCTCGTCGGGAACGATGCGACGCTCGATGTCCAACTGCTGCTTAAGGCTGGCCAACTGGCGCTCGATATCCGCGAGCTTCGGTCGATACGACTCCAGTTCCGCGTTCTCTTTCATTTTGGCTTCCAGCTTCTGCTGAGCCTCGGTGTTCTGATCGCGTTGGCCCTTGAACAGAGTGAAATGCATGCCCGCGGTGACCAGGACAGCGCCACCCAGTACGACCGCCCACTGCTTCAGGCCCGACAATTCCCCGAAAGTCGCCATAGTTTCCTGCCTCTTAGGACTTGCTCTTCTCACACGTCAGCGTGAACTGAAATGCCTGCATGTCTTTGATCTGTTCGTCCTGCAAGCTTTCCTTGATCTCCACGGTCCGGAAATATCCGGTCTTTTGCAGATTCGAGATCAGGTTCGCGACCGCGTCCTCGCTGAGCGCCATTCCTTCAATGTCCACCGTCGCGCCCTGGTCTTTCATGTTGTTCAGCCAGATCGCTTCGGTGTTGTTGACAGTTTCACCAAGCATCGCCATCAGGTTGACCGGACCCGCCTGGTTGGAGCGCAGCTGATCGATCACGTCCACGCGCCGCTTGTAGTTCTCGGCCTCGCGTTGCCGCGCCATGTAGCGAACCTTTACGTCGGCCAGTTCGCGGTTCTTCTGCTCGGCCTTCGCCATGTTCTGCTCGATCGTCTTCTTCTGCGCGTCGAGGTGATACCAGGTATAGAGATTGAACGAAGCCGCCAGGCCCACCGCCAGCAGGACCTTCAGCCTCGGAGATCCGACGTCGCCGACTTCCATCGTCGGCATCGACGGCATCGCCGATCGCTTGTTCTTCGGCTTGGGTGCTTCCAGAAGGTTGATTCGAATCATAGGTCGCTAAAACTCCTTAAAGCCAGTCCCACCGCAACCGCCAACTGGCCCGCGTTCTGCTCGATCAGCTCAGCTCCCATTCCTTCCGCCGGAGGCGCGATCCGCTGGAACGGATTGAACAGTTCCACCGGCATCGAGAACTCCTGCCGCAAACCTTCCACCAGCCCCGGCACCTTCGATGAGCCGCCCGCCAGGTAAATCTTCTCGATGTGTTCGCCCGCCGCGCTGGCGCGGAAGAAGTCGAACGTCTTCTGGATCTCCAGCACGATGATTTCAGTCACCTGCTGCAGGATTGGCGTCTTGGCGTCTTCACTGACCGTGCCCACTTTCGCACCCAGCTTCAACGCTTCCGCGTCCTCGAAACTCAGGTCCAGTTCTTTCTGCAAGGAATCGGTGTACTGGTGGCCGCCCACGCTGACATCGCGCGGAAACAGCGGCGTCGTGCCCTTCACGATGTTGATGTTCATGACGCTGGCGCCCAGGTTCAACAGCGCCACCACCTGCCCCGGAGCGGGCTCGTAGTTGTACTCGTAGCAGTTCTGCAGGGCCAGAGCATCGATGTCCACAATAGCCGGGGTCCGCCCCGCCATCGAGAGTACGTTGGTGTAGTTCAGAATCTTGTCCTTTTTGACGGCGACCAGCAGCACGTCCATCTGCGGGTTACCGGCATCTTCGGACAGAATCTGGTAATCGAGGTTCACATCGCCCAGATCGAAGGGAATATGCTGCGCGGCTTCCTTTTGAATGGTTTCCGCCAGCTCCTGATCACTCATCGAAGGCAGCGAGATCTTCTTCACGATCACCGAGTGGCCGCTCACCGCGGTGGCCACGTTCTTGGCCTTGATCTCATGGTCGGTGAACAGCTTCGAGATCGCGCTCGATACCGTGCCCGAGTCCACGATCATGGAGTCGACCACGATGTCTGGAGCCAGCGGCTCAAGCCCGAGATGCGCCACTTCAATGTCCCGGCCCTTGCGCTTCAGCTCCACTGCCTTGATGCTGGAAGAGCCCACATCCAGACCAACTATCGTCTTCGATCCGAATCCAAACATGTGCCCGCCTTCATAGCGCCGGCGTCTTGCCCGGCATTTTTTGTAACGCCGGCATCTTGCCGGCTGTCCCGAGGGCATCCTGCCCTCGGCCCTTGCCTTACAGTGTCCCGGCAGCCTTCACAGCCGCCTTCGGTTTCCGCTTCGCCCGGTCTTCGACCTCGTTCGACTTCTCTTCCATCCACTGGTCGAGTTTCGACTTCTTAAAGCGCCAGCGATTGCCCAGTTTGAAAGCCGGAATCTTCTGCTCATTCACGTACTTGTAGAGCGTGTCCGGACTGACCCCCAGGTACTGCGACGCCTGGCGAATGTTCATCACTTCTCGCGAGTCGGCCATAGAGTTCTTGTTCCTTCCACAGATCAAGCCCTCGCTTTCCGGTGTCTCCGGCAGCAAGAGCAAACCTTGGGAGGAAATCGCTCGTTCAAATTCGTGTTCGAGCGGATTTCGATGTGCAGAGCATATCTCAACCCCGGAAAACACGAAGTCGAGCAGAATCTCCGTGTTTTGCCCGGTTTTCTCCCTTTTTCTTGGAAAATTACTTTCGTGTAAACGCAAGTCATTCCTACCCATAGTAGTTACAATCCCAATGGGTACGTTAGGTTGTAGTTGCTATGCAGAAACCACCCGGTTACAGCCACTCACATAACCAAAGTACTAACGACAGTACGAAGGTCGTAAGACGGACGGAAACTCTCTCAAATGAGACCACTTACATCCCAAATGCACACGCTCTTCCAAGCCGTTTTTCGGGGCCTTTCTTAGGCTTTTCTCGCCATTTGTTCGCCCCTGACGTGCCGCTTCTGCCGCTTCCACTCGCCTTTTGTCTGGACCAACTCCCGATTCTGCTCCCCGACACCCCTGGTCGGAGGCTCGGATACCTCTGGTTTGCCGTTACGCCAACTCTCAACATTACTGTTGATTGCCGGCCACCCTGCCGCCAGGGATCCCGGGCGCGGCCGGTTCGCTCCGGCCGCCGTTGGCCCGGCTCCAGTCCTGAGCCCCGGATTAGTCTTTCTCGACGCCAGCTTTCTCTCGACTTCGTGTTCCAAATTTTGGAGCATCCGGTTTCGCACTTCATTGACCCGCTCCGCTCGACTACCCTGACTCGCGGAGGACTTCTTGCGCTACCTCGATCGCATGCAGCCGCTCGCTCTGCTGGCTTTGCGTTTCACCCTGGGCGTCATCATGGTGGCTCACGGCTCGCATAAGGTTTACGGACACATGCACGAATATGCGGGCTACATCCACACTCTGGGGATGCCCGCCTGGCTTGGCTACGTTTCTGCTCTCACGGAATTTGTCGGCGGCGTTCTGCTCATCATGGGCCTGTTCACGCGATGTGCGGCCATCGCCGTTTTTGTCGACATGTTCATCGCGATCGCAACGGTGCACTGGAAACATGGACTACTGGGCGCCGGCGGAATGGAGTTCCCCCTGAGTCTCGCTGCGATCGCCTTCTCTTTGATTTTTCTGAGTGGCGGCGCGATCTCGATCGACGCAATTCGCGGCGGCACGGGAGGCGGTCGCAGCAAGAACTAGCGTCTGGACCTTAAGATTTCGCACCCCGCGCGAGGAAATTTCCGATCCCACGCGTATAATCCCGATGCTTATGCCGCTGGGGTCTGGGACAAAACTAGGGCCCTACGAAATTCTCTCGTCGCTGGGCGCCGGGGGAATGGGCGAAGTCTATCGCGCGCGCGACGCGCGCCTCGATCGCACTGTCGCCATCAAAGTTCTACCGACATCGTTCTCCGCCGATCAGGATCGCCTGCAGCGCTTCGCGCAGGAAGCGCGCGCCGTGGCCGCGCTCAACCATCCCAATATCCTCTCCATTTTCGACATCGGCGAACAGAATAGTGCACCCTACGTTGTCTGCGAACTGCTCGAAGGCGAGACACTTCGCGACTGTCTCAAACGAGGACCACTCTCTCTCCGTAAATCCATCGACTTCGCGCTCCAGATCGCGCGCGGTTTATCGGCTGCACATGAGAAGGGCATCGTCCACCGTGATCTCAAGCCGGATAACATTTTTCTCACGAGTGACAACCGGGTAAAGATTCTGGATTTCGGCTTGGCGAAGCTGACCCGGCCCGAGGCCTCCAGCGACAGTGCGGACGCCCCCACCATGCAGGCGGCCACCGAGCCCGGCGTGGTGATGGGCACCGTCGGCTACATGTCGCCTGAGCAGGTGCGCGGTAAGCCCGCCGACCACCGCTCCGACATTTTCGCCTTCGGCGCCATCCTTTACGAGATGCTCTCCGGCAAGCGCGCCTTCCACGGCGAGACTGCGGCCGATACGATGAGCGCAATCCTTAAAGAAGAGACGCCCGAGCTTTCCGAAAGTGCGCGCAATGTTCCGCCCGGTCTCGAACGCGTCGTGCGGCACTGTCTCGAGAAGAATCCCGCGCAGCGTTTCCAATCCGCAGGCGATCTGGCCTTCGGACTTGAAGCTCTTACCGAGGTTTCCTCCACGAACAGATCCGGGGCGCAGGCGGCGGTGCAGGAGGTGCGCACCACCCACTCGCGCCGCCGTCTGGCCATGATTGCCGGGGCATTCGCGGTTCTGGCCGCCGTCGCGGCAGGCGCCTGGTTGTTGGGCCGGCGCGGCGCCGCCAGCGCGCCCCCCGAATATCAACAGATCACCTTCCGGACCGGCTTCATCGGCAACGCCCGCTTCGCGCCCGACGGAACCATCGTGTACGACGCGTTATGGGAGGGCAGCGACCAACAGCTGTACTTGGCCCGCACCGACGAACCCGGTTCGCGCGAACTAGGACTCAAGGACGCGACCCTTCTCGCGATTTCGAAGAAGGGCGAGCTGGCTATTCGCCTCAAATCCATCGTGCTGGGTGGGTATGCCCGCAGCGGAACGCTCGCCCGCATGCCTTTGAGCGGCGGAAGCCCGCGGGAAATCCTCGACAATGTGCAGGACGCGGACTGGGCCCCGGATGGCGAAGCCATGGCGGTGGTTCGCTACGTGCCTGCAAACAGTCACTGGCGTCTCGAGTATCCCGCAGGCAAGGTGCTGCTCGACACCGTCAACTGGATCAGTCATCCGAAGATCTCGCAGGATGGCAAGTGGGTCGCGTTTTCCGACCATGGCAACCCGGACGGAGATGACCGCGGTTCTGTCGCTGTGATCGGACCCGACGGCCACGAGAAAGTGCTCTCCTCCGGCTGGGCGGCGATCGAGGGAATCCAATGGTCTCCCGCAGGTGACGAGATTTGGTTTTCGTCCTCCAATTCGGGGAGCGCGGAAAATCTCCGCGGAGTCACGCTGAAGAGTTCTTTGCGAGACATCGCCAACGTGCCGGGCGGCATGTGGCTGCAAGATCTTCGCAATGGCTTTGCTTTGATCGTCCGCCAGCAGCAGCGCATCGGCATCCGCGCTCTACCACCGGGCGGCAAGAACGAGCGTGATCTGGGTTGGCTGGGATGGTCGCTTCTGGACGACCTTACGCCGGACGGGAAGCGAATCCTCTTCACCGAGGAAGCCGACGGTGGCGGGCCAAACTACACCGTGTTCGTTCGCGACACCGACGGCTCGCCGCCGGTCCGGATCTCCGAGGGGATCGGTTTGGCAATCTCTCCGGACGGCAAGTGGGTGGTGACTCATCCGGCAAACGGCGGCGCGCTCAGCATCGTACCCACCGGAGCAGGCGAGTCTCGAACTCTAACCCACGACGCAATCACGTACAGCGCGGCTCGGTACATGCCCGATGGCAAACAACTGCTCGCGGTGGGCGTCGAAGCTGGTCATGGCGCGCGCGATTATCTGGTCGATCTCGCCAATGGCAATAGCAAGCCCCTCACGCCCGAAGGCATGAGCGGAATTGACCTATCCCCGGACGGCCGGAACGTGGCCGCCGTTGGCCCGGATGCTCATTGGGGAGTATGGCCGCTCGACGGCGCGGGCTTTCGTCCTATCCCGGGACTGGACAACACCTATTACGTTGCCGACTGGGCCCGTGACGGAAGTTCAGTCTACGCAGGTTCCACCCTGCCAAATGATCGAGCCGCCAAGATCTACCGTGTAAACATTCAGACCGGGAAGATGGATCTCTGGAAGTCGCTCCTGCCTGAGGGACAAACGGTCAGCGCGGGTGGCTTGCAATTTTCGAGCGACCGCAATGCTTATGCCTACGTGTACAGCCAGACACTCTCGGAAGCCTACATAGCCCGGCGCTTGAAGTAAGCCGCCGCTCCATGGCCCCATTCGAACTCGACCCTTTTGCGTGAACTTCCTACGCATCCTCCATTCAAGATCCCGAAATCTACCTGCTTTAGGGGAACTACACACTGATCGCGCTTCCCGCTTGTTTTCGCGGGATTTAGCGAAGGCATCGCGGACATGCTTTCGCACATCTAATTAACTGTAGTTAATGTGGGTAAAGACGAAGTCATGAAATATCCAGGAGTCAAATTCGCAATGGGGTTGCTGGTTGCTGTGTTCGCCGCAGCGACTGTATCGTTTGCCAATACAAATAGGAACCCGGCCGTTCCCGGAACCGTAAATTACGTGGAGGGCCAGGTCGCGATCGGCGCGCAGGACCTCAACTCGAAATCCGTGGGATCTGCCCAAGTCGATCCCGGTCAGTCCCTGACCACTGCTACCGGGAAATCCGAGATGCTGCTGACGCCCGGCGTCTTTCTGCGCCTCGGCGACCACAGCTCCGCACAGATGGTCTCGTCCAGCCTGACCAACACTCAGGTCGAGATCAGTTCCGGCGAAGCCATGGTCGAAGTCGACGAGCTTCATCCGCAGAACAACATTGGGATCGACGAAGATGGAATCACCACCCGTCTCGTGAAGACCGGACTGTATGACTTTGACGCGGACCACAATCTTGTTCGCGTGATCGAGGGCAAAGCCGAGGTGCGCGAGAACGATCGCGACATCACTGTGAAAGGCGGGCATCAACTGGCCCTGAACACTACCGGCAAGTTGAAGCCAACCAGTTTCGACAAGAAGAACTTCGAGAGCACGGACCTCTATCGCTGGAGCAGCTTACGCTCCGACTACGTGGCCGAAGCGAACGTCGATGCCGCGCGCAACTATTACGCGAATGGCTTCTATGGTCCGGGCTGGATCGGTACAGGCTGGTATTGGGACCCATGGTTCGCGGGCTATACGTTCATCCCCGGCGACGGAATCTTCTACAACCCGTTCGGATGGGGCTTCTACTCGCCGCTTTGGGCGTTCCGTGCCCCCCTATATTTTGGCGGCTACTACGGCGGATACTACCGGCACTTTGGAAATCCACCCATACGGGTGGCGCATGATCCGGCGCTTTATCGCAATCGGGCCTTTCACTCGGGCGCGGGCTTTTCTGGAGGCCGATCCGGATTCGCGGGCTCCCCACACGCCGAGAGCGGCTTCCACGGTGGCGTAATGGGCGGCGGCTTTCACGGTGGCGGCGGCTTTAGTGGCGGCTTCGGCGGACATCGCTAAGTCAGTTGTGAGTGACTAAGCCTTTTCCGTTTCGTAATCGGTCGTCGGGCGAACATGTCCGACGACCCTTTTATTTTTCTTAGTGCGCCGGTGTCGCGGTCACGACTGGGTTCAACAGCGACGTTCCGGTGACTACTTCGCCTGCATGATTCGACAACGCAAATTTGACAGATACGGGAATACTCTCCGCCCGTTTGCCGGGCACAAAGCGCCATTGTTGAAAAGCTGATTGCACCGCCTCCGTAAGCTGCGGGTCTCCTGATTCAATGCGAACGTTCTGAACAGTGCCATCAGCCGTCAAAACTAGCGTGGCCGACACGATGCCCTGCTTTTGGCTCTGACGTGCCGTTTCCGGATACGCCGGAATGGCGAAGTAGGTGACACGACACGCCAGGAACGTGGCTGCGGTGTTTTTTGAACCTGGCCTTGCCACGCTGTCCTTGTCCGGCCCTTCAGACGAGTTCGCCTCGAGGTGACAATCGCAAGGATTCTCATTCGCGCACGCCCAATGCATCCCTTCGGGCGGCGCGGCATGGTCGCATGCCTGCGGATATTTCACTTGCAACGGCATGCCCAGGATGAACACCAGCCCCACGACCCACGCTTGATGCATATCACCTCCTGCTTGCAGATGCAGTTGCATCTGGAGGGATCCTATCCATATCAAGGAATGCTCCCCACCCCGCAAACTTGCAGCAAAAAGGGCCGTCGCGAACGGACGGCCCTGAGAAGTTCGTTCTGCAAATTGTTTTGCTAGTCGTTTCCTCCGGGCAACTGCAACACCCAGGCGGACCGCCCATGGGTGGCGGCGTAAAGCAGGCGCGAATTAGACACGATCGTCAGGCCCGGCACCTCCACCATCGGGAGACCCGAACCAGCCACAGCCCACGTCGACGATCCACGGGCGAGCCGCATCACGCCAAAGTCGGAAGAGGCATACAAGTCACCCGTCGCGTCGTCCTGAACGACGCTGGTGATCGGAAAGTCGGGCAAATTGTTGCTGACGTCGGTCCACGTCGCTGCCGAGCCATCCCAGCTTACGTCGAACACATGCCCCAGCTGCGAAGGCGTGTTGACGTTATAGCCCGAGTAGGAAATCCATGCGTGATTCGAGTTTCTCGGGTCGACATAGATGCTGGTTGGGTGGCGACTCGGAGAAGCGGGTGCAGTGGTGTCGATGCGCGTCCAGGTCACCATGTTCGCCGTAGTATCGGCGTTGGCGGAAATGAATACGCGACCGGCGCCCGTGGAAGCCCACAGCGTGCCTTTATCCCGGCGATTCGTGGAACGCTGAATCGCGGACACGGCGCCGCCAAGCCGGTCCGAGCCGTACACCGGTGTTGTGCTGTAGATCCCGGAGTCGGTTAGGTCCGTCTGGCCCGGCGGCCCGATTACAACGAAGTCTCCGCAGGCCGGATTCGCCCCCGAGGTCGTGAACTCAGGGCAATTCGCTTCCAGGAAAGACTGCGACCCGCCCCAGTCCTGCGTCCGCCAGACGCTGAACGAGCCTTCGAAAATCGTGCCGGCATTCTTCGGGTTTGGATCCGCCAGCACCGGCGGGTAGAAGTACGAAGCTTCCGGACTTGAGGCAATGGGGCCGCCCACCACTACCCATTTGGTTGGGTCGCCATTGCGGAAGTTGGCATCGTTGAACTGCCTGCTGAAAGTATTGACCCGAAGGGTGTCGTCGGTCGCGCTGAAACCTGACTGTCCGCCGTCACCGTATATCTCTTGCAGCCAGACCACCGAATCGCCGCTGTATTGCCAGGTTCCATTGTCCTGAGTTCCGCCCTGCAGGTTGGTCAGCGGGTTTTGCCGACTGGCCGAGAGGCTCTGGAACTGCAGGGTCGAGAAGCCGTTGTTCATGCTGGAAAGCCGCCTCGGCACTCGCGAGAGCAGGCTCTTGCAGTAAGCGTTAGCGGCGCCGGTCAATCCACGGCTGTCGCACTTGGCGGAGACGTTGGCAAACCGTCCATCCGAGCGCACCACTCCACCATCCGATCCCTCCCAATACTGGAAGGGATTATTGGGGTTCACGACGATGGCGTGCTGGTCGGGATGGGTGGCATTCGCGTGCGGAGTCCGGCCGTCCTGGCTCATGTCGCTCCAGGTGTTGCCGCCGTCGGTCGATAGCAGCACCGCCCTCCCATTGTTGAAGCCGAAGAGTGAATAGTCGAACGATCCCAACAAATACACAGTGTCGGGATGGCCCGCTGGCGAGAAGACTACGTTGTCGTACCAGCACTGGGTCCCGCAGAAGTTGTCGACCTGAATTCCTCCCAGCGATGTAAACGTCGCCGCCGTGTCGGCATTGTCACTGCGGAAGAAGTTTGCGTGGTGTCCTGTAGCGCCCCCCTGGCCCTCTCCGACGTACATCCGCGTCGCCCCGCTGGATAGCGTGGTGACTGCGAACTCCGAGCGGTCAATCGCACTCGCGATCACCGACGTGTCTTGTGCCGTAAATATCCGTGAGAAGGTCGTGCCGTTGTCGGTCGAGCGCCAGATGCCTTGCTGGAAGGCGTTGACGTAAATGTAGCCTGGGTGAGTCGGGTCCACTTTGACGGTCGTGGAACCACGGGTCGGCGCTGGCGCAGTAAATATGCGGGTGAACGTGCTGCCGCTTTGACGGTACAGACCGCGGGTAACGAGCGGATGGGTCGTCGAACCACTCGACAACGCTCCGCCATCGGTGGAGTTGACTCCGCGCACGCCACTGGCGATTGGCACCAGCAGGTTACCCGCGTTGTCGAAGGCCATCTGCCCGATCGAACGCTGGAAAAACATGTCGCTGCCGGGAACGAGCGACCAACTTTGCCCGCCATCCGTCGACTTATAGATGCCTACACCCGCCTCGGAATCGACCGACGCATTGGGTTCGCCCGTGCCGGCATAAATCGTGTTGCCACTGGAATCACTCGGATCGAGCAGCAGCGAACCGATCGCGTTGGTTCCGAAACTGGCCGACTGGAATTTCCAGCTCGGCTGCTCGTCCAAGCCATTCCGCGTACGCCACACGCCGCCGCCCGCGGCGGCTACGTAAATCGTGCATCGATCCTCAGTACACGACGGCACGATGGCCATCGCCGTCACACGACCTGCGGTTACGACGGTGGCAAGATCACCGAGTTGATTCAAGACTCCTGGTTGGGTCGCTTTGCTGGGGCCAATCAGGTGCCATTGTCCGCCCGAATGCGACTCCCCGCTGAGGGCAGCCCAGCCGCTCTGCGCCGCAAATGTCGCATCGGTGGGAATGTCGGTCGCGGGATACGCCCGCAGTAAGTAGGCTTCCACATCTGGAGTAGCGTCGGGATTGCGCACCTCGTTCGCGCCCACGGCCGGCTCCGCGTTGCTGCCGGCTTTCCTCTCGTCGGCGTCGCCCTTCGGCGCGAGGATGGCGTCCGCTCGCGCCTTCTGCACTGCCACGCGAGATTTGCCTGCTGGCACGATGCTGATCGCCGCCGCTCCCACTAGCATCAGGGCTGCGGTACTGACGATCGGTAACCACACAGTTTCCCGCACGTTCAGATGTTTGCTCATGGATAGTCTCCGCCTGAAAATTGAATCGAGGCCCAGGAGTTAGCCTCGGAGAGGCGGACGAAATCCTGCTACTACACCCATAGTTTGTCAAGGCGTTGTTTGTAACTTTTCATGCGCAGGAGCGCGCCGAAACCTGCGACTGGCGCGGCTTCTGAAAGACACGCACGTCGCTGGCTCTTCGCCTTCAGAGCTCCAATCTCGCCCGCTGTTCGTCTCTGACGCGTGACAAAATCGAGTGACGATTTAGGAAATGCATAAGTGGCCAGTGCCCATCGAAGCTCAACGTCTTCACGAATCTATGCCCGCAGCCGGACCGACCGTCCGTTCACGTTCGAAGTGAAATTCCCCCACCCACTGACGGTGCGACAAACGATACAAAGAGGCAGTCTTCGGACCGCTCCTTTCTTATTTCAGGACATGGAAATGCATGTCGACTTGTTCTGTACGAGTCGGTCCACTAGACACTCTCTTGTGGAAATCGTCGCCTGAACGGCAAGGAAATCTCAGGCGCGAGACCGAACGTGGATCGCAACCATAGCCGCGCCGCCCGTTGTCTTCTTCCTGGGGATGGAACGAACGTGGGCGGCACCACGTTGAACGGTCCGTATTCTCGTTGAACAATGCGTGCAGTTCGTATCGGGCAAGGTTTTGTTGAACGATTCGCAACGTGCAATCGCCATCGGCCGCGCCTTGTTGAACGATTCCGTAGCG
>Ga0210409_10000682_pt1 | contig 50735 bp, 32 predicted proteins | sample IncBWH17MmetaG_FD_161649 | JGI IMG/M metagenome (GOLD analysis project Ga0210409, IMG submission 161649) | Forest soil microbial communities from Barre Woods Harvard Forest LTER site, Petersham, Massachusetts, United States - Inc-BW-H-17-M | ecosystem: Environmental > Terrestrial > Soil >... | reverse complement strand
TTTCGTCCAGGAAAATCGTGCCACCATCGGCCACTTCGAAACGGCCAATGCGTTGCGCAATCGCTCCCGTAAATGCGCCTTTCTCGTGTCCGAACAGCTCGCTTTCCAGCAACCCCGTCGGAATGGCTGCACAATTGAGCTTGACGAAGGGCTTCGAGCTACGGGGACTCAAATCATGAATGGCCCGCGCAATCAGTTCCTTTCCCGTGCCCGTCTCGCCGTAAATCAGGACCGTCGAGTCCGTCGGCGCTACCGTTTCCACATGTTTGAGGACTCTGCGCAGAGAACTGCTATTTCCAATGATCTGCGCAAAATTCATTTCCGTGCGGATTTCATCTTCCAAATAGAGTTTTTCCTTTGAGAGTTGCTCTTTCAGGTCCCGGATCTCGCGGTAGACCAGCGCATTCTCAACCGCCAGAGCAATCTGGTTTGCAACCTGGCTAAGGAACTCGATATCGGCCTGACTAAACGCATCGTCGCGGAGTCGGCCGAGAACCAAAACGCCAATCGCGCGATTCCGGCTGATCAACGGTAAACAGCAGACGGACTTCAAACCTTCCCGCACCGCGATTTGGACGATTGGGTAATTGAGCCACCCAGTGAAGGAGCTCTGGAGCGTCAGAGGCTTCATAGTTCGAAATGCCGTACCGGAGGGCGTGCCCTCCATCAAATAGGCCAATTCTTCCTGGAGGAACCCTTTGCCCGCTGGAAAGTCAAGCGCGTAGAGTCGCAGCTGCTTGTTTTCCGCATCCGGGAGCGATAAGCCGGCGTAGTCGCACTGCATCACGCGCCGGACATCCTGCGAGATGGCACGCAGCAGATCGCGGAGCTCTAAATTCGAGACCACCTGATTGGTGACATCCAGGAGCAGCTGGAGCCTGTCGTTCTTACTCTGCAGTTCCTCGGACGCCCGTCGCAATGCTGCAAAATTCAACGCATCGTCGAACGCCAGCGCAATGTAATCCGCCACTTGGGACACGAACCGGATATCGCTTGGCGAGTAGGTATCGACCTGCTTGTTGCAGAAAGTGATAACCCCCAATTTTCGGTGCGCTGTGGTTAACGGGAACGCGCAAGTCGAACGAATACTCAGCCTTTTCAAGACCGCTTGCAGCCGGCCATAGCGCGGCTCCATCTCGTCCGTGGACCTCAGCAAAGGTTCTTGCCGCTCGTAGACCCGTAACGTAAGCGTGTCCTCGGGCATCAACTGTTCTTCGGGAACGAACTCTGATCGACTCGCCATGTCGATGAAATAATTTTGAAACGTATCGGAGTCCTGGTCACGAAGAGACACACCGACAAAGTCAAACTGCACCACCTCATGCAGCTCGTCCATCAGGATGCCAAAAAGCTCTTTAAGGTCGCGGTGCGCCCCGATGGCTCGGGACACGCGGACGAGCGTTTCGTACCGCATGGCAAGCGCCGGTGGTGCGAGGATCTCCAAGTCGTTGCTCACAATGGTGCTCCGCCGCATTAAGCAGATTCTAGTCCGTCTGATGCCGGGCGGGGAACAATTGATACACGTCGCTGAAGGTGAAAAGGATGTCTTTATCCCGGTGCTCACCCTTTATGCAGAGCTCCGCGAGGAGTACCGAGCTACCGGCCTAGCCGAACTGCAAATAAATCAGCGCGTTGGCTACCTTCCGTCTCTCCCCGCCTCTTCAAACGGCCGATACTAGGAGTTTAAGGATTCCAAGCGACGCTTGCGTGGCCTCGTTGTTCAGGGTTTTGAAACGCTCACGGAACGCTGGCTGACACTTCGTTCGAGTGGACGCTCTCGTCGCCATTTGAATCCATCGCAGTGGTCACGTAGAAATAGGTCGTGCCGCTCTGTACGGTTAAGTCAGTGTAATTGAGCAACGTAACCAACGACGGGTTAATCTTCGTGTAGGAACTCCCGCTAACCGTGCTGCGGTAAACGTTGTACCCGGACACTGTTGAAGTACTCGGGTTCCAAGCCAGCGCCACCGAATGCTGGACCGGAGCAACACCCGTCCCCGACAGGGAGACCGCTGCAGGTGAACCGCTTGCGTTGCTCACAATCGAGATGGTGCCACTCGCGGCGCCGGCCGTCGTGGGACTGAACTGCACGGTCAGTATGAGGTTCTGCGACGGAGTGATTGTGACAGGTGCGCCGCCTCCGGTCATGGAATAGCCAGCGCCGCTCAAGTTGATTTGCGAAATTGTCACATTGGCATTACCCGTGTTGGTAATCGTGACGTTTTGAGTTGCTGAGGAAGTTCCGGTTGTCACATTTCCGAAACTCAAGCTTGTCGGGCTGATGCCCAACCTGAGCGTTGCAGCGATTCCCGTGCCGGCGAGAGCGACAGTAGTGGGTGAAGTGGGAGCGTTGCTTACAATTGAGATGTTGCCTGACGTTGCGCCAACCGCAGTCGGCTGGAAAGCCACCGTCATTGTAGTTTGTTGCCCCGCACTCACATTCAGGGGTAGCGAAAATCCACTGACAGTGAAGGATGCTGACCCGGTTTCAGTCACTTGGGTAATACTTAGTGTAGCCGTGCCTGTATTCTTGACAATCAAGACCTGGGACAGTTTAGTGCCAACCACGGCGTTACCAAAATTGAAGGACGTCGGATTCACTTGGATTGCTGGAGCGGGCGCCGGGTTCACCGTCAGCATCGCTGGCGCGCTCGTCACTGTCCCCGCTGTGTTGCTCACTACTACTGCGAATGCTGATCCGCTATCCGCTGTCGTGGTCACAGGTGTCGTGTAGCTCGCTGAAGTGGCCGACGCGATGTTCACCCCATTCTTCTGCCATCGGTAACTTAGCGGTGCGGTCCCGGCCGCCACTACCGTGAATGTAGCCGTCTGTCCCGCGGTCACCGTCTGGTTCGCAGGCTGTGTGGTGATCGTCGGCGCTACCGGCGCTGGGTTCACTGTCAGTGTCGCTGCGCTGCTGGTCACTGTCCCCGCTGTGTTGCTCACTACCACTGCGAATGCCGATCCGCTATCCGCTGTCGTGGTCACAGGTGTCGTGTAGCTCGCTGAAGTGGCCGACGCGATGTTCACCCCATTCTTCTGCCATCGGTAACTTAGCGGTGCGGTTCCGGCCGCCACTACCGTGAATGTCGCCGTCTGTCCTGCCGTCACGGTCTGGTTCGCAGGCTGTGTGGTGATCGTCGGCGCCAACGGCGCCGGGTTCACCGTCAGTGTCGCTGCGCTGCTGGTCACTGTCCCCGCTGTGTTGCTCACTACCACTGCGAATGCCGATCCGCTATCTGCCGTCGTGGCCATGGGCGTCGTGTAGCTCGCCGCCGTGGCCCCTGCGACGTTCACTCCGTTCTTCTGCCACTGGTAACCGAGCGGCGCCGTCCCGGCTGCCACTACCGTGAACGTCGCCGTCTGTTCCGCGGTCACCGTCTGGTTCGCCGGCTGTGTAGTGATCGTTGGGGCTATCGGTGCCGTCGTGCTCGCTGGAGCCCACACCGGCCCATCGTCGGTGATGGTCATCGTTTGCGCGTCCGCACGCAGATTTGTGTTCGCGCCACTGATAGTGATGGAACCGCCTGCCGAGACCATACCTTTATTGAGCGTTACAACATGATTGACATCTAAGGTGACTGTCCAAGAGGCGCCGTTATCTTGCACGGCAGGCGTTAGTGCGGTAGCGCCCGCGTTGAGACCTTGAATCGCTACCAGGAAATAGCTCTGGGCTCCGATCGGGATTTTGTCGTTGACTTCCAGCCGATATTGACACTCGCTTGGTGCGCATGTTGCGGCGTTTGCGGACTCATTCACGGCAACAAGAGCCGGATTTGAAGGCAGCAGCACGGAGTAACTGGCTTCTTGGCTTCCGTCCATGCAGACGTAATGCGCGGCATCGATTGAAATGGGGCTGGTTTCGCAATGGCTCACAAATGTCTTGCTACGACTTGCCGAGTCGGCTTGCAAACGGTCTAGAATCAGCAGCACTTCGATATCGCGGAAGAAGATAAATTCACGTTCCACATGCTGCGCGTATATATTTTCCCGTTCTGGACGACCGGGATCACAGATATTGTTCGTATATGTTCCGCTGATATCGGCATCGAGATAAGCATAAGCAGATTGACTTTCCATACGTCTTACAATCGCGTTGCTATCCGTGCAGCTATCAACCGATCCCGGCAGTCCTCCAATGAGAGGAATGTTGTGCGCGTAGCCTGAACTTACGTCCACTGTTCCAACTGAGTCGTACCCAGCCACGGTTGTGTAATAGCTTGGAGTTTCACGGATTAGATAGGATCCACCGCGGAACCATTGGAAGTTTCCCTCATCAAAGTGAGTGTGACCGACGCCAAAGGTCTGGCCCATTTGCAAGAACAACGAGCTGGCATTCGTGTTCCAATTGCTGCGCCAATACGCAAACAGCGGACCGGAAGCATAATAGTCGAGGGGCAAAGTCGAGAATCCCTGCCCACTGCCGCCCGGATCGATCGCCCTCCACATCGGGGCGATGACCGGATTCACGGTGTTGATCCACTGCCGGGCAACCTTGCCAACGGCCGTGCTTGGGAACTCCTGCGCGGCAGCCATCATGAAATCGCCGTAATAGCGCGACTGCATCCCGCCGCCACCGTACAGACCGGCAGCCGCTCTCCAGTTTTCGTCGTCGCTCCATGTCCAGCCGTCATAAAGGCCGCGCGATATCGTTGGTGAGGGTAAGGTATTGTAAATCGTCTGCAACACACCAGCCTTTAAGGCCGTGGATTCCTGCCACAAGTCGCGACCCAAAAGTGCGGAACTTGCCAGGGGAACTGCATGGTAGTTGAGAAAATACTGCCCGTGTTGTGAGCTTTCCTGGGCGGGCATTCCGTAGCCTTTTGCGCCGAGGGGTGCGACGCCGGCCGGGGACGCGAAATTCAAAACCGCGGCCCAGCGGTTGTTTAAAGCGTAGTCGATGAAACTTTGAGCTGCAGGATTGTCTCCGAACGTCGCAACTCCCAAACTAAAGTCCGTTCGAAGCCCTCCCGCGAAGTCGACACTCGAAGGCATACCCGTGTTACCCCAACTATCGTTTGTATCCGGATAATTCTGCCAAGTGTTCCAGTTATTGATGATGGTGGTGCGCTGCGCGGCCGTCATCTGAGCATATAGCCAGTCGTAGGTGAGCATGACAGCCTCACCATATATACGCATGGGATCGCAACCGGAGCTCTGATAGCAGTTCGACGCACTCAGGTTTACAGCCCAGTTTATCTGCGCATCGCACCATGTTTGATTATTGGCTAGCTCACAGGCAAGCAACGTATCGTAGGGGTCAAACGGGTTTGGGTTGGCATAGTTCGGCGTGTAGCTATGTCCTGTCCACCATTGCTGAGCCTGCGCCAGCTTCGCCGCGTTCCAGAAAAGCCTCGGATGGCTCGCTGGAAGATTAATGCCGTCGATAACCGCAAGGACGATGGTAAGAGTGGCGGCGTTGCTGGTGGTGCTGCCTGCGCTACTGCTCACGACCACTGCAAACAGAGCCCCGCTATCGGAACTCGTGGTGGCCGGAGTCGTATAAGTGGAAGAAGTCGCGCCGCTGATTGCGCTTCCGTTCTTCTGCCACTGGTAGCTGAGCGGGGCTGTCCCTGCCGCTACCACCGTGAAGGTCGCCGCGTGCCCCGCTGTCGCCACCTGGTCCGCGGGCTGCGTTGTGATCGATGGAGTCGTCGCGGTTGCATCAGCAACGGTAGTGGCAGCACTGTTGGTCGCGCTGCCCGCGCTGTTGGTGGACACCGCTATGGTCGCCAACACCAGGACGGCAGTTAATCCGCGACATTGCCACAACTGCCGCGCATTGCGAAGCGGTCCACTCGCTTCGGTTCGAGAGTCCGCGCTTCGTAGACACATTGAATTTATCATCCCCCGGTCACCTCGCGAAGAAAGAGCGGGGTGCGCCTTCGCACAAGAATCGCGCGCTCTTTCATAGCTTCCTCTGCGTTTAAGTCAGCTTGTAGGCCTGGGAAGGGGGTATCCGTTGTAGCTGAATTAGCTTCTCTCTCTGACCTCGTTTTCGTGCGAAGGATAGAGAGACAAACGCTAACTCAACTGCTAGGCCAACAATTCTTTGGCCGAAAGGACGAGCTAGGCCAGCCACAGGAGGACAAAATCCTGGTAGCCAACTGTTTTAGTTAACTTTCGGCAATTACGTACAGCATCTCGACCTGCTGCACAACTTCGAGGTTGGATCTGGCGGATCGAGCCGCGTAAGCTTACTCAGTGAATCCTAGACGTGGTCAAGACAAGTGTCTGTCCATTTGTATACAGACCCGCTGTCTCTTTGGGCACGAATGGACTGTGAGAAACTCCGCCACGAAAAACCGCGCCGAATTTGGCATATTTTTGCGTGCTTGTTCCGGAAGCGCATGAAGTTCGAACTTGGTGAATGTGGCGAGGAGGAACTCACATTCGGATAGACCATCACAGACATACGTGCGCCGAACAGGTTCTTCTATCTTGCTGAAAACTCCCTAATATCGATCGAAGAAGCTAAAGGAGATTTCAAGTCTGAGTTGACACAATCATAGGTGTAAGTATTTGGCAAAGTTCTGGCACAGTCGGGGCAAGAACGGCGGATCGGAGTAGCAGCAAAGTTGAAAAGTGCTTTAGAATGAATAAAGCACTTCATGTCGGGGCGTAGCGCAGCCTGGTAGCGCGCCTGCCTTGGGCGCAGGAGGCCCCCGGTTCAAATCCGGGCGCCCCGACCACTCACTTACCGAACGAGCTTTTTTTCCGCGCCATTTCCGCAACTCTCAAACTTGGGAACGTTTTGGAAGCAATGGATCTTCGAGCGGATTTACAGCGTCTGCTTGCGCACTCGCAATAGCGTAAATATTGATTTCCCAGGTTGTCACGATGACTGGCAGGCTCGCTCGCACGCCGTGTGCTAGCGCCCTGTGGCAGCTGTAGACGAAGCGGCCCGCCTCGCGTTGTTGTGGGCTGGCCGGATATCTGAGAGAGGCGTTTGCCCGATAAGGTCTGTGGGTTCAATGGGTCGGCGCAATGGCAAGGGAAACCCTGCCTCAAAGATTTTTCACTAGGAATTTTGATCCGAGGAGAAACGAAAGTATGATCTGGAATGTCCTGTCGTTTCTTGTTGGGAGGAAACTGGTTTCGCGATGGGCGGTGGCTTAGATGAAGATTCAGAAGGTCTCAAGGCGCGCGTGGCTTCGGCAAGCTGGGTCCATTGCCGGCGTTTTCCCATTCGGGTATTCTGCTTCCCTTGCGTCGCAATTCTTGCAGAATCCACAGCCGCTGCAAAGAATTTCGCCGACGGCGGCTGTTTCCACAAAAGGTCCAATCCAATATAGGTTTTCGTCAGCCGAAGATACCTTCCTGGAAGAGTTGGAGCGCGCCAGCTTTCGTTTCTTCTGGGAAGAAGCGAATCCTTATACCGGGCTCGTGAAAGACCGCAGCCAGGCCAACGGACCTGATTCCCGCGCAACCGCGAGTATCGCCGCAACGGGGTTTGGGCTTTCAGCTCTTTGCATCGCGGACCATCGCGGCTGGGAAGACGGCAAGAAAATTCGTGAGCGCGTTCGCAACACGCTCCGTTTTGCCGCTACCCGGCTGAGCCACAACAACGGGTTCTTCTTTCACTTTCTCAACATGCAGAGCGGCGACCGCGATTTCCAATCGGAAGTCTCCTCGATCGACACCTCCATCTTCCTGTGCGGGGCGCTGGCTTGCCACGGTTATTTCGACGATTCCGAGATTCGCGACCTGGCCACCAGGTTGTACGAGCGCGTCGACTGGAACTGGCTGCTGCAAGGCGAAAAAACGCTCTCGATGGGTTGGAAGCCGGAGAGCGGTTTCATCAAGGCCACGTGGGACAGCTATAGCGAGTTGATGATGATTTACCTCCTCGGCCTCGGTTCTCCCACACATCCTTTGCCGAAGGAGTGCTGGGATGCCTGGAAGCGGCCTGCATTCGAATTCGATGGGCTGCATTTTATCGGTTCTAATGCTCCGCTCTTCGTGCACCAGTTTTCGCACGCGTGGTTCGATTTCCGCGGGAAAGCCGATGCGTACACGAACTACTTCGAGAATTCCGTGACGGCTACGAAGGTGCACAAGCTGTGGTGCATCTCGCTGGCAAAGCAATTCCCGGATTACAGCGAGGACCTCTGGGGCATCACTGCCTCCGATTCGATGCACGGATACGTGGCCTGGGGCGGGCCGCCTCCGATGGGGCCGATCGACGGCAGCATCGTCCCTTGCGCGGCTGCTGGCTCTTTGCCCTTTTTGCCGGCCGATACGCTACGCGTGCTGCAAAACATCCGAGAAAAATATGAGAAACGCGCCTGGCGAAAATACAGTTTCGTCGATGCTTTCAATCCCTTGAAAGACTGGTACAACCCGGATGTCATTGGAATTGATCTGGGGATCACACTCCTGATGGCGGAAAACGCGCGAACCGGCTTTGTTTGGGAACAGTTCATGAAGAACGATGCCGCGAAAAACGGAATGGCCCGCGCAGGATTTCACAAACAATAGCGGTGGTGCCGGATGTGCAGATGGCTTCGTGTTGGCGGAGGACTACCGGTCCATCTCGATCAATGCCAAGGCGTGCGGCTGCAGCGTGAGAGTTAGTGCGCCATTTTTAAGCGCTTGGGACTGCGCGACAGGTAGCGCGCCCGCTTTACGCAGCGCTTCGATCTGCGAAAGCGTGGGGAACGCCGGGCGCCCCATTTTTTCCCAGGCTGGCAGTGGCGAGCCGTGCTCGGAGTCCACTATGGTGATGCGCGCGGAGGACGTTCCGCTGACGCCCTTGAAATGCAACGTGAAGGTTTTCGGCGAACCGGTTTCTTCCGGCAAGAACAGATTCCAGACAATCAGGGCGAGCGAGCCGGCTTTGTCGCGAGTAACCAGCGCGGAGTCCGAGTTGACGTCCAGCCGCGTGTCACCTAGCTGATGAAGTAGCGCAAAGTCGTTGAAGGCGGCCTTGGGGATGCTGCGTTCGGCAAGCAGGCCGAAGCCGCCGTAGAACGGAGTCTTCACGATGCCCTGTTCTTCAAACACATCTGAGAACGTCCAGTAGCTCATCATCGCGGTGAGGCCGTCGCATTGGCGGATGGTGTCCGCCATCCACGGACCCATGAAGGCCGTGTCAGTGACCTCGGGCTCATTTTTGTAGCTAGCGTTGAACTCACTCCAGATGAGCGGCATGTTCGGGAAAGCTGAGGCGACGATTTGATCATGTACTTTTCTGACGGCGCGGCAGACCATCTGCGTTCGCGGAATATTTTCGTGCGTGCCGAAGACGTCTTCCGCCCTGTCGTTCCCGTAGACATGCGTTGAAGCAAAGTCCACCGGAACGTTTTTCTCCTTGCAATGCGCCAGGAAGCGGTCCACCCAGGCGGCCTGGGCCGTGGCAGGGCCACCCACGCGCAGGCGCGGGCTTACCCGTTTGACCGCGCGCACGGCGCGATCGTACAGCTCGTAGTACGTGCTTTCTTTCGGATCGCCGGCCCAGAAATCAATGTTCGGCTCATTCCAGACTTCGAAGTACCACTGCGCGACTTCGTCTTGGCCATACCGTATGACGAGATGCCGGACGAAATTCTCGACTAGCTGTTCCCACTTATCCCAGTCCTTGGGAGGAGCGACGTTCTGCTTGTACCAGAATGGATGGAGCGCGTTCGGATCGGAAGAGAGCTTTTTGGGGATGAAGCTCAACTCGATGAACGGGCGAACGTGATTTTCGAGCAAGCCGTCGTAGATCTGGTCCACGTAGGAAAAGTTGTAGATGGGCTTGCCGTCTTTGTCCTCGTCGTACAGGCCGATTTCGTCGTGGAAAATCGCGTGAAAGCGCACATATTCAAAGCCAGTGATGCGCTTGGTTTCGCGAAGGTCGTTGCGGTAACCCTCGCGCAACGTGAGGATCGCGCGCCCCGACCCGAACATTTTTTCCCAGAAGTGTGGAAACGGATGCGCGGGCACGTTGGCATTAATTTCAATTGTCTGCGATGGAGCAGTGGATTGCGCTCCAAGCGTGCCCACCCGTAGAGCGGCGGCGGCAATGAGCAGCGCAACGCGGAAAATGTTTGTGCGAAAACCCAGGCAGCGCATCGCGAATCTCCTGAAGGAATGAGGAAGCGCGTTCGGGGGGCAGAATTCTGCGCCCCGAACGCGCTTGGGATTGAACTAGAAACTAAGTCGCGCCTGGAACTCGATGACGCGCCCCGCGAGCCCACCCGGTGACCGGCCGAAGGAAAAGGTATTCGTGAGGTCATCGTTGCTGCTGAAGTTGGGGATGGGTGCGAGATTCAAAATGTTGAAGGCGTTGAAGAAGTTTGCCCGGAAGTCGATGACGGCGCTTTCACCCAGCAAATGCGTGTTGGGCATCCCGAACTGTTTACCAAGGCTGAGGTCCACCTGTTTGAAGGTGGGACCAGGGAAGGAATTGCGGCCTATGGGCGGCTGGTTTCGAGGAAACGCTGTGGTAAAGCAGCTATTAATCCCGGCTCCACAGTTGGTAAGGAGAGTTGGGAAATTGGGATCATTGGGCGCGTTTCCTGGCCGGGCAGTCGTAGTCGGGCACACGCCATTGATGAACTGCGTGTTCCCCGGACTGTTGAAGCACGTGCCCGCATATAAAGTAGGCCGGTCGGGGCGGGTGCCATCGCCCTCGGGATTGTTGTTGGTGGGACCAAATGAAACTGGTGTCCACGGAAACCCAGTATGGTAGGTGAACACTCCGCTGACGTTCCAGCCGCCTAAGGTCTTCCCGACCAAGTCGTGGCGGTTCCGAAAGATGGGGAGATCCCACACACCGTTGATGACGAAGAAATGACGCGCGTCGTAATCGGCGGGACCGTAGTCTAGCGCTTGGTTATAGGGATAGTCTTGTTGAGGGCCAATCTCGTACGAGGAAAAATCAAGCGTTTTGCTAAATGTGTAGCTTCCGTTCAGAAGGAACCCGTGAGCGAAGCGATGGTTCACACGCACCAACAACGCGTTATAGTTGGCATCCACGTCCGCCATAGGAAAGAAGATGCGGCTACCGACACCCAGTGCTGCATTGCCCGTAAGGTGCGGCGCAGTGCACGTGGGGTTGGTTGGGCCGCAGGGCTGGCCATTGCTGCCCGAGTTTTGCGTGAAGTCTAAAGTGTTGTCAAATGTGTCGCCTGGGTTCAGCCGGTTCAAATCAATTGCGCGGATGAGCCTGTGAGAGCTGCTGCCAGCATATCCGACCTGCAACGTTGTATCTCGCAAGAGCTCCCACTGCCAGCCGAGCGAGTAGGTGTAAACATACGCATTGGGGAGATTAGGCCGAGAACCCCAGATCGTAATAGGGATGTCACTTGTGCATGCCTTGCTGGAACACAGGCCGCCCGTGTTTGGGTCAACTCCAAACGCGAGGAGTGGATTGGCCGGATAGCTGAAGGGTGATTTACTGGTGCCGATGACATAGTCTATCCCGACCGAGGCGGGCGTTGTACCGGGCCCCGCGCAACAACCGGTCAAATCTGCAGCAAAGGGTGTATTGAACCGCACTGGATCGAGAATGTTGTCATAAATGCGGTTGTAACTGATGCCGAAGCCCCCGCGAACAACCACTTTGTCACTGAGACGCTTCGGACTCCAGGCAAAGCCGAGCCGCGGACCAAAATTGTGCAAATCTTTGTTGTATAGCTGTTGTCCCGCAACGACTTTCCCGTCCGTGAGACCGTTCGCTCCGAACACGTAGTTGCTAATTAGATTCTGGGTGTCGGTCAGTGGAGAGAAATACTCCCATCGCAATCCCAAGTTTAGAGTCAGGTTCGGGCGTAACTTCCAGTCGTCCTGGACAAAGAGGGCATAGATGCTGGTACGAAAGTTGCGCTGACCGACTGGCAAACTGCCGGTGCGGGGATCCACAGTGATGGCTTCGAACTGAGGAGCATCGTTGGCCCAATCCAAGAATGACGAAAATTGGAATAGCGGGCGCGCACCGCCTTGCTCATTGTTGTTGTTTAGGTTCTTCCCAATGTCCACACCGAACCTGAGGTTTTGCGCGCCTACAAACCTCGAAACCGTGTCACGGAAGTCAAACGTGCTCTGGGAAAAGATGGCTGGTGTGGTGCCGCCTCGCCCCACGCCGGCATTAATGCAGCAACCTGGGAGGCCGTTAGGGCCGCCAACAGCACTATTGAAGTCAAAAACATTGTAGAACGGTATGCCGAAGTTTGTCTCCGTGGAGGAAGTGACCTGATTGTAAGACCAGCGGGTGATATTAAAACGAAAATCGTTCAGCATGGTTGAAGTTAGCGTACGGTTCCAGCCAAACGTCAGCAGCCAGTTAAGAGGAACAAGCGTTAGGTCATCGATGGGGCGGTCGCCACCCTGATTTTGATTTAAGTGTGCGAAATAGGAGCTGAAGAAAAATTGGTTCTTTCCGCGGTTGTAGTCCAACCGCCCATTGTATTCATTACCGGAGCTCGTAAATGGGTTGAGTATATTGGCATGCTCGAACTCGGCGAATCCAGCTGGACCACACCCCGTGCCGGCGGGTTGCGTCTTTCCTCCTGCGACGCAAGCGGAATTGTCGTAAAAACCACCAAGGGGGATGGAGGGGTCAAACGAGCAGCAATCCGAAGTGCTGTTGGGAAGCACCGAGATGATCCGGGGCGCGATGCCTGCCGTACCGAACACTTTCGCCGCCAAGCTATTCGGATTGTTGTTTATGACGTATTGGCGGAACGCTTGTGTCTCGACGACTGCGTTCGAGTGAAACGTCGGGTTGTTCTGCCGCACGCCTTCATAAGAGAAGAAGAAGAAGAGCGAGTTGTGAAAAATCGGCCCACCCAGGCTGCCACCGAATTGTCGGAGCTTGTTGTTCACGCGCCCGAACCCGGACCCGGCTGGAGTGTTTGCATGGCCGAAGGGACCTTCATATTTGTTGAATGCGTTTAGCCCCGGATCATCGAATTTGATAAATCCGCTCCCGTGAAGTGCATTGGTGCCATTCTTTGAAATAACTTTCACCTGTGCGCCCGAGTTGCGGCCATCCTCGGCGGAATATGTACTCGACAAGACCTGAATTTCCTTGACGGATTCCTCGTTGGGAGTGATGACTGCCGCGCCACCCCAACCCAGGCTATTCGCGCTCACCCCATCAATCTGATAATTGTTAGCCGAAACGCGTTGGCCGTCTGCCACAATCTGCACCTGGTTTTCAACCTGAAAAATTTGATTGTTGGAGCCCCCCGGTCCTTGCTGCAACGGAAGGTTCTGAGAATTACCATTGGAAGCGCGGGCGTCGTCACCGAACACGCCAGGCGCAAGCCGGAGCAGTTGGTATGGATCGCGTCCGAAGGTGGGCAAGTTGGTTATCTGCTGGTTGGAGATTGTGCCTGAGATGTTGGCGTCCTCGCTTTGAAGGTCTGTCAGGGTTTCGCCGTTCACTGTGACCGTTGAAGACACTTGGCCCACGTCCATTGTCACGTCTACACCGCGGGCTTGCTCCGCATTGACTGCTATGTTTTTGATTTCTTTCTTCTGGAAGTTTGCCGCCTCCACAGTCAGGGTGTATGCCCCGGGCGGAAGTTCCGTGAAGTGATAGAAGCCCGTGTCGCTGGACGTAGCTTCGTGTTGAACGTCAGTATCTTGGCTTTTGAGTGTAAGTTTGGCGCCCGCCACGGCTCCGCCACTCTTGTCTATGACCGTGCCCTGTAAGCCGGCTTTGTATTGCGCGTAAGTCGAGACGGCGAAGAGGGAGAAAAAAATCGCGACAAGGAGCTTCGATCGCATGGTTTCACCTCGAGGTCAGCATTCGAAAAACGAATTTAGTAAATCGATTTATCCCCGGTTCTGGGAAGCATGAAACACCCGATACACGGGCGTTGTCAAGAGCATATTTTGTCCCTGTGGAGAGGAGGCCATCAAAAGCAAAGAAGGATGTCAGTTCAGGATGCGGGTTGTCTGTTCAGTTCTGAACACTTCGCCGGCCCACATCGCGCGAGCACATCTCCGCTTGCCCGGCCAACTCCTGTGTGCCAGACTACGCGCATTGAACACCCCATGATTCGTCCAAAAGCGGGTGCAACAGCCCGGCCACGCGGAGGCCAATCCGCGCAGACTGTGAGTTTGAAGTTTCTGGCCGAGCACCTCGGTCTTTCGCCAGCTACGGTTTCACTTGTCATCAATCGATCTCCCGCCGCCAAGTCCATTCCGCACCGCACCCAGGAACGCATCCGGGCCGCCGCGCGCGAACTGAATTACCGGCCAAATTTCATGGCGCGGTCACTGCGCGCGCAGCGGAGTTTCACGATCGGCGTGGTCGTGCCGGAAATTAGCGAGGGATACGCCGCGCTGGTGCTCTCCGGCGTGGAAGATCACCTCCTCGAGGAAGGTTATTTTTATTTTGTCGTCAGCCACCGCCACCGTGCCGACCTGATCGACGAATACCCGCGGCTTCTGCAGCAGCGCGCAGTCGAAGGCCTCATCGCTGTGGATACCGCATGTCATGAAGGCGTGAACATTCCCGTGGTCGCGGTTTCGGGCCACCGCGAGATTCCCGGCGTAACGAACATCGCGCTGAACCATCTGCGGGCCACCCGCCTGGCAATCGAACACCTCACGGACCTCGGCCACCGTAAGATCGCGTTCATCAAGGGCCAGGAGTTCAGTTCGGATACGGAAGTGCGCTGGGAAGCCGTATGCGGAGCAGCGAAAGAGTTGAACCTGGAGATCAACGAGCGGTTGGTTGGGCAATTGGAGGGCGAGTCGCCCTCGCCGGAACTCGGATATCAAGTCACAAGGAAAATTCTTGCGACCGGAGAGCCGTTCACGGCGCTGTTTGCGTTCAATGATATCTCCGCGATCGGCGCGATCCGCGCGCTGCGGGAGGCAGGACGGCGTGTGCCCGAAGACGTTTCCGTGGTGGGCTTCGACGATATTCAGAGCGCGGCTTTTCAAAATCCCGCGCTGACGACCGTGCGGCAACCGTTGCGCCAAATGGGTATCATCGCCGCGGAAACGCTCCTGCGCCGCATCAATGCGCCGTCAAAAGCCCCCTATCCCAAGAGTATTCACGTTGAACCAGAGTTGATTGTCCGAGAGACGACGGCCCGTCTGCGTAACAAATCCGGCTGAGCCGTGAGCCGCTGCCTGAGAAGTCCGGTGGCCCGCAATTACGATAAGTGCATTTCAGAGACCAGGCATGAGCCCCGGGCCGGTTTGATCTCCTATTCTCCGACTGTACCTGTACAGTGAGACAGTTTTGCTTCCGCGGGATTTGCATCGTGACGCAAGATCACAATGATTTGGAAACCCTCGCAAAGCGGTCGAAGATTGACTCTACGCAAACAAGAGCCAGCAGCCATCCAGTAGCTACGTCCAACAGATGATGCTGGTGTATTAAAACGGTCGAGGCAGCAACCATCGCCGCCCAAAACCATAGGAGCACTTTGCCTGTTGCCGGGGCGCGAGCGGAGAAAATGGCTACACAAATGACGGCAAAGGCCACGTGGAGTGATGGCAGCAGGTTGTAAGTAAGGTTCAGTTTGTCGGCAAGATGAAACATCCCCGCCCAGATTCCCAACTCTTCTTCGCGAGGCGGCGCAAACGCCAGGTCCGCCGGAAAAAGGAGAAATCCGATGCCGCCGCAGAAAATGGCGGCGGCCATCGTGATCACCAAGGCACGAAATTCACGGCGCGTCCGCAAAACGAAGGGAGCCATCCAGAACAACAGGTAGATGGACATGTAGAAAAGCGTCATCGCTGGAACAAAGGGAATGGCGAGCTCCGCCGGAAAATGAACAGGGACACGAAAGCTGCGCCGCGCGGTGAGTGAATCCATTCCGCCGTAGACGAGCGCGAACCAAAGCGTGTTCGCGAGGGACAGCAGCGCCGCATAACGAAGATGCGCCCATCCCGGCCACCCCAGGAAAGGCTGCGCCTGCTCGATTTCCCGCGGCTTGGAGATTCCTACGAGTGCGGGTGAGTACGCCACTGCAGTCCCTCGTCTAAATATTGCAGAACCGCCAAAACGAGCTTGTTGACGTCGGTCTGGGGCCGCAAGTAATGATCCGCTCCCCAAATGGGGTAAAGCAGACCTGGCAAAGCACACACATCCGACAAAATCAGGCTGCCATCATTGGGTCCAAGATGAGTGAGGCGGCGATGGCACCGCCGCGCGAGAGCGGTGGTTAGATGTTCGCGAAGCGGAAATCCCGCTATGGTAATCATGCGGACATGCTGAGGCAGTTGCAGCTCAAAATCCAACGGCCTGCCTGGGCCATATCCCAGATCGCGGAGGAATCCCAGGCCCTGGCCGCGCAAAGCGTAGTAGAGACGATTGAGCAACGCGGCCGGATTTCGCGAGAGCAGCCACTCGGCCATTGGGGTGCCATTCAAAATCCCGCACAGATTGACCCATGCGGCTACATTTTTGAAAGCATCTGCACCATCAAGCTCGGCGAGCGCCATCTTCACATCGGCTCCGCCTTTGCTCAAGGACGCCAGGATGACGGGTTGCTCCTGATGTTCCAGAAGCCAGTCACAAATGATGCGCGCGTTCTGTTTCAAGGATCCCCGGCTGGCGATGGGAATGATCCCCGTCGGGCACCCTAGCCGCTCGGCTTGCTCGCGCAGAATGCGGCCGTCCGCGCCGGAGCGCGGATTCTCGCGGTAGAACGCGCCAGGAACGATGATGATGGGGGCTTCCGTCTGCCACATTTGCGGCGCGGTTCGCCTGCAGATCTCGTCGACGCGATGGATGAATGGACCGTGATGCGGTGACGCCAAGACGCTCTGGTAGAGCTGGGTCGTCGCGGCGTCAATGCCCTCGCGCGTGGCGATTTCCTGAATGTTGCGCGCGGTCGGAAGGACCCAGCGTTCCAGAAGTGCCGGCGTCACTTGTGCGTTCATCAAGCCTCCTTGCGGCGTCTACCAATTGCAAACCCGACAATCAGCCCAAGGACCAGGCAGACGCCGCCCGCCCAGTACGAAGTTTTCTTGGCGATTGTCAGCAACGGGTTTTCAAATAGATTGTCCGAGGCATGCAGGCTGGCGATCAGCCATTTGTCGCCATCTTTTATGAGCGTGGCGCTCCAACGCGCGGGCAGATCCAGCGTCTTGCCGTCCTTCAATTTGAAATGCTCGATGGCGCTGCCAAAGGAAATACCAGTGTTCGCGCCATACAGGATGGTAAGTTCGTCCACTTCGACGGTTGCGGAGAAGCTGGTGACAATTCTGTTAGGGCCGCTGAGCATGCGAGTCAAGTAGGCGCGCACGCCATCGCGGCCGCGGCTGACTTCCGCGTTGTGCCAGGTGACAACGACATTCGGGTGCATGTACGCGAGCTCGCGCTCGATATCGCCCTTGTTCATGGCGTCCAACAGGCCGTCACGCAAAGCGCGTAGCTCGTTGTGAACCGCTTCATCCTTTGGCGGCGGCGCTTGCGATGACATCGGCAGAGCCGCAAGACACAGGAACAACACTGCTGCGATCGATTTTTTCATCGTAATCCTCTTTCGCTTGGGGATTTATTGTCGTCGGGGCCGTTTGCGGCAATGACGCCGCCCATTGGAAGAATTCGATCATGTCCTGGTCGTTCGGGCCGAGACTCGCGGGGTTGTATCGAGTACCGCGCAGACGGCGAGCCTCGTCCGCGAGGTAACCGAAAGTGAAGAGCCGCCGGATGGCAAGATTGAAAGGACTGAGGACGTTCAGAAGATTGCGATTGCGGCGGGCGTAGATGATTCCCTGGCACAGCGTCTGGCCGTTTTCCAGGGGTTGCATGGCCATGAGAAATCCACTGCGTACACGTTCGAACTCGGCGGTAATCACAGCCATGTTTCCGCCCCAGATGGTGAGCGTGATATTCACGGTGCGTCCGGCGACCACGCGCAAGATGCGGTCAAAAATGGTCTGCCCAATGACTTCCGCGTGGTAACTGTTCCGGCGCGCGTACGGGGCTGGACAGTCCATCAAAGGGGGAGCAAGCAGTCTGCGGTCATGTACGGCTGCGAAATGTTGCGTGTCAAAGGCGTGCGCGGAGTTCATGTACCAATTGCAATCGGCCACGTAGCGAAAGGTTTTTCCCGCGACAAAATCCTCGGGATCTGCGCCGAGAATGAACGGCAACGGAAACAACGGCTCGGGCCCGTTAAAGAAAAAAACCGAGCCGTGGCGTTCTGTGACCGGATAGGTTCGCAACCTGGCGAAGGCAGGAATCTGTGCAGCATGCGGGATCGATGTGCAGACGCCGTCTGCTCCGTACCGCCAGTGATGGAAGGGGCATTGAATCGTTTCCCCAACGACGTTCCCGCAGCCGAGGTCGGCCCCCAAGTGAGCGCAGTGCGCATCCAGCACGGCCACTTGCCCGCTCGCCTTTCGATAGGCGACCAGTTGCCGCCCTAAAATGCGCTGGGAGAAGGGTTTATGGCGCAGTTGTTTGCTCTCGCAAAACAGATACCAGGAAGCGGGATAGGCGGGAAAGGCATCCGCCTGAGGAGGCCGAACATCCTTACTTAATGACTTTGCCTGCATAGCGATTCTCCACGTGTTCATCGGAAAATTGTGGCCCGCGCCATTCGTGCAAATAGGCTTTGACCAGGCTGCCTCGCGCCTCGTTCTGTTCGGAAAGTGTTGGCAGGTACAACCACGGAACCGTCGGGCTCATGTGGTGATTCAGGTGCCAGTTGTGGTTCAGCCATACACGATCCAGAACTCCAAGCGTCTTCAGATTCATGGCGCCTTTCTGTACGTCGCGCACCGTCCCGTAGTGATGAGCGTATTGCATGGCCGACCAGATGAATCCAAAACCGAACATCACGGCCAGATAATTAGGGATGGGAATCTTCCAGAAATAGATCATTCCGGCGTGCATTAGAATCACGGCGAGTGCTTCGACTTGAATGATTCTCCGGTACCTGGGATTCAGCGACTCGAGGAAGGCCTCCGTCGGCCGGTTGAACCGCGTGTAGCGCGGCGTGATAATGGCGGGCCTGAACAGCACGACGAAATTCGTAAAGTAAATGAGCACCCAGAACATGCCGGTGAGGGTCCCGTACAACTGCACGTACTTCCAAAAACGGTTTTCGTCCTCAAAATAAAGATCGAAGGCCTCGTCGTCGGAGCGGTTTCGAATGTGGTGGCCAATATGTCCTTGCCGGATCAGGTGAAACGGCGCCGGAAAGAACAGCGCCAGCAGCGCTCCCACGGATTGATTGACGATGGGATTCGGATGAAGCATGTTGTGCTCCGCTTCATGCAACATCGCGTAACCGGAATTCATGACGATCCCGTATGCCAGAGCCAACAGAAAGACCAATCCCCACAGCTGGACTTGTCCGGCGGCCCATAGGATTGAGCAGAGGACGATGATCTGAACGGATGCAATCGCCAGGTTCAGCTTTCTAGGGATTGCGAAATCGGAGCGGTTCATCGAGCCCCCCGCGGCTGGCGACGGTAGCCGATGAGCTCGAGTGATCGAAATTCAGGCGATTCATCAAATCGCCCAAAAGCTCTGGGAACAATTGCGCGCGAATAGAGTGCCGCCTGAAAACGAGCGTCCGCGGACAAGGCCAGCAACTGCCGCTGCATCTCCGGTTCAAGTTCCCGCAATGCCGGAAACTCGCGAGCCAATTCGTGCACAACGCGCAATTGCGCGCGTTTTGGGCCATTGAAGAATTCGACGAGAATCCACTCGAACAATTCCGCGTTCACTTTTCGAAGGAAGGGGTTGGCGCGTTCCCACAGTTCTTTAATCAGTTCCTCATCCCAGCTCACATGCCCCACTTCATCGGCCAGATGTGTCCGATGCGTCTTGACGAAATGAGGCTCGAGCTCCTCACGTTGAGCGATGGCTCTTCGGGAGTAAAACAGCGATCGCTCCTCTTGGAGGAGCATGAGCCAGAAGAACATAGGAAACAGGCGAGGGTGCCCCGTCGCCCAGTGCAGCACCGCCATCCATGCGCGCGGGAGCTGAATAAAATAGAAGTAACCTGCTCCGTAGAAATGCGGTGCACATTGCTGATTCAATTGCCGGAACATCTCCGTGTGCTGTTGCTCTTCCTCCAAAAACTGGCGCAATCCTTTTGTAAGTTCCCGTGGCAACGTACAACGCATCAAAGCTTCCAGCACCGGCCGCCCGATGGCCGTTTCGAAAAATATGATCTGCTCGTTAAAGTAGAGGGCCTGAAGCTGGTTGTAGCGCAGCCGTTGCTCCTCCGTCAGCACGCGGTACGATGGCGTGTAGTACAGCGGTGTAAATTCCTCGGGAATGAAGCGCTTCCGGTGATCCACGGCGGCACTTTCAATCAGGCAAGTGACAGCGTGGGCGCTCATAGCGTGGCCGCCTCGACATAGGGAACGCGGCCATCCAGTGTTCGATATGCAGGTTCGCCGTCCGCGAAGCACACGCAGAAAAGCCGCCCCGCGAACGGCGCCAGCGAATACTCTTTCACCGCAGCGAGCAGCGGGTCACGTTCGTGCAAACCAACCATGGCGTAGCGGAACGAGCTGTCCACGGCGTCGTTGTAAACCTGGCGGAGCAAGGCTCCAAACACTCCGGCATTGTCCTGATCGATCGCGATGAAACTTACATAGAAAAAAGGCACGTACTGCCCAGGCATTGGAAAAGAAGGCGCTCCGAGAAGTGATTGCACGGCGTTGGCTGCGGGCACCATCCAGCGCAAGCGTTTTCCGTAAGAGATCACTCGCGTTTGCTTGAAGCTGCTCTGATCCCACCGGCCCACCACGCCAACTACCCGGTTGCTACTGCGGGCAACGTAGAAATCCGAGGGCTGAAAATCTTTCCAACGTTTGCCACGAATAAAACTCTCAACGTCGTGAACCGGTGCAAATTGCTTGCGCGCGTTGTTGCGGTTCAGGCAATCCACAATTTCGGGAAGGAGTTCGGGACGGCCACGAACAATTTCGCAACTCGCAGAAATCGCCGGCTTGCGGCGGCGCAGATTAATGCCGGGACAGTGGATGACACCAAGATCGTGATACGCCGGCAGGCCCGCGCGCGTGGCAGCGATGGTCTGTAAAGCCGTCTGATTGTCCTGAAAAATAACCGTGCCGTAGAGTTCGACTCTGCCATCGCCGTGGAGCTGGCGTAAGAATCGATAGCCGCGCGCCACCAGAGTTCCACCGCGGTACGCGGGGTGAAGCCGCAAATCACTCAGCCAGCCGAAAGCAACCCGCTGGCCATTTACGAATGCGTCTGCGATCGAGCGCGTGCCGAGCCCGACGATGCGTCCGGATTCCAGATCTCTGCCAACCCCAACTTGACAGAGGTTGCCGCGGATGGCGCATGCAGAAAAGAAATCAGGCTCGCGTTCGAAAGTAACTTCCATCGAGCCCTTCATGGGATTATCGCGCAGGAGCGCGCGGAGTTCTGCGTCGTCACCGAGTTCTGCCAAAGTGATGGCAAAGCGCGTTCGCAGGGGAGCGATAACCGTTGCGGCGCTCACGCGTCCACCTCGCGTTTGGCGCGGTGTTCGGTCCAGTCGCCCCGGAAGAAATTCTCCCAGCCCGTAAGGCGATGAAGCGCAACGGCCTTGACAGCGCCCGCGCGCTGGCCCATGGCGACGCAACGTCGCAGGTAGCACTCGTCCGCGTCACTCGTGATTTGGAAAACGCGTGGTGACGCCAGCTGCCCAAGCCGTCGGCAATACGCGTAGTGAGGATTCTGCGTAAGCTTCTTGTCCAATCGAATTGCCAGATCTGTCTCAGAGGCTGCGCCTTGCAGGAACAGAACGTAGCGCAGGCTTTCCTGATGCGAGGGCGCGAGCATCGCAAAATCCGACAAGTACGCGCGCTCGCCCGCAAGCTCCTCGAGGACGCATCCAACGAACGCCGGACTCAACTTTTCGCCGCAGAGGTCGCTGACGCCGTCCTCTTTGCCAAGAAATTCCAGCAACGGAGTGTTCTGCGCAAAGCCCGTCACCCGTACGCGGTCTCCCAGACGATAGCGATAGAGCCCGCCTCCGGTCGTCAGCAAGACAGAGTATTCGCGGTTCGGTTCTAGCTCATGAAGCAAACGAGGCGTTGCGCCGGGTTGCTCGATAAATTCGTAGAAATGCGATGTCGCTGCGGCCACGCACGCCCCGTGCTCCACCAGGGGCAGCGAGACCACGCCTTCTGTGGCCAACAGTCCCTTGCCTTGAATGAAAACGTCAGGAAACAACTTTCGCAGTGCGGGAACCGCAGTCCGCGAGGATGCATCCGTCCAACAGCTGATCGCGCGAAGGTTTGGCCACACGTCTTGCGTGCGCAGACTGCTGTTTTCATGTCGAGCGCATTCCAGCCGGCGCGCGCGCGCCGGATCGGCGCGCAAGCTGCGATGGAGTGAGGAAGCGATCGCCCCGTGCAATGTCGCCGGCGGCCGCAGCGTACCGTCATGCAAATCGGCCAATAGCCGGCCCGCACTGTTGTTCAAGTGCTCGATCAAGACCGTGAGAAAGCTGGGAGCCCACACGGAAATAAAGCGCAGCGATTCCGATTGCAGCAGGTAGCGCAACGTCACATAAAGGGCAGTGTCCAGTTCAGGAATGCGCGCCACATCTTCCGGCACGGCCAAGATCTTGCGGAGAAGAAATCGTTCGGCCGCGCCCAGGTATTCCGTGTCATTCTCAAATCCTACGCGTAACCCTCCGGCGGTAACTTCAGGCTCGCGCGCCAGCGGTGTGATGGCCCAGTAGGTCGTTCCGGAAACCAACATTGGATCGTGCGCATAGAGATCAAACATCCACGCTCCAACTGCACGCTGAAACTCCCGGCGCAGCGATGCCGTGTACGGAATGTACTTGGCCGCGGTCGATGAGCCGCTCGTCTTCTCCAGCATCAAGACGGGCTCCTCCGTCAACACCGCTTGCTCACCCGCTTTGATACGTTCGACCCATGGCCGAATCTCTTCGTAGCCCACGATTGGGACGGCGCTTTGAAACTCTCGTGCAGTGCGTAACCGGCCGAAGCCAAACTTTTGGCCGTACGCCGACGCTGCGTTGGAACGCAACAGCCGGTCGAGCAGTGCAGCTTGCGCCACGGCTGGATTTTTCTGAGCGCGCCGCAGCGAGCGATATGGCGCCCAGCAGCTTGCCAGCCAGGCTGCATGGGCCACCCGGCGAATAGTTTTCTCAAGCATGCATGCTCTCAACTTGCAATGCCGCCGTTTTCAGTTCTTCTTCCTGCAGGATGCGGGCCGGATACGACCTCATGTTTTCCGGAGAAATTTCCGCCAAACACGTCAGCTCCGTGCCCTGCGAATGGGACGGGTTGCACGAAAGGAAAAATTGCACATGCTGGTTTTTCAACCGGTGTGGAGGAACAGCGGCCAGCTCCGGCTTCAAATTCCCTCGCGATTCCTGAAAGACGACCAAGCCTCTTTCCGCGTCGTAGTCCTCGGGAAATTTGGCGCTCGCCAGCGCATTCAGAATGCGCTGCTCCGCCGCAGGCGTAGGCCACGCGCAAGCCGGGTAATACGTCTTGAAGAACACCGGGAGGTAGAGATACGTGCGGTACCCTTTCGAGATCAGAAACCAGTAGAGCGGCGTTTCCGGATCGACGGCGCGAACTTGCCCGACATAGCGGCACCACGCGCGGCCCAGTTCCTGCTCTCCCCAGTGATTCGGATCAATGATCGTGTCGCCCGAAAAAATGGCACGTACCGCAAGGCCGTCGGCGGTAATGTGCATCACTTTTTGTGTGGAGAATCCGCAAGGCAGGCCGCTCGCATCCCGCAGAACGATCACAGCATCTTTCTCCAAAAGGTCAGCCTCGAATTGCACCCAGGAAACGTGTTCGTAGTGGCGCTCCAACAGCTCATACAGCTTCCGGCGATCGGATGTCGTCAGACGCATCGCAGGAACGATCTCACTAAACATGCGCGGGCTCCTCTCGATTCCGGGGCAGGAGATACAGCAAAGCCGGATAGCCGGCGGCCACCGCAATCCAGGTTGCTACGTTGACGAAGTGGAAGTGCGGTGTGTCCGCTGCAAAATAAATTCCTTGGGCAGGAGAAGCCAGTTTGCTGAATTCCCACGCCATGAACATTTCGACCAACAGCGTGATTTGCAGCAAAGTCGCGACACGTAGAGCCGTAACGTCGCGCGGAGGCAACTCCGGGCTCATTCTCCATCGCAGATAAATCATCAAGCCGAGGGTCAAGAGATCGTGTGCGATTCCGTAAGCGCACCGCCAGCCGCGTGTGAAGAAAATAATCCAGAGTTCAATCGGAGCTCGCAGAGCGAAACTCACAAACAGACATCCAAAAAGCTTGCGCGTTGCCGGCGCGAGCGTTTGATCGCGCCACAGGAAGAAAGGCACCACATACATGGCGATGAGCATGTAGTTCAGCCATAGCGTCTTCGCCATGGAGATAGGCCCGCCGACGACGGCAAGATGATTCTGCCGCCAGGCGAAAACCGCGGAAGCCACGGAGAGCACAGCTATGGAAGAAACGAGCAGCCACCTCTGATTAAGAGTGACCTTTGGAAGCGCTGCGGCTTCAGAAACAGATGGTGACCTCACGGGGTTTTTCTTCCTCCTTTCCTGGCAGCTCATTGCGCTCCGCGCATCTGCGCAGTGCGTGAATCTTCAGACCAAGCAGATCGGTTTCCACATGCGAGAATCGCGGCCCTTCAAACCGTGTAATCTGCCGCGTCTGCGCGCTTAGGACGTCCACGTCTTGCTGAATGATGTGCCTTGAGAGCGGCTCAAAAACCAGTCGAACCAATGCGCCGATGCGTCCGAAGCGGAACGTGATGACCGTGTAAACCTCGGTTTCGAATTCCGCAATCGGCGTGCACTGCGACGTGATGATGAAATGCCGGTCCGGTCCAAAGTCGTAGTCCACCCGGCTGATATTCGGCATTTCGAATCGGTCGGTGTGCTTCAGCTCGCGGCCTTTCGGGAAGAACAGCCGCGATACCACGCTCTTGCTGATGGGCTCGCCGTGAAATCTGGCCTCGACCGAATTTGCTTTCGCCTGTACCACGGCGGTGAGCTCGCGCGTATCGTGGCTGCGAAACCACCCTTTGTGTACGAATACCGTGTGCGGGCAATCCAGAAAATTTTCCAGACACGCTTCGACCGAAGCTTCAAAGCGCGTCTTCATTCGAAACGTCGTCCAGCCCTTCTTTCCGTAGTTCGCAAAATGATAAGGAAGATTCCGCGGTGCCGCCGCGCCAAGAAAAACCCAAATAAAGCCATCCTGCTCGACCGCTGGAAAAGACCGCACCCGATGGTTCGGCACACACGCGTTTTTCCCTAGCGAGGGCACCGTCTTCAGTGCGCCGGCTCCGTCGTAGCGCCAGCCGTGATACTGGCATTCGATGCAACCATCGATCGCCTTTCCTTTCGAGAGTTCCAGATTGCGGTGCGCGCAGCGGTCCTCAAGTGCCGCTGGATCTCCTTTTTCGTCGCGAAACAGCACCAGCTTTTCCCCGTACAGCTCCAGCCCCATCGGCTTGCGCTTCAGTTGGTGCGCTTCTGCGGCGATGTACCAGTTGTCCTTCAGCGGCATAAGCTTCTACTTCCCTTTCTGCGTCTGCTGCGATGGCGCGTAAACGATGCGGTGATACCGGTCGAGAGCGAGTTCGTCATACGTGACCGCTTCCGCGCCATACCAGCGCACTTCCACTTTGACGGGACCAGCGTAATCACCAAGACCAAAGAGCAGCCGACGGTCGCCTTGCGCCGAAAACCCGTTGGCGATCTGCACCTCGCGCATCTGCCGAACGGTCTTGCCGTCCTTCTCGTAACTGAGGATTACTTGCGTTCCCACCGCGTCGCGATTGATTCGAACGCCATCTCCAGCGAGTGCCAGGCCGATCCAGTGATGCACACGCCCGGCCTGTTTGTCTTCTTCGCGCAACGTGTTCCGGTAAAGCGAAAGCGGGGCGAATTGATGAGTTACCGCGAGATCGAGCACGCCGCGGTTGTCGAAATCCACTAACGCCACCCCTCGCGAGTTTCCCAATTCGGTGAGCCCGACCTGTTTCGCCACATCGGTGTACTGCGTGGTGGTTTTGGCACCGCGTGAAAGATAAACACGGTTGGCTTGGTGGCCAAAGATTTCATACCCACGCAGGTCGGGCCAGCGATCAGCGTAAGAATGCTGATCTGGCCCAGAGAGCATCATCTTCTCCGCGACGTACCAATAATCACGAGGTTTGGCGAAGCGTTTGTCCGCGCTATCGTCCACCATCCCATTGGCCTGCACGAGATCGAGCCAACCGTCTAGATTCAAGTCGCCTGCGGCAGCGCCCCAGCCAAAACCGCCTTCGTTCAAAGCGCCGCGAAGCGTGGCTTCATCTCTGAATTCCGGACGGAATGGATTGTTTGCATTCGGATAGGTTTTCCAGAGCAGACTGCCTTCGGCTTGCAGCGGGACATGGACATTCGAAACGTAAATATCCAGCTGGCCACGGTTGTCCAAGTCCGCGATAGTGACATTCATCCCCTTGTAAGTATCTTTTCCGATGCTCCCGAACATCTTCCCCGCCACGCGCACGAATCGTTTTCCGTGATCGTTCAAGTAAAGATCATCGGGCCCAAAGTCGTTCGAACAATAAAGGTCGGTGTAGCCGTCGCCGTTCAAGTCTCCCGTGCCAATGGCGGTGGTCCAGTGCGTTTCCGGCATTCCCATTGCCGCCATGTCCATTTTCTCGAAGCGGCCTTGCCCGACATTGTGATAAAGCGCTTTCCGGCCGCCGTTTTCCGCGTTGTTCCAGCTATGGTGCATGAAGTGAAACATCCGGCGGTCGCCCGGATATTCGGGTTCCGGCAGCTTAAAGATCGTGAGCGGCGTCGGATGCTCATAATCCGGCAGGTAAGGGGGCAGGCTGTTGCCAATCAGCAGATCGAGCTTGCCGTCGCGGTCATAATCAAAGAAGGTGGCGGCAATGGAGGTGGTGTGTTCCTGAATTCCAGCTTGCTCCGTGACGTCGACAAATTCGGCCTTGCCGGTGACTGGCCACATATTCTTCAACAGCCGGCTCTTGCCGTAGGCCATCATGAGGAAGAGGGACTGCACCCCGCTGTTGTCGTAATCGACGAACACGGCTCCCCCGACCAGGCCGTACTTCTCTGGGTGCGCCGAAATTTCACGCAGCGCCGGGATGTCCACGCGTTCGAAATGGTAATTCCCCAGATTCCGGTACAGCGCATTGCGGTCTTCAGGTCGTTTCAGCGTGTTCGTCAGGAAGATGTCCTGGAATCCGTCGTTGTCATAGTCACCGACGGCGATGGAGTCTCCGACGGAAAGCAGCCACTTCGCGATGTGCTGCACCCGCGGATCCACTTCGTGCAGGACGTTGCTCATCTTCGAATCAATCCCGGAGACCGCCGCTGGTACCGGTTCGAATCGAAAGCCCGCCTCCACAGCAACTCTCGGCTGAATCACTCCCGCATAGGTTGCATAACCACACACACCAAGAAAAGTGACGGTGGCCACGCGAGCTAGAAATTTTGGCGACAGCGTCGTCCACAAATGAGTAAACCCGCTGCGCAGGAAATCACGCGCATGCATCCACACCAGCCGCGTAGCGCTGACCAGAAACAACGCATAGAAGAGCGTGCTCAGCGATTCTCGCGTGTGCAGCCATAGATCGATCAGCACGACAGCTAGCGCCCACAGGATCTGTTCTTTGCGGCCCTTCGCCGACGTCTTCGGATCGGTGATCATATAAAACGAGAAAAGATAGAAGCGGGGTGAAGTCAGCGCGCCGAGAATCAAAACCTCCGGCGGCATGTGCCAGCGGATGAGGTAGGCGCGAATCAGCGTCGCGATCGCATAGAAGCCCAGAAAACTCAGGATCAAGACCGTGCGGCCCACTCGGAAGACAAACAGAGCCAGGGCCGCGGTGACGAGGAAAACGGCCATCGCCAATCCGCCCCCCCACTGATACGCCGGAGAGGAGGAATACAATCCTTGCCCCACTGTCAAGGCCGCGACGATGCCAAAGAGCGACGGATTGAAAACATGTTTCCCCTGGTACGTGAAAATGTATTTGGAGCTGATGCAGAAAAAAACCGGCAGGAACAGAAGGTAGTAGTTGTGCGAGTAGTTCAGCAGCAGCGCGATCGACACGCAGCTTATATAAGCGCTCAACGGAACAATCCATTCGTGCCCGCAGAAAAGCCAATGAAAAACCGTCTCCAGCGAACACCCGGCCACAATCGTCAGCAATATCTGCAGGGGGCTGCGGTTAAATCCCAGCACCGTGCAGCCGAGAATGGCATACATCGTCAAGAGCGTAGCGAAAGGGATCCGAGGGTCCGACCAGGCGGGAACTACCCATTTGGAAGCCTGCCGCACTTTTTTCGAAGCGGCCGCGTCCAGCCCTGCGGGGAACTGCAGCGTTATGCTCATATTGGATATGAGGCTGTGGGGATTGTCTTTCATAACGTTTGGCCCGCTACGTAACTTTTTAGCTCCTGTGCCCAAAGTAAAAAGGAGCACCGCGCTGCCGGAACAATTGCATGCGAATGCCCGAACACTCGAGGAGTGCTCGCGATGGCAGGACGCCGCTCGGAACAGCTTCGAAGACCACCGCATTGGGTTCTGTACATCGCAACCATAGAACCTCCGACTGCGGGGCCAGTCTGGATCGCATCGGACTTAGGAGCAATGCATGGAGGGCCAGATTCGTGCGAACTTTTTGTAATCGTCCAAGGTATTGATTCAAAAACACTTACGAAACGGTGTTAATGCCGGGCACGAAGCACTATTCGGGTATAATCCGAAAAATGAGTTCGGGAACAGACCCAGCCACCACCCCTCCCTCGACCACAGCCAGACTGAGGTTCGGAATCTTTGAACTGGACCTGAAGAATGGCGAACTGCGGAAAGCCGGCCAGCGGTTAAAACTGCCGCCGCAGCCGTTCAAGGTGCTAGCAATTCTGGCAGGCAGTGCCACGGAAACTGTCACCAGGGAGGAAATCCAGCGTCAGGTTTGGGGAGACGAGCTCTTTGTCGATTTTGAGCGCGGCCTGAATGTCTGCATCCAGCAGATTCGCGGCGCCTTGGGCGACGATGCCGATTCGCCACGCTACATTGAGACCTTGCCAAAGCGCGGCTATCGTTTTCTAGTACCGGTGGAGAAACTGGAGAGCCCTCCTCAGTCTTCCACTTCGAACTTTGTCTCTCAACAGCCACCCGTGGGTTCGGCCGCGCATCCCAAGAAAAAGCAGTTTAGACTCGGTGTTGCGCTCGGTTCAGTACTTCTAGTCGTCTCTGCGCTTTTGTACTACGTCAAACTATCGAACCGGTTTCCCTTCCGGAACGCCACGAAGTCCATACACTCGGTGGCCGTCTTGCCGTTTGACAATTTCTCCGGCGACCCGGAGCAGCAGTATTTCGCAGACGGAATGACGGAAGCACTGATCGCCGAGTTGGGACAAATCCGGGAACTGCGTGTTCCTTCGCGAACGTCCGTGATGTTGTACAAACGAGCGAACAAGCCGCTCCGCCAAATTGCCCGGGAACTTGCCGTAGACGCACTCGTGGAGGGCTCGGTCAGGCGCTCCGGCAACCGAGTGGAAATCACTGCGCAATTGTTGGACGGACCACAGGATCGCCATCTTTGGGGTGCCACCTACGATCGCGATTCGCGTGACGTTCTGGCTCTCCAGCACGAACTGGCACGAGCCATCACCGCAGAGTTGAAGATCAGTTTCAGTCCCCTGGAACAACAGCAATTGAAAAATGCCGCGCCGGTCAATGCCGATGCATACGCCGCATATCTCCACGGCCGCTACTACTGGTATAAACGCACCCTTGAGGGATTTCAAAAGAGTATCCAATACTACCAGCAGGCCGTGACCGCCGATTCGAATTACGCCCCAGCATACGCCGGGCTCGCGGATGCCTATGCTCTGCTCGGTTCGTCGCCGTATGACGGACTTCCTCCTATTGAAGCCATGCCCGAAGCCAAAGCAGCGGCGCAGAAGGCGCTACAGCTTGATGATGGTCTGGCGGAAGCCCACGCTTCCTTCGCCTTCATCAACACGGTGTATGACTGGAATTGGACCCTGGCGGAAAAAGAATTCAAGCGCGCCATCGAGATTAACCCGAATTACGCTGGCGCACATGAATGGTACGCGGAGTTTCTCGCGGCCAGGGGACGTGAACGCGAAGCGCTCGAGGAAATGAAGCGCGCGAGAGACGCAGATCCATTGCTCGTGCTCATGCATGCAGGAGTTGCGGAGGCTCTCTACTACTCTCGCCGGTACGACGACGTGATTTCCCAGTGCCAGCAGACCCTTGAGCTGGATCCCGACTATCCTCTCGCACATTTCCATCTCGGACGAGCTTACATGGCTAAGAGCATGTTTCCGGAAGCGATTGCCGAGTATCAGAAGGCGCAAGCTTCCTTGGGAGAGACGCCGGCTATCGTAATGGCCATTGGATATGCGAATGCGAAGGCGGGAAATGTTGTTGCAGCCCGGAAGGCACTTGAGGAGTTACGCGCACAATCCAAACGAAGATACGTTCCCGCGCTTTATTTTGGGGCGATCTATACCGGTCTTGGCGACCCGGATATGGGTATGTCCTGGATTGAGAAAGCGTATCGGGAGCGCTCTGACTACCTTATCTATCTAAATGTCGATCCGATGGCCGACGCGCTGCGCTCTAGTCCACGTTTCCATGCAATCCTGCAAAAGATCGGAATAGACAACAGATCCGAACTTACAGACCACGATCCGGGCAAATAGTTACAACGATTTGACTATCCCCATGGAAAATCAGTTGTCCCCCCATTCTTCCCAGATTCATTAACGTTGGGCCGCAGCCGAATCAGCAAGCGATTGACTTGCAAACCGGTAGCCAATGGGCGTAGCCGGGATTCAGCTGGCGCTTCCCTGCCTGCACCGTGAATCGGAAAACGTAATGTGGTTGTTTCGTTGCTGTTCGGATCCAATTTTGACCAAACAACAACCTTCTGCGTGTCTCCCTGCGCGATTGGGCTTCCACAGGCTTCGACCGACAGTGGATCCAGCGTGGGATCTTCGACGCGACGGGCGCAAGGGGGATCGCCTTATCTTTTTCGGACAGCCCGGACAGAGTACGCGATCCGCGCCTTCTCGTTATTCCTTAATCTTTGGAACGCAACTATGCGGCTTTGGCCTCTGGATGCAAGCGCTTGCCGCAACAGGTAAGGTGGAGAAGTCCATCGATCAGCCTAGCAGCTAGGGCCTGATCGCAGAATGGGCAGGTAGATGACCATTCTCCGCGGCAAGCCGGGCATTTCTTTAGGATCAGCTGTGGGCTTCCTAACACTTTTCCGTTGATACGACGGTCGAGAACGAAGCGACAGTTAGGGTTTTTACAAATCAAGAGATGGTCCATGGTGGCCAGCCTCCTTGAGGGCGGGATAGAGATAGACCGGTCACTCGGGGACGTCAATACCGTAGATATACGTACATAGAATAGAAAGGGGCTGTCTCCACAGGGCGTAACTCCCCACGTGTGGCCGAGAGAGGTCTTTCAAGCGTCAACGATGTTATTTCGGATGGCGTAACGCACCAGCGCTGCGGTCGAATGAAGGTCCAGTTTAAGCATGATCCTGGCCCGATAGCATTCCACTGTCCTTGCGCTGATATCGAGCACTATGCCAATTTCTTTATTGGATTTGCCATCCGCCAAGAGGTAAAGGATCTGCCGCTCTCTCGGACTCGGGCAGCTGCCGGGCAGTTCATTCACGGTAGGCAGCAGGGGCCGCGCCGACATCTCGGATCCGGATCCGATTGTGGGGAAGTCAGGCTGCGAGATCAATTCGACGGCCTGAGTTCCTTCCAGGAACAAATCTACGCCTTCCAATCCACTCTCTATGCGGGTTTCGGATACATAGCGTCGCAAAGAGGTGGAATTCTTCAGTAGCTCTACAGAGCGTTGCACCAGCTCCAGGGTTCGCGCCGAGAGTTCAGCGAATTCTTCCCCAAAAAGGCAGGGCTCCTCGAGGTTTTTCGCCCGGAACTTATCCGTGAGGCGGCCAAGCTGAAGTTCTACACTGCTCCTCTTAGTCACTTCGGAAAAGGTAGCGGCGACGAGACGGATTTGCCCGGATACATCCTTAATGGGATAGAAGTTCACATGCCAGCGGCTTGTCTCTGTGCTTGCAGGACACCGCACAATCCATTCGAAATTTGACAAACGCTCCCCAGTGTCCAAAACGCCTCGAAAGGCGGATTCCAACTTGGCCGCCTCTTTTCCGAAGAGCTGATGGATATTCTTTCCGACTTGGGCTTCGATCGGCAATCCATTCATGCAGGCAAAAGAGCTGTTAAGTGCCTCGCACTGCAGGCGCTTGTCGAAGAGAGCGACTCCCACAGTAGAATTGCCAAGGCGGCTTGTTAGCGACCTCAGGGCCTGGTTGAGAGGCTCTTCAACTGCACGACGGCTATCCCCTCGCGACGGTGGTTCCCCGCCACACTGCATTTTGTGGAGCTCGGACAAAGGATGCCTTCAGAATATCTGCACTCTTACATATATGCTTGCAGCAGAATAGTCAAGAACTATTAATAGTTACAGAGTGCTTGGATTGATCTTCAAGGATGGGCGGAGAAGTATCAAAAACGCCGCGAGCGTGTCCGCCCTCGCTGTTACGTGGACTTTTTGGCCTGGGCCTCTATCTTGTCGGCAGCAATGTCGACGATGGTGATCACCGCTCCATCAATCTTGTTCTCCATGGTGCGATAGGGCAGGATTTTCAGCTGATAGTGCACGCCCATCTTGTCGGTGAGCTCTTTCTCCAGCGTGTGAAAATCGGACACCACCTGTAGAACCATCGCCTGCAGATCTGCGATTTCGATGACGGGATTGATGTTCGAAAGCAAGCGGCCAATGTCGCCGGGGATCAAGCCAAGAAACTTCTGCGCTTTAGGAGTGAAGCGCCGGATGGTGAGGTCGCTTCCGATCATAATCACCGCTATGTCAATGCTCGAGAGCAAATTCAGCAGATCATTGTTGACGTGCGTAATCTCCTGATTGCGGTTCCTGAGCTCATCGTTTACGGTGGTCAATTCCTCGTTGGCGGACTGCAGTTCTTCCTTGGCCGTTTCCATCTCCTCATTCGTACTTTGCAGTTCCTCATTGCTGGAAAGAATCTCTTCGTTGGCGGACTGCAACTCTTCGTTCGTAGCTTCCTGGGTCTCGATGACCGATTGGAGATATTCCTTCGTGGCAGCCAGTTCTTGTTCGAGCTTCGCGGTTTGGCCTGCCAGGGCTTTTCTCTCAACGCCAGGCCGGCCTCGGCGAGGTAGCGCCTTTGGCGAGGATTCGAGCAGTGTTTCCTGGAAGATAATCATGAAGTACATCTCTTTCAGATTGGCCAGGGTGACCGGAGTCACTTCGAAGCTTACCAGGCGCACTGCCTCTGTGGAAGAAATGCTATCGCCATTTCCGTTCTTTACGTGAAGATTGCGCTTTGCGACGGGAGCATTCTCTTTTTTGGCCCGGCTAATCGCGTTTCGCAGTTCGATCTGGAGGCCTTCGCGAGCCATTTTCAAAAGGCTCAGGCTGGCCCGCCCAGGCGCAAGTTTTAGGTAGCGGTCCACATTTCCCCGGCTGTGGACGATTTCCATGTCCTCGTTGACAAAGACCACCGCTGGGGCGAACTGCGTTAGAAGGCGGCGGTCGAATTCCTTCTGAGCCTCGGTGTAATTCCAATTCGGGTCCGGCTGCTTCACAGGGACTCGGAGCGGACCATAGTCTTTAAGCTCCCCCTGCGAATTAAGTGAAAAGCTAACCAACTGGCGGACACTGGTGGCTTTCTTGGAAAAGATCTTGTGGGCGCGGTCTTCCACGGCGAACAAGCTTGTCGCTGTGCCTAGGCCTTCCGAGCTGCCCAGCACGAGAAAGCCGTCGGGCCGCAGCGCGTAATGGAAGAGTGAAATTACCTTGTGCTGTTGGGCGGTCTCAATATAGATAAGCAGATTCCGGCAGCAAATTAAGTTCATCTGGGAAAAGGGCGGATCGTTCAGGACGTTGTGCTGCGCGAAAATACACATGTCTCGGATGTTTTTGCTGACTCGGTAGCCGCTTTCCATCTTGGTGAAATACCTCCGAAGCCGCTCGGCCGAGACGTCTCCTTGAATGTTCTCCGGGTAGACGCCATTGCGGGCCTTGATGATGCTCGATTCGTTCACGTCCGTTCCGAAAAACTGAATGGGAACCTGGGAGGCCTTGTCGTCGAGAAACTCGAGCAGCGCGATTACCACCGAGTACGTCTCCTCGCCGGAAGCACAGCCCGGAGTCCAGATGCGCATGCCGCGTTCGTGCGAGAGGTTTTTCAAGATGGCCGGGAAAACGGTGGCCTTCATAGCGTCGAAAACGCGGGGATTGCGGAAAAAGCTCGTTACGCTGATCAGCATGTCTTGATACAGCGCTTTGATCTCCCCGGGACTGTTCTGAACGTATTTGATGTACTCCTCGAGTTTGTCAATCTTGTTCACCACCATTCGCCGCTGAATGCGGCGCAGGATAGTGCTTTGGCGGTAGTGGGTGAAATCCACTCCGGCGTGCCGTCGCAGGACCTGGAAGATCGAGCTGAGCCCGGTGCCCGCGGCCGGGGCGACTTCCACTTCAGCGGGGCCGGCGTCTCGCGCAACATACGGATGGCGCGCGATGCGAGTCAGTTCACGCGCGATTCCCTTGGCCGGGAGTACGTAGTCCACACAGCCCGCCGCTGCCGCACTGCGAGGCATGCCGTCGTACTTCGCCGACACCCCGTCCTGCGCAAACGTCACGCCTCCATGGGCCTGAATTTCGGCCATGCCCAGCGTGCCGTCCGAGCCGGAACCGGACAAAATGACGCCGATCGCACGATTTCCCTTCTGTTCCGCGAGTGCCCGCATAAAATGGTCCACTGGCATGTGCAGTCCATGCGATTCCTCGCGCGGACTGAGATGCAGCGTTTGATGGGAAATGGACATCGTCGCGTTAGGGGGAATGACGTGGACATGATTGGGCCTTGCCTGCGTGCCGTCGGACACTTCCTCCACTTTCATGGCCGTCTTCCGGCCGAGCAACTCTGTAAGCATGCTGTTATGTTTCGGATCCAGATGTTGCACTAGGACAAATGCCATGCCCGTATCAACTGGGAGGTAACCCATCAAATCGCTTAGAGCTTCAATGCCTCCAGCGGAAGCTCCAATCGCCACTATAGTGAGATCGTCTTCATGAACGGGATGCGCGCCTCGCTCCTTTGGCGCGCTCCGCCGATTGCTTCCCGCTTCCACTCTCGGCTTCATAAGACTCTCTCAGCAGTCATTGCTATGCGTGCTTGCCTCGGGCAAGATGACGGCGCGACCACACACAAGCGGAGTGCCAAAAAAGTACGATTGTGGGTCCGTTCCCTTTTGACTAATAGACAGGTAGCTTATATCCGATTCTGGCCCATTCTTGCAAGCGGCGACAATCCCCCACTCGCTGGAATCTTTCCAGAAGCCATCTAAACTCACTATGGATGTCTTCCTTAAACGCCATTTCTGTTGATTTTCACCGGCAGCGGGTTTTGGCATGTCAGAGTAGAATGCCAGAGCGGACCGGCTCACCCACGGCCGCCATCATGTTCCCCAAATCCTTTCATAACCACCTTTTGCCCGCTCTCGCTGCGGGATTAGGCTTGCGTCTCTACTTCATTTGCTATTTCCCTTTTTTCTCGGGGGACACGGCCTATTACGAAGAGCTCGCCCGCAACTGGCTCTATCACGGCGTGTACGGCTTCTATTCGTACGGGCAGCTATTTCCTTCCGATCTGCGTGCACCTGGATATCCGGCATTTCTTGTGATGATCTATTTCGTGGCAGGAACGGGCAGAACTGCGGTGATGCTGGCGCAAGCCTTCGTCGACCTGACCACTTGTATCCTGGCCGCGGGCATCGCGGCTCGCTTGGCGGCTGACGCTTCTGAGGAGGATCGAAGCCGCGTCGCGGCGCTTGCGCTTTGGCTGGCTGTGCTCTGCCCCTTCACGGCAAATTACGCGGCCGTGCCGCTCACGGAAGTCCTTGCCACATTTTTCACCACACTCTCGATACTTCTTCTGCTCGCGCCGGCTGCCGTTCGAATCGACCTCTTACTGTCGAAAAGCGATCTCTTTCGAGCCGTGCGCATTTGGTTCCTCGCTGGACTTGCGATTGGGCTTGGCACTCTCGTTCGGCCGGAAACTCCACTTCTTCTTCTCGCGGTCCTCGTTGTCCTCTGGCTGCGCTTCCGCCCCTCCGCGAATTGGGGGAGACTTGCCGTCGCCACGCTCTGGATGATGGTCGGAGTGTTGCTGCCGTTGGCTCCATGGGCGGCCCGCAATGCGGCATCACTCGGACGTGTGCAATTTCTTGCGCCGCGTTACGCGGAAACGTATGGCGATGTTCTGCCTACCGGTTTCTATGCTTGGACGAAAACCTGGATGTTTCGTTTTCGCGACGCGTATCTCTTCACCTGGAAACTGCCAACGCACCCGATCGAACTAAAGGACCTTCCTGCCTACGCGGCCGATTCTCCGGAAGAGCTTGCACGCGTCGCTTCTCTGCTGGAACGGTACAATCGCATGCCCGGTATGACCCGCTCGCTCGATCTGGAATTCGCGGAATTGGCGCGGGAGCGCGCGAGCCGTCATCCATTTCGAACTTATATCTGGATTCCGATCGAGCGCGCGGCTGCGATGTGGTTCACGCCGCGTATTACGCTGCTGCCCTATTCTGGTCGTCTTTGGCCACTGGCCGAAAGCTATCGCAACAATTCCACGGATTTTGAAGTCACATTGGGGTTTGCACTGCTCAATGTCGTCTATATCGGCATCGCACTCGCCGCGGGGTGGACCTGGCGTGCAACACTGGGAGTCCAGTTGATCTTCGCCATCCTACTCATTCGAACAGCCTTCCTCACCCAACTTCAGACGTGCGAACCACGCTACGTTCTCGAATGCTTCCCAGCACTCCTAGCGGTCAGCGCACAACTTGGCCGCTGGCCGAAATCCAGTATCGCGCGTTCGTAATGCGTCCGAACGCAGCAAGGAAACAGTTAGCGCTTGACTTTGGAGCGCTAAGGAAGTATTTCAGCGACCGAGACGCACAGTTGCGGGGTGGGTGGCGTGGTTCGGGGTACGCCCTCTTCCCTTCCGAAACAAAGTCGGCACGTTCGGCACTCTAGGTTTTCTAAGATTCGCGTGTTGGAGGCTCTCCTGTGACATGGAATCAAAACTATGATCCGCTAGGCCATTGGTGGCTCTCGACGCTGCTTGCGGCTCTGCCCATCCTTGTCCTATTAGGCCTGCTCGCGGGACTCAAAGTGCGGGCGCACCTGTGTGCCGTAGCCGGGGCCGCCACAGCCATCCTGTGCGCGATATTCGTCTTTGGAATGCCTGCGAGTCTCGCAATAAGCAGTTTTTTCTATGGCTCCGCGTTTGGGCTCCTCAAAATTGTGTGGATTGTCATCGCCGCCGTCTTTCTCTATGACATTTCCGTCGAGACCGGACAGTTTGAAATTATGAAGCACTCCGTCGCCGCCATCACTCCGGATCGCCGGCTGCAACTCCTTCTCGTGGCCTTCTGCTTCGGCGCTTTCATTGAAGGCTGCGCGGGTTTCGGCGCGCCCGTCGCCATCGCCGGCGCGTTCATGATCGGCCTCGGTTTCAAACCTTTTCAGGCCGCTGCGCTCAACCTCATCGCTAACACTGCTCCCGTGGCCTGGGGCGCTATTGGGACGCCCGTGCATGCGCTGGCAAGTGTGACGGGGCTGCCGGAAAGCGATCTGAGCGCGATGATCGGCCGCATCCTTCCCATCACCGCGGTCATCGTGCCTTTCTGGCTGGTTCGTGCGATGGTCAGCTGGTCGGAGACGCTCGAAGTCCTTCCCGCCATCCTCGTCGTCGGGGGATCCTTCGCAGCCACGCAATGGTTCTGGGCCAATCACATGGACAGCAATCTTGTGGACATCGCAGCGGGCGTCGCTTCCATGCTGGCCACGATGCTTTTCCTCCGCGTGTGGCAGCCGAAGCGCATCTGGCGTTTCGAAGACGAGCGCCAGGAGGATGCGGCGAAAGTGGCGCGCAACGAAGTGGCCAAGCACTACACCGGCGGTCAGACCGCCAAGGCATGGCTGCCCTTCGCGATTCTTTCCGTCTTCGTGCTTGTCTGGGGGTTGCCCGCCGTGAAATTGGCCATGAATCAGGCTACGACACCCGCTTTCAAAGTGATGATGCCGGACGGCAAACCCCGCTCGGGTCCCGCGGGATGGGACTGGCCGTACTTGCATGGAAAAGTGTTTCGAACGGCGCCCGTTGTGCAGAAGGCAGCCGCCGAAGGTGCGCGTTTCGATTTCAATTGGCTCACGGCCACCGGCACGGGCTGCTTTTTGGCCGCCCTTCTTGCGGGCGTCCTCCTCGGACTCGGGCCGGGCAAACTCCTCCAAATCTTTGGTCGTACGCTTGTCCGATTGCGCTTCGCTATTATCGCCATGACGTGCATGCTCGGCCTGGGATACGTCACGCGCTACTCTGGTATGGACGCCGTCTTGGGGCTGGCGTTCACGCGTACAGGCTGGTTCTTTCCTTTTTTCGGTACGTTCATCGGCTGGCTCGGAGTTGCCCTTACGGGTAGCGACACTTCTTCCAACGTCCTTTTCGGCGGTTTGCAGAAAATTACGGCTCAACAGCTGAACCTCAGCCCCATCCTCATGTGCGCCACCAACAGCGCCGGCGGCGTCATGGGCAAAATGATTGACGCGCAATCCATCTGCATCGCCACCGCAGCCACCAATCAGGTTGGCAATGAAGGCTCCATCTTCCGCTTCGTTTTCTGGCACTCCGTGGCGCTTGCGGCCATCGTCGGCATCATTGTCATGATGTATGCCTACGTCTTCCCGCAATTCATCCCCAGCGGGTTGAACTTCATCCATTAATGGAGCAAGCTTCTCCTTTCCCTTCGCGGAAAGAGACTTATGGAAGCCCGCATTCTCGATGAGCTTCGAGCGATCGTTGATGGCCGCGGCCTGATCTCCTCGCCCGAAGAGCTTCATACCTACGAGTGCGACGGTCTGACTAATTTCCGGGTCATGCCCCACGCGGTCTTGCTGCCTTCTTCCACCGAGCAAGTTCAGAAGATTGTCCGCGTCTGTCACCGCGAACGAATCCCTTTTGTCGCGCGCGGGTCGGGCACGGGCTTGAGCGGCGGCGCGCTCCCGGTCGAAAATGGCATCGTCATCAGCCTCGCGCGGATGAATCGCATTCTCGAAGTTGATTTTCCCAACGCTCGCGCGGTCGTCGAGCCCGGCGTCATCAATCTCGACGTCACTGCGCGCATCCAGTACAACGAATTCTTCTATGCGCCGGACCCTTCCTCGCAATCCATTTGCAGCATCGGCGGCAACGTCGCCGAAAATTCCGGCGGCGCGCATTGCTTGAAATACGGCTTCACCACCACGCATGTCCTCGGGCTCGAAGTCGTTCTCCCCGACGGCTCGCTCGTGCACTTCGGTGGAAAAACGCTCGACACTCCTGGCTACGACCTCGCCGGAGTTTTTGTCGGCTCCGAAGGTACTCTCGGCATCGCCACCAAAATCACTCTGCGCATCGTCAAGCGGCCCGAGTGCGTGCGCACTCTTCTTGCCGCCTTCGCTTCCACAAATGAAGCGGGCGCGGCCGTCAGCGGCATCATCGCCGCCGGAATGCTCCCCGCCGCCATCGAGATGATGGACAATCTCGCGATTCAAGCCGCGGAAGCCGCGGTCCATGCCAACTATCCGGATTGCGGCGGCCTGCTTTTGGTCGAGCTCGACGGCCCTATCGCCGAGGTCGAAACCCTGATGACGAACGTCAACGAGATTTGCCGTTCGAACGGCGCGTCTGAAATTCGTGTGGCCAAGTCCGACGCGGAACGCGCGCTTGTCTGGAAAGGCCGCAAGGCCGCCTTCGCCGCCATGGGGCGCATCTCGCCCAACTACATCGTCCAGGATGGCGTCATCCCGCGTACCGCTCTTCCCAAAGTGATGAGCAAAATCGAACGCCTCAGTCAGGAAGCCGGCCTGCGCGTCGCCAACGTGTTTCATGCCGGTGACGGCAATCTTCACCCGCTCGTGCTGTATGACCGCCGGGTTCCCGGCCAGGAAGAAGCAGCAGAGACTCTCTCCAGTAATATTCTCGAATTGTGCATCGCCGCGGGCGGCTCCATCACCGGCGAACATGGCGTCGGCGAAGACAAAAAGAAAATGATGTCCAAAATGTTCGCTGAACCCGATCTCATGACCATGCAACGCGTCCGCAGCGCGTTTGATCCCTTGCAACTTTCCAATCCTACGAAAATCTTTCCCACGCCGCGTCTTTGCGGCGAGAAACCCGGCGAATACACTCCGCATCCCCTCGAGTCCGCCGGCCTCGCGGAACGCTTCTAAGCATTGACCCATGGACGCTGCCACCCAATCCCAATCAACGACCCTCCACTCCTCCTTCCGCTACAAGCTCATTTCGTTCCTCGGTCCCGACCAGGTCCACGCGGCCGCCCCTGCCGATGCGGTCGCTGGCGTCCAACCGAAAGTGATCGTTGCGCCGGGTAACGAACGGGAGCTCGCTGAGGTGTTACGTCTTTCGAATGAAGCAGGTCTCGCGGTCATCCCGCGCGGAGGTGCCACGAAGCTCGGCTGGGGAAATCCGCCATCGCGCGCGGATTTGGTTTTGTCCACGGCGCGACTCAACGAAATCACGGAACACGCCTGGGCCGATCTCACCGTCTCCGTTGAAGCGGGATGCACGGTTCAGAGAATGCAAGAGACTCTCGCGCAGCACGGCCAGCGGCTCGCGCTCGATCCCCTCTGGCCGGAGAAAGCCACCGTCGGCGGGGTGCTTTCCGCGAATGATAGCGGCGCGCTGCGCTTGCGCTTTGGCGCACTCCGCGACCTTATCATCGGCGTCACCCTTGCACTTCCGGATGGCACGCTGGCCAGCAGCGGCGGCAAAGTCGTCAAAAACGTTGCCGGCTACGATCTGCCCAAGCTCGCCACCGGCGCTTTCGGCACTCTCGGGATCATCACCCGTGCGGTTTTCCGCTTGCATCCGTTGCCACGCCTCACGCGCTCATTTTCCGTTGCCACCGGGACGGCGGAAGAAACACGCCGTTTCATCCACGCGGTCCAGAACTCGAAACTCGCGCACACCTCACTGCAAGCGCGCTTCGAGAGCGGCGCGGGTCCCGAAGTGGACGTCTTGTTCGAAGGAACTGAGGCAGGCCTCCGCGCGCAGGAAGCACATCTGAAAGAACTCTCCGAAACAGCTGGCGTAACCGAGGCGTCGCCGGATATCTGGAATGCCCGGCAGAGTCTTTGGTCCTCCCTCAAGCCGGAGTCGACCGCGCTCGCAAAATTCACCGTCCTGCCTGCTGAAATTGAAAAGTCGATGGAGACGATTGCGAAATCCGCCCGCGCGAGGCACCTGGAATGGAAAGGGGTCGCGCAGGCAACGGGAATCGGCTGGCTCAGGCTGGAAGGAGGCGCGAAGGATCTCCGCGTTTCATTGCAGGAGCTCCGTGAACAGTTCGAACGTAGCACCGGCTCCCTTCTCGTGCTGCATCGTCCCGCGGCAATGCCTTCCATCGACACCTGGGGAGATGCCGGAGATGCGCTCCCCTTGATGAAAGCGGTAAAGCAGCAGCTCGATCCAAGAAACACCTTGAATCCCGGCCGGTTTGTGGGAGGAATCTGAAGTCCTTGGAGTGTGGCAAGTCTGCGCCGGCCCTGTCGGGGCCGAGCTGCTGCCTTTACGATGAATGAAATGGCCCCCAACCCGAACAAGGCCTCCGCCTTCGACGCGCACCACCCGCCGTCCAACGAGATCATCGAAAAGTGCGTGCACTGCGGCTTTTGCCTGCCGGTTTGCCCCACGTACGTTTTGTGGGGCCAGGAAATGGATTCCCCACGCGGCCGCATCTATCTCATGAAACTCGCGAGCGACGGCGCTGCGGAAATGAATTCCAAATGGGTCAGCCATTTCGACAGTTGCCTCGGTTGCATGGCCTGCATGACCGCCTGCCCTTCCGGCGTGGACTATGGAAAACTCATCGAAGCCACGCGCGCGCAGATCGAGCGCAAAACGGTACGTCCTGCCGGCGAGAAACTCCACCGGTGGTTCATGTTTGCGACTTTTACCCATCCGGATCGTTTGCGTCGATTGCGTCTGCCGCTCCTTGCATATCAAAAGTCCGGGTTACAAGCGCTCTTGCGCGGCTCGGGGCTGCTCAAGCTGATGCCAAAGAAGCTCCGCGCGATGGAAGCCCTTCTCCCAAAGCTCGGTCCGAACGAAGCAACCGCCGAAATCACGCCGGCGTTGGGCGTAAAGCGCCGCCGCGTCGGCTTGCTCCTGGGCTGCGTGCAGCGCGAGTTTTTTCCACAAGTCAATGCCGCCACCGCCCGCGTTCTCGCCGCCGAAGGTTGCGAAGTCGTCGCGCCGCGCGCACAGCCCTGCTGCGGAGCGTTGCTGGTCCACGCGGGAGAAGAAGCAGCGGCACTGGATCTCGCAAAGAAAACCATCAACGCATTCGAACGCGCGAACGTCGAAGTCATCATCACCAACGCCGCTGGGTGCGGTTCGAACGTCAAGGAGTATGGCCATCTCTTACGGGATGATCCAGAATATGCGGAGCGAGCAAAACGATTCGCCGCAAAATGTAAAGACGTCAGCGAATTCCTCGCCGAGTTGGAGCCTCGCGCCCCACGCCGGCCTCTAAATCTTCGTGTGGCCTATCACGATTCTTGCCATCTGCAGCATGCGCAAGGAGTGCGCTCGCAGCCGCGCGCTTTGCTTTCTAAAATCCCTGGACTGGAATTGGCCGAAATTCCGGAGTCCGCTGTTTGTTGCGGCTCTGCAGGAATCTTCAACCTGGTCCAGCCGGACACCGCAAACGAACTCGGCGACCGCAAAGCGCAACTCATTACGCCATTGAGAGCCGCCGTAGTCGCCACTGGAAATCCCGGTTGCCTGCTGCAACTCCAATCGGCATTCGCGCGCAGTGGCCAGAAGACGCCGGTCGTGCACATCGTGCAACTTCTCGACGCCTCAATCCGGGGCCTAAAACCAGAAACGCTGAGGTAATGTTTGTGTCGTTCGACTGCTGGTTCCCGCTTCGTCATGGGTGGGCGAACTTCAAATTTGTCATTTAGAAGGAACAAGGATTGCGGCGAGAAGCTCGATCGGATGAATCACGTTTTGATGAAGCCCCGCGCGCAGTTGCTCCGTGCAAGATGTTCCGCTAGCTAAGAGTGCCCTCGGACCGCCGTCTTTCTCAGCTTCAGTGACCTGTTGAAACAAATCCGCGCCAACCGCCATGCTCAATTCGTAAAAGTCCTTCTTATAACCGAAGCTCCCCGCCATCCCGCAGCATTCAACCATAGAGGTTGCAACGTCGAACCCGATCGCGCGCAACAACGTCATGGTTGGCTCTGCGCTACCGATGGTTCTCTGCTGACAGTGCGCGTGGAAGAACAACCGCTTGCCCACTGGCGAACGCGAAATGTCGAAAAAATCCTTCGGACCGCGCCCAGATCGCTGGATCAGCCGAGCGACATATTCCACAGGCTCAAACGTGTGCGTGCGGAATCGTTCGAATTGCCCGGCGTCGTCGAGCAAATGCCGAAAATCGCGACGGAACATCGCCAGCGAACTCGGCTCCATCACCACAATGTCCCGGCCGTCGTTCAAGAAACTCTGCAAATGCGAGGCCGCGCCGCGCGCGTACTTCGTCGCCGTCGCGATCATTCCCTGCGAAAGCGCCGCGCGCCCTTCGGGAATGGATTCGCTCACTACCACGTCCACTCCCAGCGCGTGTAGCACCCTTAGCGCCGCAACTCCGCGTTCCACCAGTCCATAATTCGTAAAAACGTCGGCGAATAGGACCGCCTTTGCGGTCGGGTTTTTCGCTTTCGCCTGCAAGATTCCTCGCGCCGCCGCAACCAGTGTTTCCCGTGGAAAGGGCGGCAACGCGCGGCGCCGGTCCAGTCCAACGAATCGCTCCATCGCCGCTCGCGCAAGACCTGTTCTGTTAATCGCGTTCGAAAGCCTCGCCAGCCGCGCGCCCCACTTCGCAAAAAAGTGATAATTGCCAAAGAACACTTTCGCCGCTGGCGCCGGCCGGTCCTTTTCTTCCGCCGAGCTCACCATGGACAGAAAACCGCTGAGCGCGGAGTTTTCCTCGGCATGGTTGAGCCGCGCGCGCAAATTCTCATTCAGCCATGGAATGTCGATTCGAACGGGACACTGATTCACACACCGCGAACACCCCGTGCACAGCTCGGAAAATCGCGCATTCTCCAGCTTTCCTGTCCCCGCCTCCCAGGGACCGCCGATTCCTCCAGAATAGGTTTCGCCGCCGAAAGCGTGTCCGCCCACGGTTTGAAAATTCGCGCACGAATTCAAGCAAGCGCCGCACCGGATGCAATACAGCGTCTCGCAAAAGATGGGGTCCTCACGCATCTTCATCCGGCCGTTGTCTACCAAAACCAGATGAAATTCCCGCTGTTTACGCGGCTTGCCCGGCAGCGCGAAGGGCGGATCGTCAAGCGGTGGACTGATGAAACTGGTGTACGAAGTCAAATTCTGCCCGGTGCCGCTGGCCGCCAGTAGTTCGAGAAATGGCGCCATCTCCCGCCGCGTGGGAATGATTTTTTCCACCCCGCTGATCGCAATGTGCACCGGCGGGAGCGAGCTCGTCATTCGAATATTGCCTTCGCTTTCGACCAGCATCAGCGTCCCGGTATCCGCGGAGATCAAATTCGCGCCGGTGATTCCCACATCCGCGCGCAAAAACTTCTCGCGCAGCTTATCGCGCGCAAATTTCGTCAGCTCCTCGCCGCTGTCCAACGGCAAGTCGGTCTTGAACTTGTTCTTGAAAAGTGCCGTGATCCGCTCGCGGCTGTAGTGCAGCGCCGGGGCAATGATGTGCGACGGCTGTTCGTCCGCGATTTGCAGAATGAACTCCGCCAAGTCGCTCTCGGCCACTTCGATGCCCGCACCCTCGAGCGTGTGGTTGAGCCGCAACTCCTCCGACGTGATGGTCTTCCCTTTTACCACCAGCTTGGCGTCGTGATGCTGGCAGACCTCCAGAATGTAACGACAGGCCTCTTCCGCGTTTGCGGCGAGAAAAACCTGCCCGCCTCGTGCGCGCACGGCCGCTTCCAGTGCCTGCATATTTTCCGGTAGAAGCGCGATGGCTTTCTCTTTGATTTTCCGCGCCTGATCTTTCAGCGCCTCGTAATCCGGGATTTCTCCGACCGCGCGATAGCGGCCGCGATTCAGGGTCTGCGTGTTTCTCCGGATGGCCGGGCCTTCAATCTCCAGCGCCATGCGAATCGCGCGTACGACATTTCGCTTGTCCCCCTTGTTCGCCACGGAACGGGGCGAGTCGCTTTTTCCGTTCGCAAGTTTCGAATCCGCCATGGCCTTCACTCCAGGAGCAAGATGTGCAATCGGTGCGGCCCATGCACGCCGCGCACCAGCGGTCCCATGTCTGCCGTGGCGCTAGGACCAGTGATGAACACAAGATTGCGCCGCAGCCCTTCTCCGCCCAGGCAAGTCTCGTCAAAAAGATCCCGCGGACGCGCCACAACGCGCTCCGCGGGCAGTAACACGATATGCAGCGGCATCAGCAAACTCGCGGCCGCCGTCAGCGGTGGACCCAGCGCCACGCACACGGAGCCGCTGCTGGCAACGCCAGCAAAGGCGCCGGTGATCCCCGCGTCCGCCGTCGCCAGTTGTTCATCCGCGGGCTTCAGGATGACGCCAGGAAGTTCCCGGAGGGTATCGGCAAGCCGCGGATCAACAAACTCCGCCGTACCAATCACGATTCTTCCCATCTTTTGCGTGACGCGCTCCAACGCCTGACGAACAGCGCCAGGCACATGCCTGCACCGTTCGACGCTCGCTGCCGCTTCCCGCGCGTTGGTTTCAAATATGTCGGTGAGTTCTGACATCGCGAAGTGCGCACCAGATTCTATCGCCGTTGCGTTTCCGCGTTTAGGCCGGCAAGCATTGCCCTCGGGTTTCGGCTCCAAAGGGTATAAGAAGCAATCCAATCGCGAACGCCAGTGACGTCATCGCAACGGGGATTCCCAGCGAGCCATAGTGCTGCACGCCGGCGCCAACCAGAAACGTGATTCCCGCGCCACCAAACCGCGCAAAGGACGTCGAGAACGCAAACGCGCTCGCGCGGCACTCCGTAGGGTACTGCTCCGGCAGCCATAGCGTATAAACCGCAAAATTCGCCCCGCCGAAACCGAGAAAGAAAAGGCAAACAAAAAACCATGGCAAACCTGCCGCACCCAGGTAGAAAACTTTCCCAAAGGTCAGCGCGGTGAACGTCAGCATCAACGTAAAGAAAAATCCCAGCGCGCCGCGTCTGCCGAATTTTTCCGCGAGCCACGGCATCGCCAGGCAGCCAAGAATCGTCGACAACGCGACGAGCATCGTTGCGCGCGACGCCAGTTGCGCCGCCTGCGGCCCCACCCGCCCGCCCGCTTCCGCCAGGGCCGTCACCGCCGCGGGAACGTACACCGTTCCCGCCCACAAGCCGCAGATCGAGGCCAGCATGTACAGTGAATTCAAAATCGTTCTGCGGCGCAAAGCATCCGAAAAAAGCGTCGCGAACGGCCGCCAGATCTGCCAGCTGCGTACGACTCCTTCTTTTTGCTTCCAACGCGCCGGTTCCGTCACGCCGTGCCGCACCCAAGCCAGCAGAAGCGCCGGGAGTCCGCCGATCGCGAACATCGCGCGCCATCCGTAGTGGCTGCCGATAGAATAGTTCGTCAGCGCCGCCAGAAGTACCCCCACGTAGTACCCTGTGTGCATGTATCCCGCGCCGGCTCGCCGCCGCTCCTCCGGCCACTCTTCCGCCACGAACGTCCCTCCCATCGCCCACTCGCCTCCGATGCCAATACCGGCCAACAGTCGCAACACCGCAAGCTGCCAGACGTTCGTCACCAGCGCGCTGAGAAACGTGAACACCGAATACCAGACGATCGTGAGCATCAGCGTTCGAACGCGCCCAAACTTATCGCCGACCGGTCCCCACAGAAACGCCAGCCCCCATCCGAATAGAAAAAGAGCGAAGAGCAGCCCGCCGTAGTAGCCGATGTTTGCTTTGCTCGCGGCAATTCCCGAACGCGGCAGCAGTTCGCGCAAGGACGGAACAAGCACCAGCGCATAAATGAACGAATCCATGCCGTCCAGCGTCCAGCCACCCCACGCAGCCCAGAAGCCCCGAACCTGATTTCGCGTCAGCGGTGTCGCTTGGCCCGGTTTTGCGGCGGGAAGCACGGCGGAAGTGGACATAATCGATATCGCGGACTATATCAAAAGCCGTTGCGAGGGGAAGAAAAATAAATCCGCCAGGCCCGCTATCCCGCGAGGTCTCATCGGTAACCAAGAATGAAAAAGTAAATGGTCATGGCGGTTCCCACCAGGATCACAAAAGCCCGCACCCAGCTCTGCGGCAGCTTTTGCGCAAAGTGCGCACTGGACACCCCACCCAGAATGGCGCCCAGGGTCATCACAATTCCCTGCGGCCACAAGATCGCTCCCGTAGCAATAAACGTAAGCGTCGCCGCGCCATTGATGACTCCTCCGAGAATCACTTTCAGCTTATTCATCGCGTGGATGTCGGTCATGCCCAGCGCCGCAAGCATCGCCAGGTTCATGATCCCGATGCCGCCCCCGAAATACCCCCCATAGACGGCGACCACCAGTTCAAAGATCGAGGCTCCCGTCACGGAAGCATTGCTCGCATCATGAGAAATTCCCGCCGAGATCCGCCCCGTCAGATGCTTGCCGAACGCAAACAGCAGGGTTGCGCCCAGCAGTAGCCACGGCAGCACATGAAGAAAGGTCTGCGCCGGAGTCTTGATCAGCAAAAACGCGCCAGCCAAACCACCGACCACGCTCGTAACCACCAGCGGAATTATGATGCGCCGCGGAATGTTCAGTTTCTGAGGGTACGCGCCCCCGCTCGCCGTTGTCCCCACCCACAACGCCAGGGTGTTGGTCGCATTGGCAGGAATTGGAGGCACCCCGGTAAACAAGAGCGCCGGGAAGGACACGAAGCTCCCCCCTCCCGCGACCGCATTGATCCCTCCCCCGAGGGCTCCGGCAAAAAACAAAAAGATGGCATCGTGAAGGTTCAAACCTGATTTTTATCACGTTTCCGGCCCGGCGCTCCAGCAAGTCACAACGGATCTATCGGAGGAATTCTCTCTCGTCCTGTTCCCTGGTCTTGTTCAGTCATTTCTTGACAACGCGGGCGGAGGCGTATATGAACGGGGCGTTCCAGGCCCTTCTGCCTCTGAACACCCGGCTCACGACTCACTTCGTGAGCCATCAGCGGAGATTCAGGGAGAAGGACAAGCCATTGCAGGAGAGGTGTGTCCCTGGCTTCGCCCCCGTGGGCAATCCGGCGGCGGCGCATCCTATCACCCAGCTCGAATCTCAAAGGAGGAAGCATGGCCAGCCGAGCAGACGCAATCCCGATGGGCGGTACCGCCGAATACAGCATCTGGCGAGTGATTTTCGCTTCCAGCGTTGGCACCATGATCGAGTGGTACGATTTCTATATTTTCGGCAGCTTGGCCGCCGTTCTCGCTCTCAAATTCTATCCCCCGGGAAACGATACTTTCGCCTACATCGCCTATCTGGCCACCTTCGCAGTGGGTTTTCTCGTGCGTCCGTTCGGCGCGCTTTTCTTTGGGCGCATCGGCGACTTGGTCGGTCGCAAATATGCCTTCCTCGTAACGCTCACCATCATGGGCGGCGCAACGTTTCTGATCGGCCTGCTACCCGTCTACAGCACCGCTGGCTGGTTCTCTCCAATCACGCTGATCCTCATTCGCGTCCTGCAAGGCCTGGCCCTCGGCGGCGAGTACGGCGGTGCAGCGGTTTACGTCGCAGAGCACGTTCCGGATAATAAGCGCGGCTTCTACACCAGTTTCATTCAGATCACTGCAACCCTCGGCCTCTTCGTCTCCCTCATCGTGATCCTGCTCACGCAACAATCGATGAGCAAGGAGGACTTCAGCGCCTGGGGCTGGCGCATTCCCTTCCTGATCTCCATTATCTTGGTCACCATTTCGCTCTATATCCGTCTGAAGATGAAGGAATCGCCGATCTTCACTTCCATCAAGAGTGCGGGAATGACCTCTGCTCAGCCGCTGAAAGATGCTTTTGGAAAATGGGAGAATCTGAAGCGCGTTCTCATCTCGCTATTCGGGGCCACTGCGGGCCAGGGCGTGGTTTGGTACACCGGACAGTTTTATGCTCTCTTCTACTTGCAAACCATCCTCAAAGTGAACACCAAAACCGCCAACATCATCATTGCCATCGCACTGCTCTGCGCCATGCCCTTCTTCACCGTCTTTGGTGCCCTCTCGGACAAGATCGGCCGCAAGTGGCTCATGATGGGTGCCTGCCTGCTCGCCGTCGTCACTTACATTCCAATCTACAAAGGAATGCAGAGGGCCGCGGGCAATGACATTGTCACCGTGAAATCCGCCAAGAATAAAGTTACCGGCGCGACCGCCCTCATTCCTATGACCGTGGATCCCGCTACCAACGCACAAGTCCCCGCGAAAGAAGCTCCCAACCCGAACGTTCCCATGCTGGTTTTTCTCGTCTTCATCCAGGTGATCTACGTCTGTATGGTCTATGGCCCGATCGCGGCTTATCTTGTTGAAGCTTTCCCAGCGAAGATTCGCTATACGTCTCTTTCGCTTCCCTATCACATCGGCAACGGCGTCTTTGGCGGTCTCTTGCCGCTCATTGGTTTATGGAGCTGCGCGGCGACCGGCAATATTCTCGCTGGCCTCTACTATCCGATGATCGTGGCCAGCCTTACCTTCGTCGTTGGCGGTTTGCTGCTCAAGGAGACGCACGGTACCCTCATCTGGAATGAGGTCGGCGGCATGAAATAGTTAGTCTGCGCCGTTTGACTCGCGCACCTGCACGGTAGCATCATCGGGACGGGCAAGCTCTCGCGTTCCCAAGATTCGAGCTTGCCCTAACCAAGTCGTTCCCCGTTGTCGTGTCGCAGTTGGTTTTCAACCTCCAAGGGAGCCGCCGCCGTGGCCAAAGTCCGTCAGAAAACGAAAGCATCGAAGGGCAAGCAGGAGCTTACCGAATCCCAGATTGCCGTCCACTGGAAGGAAGAGGAATATTTTCACCCTTCCAAGAAATTCATAGCCCAGGCCAATCTGAACGACCCCTCCTTCGTCAAAAAATTTAGCGAGAAAAATTTCCCCGAATGCTTCGACTATTACGCCAAACTCCTCGACTGGGACAAGCCCTGGCGCAAAACCCTCGACACCAGCAACCCGCCCTTCTGGAAATGGTTTGTCGGCGGTAAGCTCAACGCCTGCTACAACTGCGTTGACCGCCACCTCGCTAAATACAAAAACAAAGCCGCGCTCATCTTCGTCCCCGAGCCCGAAGCCGAACCCGCCACCGTAATCACCTATCAGGAGCTCTACAAGCGCGTCAACGAAGTCGCCGCCATGCTTCGCGATTTCGCCGGCCTCAAGACCGGCGACCGCGTCACCATTCATATGCCCATGATTCCCGAGCTGCCCATCACCATGCTCGCGTGCGCGCGCCTCGGCGTCGTCCACTCCGTCGTTTTCGGCGGCTTCAGCGGCGAAGCCTGCGGTCTCCGCGCCGCCGATTCTGGCAGCCGCGTCCTCATCTACGCCGACGGCTACCATCGCAACGGAAAATGGGTTGACCACAAAGCCAGCGCCGATATCGCCGTGCACACCGCCACAAAAGAAGGCCAGCCCATCGAAAAGGTTCTCG
>Ga0210409_10000681_pt1 | contig 50802 bp, 50 predicted proteins | sample IncBWH17MmetaG_FD_161649 | JGI IMG/M metagenome (GOLD analysis project Ga0210409, IMG submission 161649) | Forest soil microbial communities from Barre Woods Harvard Forest LTER site, Petersham, Massachusetts, United States - Inc-BW-H-17-M | ecosystem: Environmental > Terrestrial > Soil >... | reverse complement strand
CAGGAGGGCGAGTTCGAACGGCTGGGCAGCTCAAGAACCATGCATGTGAACGTGCGCGTGATTGCGGCAACGAGCCGAGACCTGGAAGCGGCAATGAGGGAGGGAAAGTTCCGCGAGGATTTGTACTATCGGCTCAACGTCTTCCCCATCCGCATTCCTCCGCTACGGGAGCGCCGGGAAGACATCCCCATGCTCACATGGCACTTCTTGCGGGATTTAGGCGGCCGAATGGGCCGAGAGATCGAGTCGGTACGGGCAACGACGATGACCGCGTTTCAGAACTACTCCTGGCCGGGAAACGTGCGGGAGCTCCGCAATGTGATCGAACGCCATCTGATCACCAACCAGGGACCGGCATTCGAAGCAGAATTACCCGAGGCGATCCACACGTCAGCTTTTGTGGAAGGCACGGCAGAAGAATCGGAGCGACATCACATTCTTCATGTGCTGGAACGTACCGGGTGGCGGGTCCGCGGCCAAGGTGGAGCGGGCGAAATACTAGGTTTAAAACCCACGACGCTGGAGTCTCGGATGAAGAAACTCGGAATCGTCAGGCAATAGCGGCTCCGAAATGTCATAGGGTCTCCGACATTTCGTGCAATACTTCGATTTCCTGTTCCAGTCCACCGTTCAAATTCCTCGCTTTCTCCTTGTAAACTTTGGACTTACGCGCTCTGTTTTCTGCCTCCCAGTGTGGAAGCCTCCTTGCCTTGAAGTATGTAGATGGAGAATGCGAGCGCCTAAAAATGCACGAGGATTAGGCGCAGAACTCCTCGTTCGAAAAGGCCTCTGAATTTCAGGTTCAAAGGGGATCGCATGATTATCGAGAGCGTAGGCGTAGTGGGAGCCTCACCTAATAACGCCGAACTGGGACGGAGTCTTCGTTCACTCCTGGGGCCCATGCGTGTAGAGGCCGGATGTGTCGATTGCCGGCTATTTCAGGACTACACGAATCCGAACGCATTTCGGCTGGAAGCGTACTGGAAAACGGAAGACGACTTAACACAACACGTGCGCTCAGAAGTCTACAAGAAACTTCTGTTCTTGATGGAGTTGGGCTCGGAACCACCGACGATTGAGTTTCACGCAATTTCCGAGACCCGGGGGTTGGAGTTCATCCAGATGGCTCGCCACCGGTAGTTCCGGCCGGCGTCACTCGCCGAGCCCGCCGATAGAAAAAGTCCACTGGGGAATAAGTTTGGGAATAGCTGGCCGAAAACATTTCAACACGCTTTGGAATTGGAGAAACAAAATGAAAAATGGGACGAAGGTCAGTTTAGCTTCAGTCGCCATCCTCAGCGTACTGCTGCTGGTGGGAATTCAAAGCGCTGCGAAGGACGAGCCACAACGCGAAGTGTACCAGGCCCAAGCCATGGGTCAGGGCACACAGGTGGGGCGGACATTCAACGTAACCATCATCCTTAACGAGTATTCGACGCCGGAAGAGCGGCAGGTCTTGGTCGATGCGTTCAATAAAGCCGGTTCAAAGGGACTGTATAACGCGCTGGACAAAATGCCGGCAAAGGGACGCATTGCAATTACCGGCACACTCGGTTACGACATTCACTTCGCTCGAAAACTGCCTACCGACGAAGGTTTCAAGCTCCGTTTAGTTACGAGTCGGCCGATCAGTTTCGGGGAGGCCTGGTATAACGGCCGTTCGACGGATTACAACCTCTCCATCCTGGAATTTGAGTTAAACAAAGAGACACATAAGGGAGCGGGTACGCTAATCCCCGCGAGCAAGTTTAAGATCAATTCAAAAACCAGCGAAATCGATATCGAAGCATTCCAGAACCCCTGGAAACTTGTAAACATCGACGACCGGACTGAAAGGTAGATTGTGTTTTATCCATGTCGAAAACGATTTAGGTGTGTGGTCGAAAATGAGTAGAGGCCCGAGACTGGATATGTATCCTGGTGTAAGCCTGACGAACAAGATCCCCTCCGCAGTGGGCGGCCGCATATTGCGGATCCTTCTGGTTGTTTGTTTCTCGAGTATCTCCTTTGCGATCTGTCCTGCGTTCGCTTCTCCTGTTAGTACGGTGGAAAGAATGCCATCCCGAGCCCTCTGGTCAATTTCGTCCCGCGCGCTCGGCTATCCGGAACGCGAAAAAAGTCAGGAAATTGTCCGCTCCAACGGCTCCCTTCCCCGCTCCCCACTGGGCGGCATCATGCTGGACCTGCAGCTCAGTGGTTTGGACACTCCGTGGTGGCGCTGGGTCGGATTCGCTGTAATTTGCCTTTTGGAGGCGGCATTGATTGTAGGCCTTGTGGTGGAGCGCTTTTGGCGAAGGGGCGCACAGCGAAAGGTTCAAGAGCAGCTGCGATTCAGGGAATTTATTTCCCACATTTCCACTGAGCTGCAGGAGTGTTCATCCGACGATGTGGGTCGGAAAATTGACCAGGCGCTCAACCTGATCCTCGAGTTTTACGGGCGAGACCGCTGCAAGTTCGTGAATGTTGACGATGGCGCGGAAGCTATGGTCTTACATGCCTGCTATTCTACTGGAACCAAAACCGTAACCCGGGAAACCAATCCCGCTCGTCTGTTTCCATGGTCGTTTGACAAGATCATCAAACAGAAAAAGCTTATTTGTTTTCGCAGCTTGGAAGAACTTCCACCGGAGGCGGAACAAGACAAACATGCCTGGATCGCCGACGGAGTTAAATCTTCTTTGAACATCCCAATCTCGATCATGGAGCAAGTTCGGTATGTTTTTGTAATCGAGTCGGCGCGCGAGGAATGCCGATGGCCAGAGGAAATCATCCGTCAGTTACGACGGATAGGTGAAGTTTTCGCCGGCGCCGTGGAACGCCGCAGCGCAGATCACGCCTTGCGCGAATCCGAGTCGCGTTTTCGCAAACTCGCCGATAGCGCCCCGGTATTGATCTGGTGTTCCGGTCCCGATAAACAGTGTTTTTATTTTAATGAACCGTGGCTGAAATTCGTGGGGCGCTCTATTGAACAAGAGCTGGGCAATGGCTGGACGGAAAATATCCATCCGGACCATCGGCAGAAGTGCCTGGCCGATTATTCCGTGGCTTTCGATGCACGACGCGAATTCAGTTTGGAATACCAGCTTCGGCGCTTCGATGGAGTATACCGTTTGGTCTGCGATCGAGGCATCCCTCGCTTTGACTCCGACGGCCAATTCCTCGGATATGTCGGTTCTTGCATCGACATCACGGACCTGAAAGTAGCGGAACGGACACTGCGAGACATGGGCGGGCGCCTGCTCAAAGCGCAGGAAGAAGAACGCCGCCGTATCGCCAGGGAGCTGCACGACGATATCAGCCAGCGAATGGCATTGCTTCTGATCGACCTTGATAAGATGCGGTACCGTCTTCCCGCCGGGACCGGACATTCCCTGCAGCTTTTGCAAGGGATTATTGACGCCGCAAACGGAATTTCTTCCGACATTCATGATATTTCTCGCCAACTACACCCTTCCAAGCTTGAGTTTCTGGGATTGGTTGCAGCGGTCAAAGGTTACTGCCGCGAACTCTCTGCACAGCAGGATTTGCAAATCAAGTTCACCCATGGCGAGGACCCGAGCAACCTGTCGAAAGACATCATGTTGTGCCTCTACCGGATTATTCAAGAGGCCCTTCACAACGTCGTGAAGCATAGCGGTGTAAGGCAGGCCACAGTTGAATTGAAGTTTTACCCGGACGAAATCTATCTGTGCGTGTCGGATTTAGGTCAGGGCTTCGACGTCGAACTTTCGAGACGAAACCAGGGTCTCGGCTTGGTCAGCATGCGAGAACGGCTCGCCCTGGTTCACGGGAAGCTTTTCGTCCAATCGGTTCCGTCGATAGGTACGCGAATAGAAGTCCGGATTCCAGCGGCCGGACGCGCAGATAGGCCCGGATTGGACCTGACAATCGTTGGTTCCGAAGCTTACATCCACGGTGAGGGCATGAGAGAAATGGGGGATTTATGAACTTAGCGCGCGTAATGATTGCTGATGACCACTTGATCCTGGCGGAAAGTATCCGCAAGCTACTGGAGTCGGATTGTGAAGTGGTAGCCACAGTGGCTGACGGGCATGCCTTGCTGAAGGCCGCGACGATTCAAATCCCCGATTTGGTTTTGCTCGATATCGCAATGCCAATATTGAACGGGCTTGAGGCTGGACGGCAACTCAAAGAGAAGATGCCCAAAATCAAGCTGATCTTTCTCACCATGAATGAGGATCCGGATCTCGCGCGCGAGGCATTCAATCTGGGAGCATCGGGCTACTTGTCGAAGAAATCCGCCGCTTCGGAATTATTTCAGGCGATAAAAGCAGTGCTTAGAGGAAAAACCTATGTCTCGCCGCAGATCGCGCGGGCGATGGAGGATGCTTTCATCCGCAAGCCCGATGGTAGCAAAACTCGGAAATCGTTGACGCCGCGCCAGCGCGAAGTGATGCAGCTATTGGCGGAGGGAAAATCCATGAAAGAAGCCGGAGACATCTTGAGCCTAACCGCAAGAACAGTGGCATTTCACAAATATCGCATGATGGAAGGTTTAGGTTTCAAAACGACTGCAGATCTCATCCAGTTTGCCGTCAGGGAGCATATTGTAGTGAACTAGATGAGCCTGCCCGGACAAATATCTGCAGGTATTACCAGTATCGGGTCGAGTGGCAAAAAAACGGGCCGCCCTGGCCGCCGATGCGCAATTGACAGGCGGAATAGCCGGCAATCAGCAGGGTGGGTGTACCGCCAATCTCCATCCCTTGACTCGCTTCAGCGTCCCCGGAATTAACCCTTGGCACGCGCTAATCCTTGAACTGAACAAGAAATATTGGCGCAAATACGACCAGGCTCATGAGGGAGCTATCGGAGGGCGCTCAACGCAACTTATTCCTCATGATCGCGCCGCGATTGAATGACCAGCAGCTTACTCGCGCGGAATTCGCCCACTCATGCTGCCTGAAAATCAGCCGCTTCCTGTTAGCAATTGCCTTCCGAGCGTTGCTGCTCTTGAGTGACTCCGACAGACTTCCCTCGGATATTTCGGAGCTTCTCCGAAATGCCGGAGCATTTCTAGGTTTATCCCAAATGGAATGCTCGTCGAGCGCAGTGTAAGACTTTATCGTTCATAGGTTTGTCGCCAAGTTCGAATGCCTTCCTACTGGAACAGTTCGTGCTGAAACGTCAGGGGCGATGACCTATTGCCGGTCCGCCGCCTTCTCCATGCAGGCATGATTCGCCGATGAAGCTCTCGTTAGGAAGCCATTGATGAACCCTAGCCTTGTGGCGTGCGCGATCATTGCACTCATCATCGCTTCGATGGGAGTGACGGCGTTCGCGCAATCCGCTCAGTTTTTGCCCGAGATTGACACCAATCTCAAGGTGAATTCCTTTCTACGTACTTATCTTCAAGTGAAGGACGATCGGGATGAGGGCGTGTCCGATCAATTCAGCATCGGTCCAAGTATGCAGCTCTATTTCAAACCCCTGGTCAAACTGAAAAATATTACGACGTTCGATCTGGACGACGCGAAGCCAAGGGCGCTTGTTTTCGAAATGGGGTACCGCTACCTCACTGCGCCAAATACGGACGCAACAAACCGCATGGAAACATTGGTGACCTTACATTTTCCCTTGAAGGCTGGATTCCTGATTTCGGACAGGAACCGGGCCGACTTGGACTGGAAGAGCGGAACCTTTACGTGGCGCTATCGGAATAAGCTGACGCTTGAGCGCACCGTCGCAATCGGTTCTTATCACCTCATTCCTTACGTTGCCGCCGAGCCCTACTACGTGGACAAGTACCACAAATGGAGCACCACCGATCTGTATGCCGGCTGCCTGTTCCCCGTCGGAAAACGCGTCCAGTTCAATGTGTACTACGAACACGAAAACAACACCGGCAAGCACCCGAATCAACCGGTGAACGATCTTGGCCTTGCGCTCGATCTTTTCTTTTCGTTGGAAAAGAAATGAAAACTCAATTCGTGGCTGAGCTAAGTCGACTTAATCGCGTGGAAGGAGCGGACACATGAACGATTTCGGTCAGATTTCAAATTTGTTTGAATCGCTCGTAACTACGGCACACATATGCAACCACCGGGGGTTGGCTAGAGCGACCGTTGCCATCCGCAACCGACCTGTAAAGCCCGGGAGCCCGAGAGAATCGAAAAACGATTCTGGGAATGCACCCAGAACTAGGGAGTCCGTCATGCGCTTCACAAAGGTCCGGTTCAAATTGTTTGTCGTGCTTCTAATATTAGCGGCCTCTTCGCATGCATGGGCGCAGGACCCCGGCTGGCCGCGTCAAGTCGTGAAACCCGGTGGGACACTTATCATCTATCAGCCTCAGGTGGACGATTGGAGGAATTTCACTGACATCACGTGGCGGCAAGCATTTCAGCTGACACCCGCAGGGGGCAAGCAAATCGTCGGCGCCGCATCGTTTGAAGGCACCACCCAGGTCAACACCGACACTCACATGGTTTTCATGCACGACCTGAAAATCCTGAACACGTATTTCCCCGATCAGGATCCGGCCACTACGGCCCAGATGGATCAACTCGTCAGGTCGTTCCTGCCGCCGACGTTCGACATTTCACTGGAGCGGGTGGTCGCTTACACTCCCAAGCCACAAGAAGTGAAAACCGTCACACTCAAGAATGACCCTCCTTTTGTTTTCGTCAGCAATTCTCCGGCAATTCTGCTCGGTATGGATGGCGAGCCAGTCCTGGCGGAGATTCCAAACACCGGCCTGAAATTCGTGGTCAACACCCTGTGGCCATTGTTCTTCGACCAACCCAATTCCCAGTATTACTTGCTCGTGAACAATCTCTGGCTCGGCGCGAAGGACTTGCACGGGCCGTGGTCACCCGTGGCAAAATTGCCTAAAGAGTTCAGCAAGATACCTGATTCCGGTAATTTCGCCGAGGTCAAGAAAGCAGTACCGCCTCCGCAAGTATCCAACCCCATTATTCCGAAAGTCTTCTATGCCACTGTGCCGGCGGAAGTCATTTTGTTCGATGGGAAGCCCACCTACACGGCAATCCCTGGAACGCAGCTTGTATACGCGAACAACACGGACAGCCCTGTCTTCCTCTATAGCACGACGCAAACCTATTATTATCTCGCGGCGGGACGCTGGTTCAGTGCTCAAGACCTCGCAGGACCGTGGACATTTGCATCGCTGAACCTGCCGCCGGACTTTGCCAATATCCCTCTGTCCAATCCGGCAAGCGCGATCCTCGCATCCGTGCCCGGCACATCGCAGGCAAAAGATGCCGTGTTGATTTCACAAATTCCCACAACCATGATCTTGAATCCGGCGACCGCTGCCGCGCAAGCAAAAGTCAGCTACACGGGAAATCCGCAATTCGCGCCCATTGAAGGCACTGGCCTGCAATACGCAACGAACACGCCGGACAAAGTGATACAGGTTGGAGATGTCTATTACTTGTGCTTGCAGGGAGTTTGGTTCATGTCCGCCACGCCCCAGGGGCCGTGGACAACTGCCGCCTCGGTTCCGCAAGTGATTTATACAATCCCGCCAAGCTCGCCCGTCTACAACGTGACGTATGTAACGCAAGTCACCAACTCCAGCGGGTACGTGGAATCCAGCTATACGGGAGGCTACCTCGGCGCCTTTGTCGTGGGCGCGGCTGTCGGAGCCATCGTCGCCAGCGGCACCGGTTATTACTACCCGCCTTATATCGGATATCCCGCGTATGGATATCCCATTTACCATCCCTATCCCACTCCATACGGGGCATATGGAGCATACGGAAGCACTTCCTACTACCATACATCGACTGGCGCGTATGGCGTTTCACAAACAGCATATGGAGCATACGGCGGCTCAGCGACTCGAACCGCATCCTACAACCCCTACACCGGCACGGCTTCGCGAACAGCTTCTGTTTCGACGCCCTACGGCAAGCAGACCGTTGGCCAGGCGTACAACCCATATACCGGTACGTATGGCCAAACTCATCAGGGGTCGAGCCCAACGGCGCAATGGGGAAATTCCACTGTCTCGAACGGATACAAATCCGCCTCCACGCAGCACTATACGACGGCGCAAGGAACCACAGCCTCGGGAACGACGTCGACCGGCGGCAAGGCCGCCGGCATGAGCACGGCTTACGGAAGTACAGCCGCCGGAAAGACGTCAAACGGCGATATGTATGCCGGTCATGACGGAAATGTTTACAAAAACACGGGGTCAGGTTGGGAGAAGTCCAATGGCAGCGGTAGCTGGAGCAGTGTAAACACATCCCAGAATCAGGAGAAAGCCCAGCAAAGCGCCCAGAATTACAACCAAGTGCACCCAACCAGCCAAAGCAGCGCACAGGAGCGTTCGCAGAATTCCTCAAGCCAATATCACCCCTCGAGCGGCAGCGAATCCTCTGAAAATCTCAACTCCGAGAGGCAAAGCCGAGAGAGCGGTTCATCTCAGAGTCATTACGGAGGTGGTAGTTCGGGCGGATTTGGCGGCGGGGGCAGGAGTTGGGGTGGCGGGGGTGGCGGGGGTGGTGGAAGGCGGAGGTAGCGCCGGCGCAATTAGAAATAACGAGAATCAAGGTTTGAGCGATTCACATTCCAGGGCGCGATTTTTTCGAATTTCATCTAATTCCGTTATGTCGTGCGTGGTTTCATGTGCAAGACACATGGATAGGTCAAAGGAGATCATCTCATGAGTCAGAATCATTTCACTCTCAGGTTTCCCCTGAAAACGCCTGCGGACGCGAAGGCCGTTGCCGAACAAATTCCACCCTTGATGCCCGCGTTGTTCCAGGCGGCGGATACGATCGGCACGATTCACTACTCGCGCTTCACGCTTCTTAGCGACAAGACTCTGCTGTTCCTTGGCGATTTCGATGGCGAGTTCGGTCCGCTCATGACCGAACTCGCCAAGCGCGCAGGTCCGCTCTTCGATGCCATCTTTCAGCACGTCGACAGCCCGCCGCCTACTCCGGTCGCCGATCACACAGGCGCTTTCGTCGAATGGACAGCGGACCATCTTCTCGCTCCCGTGAATCATTACACTGCCTACCCGGACGTGACTGCGAAACAGATCAAGGCCTTAGCGTCTGCTGCAGATGTCATTGGCGGAGGAGAGCTACATCCATTCCTTGTGATCCTGCCCATGAAATCAAAACTTGCTTTCCTCGAGGTGCAACTAATCCTGCGGGCAAGGGGGCATGGGACAACGAACGACCTGGACAAAGTTGGCACGCCCCATTTCGCGCAGTTCGTCCCGCTTGAGGACAATCAAATCGGTTTTTTTACGGTGTATGACGGCTCATTCGACGAGTACATTTCTGATTTCACCAAAAATATTGGCCAGGTCTTTGATCTTCTATTCAAGTTCACAAAGGGCGCCCCGCCCTCGCCATGCAGGAAATACCTTCAGGAGTTCATTGATTTTGCAGCGGGAGCGAACCGTACTCCGATCGGGTTCTACCAGGCATATCCAGGGCTCTCGGTTCAGGACATTCATGCCCTGATTGCTGATAGCAAGACTCAGGCGGCCACTGCGTCCTAGCTGCATATGCGGGGCGTCCATCGATCCACAAGGACAGACGCATGGTCACCAGCGAGGTTCGCGTAGGAGACGTCCAATGAGCCAAAATAGCAAGACAGCGGCAGCGCCGGAAAAAGCTACTGGGGGGCTCATTGGGCGTCTCTTTGGTCGAGGCGAGCACGAAACCTCGGGGACCAGAGCCCATGCAGCCCAAGCCACGAGGAACACCCTCGACCTCGATGATATTCAGGGATTCATTCTCCGCGGTTACAGGATGCCGATGGTGCGGCATTTCTTGCTTACCGTTGGTGTTCCCGCGGAGGCGCGCAAGCTGCTTGGGCGGCTCGTCAGCGGCGACGAGTCTGACGCGCCGCAAATCACCACTGCCGAAGATTGGCATATAGGGTTTGAGCCGGGACCAGGAGACGATCCCGCCGAGGCCCCGCACCGCAAACCCGACTATTGTTTAAATGTGGGCATTACCTGGCCTGGAATGATCGCGCTCGAAATCAAAGATCGCGTCCCGACAATTTCTTTTAAGTCATTCGGCGCGTTCACCGCCGGAGCCGCAGAGCGAGCGAAACTGGTGGGCGATACCGGACCAAGCGCGCCACAGAACTGGATCGGCAACTTTGGCAAGGGGAACGACCACGTCCTGGTGACCCTGCACGCGCTCAGTCCGGAGGCGATGGCGTTTTATAGCGATCGGCTATCTGCCCTCTTTTCCGAAGGGAATGGCTTTCGCGAGGTCTGGCGTCAAGACGGGATGGCGTTGATGGAAATAAAAGATGGCCAGCTCGTCCCGACTTTCAAGGTCCACTTCGGGTACACCGACGGCATCAGCATGACCACGATTCGTGGCGGTCCAGAAAAATATCCGCCGGATCACCAGCAATCCTGCGAACCATGGCTATTCGTTTTACGGGAAGAGGCTGAGAATTACTTTGTGCCGGAGCCTCGCGAACTCGGTCTGAACGGCAGCTTTGCGGTTTTCAAAATGATTGAGACGGACGTGGTGGGATTCGAGAATTTCCTGCAATCGAACAAGGACAAAATAAACCCCGAACTCCTTGCCGCCAAGATTTGCGGACGCTGGCGCAACGGCGTTCCTCTCGCGCTGTCCCCGGACACGGACAGCCCTCCAGGCGGCATTCCACTCGACCAGATGAACAACTACGAATACGTGAATGCGGATGGATCAGGCGATCCAAAGGGGCTGCGCTGTCCCGTCGGCGCGCACATGCGTCGCATCAATCCGCGAGGCCAGCCGGTAACGGGCCAGGGGCAGCCGGGCGGCAGCAATAATACCCACCGCCTAATCCGAAGGGGGATGCCCTACGGGCCGGTCTACGATCCGACGCAACCTTACGACAATATCGAGCGCGGGCTGCTCGGCTATTTCATCAACTCAAGCATCGAGAACCAGTATGAATTCGTGCTTGGGCAATGGGTGAACGACGCCGAATTCGCCGGAGCAGTCCGGCTGCCTCCGAAAGCGAAAGATCCGATGATTGGCACTCAGGACCCCGCGGAAAGCATTTTCGTAATTCCGCAGGCGAATGGCGCGGCTCCAATCAAGGTCACGGGTTTTTCAAGTTTTATCACGACGAAGGCCGCAGCTTATTGTTTTCTGCCAAGCATCACCGCAATCAAATTTATCTCGAAACTGTGATGAGTTGCGTGGAGGGCTCCCCACATGCTTTTCCTGACCAGATGTTTCGGAGTGACCGCAAGCGACGCCGAAAGGAGTCTCGCCGCGGAAAAGGCTGACATCGAGGAAATCGTACAGAAAGTTCTCAAGCTGCAGTCGCAGGCTGCCGCCCAACAACACCGGCCGCTCGGCCGCGGAACTCACGTGAAGGGTGTAAGCGCCCGAGCGCAATTCGAAGTGTTTGACGTTGCCGCCGGACGCGACCCCGTGCTCGCAGCGCGTCTTGCGAAGGGGATGTTCGCAAGACCTGCCATCTATCCCGCTGTTGTACGCTTCGCAAATGCAGATCAGAAAATAAACTCGGATTTCAAGCCCGATGTCCGGGCGTTATCTTTTTCGGTGGACCTGACTCACGATGGTAGGGCGCCTCTCTACGGACACCCGAACCGGCAGGATTTCTCCATGCAAAACGCGACCACTCTGCCCATCAACGACGCACGAGCATTTCTCGCTACAATGAAACTTCTTACGGCCTCGAACCCAGCTGCTGGACTGTGGGCCCTGCCAGGCAAGGACAAGTTGAGAGTGTTGAGGACCCTCTTGTTGGCGCAAGTGCAGTCACTCCAGACCATCAAACCTTATCAGCAACTGCGCTACTGGAGTACTGTGCCGTTTCGTCACGGGCCGAGCGACGTGGTGAAGCATTCGGCTACACCGTCGCCGGATAATCCGGCGCATCCTTTGCAGAGGAGCAACCCGAAGGGACTCCAGGACGAGTTAGTCCGACACATCAACGAAGACAGTAAGATGAGTACCTTCGAATTTGGAGTCCAGTTCCTCGACGCCGAGAAGATGACCTATTGGGGCAAGCGTCACGACCCGAACTTCTGGATCGAAAACGCGAGTCTTGATTGGAAGGAAGCGGAAGCGCCGTTCCACTTGATCGCGCGCCTCACTCTTCTCCCAAAGTCGCAGCTTTCCGCAGATGAGGCGGCGGCAACATTTATCGATGTCACGGGAAATTCGAGCCCCGATAGCACACCACTGGGAAGCATTAATCGCGCCCGTTGGACCGGGGAAGTCGCCAGCAGAAAAGCGCGCATGGCCGAGGATCAGGGATAACAGCCCCCTTCGATGGGTGTGCTATTTGCGCTGATTGGACCTGGTTAGACGAGCTCCCAGGCCGTGCCGCTCATTCTAATTGCCCCCCAATTTCTCTCGGATATTTCGGAGATGCTCCGAAATGTCGGAGTGTTTATTGCCCTGAGCAGTTATTGGCGCGAACAATTTCGACGTAAAAGCTTGGCAATGCAAGCCTTACGAAACGCCATCAAGAATTTTCGTCTGGACTGAGTCTTGCTGCTTGACTGAAGGGCGGGAGCTCCATCGATTCGGTTATGCCTTGGCTGCACGAATACCGGAGGGAATGGCTGCGGCCCGATGTGATCGCAGGGCTAACCACAGCGGCTGTGGTTCTTCCCAAAGCTATCGCGTATGCCACAATCGCCGGCCTGCCGGTTGAAATGGGACTTTACACTGCGCTTGTGCCCATGGCGGTCTACGCGGTGCTGGGGTCGTCGCGCGTGCTGAGCGTCAGCACGACGACGACGATTGCAATTTTGACCGCAACAGAATTGACAAGGGTCGTACCAAGTGGCGACGTCAACGGGCTCTTAAAAGCGGCATCCACGCTTACGCTCCTGGTTGGCGCATTCCTGGTCGTAGCTTCGATCCTCAGGCTGGGATTCATCGCCACCTTCATTTCTGATCCGGTGTTGGTTGGCTTTAAGGCAGGTATCGGGATAGTTGTAATTGTGGATCAGATTCCTAAACTGTTGGGGTTTCATGTTGCCAGCGAGCCATTCTTTCGGAAGCTGTTGTCCATTCTACAGCACTCCTCGCAAACGTCCTTTCCGACGCTGGCACTCGGGCTGATCACTCTGGCAATCGTAATAGGCTCAGAAAAGTGGCTTCCTCGGATACCTGCGGTCCTGCTAGCGGTGGCGGTTGCCATCGCTTGTTTCAGTTTTTTGCGACTTCAGAATGTGGGAGTGGAAGCGATGGGGATGGTCCGGGTGGGATTACCGGCACCACTGGCACCAGACCTCTCCCTTGTAGGACTCCTGTGGCCGGGGGCAATGGGCATTGCTCTGATGAGTTTCACGGAGAGCGTAGCTGCGGGACGTGCATTCGTTGGTCGAGGGGAACCGCGACCCAATCCGGATCAAGAACTTCGGGCGCTTGGTTTCGCCAATCTGGCGGGGGCATTTTTTCGCGTGATTCCAGCGGGGGGCGGCACTTCGCAGACTGCGGTCAACCGCGCGGCAGGAGCCCGCACACAGGTGGCTGAGTTGGTAACGGTTGCGGCGGCAGGAGCGACACTTCTATTTCTTACCCCAGTCATTCGGCTGTTACCTCAAGCGGCTCTAGCAGCGGTTATCATCGCCACCAATCTGGGACTGCTTAGTCCGGTTGAATTTAGCAAGATCAGAACCATCCGCAAAGTCGAATTCCGCTGGGCGCTCGTCGCATTGGCAGGCGTGATTCTCTTTGGCTCCCTGCAAGGGATTGTCGTCGCCGTGATCGTGTCGCTTCTCGGTCTCGTTTACGAGGCCAATCATCCTCTGGTCTACGTTCTGGGCCGCAAACCTGGCACCGACGTGTTTCGCCCGCTCTCTCCCGAGCACAAGTCTGATGAGACATTCCCGGGATTATTGATTCTCCGCACCGAAGGCCGAGTGTATTTCGCGAATGCCCAGCGGATCGGCGACAAGGTGTGGCCCATGGTGCATCAGGCCAAGCCTCGCGTGGTGCTTTTCGAGTGCAGCGCCATTCCCGACATCGAGTATACCGCTCTCAAGATGCTCACGGACGCCGAGGAGAAGTTACGGCAGGAGGGCGCCTCCTTGTGGCTCGCGGCGCTAAATCCAGAAGCGCTGGCTATGATCCAAAGATCAGCGCTCGGTGAAGTTCTCGGGCGTCAGAGGATGTTTTTCAACGTTCAACAGGCCGTGGAGGCATACCAGAAACAGGCCGAGCCAATGCTGGAGCAGGCGCGGAACGCTATGTAAGACATCTTCAAATTCTGGGAAGGTGCGATGCGGTGTCACGCTGCATGACAAGGTGAAGCGGAAAGGCTGGGAAGCGATGGAAGGCCTTCATACATTTATCGAGCTTGGGGCCACGGCCATAGAAGCGTTCGCCGTCGCGCTGATCGTGGGCACGTTTTTCTGGGCATCGGTCCGCTTCTTCGTGCATACCGGCCGCCACGCACCCAACCCCTACCAGAGGTACAAAATATTCTTGGGCAGAGCGCTGACGCTCGGGTTGGAATTTCTCGTGGCGGCGGACGTGATCCGCACAGTGGGCGTGGCTCCTACCTTCCGAAACATCGGAATCTTAGGCGCGATCATCGTGATCCGGACCGTCTTGAGTTGGTCGCTAGTAGTGGAGATGGAGGGCCGCTGGCCATGGCAACAGGCGGCGACTGGGCCGAGCACTGAATGAAGGCAAGACAGGAGTAAACACGAACATGGAGCACATTTTAGCGCGAGTCTGGGAGAACTTGGTTCTGAGAATTTCCGGCCCGCTTAAGTTCCGTCTCGTTCTGCAACCGTTAATGGCGCTCTTCCTGGCGACCCGCAGCGGGTTGACGGACGCCCGGGAAGGTAAGCCAGCCTATTTCTGGGCGCTGTTCACTGATGCGGGGGAACGCCGGACAATGTTGAAGGACGGTTGGAAGTCGGTAGGAAGGTTGTTTATCCTCGCCCTGGTGCTCGACGTTGCCTACCAGTTCATCGTGCGGCGAAGCATCTATCCGGGAGAGGCCGTGCTGGTGGCCGTGATTTTGGCCATTGTGCCTTACCTGGTGGCCCGAGGCGCTGTCAACCGAATCGCTCGTCTTCTGGTTAAGACCACCAAGGAAAGAAAAATAGGAGCCTAAAAATTTATGGAAGCCAATTCTGCGACGGCCGCATCGGGCGGCTCACAACAACGCTCCACGAATGAGCTCGCACAAGACCGCACAGACATGGCTCAAGGCCGTACAGATCTGGCTCTAGAACGCACAAGCCTGGCGCACGAACGGACCATGATGGCGTGGATCAGGACATCCACATCCATGATCAGTTTTGGATTCGGAATCTATAAATTTTTTGATTACTTTCAAGCTCCAAAAGTGGTCCCCCAAAGCGTCATCGGCCCGCGCCGGTTTGCCATTTTCATGATCGGCATCGCCCTGATCGTTCTGGCGCTCGCGTCTGTCCAGAATTGGGCGGACAATCGCCGTCTCCGAAAGATTGGTCCTGTTCCGAGGTCGCTTGCGACGTTCGTCGCTGCGCTTGTCTCGATCCTGGGCATTCTCGCGCTGATTGCGGTGATCCTGCGCGAGTGAATTATGTATGAGACGCGCGTTTTTTGCGCGACTGGGGAGCAGTGTCAAACAGTTCCGCAAATCTTCCATGGCAAGGCGGCTACTCAAGGAAACTCGAAGTGATGCCTAAGGAGCAACGCATGGAGTCGCGGACCGCAGCCTCGGAGGAGGTCCGCGATTTTTATGAAAGGATGCCATATCCAGCGCCGCTCACCAACCTCGATGAACACAGGGTCTTGTACAGCAACCCGGAACGCCGTCGAGCCCTGTTCCATTTAATTTTCCCGACCAAGCTGCCACATCCGGATCAAGAGATCCTGATCGCCGGGTGCGGCACCTCGCAAGCAGCCAGGTATGCGCTTCGCGAGCCGGATGCCCGGATTACAGCGATCGACGTCAGCGCCACGAGCCTGCGCTACACCCGCGAGCTAAAACAAAAGTATCGACTGGATAATCTCGAACTCCATCAACTCTCGATTTTGGGTGTCCAATCATTGGGAAAGACTTTTGATCAAATAGTCTGCACCGGTGTGCTGCACCATCTTGCTGACCCGGACGTCGGCCTGGAATCCCTCCGCAACGTCCTCAAGCCCGATGGGGCCATGCACATCATGGTTTACGCCAAGTATGGACGAAGTGGGATCTACATGATGCAGACCTACTGTCGCCTGCTTGGGATCACCCCGTCCGATCAAGAGTTGCTGGACCTTCGTGAGGCACTCACTGGTTTGCCGGAAGACCATCCTCTGGAGCACCTGTTGCGCCATGGCATGGACTTCCAGCATCCCGACGCTCTTGCCGATGCATTACTCCATCCACGAGACCACGCCTTCACTGTGCCGCAGGTTTATGAGTGGCTCGAACGTTGTGGGATGTCTTTTGGACGCTGGTTCGAGCAGGCGCCCTATATTCCCAGATGTGGTGTTTTGGCAAGAACGCCGCACGCGGCTCGGCTAAACGCGCTTCCAGAGACGACCCAATACGCGGCAGCCGAATTATTCCGAGGGACGATGACTCAGCATAGTTTTATTGCCTATCGGGACGATCGCTCCATAGAAAGTCAACCCATTCAATTCACTGGTGAGCGGTGGCGAAACTATGTCCCCATTCGTTTGCCGTGGACCGCTTGCATTCGTGATCGGGTTCCCCCTGGCAATGCGGCGGTTTTACTGAATCGAGCGCACAGACATCCGGACCTTGTCCTACCCATCACTGCGGCTGAAAACCGTCTTCTCAACAGCATTGACGGAACCCGAACGCTTGCCGAAATTGTTCAGGACCATGGGGAGGACCGCCTTCGGGCGCTGCAATTCTTTCAGCAACTTTGGCAATACGACCAGATTGTCTTCGATGCATCGCGCAATGGTGCGGCTGTTTAGATAATACAAGCACGTTATGACATTAATTCTTGGAGCATCAAATGACGCAAGCGTCTAAACAAGCGTTATCTCAGGTCGAATCCGACATGCTCTGGATTCCGGGCGGGACATTTCGCATGGGCTCGGAAGATTTTTACGCCGAGGAACGTCCGGTGCACGAAGTGAGTATCGACGCCTTCTGGATGGATCGCTACGCCGTAACGAACGAGCACTTTTCGCGTTTCGTCGAGGCGACCGGCTATATCACTCTCGCCGAAAGGGAGTTGGATCCCGCTAATTTTCCCGGGGCGCCGCCAGAAAATCTAGTTCCGGGTTCCATGGTTTTCAAAAAGACTCGCGGACCGGTTGACTTGCACAACTACGCCAACTGGTGGGCTTGGGTGCCGGGAACAAATTGGCGATGCCCGTCCGGGCCCCATAGCTCCATCGAAGGAATCGAAAAACATCCGGTAGTCCAAGTCGCGTATGAGGATGCGGAAGCATACGCACACTGGGCAGGCAAAGAGTTGCCGACCGAAGCCGAGTGGGAAAGAGCAGCCCGCGGAGGTCTGGACGGCAAGAAATTCACATGGGGCGCTGAACATTTCCCCGATGGCAAAGCGATGGCCAATAGTTGGCAGGGCGAATTCCCCTGGCAGAATAAGCTTCTCGACGGCTTCGAAGGAACTTCTCCGGTTGGCTCCTTCCCTCCCAACGACTACGGACTATTCGATATGGCGGGAAATGTGTGGGAGTGGACTTCAGACTGGTATGTCCACCGGCACGCGGACGAAATCGTCAAATCTTGTTGCGGCCCGGCAGTCAACCCGCGGATCACTTCGCCCGACAAGAGCTACGATCCGAGGCAACCGCAATTCCACATTCCACGTAAAGTCGTCAAGGGCGGATCGTTCCTATGCGCTCCCAACTATTGCCTGCGATATCGTCCCGCGGCACGCCAGCCCCAAATGATTGACACTTCGATGAGCCACATCGGCTTTCGTTGCATCCTGCGCGCACGGCCGGCAGTGCCGGAAGAACCTTTGGAGAATATCCGAAAAAGTTCATGAAGCGCTTCTTGTGTTCTCCGAAGTTTTGCCGCGACGCTGATTTCGATTGCAAGCCCGTGGTCCATTCTTCCGTATCGCCAAATGGGGAGAGCAAAAATGCCTGATGCTGCATCCAATGTCGAATTTGCCCGTGAGGTCACGGAACATGGTCTCCGTCATCCATCAAATTCCGGGCGCCGGTCGAGATGGGTGGAAATCGCTGAAGCCGTAGTGCTGGCGATTGTCGCGGTCGCCACCGCGTGGAGCAGCTACCAGGCGGCAAAGTGGGATGCGCTTTCAGCCCAGGACTACAATCTTGCTTCGAGCACCACGGTGCGATCGCAAGCAAAATCAGCGATGGCCGGACAGGACCGCCTGTACGACACAATAACCTTCAATGGTTGGGCACTCGCGAAGACGAGCGGAAATGAAAAGCTCGTGAAATACTACGAGCGCAGATTCCGGCCGGAATACGCGACAGCGTTCGCGGCTTGGATCGTGCTTGACCCGTTTAACGATCCCTCAGCACCGATCGGCCCCATCTTCATGCCACAGTACAAGAGCGCAAACAGCGAGGAAGCTGTGAAGCTCGCGCAGGACGCGGATGCCTACTTCCAAAAGGCAGTGAGTTCGCGGGAGACTGGCGACCAGTACGTGAGGGTTACTGTCTTCCTTGCGACCGTTCTGCTACTGACGGCGCTCGGCCAACGCTTCGAAATCAATGGGCCGCGGGTCACGGTTTTAGTGGTTGCTTGCATTCTGCTCATAATTAGCACTTTGTGGTTGTTAACCTTCCCGCGGGTGTAGTCCATTCCGTCCTCGCAAGTCCGACTGGATCTTTAGATAGGGTCTTGTTCAGGAGAATCCCCCGCACGGTCGCTTCTCACCTGCGCCCGACCTTGTCGGACATTTCGGAGGAACTCCGAAATGTCGGGGCACATTCCAAGAAGCCTCCATTCGGTTCTCGCACAACATGTTTGTGTTCAGTGACTTATAAGGTCTGAAAGGGACCTCGACGTTGGCATGTTGCTTGCACTTTCCATTCACGATGGTGGCTCTTAGAGAAGGACTGATGTCGGCCAACATCCCTGCAAGGACCAGTCTGACGGGACGGCGAGCGTTGCTTACCTCCCAGGGGTCAACTTCGCACATGAAAGACAGTTTGAGCATAACTGGGGTTCGAACATGGCACTCATGACCGAAGAAGTTCTATCCAACAACGCCCCGCCGTGCTTCCACCTGCTCGCGAAACCGAGCGGGTCCACTTGCAATATCGATTGCACGTATTGCTTCTTCCTGTCCAAGGATGAGCTGTATCCGAACGAAAAGCACCGGATGTCTGATTCCACGCTCGAGGCTTACATCCGCCAGCTTTTGGAGTCGCATCGCACCCCCGATGTGATAGTGGCTTGGCAGGGCGGCGAACCGACGCTGATGAAGCTTGATTTTTTCAGGCGCGCCGTTGAGCTCGTCGAAAAGCATCGCCAACCCGGCCAAATCGTGCACCACACCTTCCAGACCAACGGCATTCTGATCGATGATGACTGGTGCGTTTTCTTCAAGAAACACAATTTTCTGGTCGGCTTGAGCGTCGACGGCCCGCGTGAACTCCATGACACCTACCGTGTCGACCGCAGCAAACAGGGCACCTTCGATAAAGTGATGGCCGGCTGGCGGCTTCTACGAAAGCACGGAGTCGAATTCAACATACTTTGCACAGTGAACGCCGCGAACGAGAAACACGGCCGCGCCGTCTACCGTTTTTTCCGCGATGAGATGGGCGCAAAGTGGATTCAGTTCATCCCCATAGTCGAGCGCGCCTCTGAGGAAACGATCCAAATCGCCAACTTGGGATGGAGCGAGCGGCCCGGGCAGAAGCGCCTGCTCTACACGCAATCCGGCAGCCTGGTAACCAACCGCTCAGTCGGAGGCAAACAATACGGCCAATTCCTCGTGGATGTTTTCGAGGAGTGGATACGCCATGACGTGGGCCAGGTTTATGTCCAGCTTTTCGATGTGACGCTCGAAGCCTATTTCGGCCGCCATCTGCTGTGCATCCACGCACCTACCTGCGGTTACGGCCCCGCGCTGGAATACAACGGAGATCTTTACTCCTGCGATCATTTCGTCGAACCGCGATTCTTACTCGGGAATATCCACGAGACGCATATGTCGAAACTTGTGTCCTCGGATCAGCAGCGCAAATTCGGGGACGACAAGCGAGATTCGCTTACTGCGCAGTGCCAGAGTTGCGCGGTCAGGCCGCTTTGCAACGGTGGATGCCCGAAGGATCGGTTCGCAGTTTCTCGCGATGGTGAGCCAGGTCAGAACTACCTCTGTGCCGGTCTGGAGCTGTTCTTCACCCGCACGATGCCCGCGATGCAGGAGATGGTGAAACTACTTCAGCACGGGCGCCCGCCTTCCGACGTGATGGCGTCAATCGCCGCCGAAGACTTTAAAGGTGGGCCCTATCAACCCTGCTCCTGTGGGAGCGGCAAGAAGCTGCGCTTCTGCCATGGCAACCGCACACCGGACAGGCAATTCAGCGGCCTCAGCCCTGTGAAATCCGTGCCTCGCAGTGGGCTGATCAATGCTGGGCACACCGAATTCCGTCCCCAGACGCTTTCTGGCGGGGACAAATTGAACAGACAGGAGAGAGACCTATGACCAAAAAAATTCTCTTACTGATGATGTGTTTCGCAGCAGCACTGCCTATGTTTGCCGCGGATAAGTCATCGCAACGCTTAACCGAATCAACGGCAGTTCTCAAAACGATCCTTAGCAAACAGGAGATACCGAAGAGCATCGTGGACAAAGCGGTATGCGTGCTGGTGTATCCCGGCGTGAGAAAAGTCGGTATTGGCGTCGGTGTGACCTACGGGCGAGGCATGATCACGTGTCGCACCGGTGCGCAGATGATGGGCAAATGGAGCGCTCCGGCGATGTACACCTTGGACACAGGAAGCTTGGGTGTGCAATTGGGGACCAGCGCCACCGACTATGTCCTGTTGATCATGACCGAGCGGGGTGCGGGTAAGGTTCTCTCGGGCAAACTGAAACTTGGCGCGGATGCATCTGCCGTCGCAGGTCCATCAGGCGCGAATGCCGCTGGATTCAATGACCCGAATGTAGACGTACTTGCCTATTCCCAGGCGAAGGGACTTTTTGCCGGAGCTGCAATCGGTAGCGCTTCGATGGCTACAGACGATGACATGAACAAAGAGCTTTACGGAAAACCGCTGGACGCCACGCAAATTGTCCGTGATGGCGCGGCTCCTGTACCCGCTGCCGGCAAGGATTTGGTGAATTATCTGGACAAGATGTCGCCGAAGCGCACGTGATCACTTCCCCGCGGCGGGGAACCGGCGCTTTTGCGCGCGCTAGGCGTGTCTGCCAGCCGCGAAGCATCGCTTCTTGTGGAGGGAGCATGTGGGGCCGGCGACAACCGCCGTCGTCGATCTGGCAAACATGCTGGGACGGACATCCCGATTAGCACGAGTAGCAGAGGAGAAAAGCTAATGAAACTCATTGGAGCCGTGATTCTCTGTGTGGCTGTTCTGACCTCTGCTTCCGCATTCGCGCAAGACAAGCATGCCGGCAATAACATGCAAATCCTGCACGACAAATTGAAGGCTGACAAGAAGCTCGTAGTGGCCGCAAACATGGACCTGAACGATGCAGAGGCAAAAGTCTTTTGGCCGATCTATGACGCGTATCAAAAGGATCTTCAAGGCCCCAACGACCGCTTGGTTAAGGCGATTCTGGCCTACGCAGATGCCTATAACAACAACACACTGACCGACGAGCAGGCGATGAAACTGACCAATGCGGCTCTGGCAATCGACCAGGACGAGGTCACCATGCGCAAGACATACACGGAGAAGCTCTCAGGCGTGTTGCCAGGAAAGAAAGTCGCACGCTATTTCCAGATCGAAAACAAAATTCGGGCTCTGGTTCGCTATGAGATGGCGGATAACATTCCGCTGGTTCCCTAGCCGCGACAGAATTCGGATCAACAAAGACAAGATCATGGAGGCCGAGCACTTCAGGATGGCTCCCGTCCTGGTTTTGACAGTCCGCGGCAAGAATTAGGGCGAAGAAAGAATTGATGAGGCAGTCAAGAATTCAATTATCGAGCCTTTTGATCCTGCGCATGCTGGGTGCGGGCTGCTGCGATTGCGCCACAAGCTGAGGGGGGAAGGGCTCGCGAATTGTGAGTGAAAGCGCCGTGCCACTACTCGCTGATGACAAAAAGGATTGGCGATTCGAAAAGATCAATCGGCTCCAAGAATTTTTTTACCGGCCTCGGCTGGAAATGGCAACGCAAATTCAACTAAAAGGAAGGAACAAACTATGGCTTCAAAGCAACCAAACATACTGATCTTGTGGGGCGATGACATCGGTATGTGGAATGTCAGCCAATACAGCAAGGGGATGATGGGCTATCGGACCCCAAACATCGACCGTATTGGACAAGAAGGGGTGACCTTCACCGACTGGTACGGTCAGCAAAGCTGCACCGCCGGCCGCGCCTCATTCATCACGGGCCAGAACCCGATCCGGACGGGCCTGACCAAGGTCGGCATGCCCGGCGCCACTGTCGGACTTCAACCGGAAGACCCGACCATCGCCGAACTGCTGAAGCCGCTCGGCTACGCCACCGCTCAGTTCGGCAAAAACCATCTTGGCGATCGGAACGAATTCTTGCCGACCGTGCACGGATTCGACGAGTTCTTCGGCAATCTATATCACCTGAACGCCGAGGAAGAACCGGAACTTCCTGATTATCCAAAGGACCCAAAATTCCTGGCGGAATTTGGACCCAGAGGCGTCCTGCATTGCCTGGCGACTGACAAGGATGACCCAACGGACGACCCCCGCTGGGGGCGAGTGGGCAAGCAATTAGTTAAGGACACAGGCCCGCTTTCCAAGAAGCGCATGGAAACCATCGACGAGGAGATCACTACAAGCGCTCTCGGGTGGATGGAAAAACAAGTCAAAGCGAACAAGCCATTTTTCCTCTGGTACAACTCGACGGCCATGCACTTCCGGACCCACCTCGCCGACAAGAATCGCGGCAAGACCGGTCTGGACGACTATAGCGACCGGATGGCCACCCATGACGAGCAAATCGGCCAGGTGCTCAACAAACTCGACGAACTGGGCATCGCTGACAACACTTTCGTTTTGTATTCCACCGACAATGGCCCCGAAAACGACACCTGGCCGGACGGCGGTAATACACCTTTTCGCAGCCAGAAGGACACCTGCTGGGAGGGCGGTTGGCGCGTGCCGTGCCTCGCCCGTTGGCCGGGTAAGATCAAGCCCGGCACAGTCCTGAACGGTATCGCATCTCACATCGACATGTTCCCAACCTTACTGGCCATGGCCGGTGATCCAAACGTCACCGAGAAGCTTGTTAACGGCGCCACGGTGGGCGACAAAAACTTTAAGGTCCACCTCGATGGACACAACCTTGTGCCTTATCTGACCGGAGAGGTAAAAGAGAGCCCGAGAAAGGCCCTTTTCTACTTTAGCGATGATGGCGACGTCATGGCGGTGCGGAACGGCGACTACAAGTTCGTGCTGGCGGAGCAACGTGCAACTTCGACGTACGTCTGGCAGGAACCTCTAGTGAAACTCCGGCTCCCCTTGTTTTTCAACCTGCGGCTGGACCCGTTCGAACTGGCCCAGCACAACTCGAATATCTATTGGGACTGGGTCATGAATCACGTTTTCATGTTGTACGAAATGCAGGCGCTGGTGGCGGGGCAAATTGGAGACTTTGCCAAGTTCCCGCCGCGACAGAAGCCTGCCTCGTTCAACCTGGACGCGGTCATGGAGCAAGTGCAGCACGCGTCGGGCGTCGCAAAAGCGAAAGCGGCAGCAGCAGCGCCAAGCAAAACAGCAGGAGCCAGTCAGAAGGCAGCAGCTGACTGAGTTGCACCAATTAAAGCTGCCAAACGGATCTCCCCGGCGGATGTTGGGTCTGCCGGGGAAATCCATGGCCTCAAGAAAAAGAAGTGTTCACCGGTCGAACATGACAGAAAGAGCCCTCAGAAAAATGGAAATTTGTCTGCAAACTCATGTGGAACCCAAGAAGCAATCCTTGGCCGAAACGCTGAAGACCCCTGTCCGACGGTTCTTAAAACAATTTCGAACGATTCAGCGAGCTTTGAAGCACCCTCTCGTGCCATGGCATGCGAAGGCGGTCGCCGGGTGTGCGGTTCTATATGTCTTCAGCCCGATCCAGATCATCCCGAATTTCATTCCGATTGTCGGCCAAATGGACGACCTGCTGGTGGTTACTCTGGGCATAAAGTTTCTTACAAGATGCGTTCCTCAAAGTGTTCTCGAGGATTGCGAAAATGATTGATGCGCATGCCTTCAGACTTACGGTTGCCGGGCGCACTTGGACGGTCTTCAGGATGGGTGAATTTATGAATCGAGGATTGGCACTTGTTTTGTTTCTAATATCTTCCGGGATGGCTTTGAACGCTCAAACGCCGGCGGCCTCTGGACGTGATTTCACCATTGATATTCCCGGGAGCAAGGTTGAATTTTTCGTTGGCTCCTCAGCAGGCAATCTTATTGGCACGTTTCAATCCTGGAATGGCGACCTCTACCAGGCTACTCCGGGGGTTCCCGAGAGCGCGACGCTGAAACTTGAAGTTTCGGCCGCCACGATGTCCACAGGAAGCGACCTGAACGACAAGACGGTCAAGGGAAAGGATTTCTTCAATGTGAAGGATTTTCCAACCGTCTCTTTCGCTTCCACAAAGGTAATTCCATCGAGCGATCCCAATAGATTCGGGGTTCAGGGTGATTTTAAAATGCGCGGAGTCACCAAGCCGGTTATCTTTCAGGTGGCTCTCGATCGCGACAGCAAAGGAAGTGGACAAGTCTACGCAGATTTGTCTTTTGACCGGCGGGAATTTGGAATGACAAAGGATATGCTCTTCGTGCAAGTAAGTGATTCAGTTGGAGTGCGGGTCGATCTCCATGTTGTGACGGCTCCCGTTGCATCCCCCGTCAAACAGTATTCGTGGACCAAGGTTATTCGAATTAAAGCTGCAGACTAATTCGTCAACTCACAGCGGCGTTACGGAAGGGCCTTCTACTCTCGACGAAAAAGACTTTTCCTCCTCAACCAGATCCACGCGGCGCGGAGTGCTAGTTGGGCTTGCCTAACCAGCTGTATTGCCATGCTACAGAAACGTTCCCGTATTTCCCGCCAAACTGGACATAATCGCTATTGTTGTAGCCAATTTTCAGACTTTGGCGCTTATTCAAGGGGATGGAGGCTGTCGCGCCGAGGAGGGAGCTCACCTGAAATGTTTTGGGGTTTTGGACACCGTTCAGACTGGTAACGCCGCCAAACCAGGAATTGGCATCGAGCGAGAACCAAAAGCGAGGTTTGACGTCGTAACTCAAGTGCCCTTCGAAAGCGCCTATGGGTTTTTGCGATTGAGACTGCTTGTATGGAACGAACACGTTGTACGACCAGAACTCCGGGTTTGTCGTAAAGAACCACACGGCCGCGTAAGTATCGAGGACCCAATGCCCCCACCGTCGGGAATACCCGAGTTCCGGTTTAAACGCCCATCGGTTAGAGCCATTATTAATCAGCTTCGTTCCGTCATATTGGCCCGTTGGTGCCGTGACTTTGAGACTCACGCCCAGGATGTTCTTCTGCTGCCACGTTTGCATCTCTTTCGCGGACATGGCCGGACCACCGACAAGATTCACCGAAATGCGAAATATGGAATCCAGCAGGCCGGACCGGTAAACCATCGTCTCGTTGTCCATGAGTTTTCCCTGGAAATGCCCTACGCCGTAGGGCAACGACGCGGTGATGTTAGCGGATCGTCCGAAGAAGTTCAGCGAGTGATAGTAGCTGAAGATCGAAACGTGGATCGCCGCCGTTCCGTCCGTTACTGGGATCGTGTTGTTGAAGAGAATGCCGCCGTCGTAGAAAGAATAGGTCAGGATGACCGCATTCGAATGAACGGGCGTAATAACGTAGGCCCGCGGCACGAGATCCTGGGCCTGAAGCATCGTCGGAGAGCACATTGCAAGCAGAGCCCCGAAAACGAGCGTGAATATTTTTTCCCGCGATGCGGCGCCTTCCCAAAATAGATTCAAGTGCCTACCGCTATTAAACGAATTGGCCACACAAGAGGACTGGCCCGTTGTTCAATTCCGTCAAACACGGGTAACAATGACCGGCAGCCCGGTCTGGGCTGCCGGTCAGGAATGAATTTACTGCCGCGACATGGCCATGGCCATGGCTTTTTCGGGCTCAACGAGGTGATCAACGCTCACGGCATCTTCGGCAATGGCCAGCTGAACACCTTTGACAACGCCGTTGAATTGATTTCCACGCGCCCCGTAGTCCGGTGAAACGGGAGATGCTGTGTCCACCCCTACGTCGCAACCATCATCGGCAGAGAAAACCATAGCCGCTGTGGCGCCAATTTTCCCCTCGCCGACTTTTTTTCCATCCACGTACAAGGTCGCCGTGCCACCTTTGCCGAGGCCCCCACCCGCGTAGGCAAACTCCATGCGTACCTGGTGGTCACCCGGAGGCAGCGCGCTGCTTGACTCGGCGTAAAACTGCTGAATGCCGAGCAAGTTGTAACAGTATTTGAGCTTGCCGCCCTTCGCGTAGAGGCTCCAGCCGCCGATGTTGCCGCCCTGGGCAACGATGACGCCTTCGGCCTCTTTTGCGGGTACAACAATCTGCGCGGTCACCGAGTGGGACTTGTTCTTGATATTGACGACCGAGTTTTCGGATAGACGCCCCATGCTGCCAAATAGAATTTGCGAGTTGCCCTTGATTAGCACTGGCCGCCCAGCCATATCTGAGTTTATCCGTTCAGCGCCCCGGTCATCGAGGGGTAGCACGTTATATCGTGTGGCCTCGATCAGCCACAGGCGCTGTAGCTCGTGCAACTTTTCAGGCATCTGCTTGGCGAGGTTGTTCGCCTGGCTCCAATCTTTACTGGTGTCATAGAGTTCCCAGTTGTCGTCGTCGAAGGCCGGGGCTACCTGGCCTAGGAGAATCCATGGCGTCTTGTGCTTAGTGACAGCGGTCCAGCCCTTGTGGTAGATGCCGCGGTTTCCGAACATTTCGAAATACTGCGTCTCGTGCCGCTCGGCAGCCTTGGCGTCGTTGAACGAGTAAGCCATGCTGACGCCCTCGATGGGGTGCTGCTGGACTCCGTTGACAAAAAGCGGTTCGGGCACACCCGCTACTTCCAGGATGGTCGGAGCGATATCGATCACGTGGGCGAACTGGCTACGGATTTCTCCCCTCCCCTCGATTGCCTTGGGCCAGTGTACGATTGTCCCGTTGCGCGTGCCGCCCCAGTGAGAGGCGACCTGTTTGGTCCACTGGTAGGGTGTGTTCATAGCGTGCGCCCAGCCCACAGCGTAGTGGTTGTAAGATTCAGGCCCGCCGAGCTTGTCCAGCCGCGCCGTTAGGAACTCAGGCGTTTCCAGCGCGGCTGCGCCATTGAAATTGATCATCTCGTTGTAGGTGCCATTCAGCGTGCCCTCTGCCGATGCGCCGTTATCGCCGATGATGTAGTAAATCAGCGTGTCATCGAGAAGGTTTAGTTTTTTTATCGAATCCACCAACCGTCCAACGTGGTGGTCGGTATACTCCATGAACCCGGCGTAAACTTCCATTTGCCGGACGAGCACGGGTTTGAGTGCGGCAGGCATTTCATCCCACGCGGGGATCTCTTTGTGCCTCTGGGTAAGCTGGCAGTTTGGCGGAATCACGCCTAGTTTCTTCTGTCGCGCGAAGGTCTCCTCGCGCAGCTTGTCCCAGCCCTGATCGAACTTGCCTTTGTACTTATCGGCCCATTCCTTCGGGACATGGTGCGGGGCGTGGGTCGCACCGGGAGCGAAATAGACGAAGAAAGGCTTGTCGGGAATGAGCGCCTTCTCCTGTCCAATCCAGTTAATGGCTTTGTCCGTCATGTCCTCCATCAAGTGATAGCCCTGTTCGGGCGTCTTGCTGACTTCGATTGGTGTGGTGCCTTCGTAGAGCGACGGGTACCACTGGTTCGCCTCGCCACCGATGAACCCGTAGAAATATTCAAATCCGCCTCCGCCGGTAGGCCAAGCGTCAAACGGGCCAGCCGGACTGGTCTGCCAAACCGGCACTTCATGACACTTGCCGAACTGCGCCGTCGCATACCCGTTGAGTTTGAGGGTTCGGGCAAGTGGCGCGCATGTGTTTGGTAGAATTGAGTTATAGCCGGGCGCCGAAGTGGCTATTTCGGTGATGCCGCCCATGCCAACCGTATGGTGATTTCGTCCGGTCAGCATTGCCTGTCGAGTGGGTGAACACAGCGCTGTGGTGTGAAAGCGGGTATATTTCAGCCCCCCTGCCGCCAGAAGCTCCGCCGTCGGCGTGTTGCATGGGCCGCCAAAGGCGCTCGACGAGCCATACCCCGCGTCATCAATCAAGATGACCAGCACGTTTGGCGCGCCCTTGGGCGGACGCAACTGCGTGATCGGCGGAAACAGAGTTTCCGGATCCTTCGCATCATAGGTGACCAAGCCCGTTCGCGGCCGATCCGGGATGGGTAAGACACTTCGCTCAATCTTGTCTTGATCGCTCATAGACTGACCTCCTTTGAATTGCACTACAGATTCGCAAGCTATCTTCGCCTTGCCCTCTCGGCTCTTCCGCTTCCATTTCGTCCTGTGCCGTGTCTCTGTACCCAGCGGATTCCCCACAATCAGGGAAATGATACGACTCAAGCGGGCGCGGCAATCCCGCCCCGTATACGTGGGTTTAATCGTTGGCGTGCACTGCCGACCGGTTGTGGACTTAAAGCGCCACAACCGGTCTGACTGCACACAGCTATTGAGCTACGCGTTCCGCGTTCGAATTGCTTTCAGACCCATGCCCAAAGCGAACAAGAACGCTCCCAACAATCCAACCAGCGGCAGATCGCTGGCGGTCTTTGGTAACGCGGTTGGCGCCGGTTCTGCTGCAGCGGGAGCGGCGGATGCTGTCTCAACTGGAGCTGGAGTTGGTCGGGCGGCTATGATAAGAATCGCAACATTGGGGGCTGGCGCCGGAGGTGGAGGCGGCATAACTCCCGTTCTCTTCACTTCCTGCTCAACCTCAGTTTGCGATACTTCGGTTACCTGCTGGGCGTCTATCCTCATACCCTTCTTGAGGCCCCAAGCATCCACTTCCTTGTCCTGACCAGCAATTTTAAATTTCTGGCCCTCGGGAATCTTGAACGATTGGTTCGTATTGTTTGCCAGTCTCAAGATAACTGTGCTGGGGGGATTAACGAACCACACGACGCCAGTGACGGTCTTAACAGTGGTGATCAACTTTGGGACTGTCGTGGTAATGGTTTGTCTCTCCACCACCATGCCAGGTTGGATCTGATGGACGTTGAGTTGTTTCCCATCCACTGTCACGGTTACGCTGTCGGGAACATTGTCGAAATGCCGCAATGATCCATCCTCCGCCTTGACAACGACATTGTTGCCATTGACGTAGACGATGGTGCCGCGTTCGACCTTGACCGACGTTACGGGGGGCGCAATTTCCTTCGAGCTCTTCGTGGTCTCCACTTGCGCATTCGCAGCGAAGGCGACCGCAAAGCAAAGCACACCTGCTCCAAGCATGTGGTACATCATCTTCCTTAAGCACATTTCTACCTTCATTTTCAATTCTCCTTTTTGTTTGTTTTACTGCCCCTGGGATTTAAATTTTCGGCAGCCCCGTTAATCGAGCCACTCGAATTCGTGAGTGAAGCGGTAACGATGTAACGCTGCGGCGCGCTGCCGACAAAATAAAAAGGGAAACATGTAACCAGAGTCAGTGTCGGTGTCGGCGTCGGAGCCAGAACAGAAACATCATCGGGATTTACAATCTGAATTTTTTCGATCAAGTAGGTATCTGAGCCGCCCGTTCGATCCAGATCTATCTCATCGTCCTGCGCAACATCCTTAAGGCCTCGGAAAAAACCGTCACGGTGACCCGCGATGCCCAGATTGCCGCCACCACCAACACGCCCGGTTCCAAGAATCCGGCCAACTCCGCGATCTAGCGTAAGATCGTCCGTGTCGTTATACACAGGGACCTCAAGCTGAATTTTCGGAATGCGCAGGACCGCCAGAGGCTGGTCCGTTTTGACCGCCAGGCTGTCCTTGTACGCCTGAGTACGCTTCGGCGACCAAAGAGCGAAGTCAATTCCGAAACTCGAAGCAGGATCGCCAACGAGCGTCGAATTGACAGCGGGCGCATGAGACTGATCCATTTCAAACCTCTTGACAGCAGCGCGCGAGGAGACGGACCTGTAAACCCATGCTCCTCCCCACACTCCCAAAAACACTAATCCGATCCCGATTAAGGCGCTCTCGACCCAGCGAATTCGAATGAAGTTTGCCTTCACTTTTCCCTTTCAACTTCCTGCGGCGGTGGCTCCAACTGCTTGAGCTTGATCGCCAGGAGTGGGATCGCGACCTGCCAGATCATGCCTTCTCCTGCGTTCTTGCCCACGCATATCTGAAGGTAAAAAGGCGAAGTGAGTCCTTTACGTTCAATAGCTGGCGCCTTCGGGAACCCAGACGACGTCAATGCGCCGGTTTTGTTGGTCCGCACCAGCCTGTCCACTGCCGGTGCGGGTGGTGGTCCGCGACGCGTCGATACCCTTTTCGCCGAGGTACTTCACGGCGTTGGCGCCACGGTCCCCTGATACCTTCTCGGGATTGCGTTCCTTTGGATCGGAGTAGCCGATGATTACTGCGGTGGCGCGCGGCTCGTTTTGCAGGCGCAAGGCGACATCGTCCAGAATGCGTTTGCAAACGTTGTCGATACGCGCGCTCAACGGTTTGTCGAACGCGCACTCGCTGATTTTGCTGGCCATGGGTGCTGGAGGCACGGCCTTCACCGCGACACTTGTCGTTGCGTCAGCGGCTCCTCCGCGCCCGTCGTCTACTCGAGTGGTGATGGAGTAGGTGCCCGGCGAAAGTCCGGTGGAGTCATAGTCTCCCGACGGCCCCGAACCTGTAATTTGACCTGCGTTGGCGCGCCAGCCATACGTGAGCGGGTCGCCATCGGGATCGCTGGCATCGCACGTGATCTTCGAGCGCTCGCCCGCGAAGATCGATGCTGGATTTGCGGCGCATGCGATCGTCGGCGGACGATTGGGCCTGGGCTCGACGCGGACCTCAGCTTCGCAATTCGCTGTGGCACCCTTGGGGTTCGCCACGGTCGCTGCGACGCGATAAGTTCCAGCAGCAAGGCCCGCTGAATCCCATTGAACTTCGGGGCCGCTTCCTTCCACATTCCCACCAGTGGCTGTCCATTTGTAACTGAGGGTGCCGCCAGCGGGATCTGAGGCATTGGCGCGAATTGCCACCTTGGCGTTAGAGCCGGCGAAGACGGACTGTGGCATTCCGGAACAAGAGGCAGTGGGCGGGCCGGGCGGGGGAGGCGGAGGCGCTTCTTTCGGAAACTTGAAAGTATACGAGAAGCCAAACACGATCGTGCGACCCTCCACGCGTGCCAAGGCCCGGTATTCATCGTAACCTTTTATGAAAGCAACAAAATTCTTCTTCGGGAGAATGAAATTGGCCTGACCACCGATTCCGTGAACTGAATAGTACGGAACCAAATTCGCCGGGACAGGAAGACCGGCTACCATGTAGTTGCCGCCGTTACTCGAAACCTGCCATTGGTCATACCCTACCAAGCCGATTTGCAGCAGCCTGCTGAAATCTTTCTTCAGGGGAAGTACCTGCCCAAGTCCCCATTCCATGGTGAAAGCCTGGCCGGGCGTTATATTGCTGGTCTGACCCGCCGCCCCTGGGATGCTGGCAACCGTTCTTTGCCCGTGGATTTCCCAGGCGGTCGCCAAGTTTGCGGTGGTTGCCTGGTTTTTGGTGATATAGAGCGTGGTGCCACTCGTTATATCGTTACCCCAGTATCCGGAGCCGACGTTGTTGGATGCTCCCGCAGTGTATCGTCCCGTGGGAGCGGTGAAACCATATCCGGCGTTGAAGTCGACTCGCTTCCCAAAGTGCCAACCCATGTTCAGCGGCTCGACAAACATATCGGCAAAGCCTGATCCACCCCCGCTAGCGGTGAGGTTGGTCCCGGGGGGCCCGATGGGGGGCGGGGGGGTGATGTCGGCGACCAGGGAACCGGTCGCGAAATTTAGCGCAATATAAGGCATGAAATAACCGCCGAGGAACTTATACTTCGGGACATAGTAGAAAATGTTCTCATCCACCCAGAACGAGTAGTTCCCGGTGATGAGTGTCCTTGGGTTTCCGCTGGAATCATTCAATTGGCCTGCGGAGTAATTTACTGCCATGTTGGCGTACGTGATGCCGGGATCGGGAATCACGCCGGCATTGAGTCCAAATTGTCCCGGGACCCATTGGCCCTTTTGCTGGGCGAACAGCGGCGTACTAAAGGTAAAAAGCAAAACCATGACGACCAGAACCAAGAAAGAGATTTTTCCGAGTCTCATCAGTCCGCTCCCCGTTCGAGATCTCCAACAAGCTGCTACCTCTGTTTCGAGCACTGGACAGGTTGTCTTGAGGGATGACCTCTTTATGTCCTTCATACTAGTTCACGCATAGCTGATGCATGCCACACACCAACTTGCTAGGCTTCCTTAATTTATTGAATCTAAGCAACTTGACTTAAACTCAAAGTTCGCTAGCCATATAAGTACCCGAAATTTCGGAGTGGCTCCGAAATGCCGTAGACTGGCCGCGATTTTTCCGTCGAGATTTTCCCGAGATGTCCGGCGCAAACTCCTTCACAACTTCTTTTAAAACACCAGGAAAGATAAACTGCCGAAAAAGAGCAAGAAGCCGCCATCCACGAAGAAAGAAGACCCGCTAGCGTCTTGCAAATCCTCCGAATCCTGTCGCAAAGGGAGTGGCACCAGCGTAGTAAATTCGTGCACGACGCGGGTTTTGATCGCGATCACGCCGATTTCGTAATTGTTTTCTTATAGCCAGTGAATTCCTCGCCCGTCTTGATGTTCGGGTACTGGGCGAGGCTCTTTTCGTACTCGGCGACGGCCGGGAAAACAATTCCGAGCATCCAGGCAACGTCCATCTTGTCAAGGAAGAGGCTGTTTCTCTCGCCTGGATCGCTGCCGAGATCGAACATCATCGGTATCTGCGGCGCGACGATCGGCTTGTCGAAGCCCTCGCTGTACCGAAACCACACTTTGATGTCGTGCACCTTGACCGACATCAGCGACCCGTCCGGCCCGAAGAACAGGAGGGAATCCCTGCCGGTGGTCTTGCTCTCGCCGAGCAGGAACTTGGAGAGGTCGATGCCGTCCATCGGCCGGTCGGTGGGCACCTTGTCCGAGGCCCCCGCGAGAGCGGCGAAGGTCTTGTACCAGTCGTGGGCCGAGAGCATTTCCCCGGTGACCACTCCGGCCGGCACCTTGCCCGGCCAACGCACCATCGCCAGGGTTCGCATCGAGCCTTCCGAGGGCGGAGTAGAGAAGTCCCCGCGCCAAGGCCCGTTCGAACCGCCGAATGCGCCCGCCGGGACAAAGGCGGTCGAGTTATCGCTAGAGAACACGATAATAGTGTTGTCGGTGATCCTGGCATTTTCCACGCAGTCCACGATCTGCCCGACCCGGTGGTCCATCTCCGCGATTAGGTCCGAGTACAGCCCCAAGCGCGTCGGATCGGTTTGATCGAAGTCCGGGTGCGCCTTCTCCGGAGGATGCAAGTGTGAGAGGGCGACGTAGGTGAAGAACGGTTTGTCGCCTTTGGAGGCGCGCGCAATGAAGTCGGTGGCCTTCTCGACGATGAGCTCGTCCAGCAGGGGACGCACCTCCATGTTCAGCTCGCGGACTGCAGTAGACTTCTGGCCCTTCTTGCCCTCCCAGATCTTGGGAGTTTCTTTCCCCTTTGCCTTGGCCCACGCCCGGTACGCAGCGTATGCCGTGTATCCGGCCTCGTCGGCGGTGTTACGGTAGCCCCACCACTCGTCGAAGCCCTGGTCGGTCGGCAGCCGGCCCTCAACCTCGCCGAGATGCCATTTGCCGTACAGCGAAGTTGCGTAACCCGCGTCCGAAAGCAGCTCAGCGATCGTGTACTCCCAGGGCGCCAGGCCGCTCAGTCCCTCGCCGGGGTATGGCACCCTGAACGTGCCGCAACGCACCGACTGGCGCCCCGTCATGATCGCGGTCCGCGTCGGGGTGCACTGAGATTCAACGGTGTAGTTGTTGAAGCGGATACCCTCGCTGGCGAGCCTGTCGATGCGCGGGGTCGGGATGTTCCCCCCGTAGCACGAGAAGTCACCCCAGCCGACGTTGTCGCACAGGATGAACACAATGTTCGGTCGGGTCTTTGCCCCTTTGCTCCCTGGCGTCATTCTCTATTCCTCCTTATTCCTCCTTATCTGGTTTGAGCAACTTAACCACCACATCTAAGAAACCCGGAATGTTCCCAAGCTGCTGAAAATGGAGGCATTGAGAGCCTCGGCGATCCTCATTGGCACTACTGTACCTGACATTTCGGAGGCACTCCGAAATGTCGTGGCTAACCGACTCAAAGTCACATAGTTGCCGAGCACCTATAAGTGTGGAAAAAACTGCCCCCCCTGCAGTTGAGTTGTTCCACCAGCTGTTAACTGAGGTTCCTGCGAAAAAAAATAGACCAAGTTACGCCGATTCCATTCACGTGCGGGGGAGATCCTGCGGTGATGTTTCTGCGCTCGTAATAACCTTCCAATTGGAACCGCTTGCGAATCGGGATCGTCACGCCGAATGAGTACGTGTTTTCGCGCCAGGTACCCGTCTTGCTGTCGTAGAAGATCTCTCCGCGAGCGTAAGGCAAGAAGGAAAAAGACCTGATCGAGAATCTTTTATCGAGAGTGAGGCGATTGCGATAGCGCCAGGAAAACTGATCCGTAATTACCCGGAGGTCGAAGCGATTCCGCTCCGCAAGCTCCAATGACCAGGGCAGGTGGAAGCGTGAAGTCAACGCCAGTTGGACGCGGTTTTCATTCGGTTTGTCTACGTTGCGGAGATACTGATAGCCGATCCGGAAAGTCAGGAAGTTGGCTCTGGCCGTGTCGTTGTTGAGGAGCACATTACGCCGAAAGCGTCGAAAATTGATGTCGAGATTCGGACCAAACTGAGCGGATTGTACGGTGCTTCCGTCTTTCGAGCGAGACATCTGGAACATCAAGCGATATCGGCTCGAGAGGCCTACATAAGTGTCGATCTCTGGGAATGCCTGAGTCTGGGTCTGTTGGGCGCGCACGCAGGGACACAGAAGAGTTGACAGGCACGCGAGGATCGCGGAGCCGAGCGGCCATCTCGCTTTCGTTAGGAAGCACACGATTGGAGATCGCACGAATTCGCGTTGAAACTTTTCTTTTCCCTCGCTGCCGCCAGACGTTCAATTACGCGCGTTCACGCCACAGAGGATGTTGGCACCGTAGTCACTCAGTTCACCATAGTCGAGATTGTCGGTGAGGATGAAGACGATGTTCGGTCGAGTCTTCGTCCCTTTGCTCACTGGCGCCATTTCCTTTCCTCTTTCATTCAGGCTTTTTGCGCAATGTTAATTTTCTGAGTACAGTTACTACGCGTTTGAGGCTGCGGCCGAAATGAAAGAGGCGAATGTCTTTTCCGGAAGGCTCGCGCCGTCGATTCCCATCGGCTTTCTTCTTTATCAGGTTCTTCTTACTTCAATGATTCCATCGTATGAACGAACAGGGCTAGAGTTTGTTGTAGCCGGAGCTCGTAGTCCTGATCTGAACCTGCTTGGCGGTCGCATCGAGCACCGTTTGAGCCACGTAGTTTGTACCGTCGGGCAAACTCTGGAATGCGACTTTCAATGTGACTACGTCTGCGGGTGCATCGAGATACGTGTTCACATCGTAGGCTTGAATCTTTTTCGAGCCAGTGTCGAATGTCAGTGACACGGTGTCGCCAGTTTTCGCATAGTCATGGAACACAAGCGTCACAATTCCTCCTCCCGATGGCTGGAGGGCTGCTTTGCCGGCTTGAAGGGAATCCTGCATCTGGGACCCTTCCGGCGGCACGTAACGTTGAATGAGTGATGCCACGCGCTCCATGTAGTCTTGTATTTCACCCGTCTTCTTCTCAATGACCCTGCCCTTCACACCCCGCTCCTGCTTCGGTGGAGGTGGAGCGCTTATAACAGTCTTCTGCACTTTCCCGTCCGGGCCGTATTGGCATTGTGACGTCTTCGTGGACTTGGTATCTCCCTTCAGAATCATTTGTTGGGTTTCTGTCCACGTGTATTGGCGAAGAGCTTGCTGGTTCTGGGCGACAGACTGTTTGAGAGCCGCCACCTTTTGCTGGAGTTCCGGATTCGCCCCACCTTGCTGCGAAAAAGCCGGACCTGCTGAGGCCAATAAGGCCACGCTGAAGAAGACGCCTTGAGCAAAAATGCCGACAGAAATCGGTTTCATTGATTCCTCCTTGAATTAACCTCACCTGTCTCTGGCGCAGGCATCGGGCGTCGTTGAAACAATCAGGACCCTTGCGAGGCCGTAGAATCGCCTGCGTCTCAGTAGTAGTCCACGCGAATAGTTGCGGCCTACGCTGCGCTTCGATGTTACTTCGGCGGCGGTGGTGGAAAATTCTTGAGCAATTTGGCCACTGCGTTATCGAGATTCTTCTGCCGCTTATTTGGATCCTTAGGAGGGTTCAGAGTTTTGGTCGCCGACCCTCGCCAAACCAGCTGCTTTCCGGCCTGGTCATAGGCGTCAAAAGCCAGTGTCCCTATCTGAATCGTCGAGCTCGTCGCCGTCGCCATGCCGCCACCCATTCGCCAACCCATCCCCCCTGTGCCATAGGCGTTCCACTGCTGTTGCTGCGTGATGGACACTTGGTAGCCGACGTAGAGGTCGGCGTTGTCGGCGTCGGTTTTGCTCAAGCCTTTTGTGGCGAGTTGCGAATCAATCGACTGTTTGATTTGCTGGTCAAGGAGCTGATTGGGTTGTTCAGTTCCCTGGATGTTGACCCACTTGTAGGTCTTGAATTTGGAAAAATCAGTGCCTTGCGCGAAATTGTAGGTTACGTCCTGCGCCATTACTCCTCCGCACGCAAACAGAACGACGCCCACAATCACAGCAAACCGAAACATCACTTGCTTTCGCATACTCCCCTCCTGTCCGGATTATTCTGTATTTGAATTGGCGAACCACATCTTTCCCAGCCCAATTGGGCTCGCGAAAGATTGACTTTTAAAAGCCTACTTATTTTCTTCCGTCAAGACGACGGACGGCTACTTGCTTACCGGCAGGGTCGTCGGTTGTGCAAGTGCGAACTCCAACAGCGTCTCGCTGGGGACGCGGATCGGCTCGCCCTTTGTGGCCATAGACAAAGCCAGTCCGGAAGTCGCGCCAATGGCCGCTCCTTTTCCGGCGTTGCCGGAGATGCCACCGATGATTGCTCCTAACCCTGCCCCGCCTGCAGTCTTCTTAGCGCTTGACGCTCCCGAACTTGCGCCTTTCCGTTGAAAGCCGCTGGTGCTAATGGTATGCGCGGTCCCATTGATGACGATGCTGGTGAGTTCGAGTTGCAGCTCGGACTTTCCTACCACCCGACCCGCGTTCTCCGATTTAGTAACTTTTCCACGAATTGAGGCGCCCCGGCGCGCCACAACGATCCCGTTTCCCACAAGATCCGAATCGAGTGACGCTGTGAAAAGATCGCCGGCTTTCGTCTTGCTGGTATCAAGACTGTCAATCATCCGCACGTAGAGGAGGGTTCCTGCCAAGACCGTGGCACTTGTCGGCTTTGGCGGTGGCGCCGCAGCGGGAGCCGGAGGAGGAGGGGGGGGAGGTGCCGCAAACGTGATGCCCGAGACGCTGGGTACTGGGTACACCTTGAACTGGCCGTCGGCCCCGAGGAACTTGACCTCGTTTTCGTCTCCTTCAAGAAAAGTTCCCTGGACTTTTTGGCCGGAGCGCAAGCTCAACGTATCAGCGCTTGCCCCTGCTCCGATGACGAGTGCTGCGAGTAAAATTACGAACGCGCCTTTTTTCATTTTTCTTTAATCCTTTCCTTTTCTTACGTTCGTTGATCCAAGCGACCCATTACTGGACGATCGGCAGCGATGAGGCGATCTGCAGATCAATCACCATCAGCAACTGGTTCTCAACCTGAAGAAAACGAGCCGCAACGATTCCCCCAAGCTGATCGCGGACTTTTTCGTAGTAGGTTTTCTTGAGAGCGTTGCGCTTGCTTTCCAATTCCAGCGCGAGCTTCGCCAATTCATCGGCCTTCTCGTCGGTTATGCTTCCGTAGTTTTTCGCGTAGTCCTGGATTCCAGCGAGTTTCTGGTCGTTCAGCTTTTGAAGCTCCAGGTCATACTCGTTGTAGATCGGCCAGAACTTCGTGGCCTGCTCGTCGCTGAATTGCATGATCTCCGTGTAGATCTGTACCTTCTTGGCCTTCACGTCGGTGCGCAGGAGTTCGACGTAGGCACGAAGATTCATCTCCTTCGAATCCGTTGCCGCGGGTTGAGTACCACCACTTTTTTTCTGCTGGGCAAAAACATTCGGAGTAAAGAAAAACACAGAGGCCAGTGACGCCGTCAGAAACCACTTTGTCGCCTTCATCGGATGAATCCTCCCTTTCGCTTCACGCTGGACCGCATTCCCCTGCGTCCGAGGTACTTAACCACTTCGCTCACCAGAGACATGCTCAGCGATACTTTCGGCACCAATGCGCGTGTCTGAGTCGCATTTTCGCGTCGGGTATTTCTGACGGGCGGTGGCGAGCAAATGAATAACAACAGGCATCGATACGTTGAGATTGCAACTGAAAGGCCAAAAACAATTCAGCTTGCAATGGCTGGAAGTATATTGGATTTCGACACTTGCGAGGCATCTACAATCAAAGACGCCTTTCGAATTCCTCGGCCCTGCCCGACATTTCGGAGCGGCCCCGAAATATCGGAGTCCGAGGCCCGTCACTATTTCAAAATGCCAGGATTGAAAAATAGACGAGATGGGGCAAATAGCTCTTGTGTCAATGCTCGCCCTCAGGCACTCCTACAGTTTGAGCGAAACACATTCCGCACGGTGTGTGGTGGGGAAATTTGCAACTTTCCGTTGACCGTGGCGCATCCCAGTTTTCTGGGGCTAACCTGAAGAGGTTAGAGATTTGACCCGCATTCTGCGGGAGAGCATCGCCTCCGGCATTTCGTGGAACTACGAAATTTCGGACGACTGGCTTGCCCCATATTTCCTGTCTTCCCTTCCCGGGATAATGCAACACATTGCTGGCAAACGCTTTAGTTCATTGCGCTGATTCCTTTTCGTTTGGAAGTCTGCTTGCCAGTTCACTTGCGTTGGGGCACTTGCTCGAGGTGACCACTCGCGCTGGAGACGTCGCCAGATCGATGCGCGCCTAGGTTTGCGATGGCAATCTAAAGAAGATTATTCAGAGGAGGAGACATATGAAAACCTACAAGGTTTCACTGGGCCTGTTCGCTACGATCTGTGCTCTGGCATTGACTGCATTGGTGGCGCATTCGCAACAGAAGGCCGCTCTGAGCACAGTTCTGGTTCATATGGTTATCACGGACCAGGGATTCAGTGATAATGGCGATGTTCCTGCTCTCAGCCCGCAGAACACTAAAGTGAAACAAGGCGAGAATGCCCTCAAGGTAACCCAGGTAATCCCGGCTCAGGGAAATAATGCCGGGCTTCAGTTGTTCATCTTAATCGACGATACGGTCGACACAAGCATTGGATCGAACCTTAATGATATTCGCGACTTCATCAATGCCCAACCTGCGACGACACTGATCGGCGTCGCCTACATGTCTAACGCCACGTTCCGGATCACTCAGAACTTCACAGACGATCATGCTCTCGCAACCAAGGCATTGCGTCTCCCTCTCGGCCGGTTGTCGACTATGGACAGTCCCTACTTATCGCTCATCAGCCTGGTAAAAAGTTGGCCCCAGCAGAAAGTGCGACGTGAAGTTCTGATGATCAGTGACGGGATGGACCCCATGCGAGGGCGTTCGAGTTCATCGGCCTACACTTCGCCGGGACGCAGGGCTCCGGCTCTGTCTTCCCAGAACAACACGATGGCCAGCATGAGCCCGGATGCGGATTCGGCAAGCAGAATTTGCCAACGATACGGTGTGATTGTTCACTCCATTTATGCCACGGGCGCCGGAAGGCGAGGCCGGAATGCCTGGGAAGCGCAGCTGGGTCAATCCGGTATCGCCAAAATCACAGACGAAACCGGGGGCGAATATTATTCACTGGGAATTTCGAACGCGGTCAGCTTCAAGCCCTACTTGGATCGCCTGCAAAAGATTTTCGGCAGCCAGTATTACCTTGAGTTTCAAGCCGTGCCGGGGAAAAAAGAGGGGCTGCAGCGGGTCGACATTTCAAGTGAAGTGGCAAACGCCGATATCGCATCTGCTGACAACGTATGGGTTGGCGCGAATCAGTGAGATAAGAAGGGAGAACAACCGCAAATGGCTACCCTCCATAATTCAAGAGAGAAAACGACATGCGACGCTCATGAGATCTCGCCAAGGCCGCCCTCCTCTATCCCTAGCTGTGTGGAAGACCACATCCCGGATGAGATTTCTTCCAGGCGGCGATTCCTGAGGACGGCCCTGGGAGGTACGCTTGTCGGCACGGTGGTGGGCGCAGGCATGGAGTTCACGACTCCGCGTCCGGCTCTGGCGCAGAGCCAGCTCACCCCAGACGCTGCCCTCAAGGAACTGATGGATGGCAATCGACGTTTCGTGTCCGGACGGCTGACTGCGCACGAACAGGACCTTACGATCCTCAAGCAAAACACGATCGAAAAGCAGGAGCCTTTCGCCTCTGTGCTATCTTGCGCCGATTCCCGTGTTCCTGTCGAGTTGGTTTTCGATCAGAGCATCGGTCATCTCTTTGTGAACCGGATCGCCGGCAATATCGTCACAGCAGAAATTATCGCCAGTATTGAATATGGAGCGGCGGTGTTAGGCACACGGGTAATCCTCGTAATGGGGCACGCCAATTGCGGAGCGGTGAAAGCAACGATTCAGGCGAAGGAAGTTCCCGGCCAGATCAGCGTCCTTTATCAGCATATTCAGCCCGCGGTAGACCAAGCGGGCTCCAATCCCGAGGAGGCAACCAAAGCGAATGCCAAGATTCAGGCATCTCTCCTGCGAAAAGCCTCCACGGTGATCTCCAGTATGGTGAAAGAGGGAAAACTGAAAGTTGTAGCCGGATATTACGACGTCTCGACAGGTGTCGCGAGCATATTGAGCTAGATGAATTCAACAAATCAGAGATTTTGGATGTTGTGGTTTACAATCTCCAGCGGAAAAGCTCGGCGATCGGATCGATGGGCGAGATGATTGAATGCTCCTCACTCGAGTGCTTATCAGGCTGCGCGCTTCCCGGTTCGCCCCGGGATTAACTTACTTTGTCTTCCGCCGGGACTCAACTTGCAGTTCCGACTGATCTTTTGTGGGATTCGAACGGATACTGCTTTCTCCTCTCCAGGAACCGTCCGCAGATTCAGCTTTCTGCGTTTCTAAGTTGGAGGCCCTCCAAATATTTTGGATAATACCTAACAAAAAAGCCGTGGTGAGCCCAAACAGAATCCAGCCGTCTAATGCCTCAAGCGGCCCCATGAGTTCCCAACGCAAGTCCAGATGAACGTCGGCTTTGCCGTAGGTAGTCATCGCTCCCAGCGAATAGAGCATTGCGGTTCTTCTATCTGGAAGCGCTCCGAGCAGAAGGTAAGCAGCGCCCCATATCCCTGCTTCGATACCGTGAAGGATTGCGGTGAAAAGCGCTACGGCGCCGATATATAAGGAAAGAATGCCGTAGCGAACACGAATTTTCCGTTTCCCACTCAATACCAAGGTCGCTCGGTGGTAGATTAAGCCAAGGCCGAAGCAATGGATCGTAACCGTCGCTGCAATAAGCGGAAGGCTCCAAACCCAATCCGCACTCCATGTCGAGACAACGTTCGAACCCATGAGTTGAACCTCTTCCACACTTGCGCCACGCGAACTGTTGGGCCCGACAAGGTTGCAAATTAGAAATTAGAGAGAGACCGCGACGGTTCTCCCGGGCTACCTATTGTTGAAAAACCACCGGAGGTCCGCTGACTCGCTTCCCCTTGAGGTCGACCGTCACTTCGACACGGTCGGCAATTTTGATGAAGGGAATGCCGCTGTTCATCCCGTAGTCCTTGCGGTCGAAGGCCATTGTCCCTGTGATCGCGCCCGAGCCTGTCCCCTTGCCGGAAACCGTTAGCGCAAGCTTCTCGGGTTTAGTCACTCCTCGAATCGTAAAGTCGCCATCCACCTCAAATGTCTCGGGACCAGTCTGCACAATTTTCTTTGACAGAAACGTGATCGACGGATTCTGCTTGACGTCAAAGAAGTCTTTGCCTTTCAGCTTACCGTCCTTCACGCCGCTTCCGGTATTCACACTTTCCGCCTGAATCTTGACGTCTAAAACGCCTGTCGTGACATCCGGAGATGTGAATGTGAGCGTGGCGTCCCACTTTTCGAAGGTACCCTCTAGAGCCACTGACGCCTTCACGGAAAACTTAATCGAGCTGTCTTCCGTTGTAATCTTGAAAACAGGAACCTGTGCTTGACTTACTGACGGGAACACAGCGAATGCAACGAGGCTAAACAAAGCTAAACGCATGGAATCCCTCCTTAAACATGAACTTGATGGCGAATGACAATGACGCGAATGCTTTCTACTTATGGCAATAAACGCGCATCTAAAGATGCCTCGCGTTGGGTCGAGTCTCGAATGCTTTTCCCTATGGGCGAACGTGGACTCTTTCGTCGCGCCTTTGCTTTCTTTTGCTCGCGCACGTTTTTTGAATGATTTTTCTTCAACCTTACTTGGCCGCTCTCTTCGATATCGAGGATAGGTATACGACCGAAGCCGCGGCAGTGAGCTTTACCTCTCCTTTTTCGTCCTGCAGCCCGGCGGTTAAGTTCGGCAATAGTGCAGGATCACCTCGACGAGCCAGGGCATCATAGGCCGCCGCCCTTACCAGCCAACTCTTGTCAGTGGTTGAGGCTACCAACACCTTCCCCGTGCGCGGATCCGGATCCTTCGCCAGAATCTTGATGGACGTCGCTTTCATTATCGGTTCATTCAACTCACTCTTATGAACGGTCTGGAACGCCGCAAGGCCGATTCCTCCAAATGGCACAAATCCCATCCCCTGTTCGAACGCCATGGTTTCCATCTCCTTGGGATTTCCAAGCAGCTGGTGTAACTCATGTTCTTGGCCTCCAATGAGGCTTTCGCCGGTCTTGCGTTGCCCCGTGAGCACCGCGTAGTAAACCTCGTATCCCTTTTCCTCTCCAAGCTCGATCATGGATTTGGCCGCTGCCATCACGACGGCGCCTTCCGTGTCGCTTTTTGCCGCTGCAATCAATTGCGGGATTACACTCTGCGATTTCATGGCGCCGAGTGAAAGAGCCGCCGCGCCGCGCACATCCGGATCCTTGTCGCGCAAGCCCTCCTCCGCCATGCCCAAAGCTTTGGCATCGCCGGGGATCAGTTGGAGCACTCTCATTGTGGCAACTCGCTGCCCGCTGCTTTTGTCGGCTGCGCCGGCCTGCAGGATGCTCCAAGCCTGGTCGAGCGGCGCCTGGGCAAACATGGGCCCTGGGGCCAGCAGCCAAATGGCACCAAGGAAGGCTGCAACTAACGGTGCTCGAAACCTACAATCCGCTTTGCTAGGTGGTTTCATTTTTTTCATCCTTTAACTAGTCGTCCGTGCATGGCCATGCTGCACCCACCAGAACTAGTTGGGGCAATTTGCATACCAACTTGCAAGGATGCTTCAAAGCCCTTAATCCACAGAATATGCACGCATTTCTCAGGAACTCGATCAACGATAGCCCGCAACTCACCTGACATATCGGAGGACATACGAAATGTCGTAGTTAGGCGGGCGACACTGGATTGGCAAGGCTCATCACACAGGGTTGAAAAATGTCGGGGTTATAGCGGACAAACGCTGTCAGGGAAAAGCGGAATTGAGCGAAACGCCGTATGCGCGTCCGATGGAACACAATCGCTTCTCGGAAGCGCGCCTTGCCAAGCGTTGTCGTGGATTGTTTATGGGGCAAGTTCTTTGCGTCCATAGCAAATGAGCACCATTGCGCGCCTTCAGACCGATGCTCGCGAGGCAACTCCTCAGAATGCCTCGCCGACTCCCATCCCAAAAGTGTGACCGTCCCTGCCCTGGGCGATGTCGGCACGAAGATTGACATGATATTTCTTGCTCAGCAGAAACCGCAGACCGCCACCACCGCCGGGAAGGAATTTTTGTTTTACTAGCAATTGAGTCCCACCGGGAATAACTTCGCCAATCCCGCCGAACGCGACAAACCCAAACCTCTTCGGCAAAACCAGGCGATACTCCAATTGAGTGGCGAGCATGTAGCGAGTAAAGTAGCGGCCCGCAGTGTACCCTCGCAATTCGTTGTTGGTTCCGTAGATGCAATTCCCGTAAAAAGGCGGAGCCCCTCCGGTCGCGCAGAAATAGCCGTCATAGGCAAGAACCTGGGCCTTGCTTAGACTCCAGTATTTGTCGAACTTGGTTTTGTAAGATTGGAAGGAATATTTACTGCCCAAGGATTGAGAAAAAAAATCGGATGTGAAAGAAAAATAAGTGCCATTGGTGGGATAAAAACGATTCGGGTTGGTGTCACGAGTCAACGCTGCGCCGATAGCTGTGAGAGTGGTGTGGAGTCCAACCTCTGGGGGAATAGGAAGGGCGCTACCACTATTTGGATTAACTGTAATAAATGAATTTCCAGTAACAAATCGAGGGCCCAGAAAAACTTTCCACCAAATTCGCCGCTGAAATTGGCCAAAGAACATCTCCCCGGTCTGAACCAGAGGTAGCCGGAGACCTGCGGCTATCCCGTTGCCGTAGATGTCGTAGTCCACATTCCCTCGGGCAAAACCAGACGTAATTTTATATGTATTCTCTTTAAAGTAGATTTGTCCCCCGACTGCGAAGCCCCGGGATCCATTGTTCGTAATGAGACCGGCTACACCCACAAAGGAAGGAGGCGAAACCTTATCCTTCGCGCTGATCGAGAAAATGTAACCAAGTACCGGAATTACTCCCGAACCGATGGCGGGGCTTGAAATCGGAAGTGGCGCGACCACAATCCCATCCGGTACCCTGAACTTCTTCTTTTTCGGAGGCGTCTCTGCCTGAACTTGAGTGGTAGACTGCGCGGAGTTGTCTGCAGCATCCGGGGCAGAAGGCTTGACTTCTTGCGGTGAGCCAGATGCGGGATGTTCCACTTGTCGCGATTGTTGGGCGACCGTCGGAGCACTCGAGAAAATACATAAGATCCAGACAAGGAAGATATGCGTCTGGGTTGAGATCCAATAGCCCGATTCGTGATTCCTTTCACGCAGGCCGGTATGGCAATTCCTTTTCGGCACGTAGTACTCCCTAATGCTAGACGCTCGCACGCAATTGGCCAGAGACACCGCGTACCATCCAAAATAAGAGACCGACTCGGCAAAAAGCGGAGCGACTTGGTCCGGGAGTGCGCACTTGTAGTCTTAACCGCCTCTATTGCTCTTCAATTCTAAGTTACCTACACACCGAGATTTCATATGGTTCGGGCGAAAGCGGGGCAGAAACGGCGCCGCCCTGCTCAACTCGTTCGGCGAAGCATTTTGACCGGGTGCGTCCGTGCCTACCTCGCTCGCCGGACGATTTCCGAATCGCAAGCTAGCACTTCATACCTCGCTAGGACTCCGAAATATCGGGGTCACTCCGAAATCTCGGGCAGCGCAAGTAATTGACACTAGAAGTATAGCCAAGAATCAACTCGCAATCGAAACAGCAATAAGCGTTTAAGCGTGTAGAACAAGGGTGCCGCATACGGACCTCGCCGTGCTTATTTGATTTAAGGGCGGGCTTGGACACTCTCATATGCTACAAGCGCGAGCGGAATCGTGTGTTCACCCGCGATAAGTGGAGAAGCTTTGGGAATTTAAAAGGAAGACAAGTATGGAATACTGGATTCCAGCATTGCCCTTCGCTGCCGCTCTGCTCCTCGGCATGCTGATCTGCCTGGAAATTGGTCGCCGTCTGGGAATCCGCAGCCTTGCAAAGTACCCCCATGGCGCTGCTTCCGGTCTCGGCTTGGTGGAAGGCGCTGTATTCGCCCTTTATGGTCTGCTGGTCGCTTTCACTTTTTCCGATGCGCCTACGCGGACGGACGTAGCAAAACGGATGATCCAGGAGGAGGCCAATGCAATCGACACCGTCTACATGCGGCTGGATCTCTTGTCCGTTGAATCGCAGGAAGCGCTGCGCGAACAACTCCGTCGGTACGTGGATTCGCGCCTGGAAACCTATCGGAAGCTTCCGGATATCAAGGCCGCAGAGATGGAACTCTCCAAGTCTGCAAAGCTTCAGACGGATATTTGGTCACAGGCCGTGGCCGCCACTCGATTGCAGGGTGTTCATCCCGACGCAGCCAAGCTGCTCCTCCCGGCGCTGAACGATATGTTTGATATTGCAGGCACGCGGACCATGGCTTCGAGGATGCATGTCCCGCTAATTATCTTCGCGCTCTTATTCTTGTTAGCGCTCGTTTGTTCCGTACTGGCCGGCTACGGCATGGCGGGCGAGAAAGAGCGCAGCTGGCTGCACATCTTGGCATTCGTAATCATCACGGTGATTACTGTCTACGTCGTCCTCGAGATTGAGTATCCACGGACGGGCTTCATCCGGATAAACGCATATGACCAGGTGCTGGTCGATTTGCGCCAAAGCATGCACTGAGCGGGAGATCGAGCGATGCCTGGGCTCGCAATCCTTTAGCCAGAGCAACATAGAAAGTAATGTAATAGAGATGAAATAAAAATGAAGAGAACAAAAATAATCCCTCATTTAGTATCTGGAATTCTTAAGGGGGTAATCCCTTTCGGCTTCCTTCTGCTATTGGCATTTCCTGCGGTCTTGCGCGCCAAGCAACAAGAAGATTTCGATCAGTACAAATTACGGCTCGACACCGTCTGGTTTTTCTCGAGTCCGTCGGGCTACATCCAGGGGACGAAAACAGGTGATAGCGCTACCATTGATTTTCAGAAGGACCTGGGTTTTAACTCTTACTCGACGTTTGGCGGCAAGATTGATTGGAAGTTTACCCGCAAGAACCACTTCTACGTTGTGATCAACCCCTTTTATACCAGCCACCAAACAACCCTGAATCGAACCTTCACCTTCCAGGGTACGGTGTTCAACGCCGGTTTGGTCGCGCAGAGCGATCTTCATGCTTTTCTCGTCGCCCCTGGTTACCAATACGATTTTGTCCGCCGAAAGCGCGGACACTTTGGAATCGGGGTGCAGGTCGATCTTTTCAATTCGTCAGCGAATATTAGCGCGACCGGGATGGTTAACGGCTTCCAAACTTCTGTATCCGCGAGTGGATCGCTTCTGGCTCCCATTCCTGTGGGCGGACCCGATTTCCGGCTGTACTTGACGAACTCGCCCCGGCTTTTTGTGGAAGGCAACGTGTTTGGGATGTATTTCGGCGGGTATGGCAACTATGTGTCTACGGCCGACGCTCTAGGAGTGAAGCTGGCCAAGCACATCAGCGCCACCTTCGGCTACCAGCTTGCATCGCGCCTGACGGTGAACAATAACAATAGCTCCAATCGTGTTGGTCTTCGTTTGACACAAAAAGGTGCGATTGCCGGACTGGAATTTTCGTTTTAGAGGAACAACCTCGGCGAAATCGTGGGAATGAAAGGAAGGCATGACAGTGCATAAAAGCTTTCTTGTATATATCTTGTCATTGAGTTTGCTGCTGGGCACTTCCAGTTTTGGCGCGGCAGCCCAGACGCCGCGTCCTACAGGCGCAACATCGGATCAGCAGGCCATGGACAAGTTACTTGCGCCCATTGCTCTTTACCCGGACGCGTTGTTGGCACAGGTCCTGGCCGCCGCCAGTAGTCCGCAGCAGGTTACGGAAGTGAACAAATGGCTGCAACAGAACAGCCAAGTCCAAGGCACCGACCTCCAGCAGGCCGCCGAGCAGGCTGGCTTCGATGCGGCCTTCATCGCCCTCGTTCTTTTCCCGGACGTACTCAATTTGATGCAACAAAATCTGGACTGGACCACAGAACTTGGCAACGCCTTCACTAGCGATCAAAAGGGAGTGCTGGATTCTGTTCAACGATTGCGCGCTCAGGCCCAAACCGTTGGCAACTTGAAGACCACCCCGCAGCAGGAAGTGACGACGGAGACACAAAACGGCCAGCCGGTGATTGTGATCCAACCGGCCAACCCGCAAATCGTGTATGTGCCGCAGTACAACCCGCAAGTCGTGTACGTGACTCCGCCACCCCCGGCGCCCAGCTCTGGGGACGTGGCGGCCGCAGCCTTGATTGGTTTCGGGCTGGGCATTGCTTTGGGTGCAGCCATGAACAACAGCTACTACGGTTATTACGGCTGGGGAGCTTGGGGCATGCATTGGAACACACGTGTTGTTGTGGTGCACGGTGGCGCGTGGGGAGTTCCACCCTACCATCGGTATCCCTATGCGCGTCCTGTGCCGTACTACCGGCCACCCGCAAATGTTTATGCGCCGCGCTATAGCAGCGTCAACGTGAACGTCAACAACGTCAATGTGAATCGAAACAACGTCAACAACTATAGCAGGACGCCGCGACCCACCACGCTTCCAGCCGCTTCCTCGCCAACTCGCGCGAACACAACTTCTGCCACAACCATGCCAAATCGCGGCAATGTCGGTTCCAATCCATCTTCGCCTAATCGCGGCGCCACAAGTTCAACCACTTCCACACCGAATCGAGGCAACATCAATTCAACGTCATCCCTCCCGAATCGCGCGAACAATAGTTCAACTGCCGCCTCGCCCACGCGAAGTAATACAACGAGGCCGCCTACCACGGGTGCAAATTCCAATGACGTATCCCGCGGCCGCGCCCAGAGCTATTCCGGAACGTCCGGGTCAACAGGCGCCACCAGCAATGCGACTCCGGTGCGGCAAATGGAAAAAGGGGCGCCCACCAGCGCATTTTCGGGCTATCAGAATGGGAGTGGCGCGCAAGCGGCGAGTGCCCGAGGGCGCAGCAGTACGGCCAGTGCGGGCGCGAGCAAAGGCGGTGGTGGCCGCCGAACTAATTAGAAGGAGTGGAGGAATATTATGACGAACTTGACGAATATATATTCCAGCGCGCTTCAAAAAATCATGTCGGTTCTAGCCGTCATTATTTTTCTGACGCTTCTTGCCTGCGGGCAGAAGCAGCAGCCCGCTGAAAAAACTTTTCCGACCCCTGATGATGCGGTGGTAGCTCTCGTGGATGCCGTGAAGTCGAACAACACGGCCGAGATTGGGGCCATTCTTGGGCCTGAGGCAACGGGCGCCATGGCCTCTGGCGATGACATCGCTGACCGCAGGGGCCGCGACATCTTTGTGGCCGCTTACTTTGAGCAGGCTTCTCTCTCCGGAGACGACAAAACCAAGACGCTCTATATCGGCAGTGAGGAATGGCCCTTTCCGATTCCATTGATTAAGGAAGCAAGCGGGTGGCGCTTCGACACGGCGGCCGGGCTCGACGAACTGCGTTACCGCCGCATCGGGCGAAACGAGATGGGCGCCATCGACGCCTGCCTCAGCTATCACGACGCGCAACAGGAATATGCACGGAAGGCGCACGATGGGAATCCTAGGGGGATCTATGCGCAGAAGATCCTAAGCGAATCGAACAAACACAACGGCCTTTTCTGGAACGTAAAGGAAGGCGAGGACCCAAGTCCCCTGGGGGAATTGGCGGCTGATGCCGCAATGGAGGGCTACACCAGTGCAAGCGTCCAGACCACTCCGTTCCGGGGCTACTACTTTCGCACTCTCACCTCGCAGGGAGCCGATGCACCTGGTGGGGCGCGCAACTACGTCGTGAATGGTTTGATGCGGAACGGTTTCGCGTTGCTTGCGTTTCCAGCCGAGTACGGCAAGAGCGGTGTCATGACTTTCATGGTGAATCAGGACGGCATTGTATATGAGAAAGATCTTGGCCCGGAGACTTCGAAAATTGCCGCCGACATAGCGCAATTCAACCCCGACAGCACCTGGCAGAATGCCGAGTAGGCCCCGAAATCGAGGGGGTGAAGTAAGAAGACGAATTGAAAATCAAAAGGAGAGACAAATCCATGAGTGAGGAAGGCAACATTCAACGAACAGTTCTGCCCATCCCGGATCGACCGCACGTTGGTTTGACGACCTACGATGCGAAGGATCCCAACACCAAGTTTCCTCCTATCGAGTCGCTTCGACCCCCCAAAGGCGCACCGAATGTATTGATAATCCTCCTCGATGACGTGGGCTTCGGTGCGCCCAGCGCCTTCGGCGGGCCGTGTGCGACACCCAACTTTGAGAAGCTCGCCTCCGCTGGATTGAAATACAACCGTTTCCACACTACAGCTCTCTGCTCGCCAACGCGTCAAGCGCTGCTTACGGGGCGCAACCATCACTCGGTCGGAATGGGCGGCATTACCGAAATCGCCACCTCGGCGCCCGGCTATAGCTCGGTCTTGCCCAAGAACAAAGCGCCGCTGCCAATGACCTTGAAGCTGAATGGTTACAGCACAGCCCAGTTCGGCAAATGCCACGAAGTTCCCGTTTGGGAGACCAGCCCGATGGGTCCATTCAACAGCTGGCCCACCGGCGGTGGCGGCTTCGAGTATTTCTATGGATTTCTCGGCGGCGAGACCAACCAGTATGCCCCCGCGATTTACGAGGGTACAACACCAGTAGAACAACCAAAGACGGCCGAGGAGGGATATCACTTTACC
>Ga0210409_10000678_pt1 | contig 50821 bp, 62 predicted proteins | sample IncBWH17MmetaG_FD_161649 | JGI IMG/M metagenome (GOLD analysis project Ga0210409, IMG submission 161649) | Forest soil microbial communities from Barre Woods Harvard Forest LTER site, Petersham, Massachusetts, United States - Inc-BW-H-17-M | ecosystem: Environmental > Terrestrial > Soil >... | reverse complement strand
ACTTTTCACCTACCTGACGATGTACGTCGAAGGGGCAGGGAACTTGTCGCTGACCACGTTTATCGACTCTTCGAGCGTGCCGCAAGCGCAGCAGCCGCTCCCGCTCAGCTCGCCTTCCGCCAAGGACCTCGAGCTGCCCATCAACGTCCTCGGAGAACGCGTGGCGTTCCAAGTGAGCACCAACCAGCCCGGCGCCTGGTTCCGCCTCCAAAAATTTACGCCCTCGTTGCGCGTCGATCCCTGGGCCCCCGTCCGCGGCTTGAACTGACGATCTTTAAGAAATGCGGAGCGCGGGAGCCCAGCTCCCGCACTCCAAAAGCTGCGATGGCAATTGGTTATTCCGAAACGAGCGCTCTAACTTTTTGCGCGAGGCTGTCGAGCGGAAACGGTTTCTGCAGAAACGCCTCGCCGCGAAGCAAGCCGTTGCCGAAAAGCGATGCGTCTTCTGTGTACCCGGAGATATAGAGAACTTTGGTTTCCGGCCGCGCCGCGCGAAGACTTCTGGCGAGCTTCGGCCCGTCCATACCCGGCATAATCGTGTCGGTAATGAGCACGTCAATTTTGCCCGGGTGCTCGGCCGCGAGCGCAAGCGCTTCTTGCCCGGAACTGGCGCACAGCACGTTGTAACCCTGTGCCGCGAGAGAATCGCGTAACACCGTGCGAACGTCCTCTTCATCGTCAACGAGAAGAACCGTTTCGTGGCCACGGGCACTTCTGAGCGATGGTTTGGCAACAGAAGGCGTCTCCGTCGCAGGAGAAACTTCCGGGAATAGAATCTCAAACGTTGTGCCGGCGCCCGGCGCGGAGTCCACCCAGATCCAGCCGCCACTCTGTTTGACAACGCCATAGACAGTGGCCAGGCCCAGCCCGGTGCCTTTGCCGAGGGCTTTCGTCGTGAAAAACGGCTCGAAGATGCGCGCCTGCGTTTCCGCATCCATGCCCACGCCCGTGTCGCGCACGGTAATTCGCACGTAGTTTCCTTGCGGCATGCCCGGCCGAGGCCTCACCGCGCTCGCATCAGCGCGGAAGCGGTCCACGCCGAGAGTCACTTTGCCGCCGTCGGGCATGGCGTCGCGCGCATTGACAACCAGATTCAGCACCACCTGCTCGATTTGACTTTCATCCGCCCGCACCCAAAGCGGTCCGTTCGCAAGTTCGAGTTGTAGCTCCACCGTGGCACCGACCAGGTGACGCAGCAGTGCGGCAATTTCCGCGACGACCGCCCGAAGATCCAGCGCGCGCGGTTGCAGCACCTGCTTCCGGCCGAATGCCAGCAATTGCCCAGTGATCGCCGCGGCGCGGTCAGCCGCCTTCTGGATGGCCCCGACGTCGCGTGCTTCCGCGGATCCCGGCGGAAGTCGCTGCGACAGAAGTTCCACGTGGCCATGGATGATCGTCAAAAGATTGTTGAAGTCGTGAGCGATGCCGCCGGCCAGCTGCCCAACGGCCTCCATTTTTTGCACGCGCCGGAGTTGCTCTTCGAGTCCGCGCCGGCTGGTGATGTCATACGTGATACCGCGCATCATGCGGGCCTTGCCCGTCGCGTCACGCAAGGCGCGCCCGGCGCTGGCGAGCCAATGTTCCGTGCCGTCCGGCCAAAGCACGCGATATTCGACGCCATACGTGTTGCCAGTGCGCAATCCTTCGCGGACCGCCTGGCGCACCCATTCGCGGTCTTCGGTATGGACGTATTCAATGAACTGTTCCGACGTCGTCGGAGCCTCTACCGGCTTCAGGCCATAGAGAGCGCATGCGCGTTCGTCCCATAGCGTGGCATCCGTTTCCGGATTCCACAGCCACATCCCCAGATTGGCGGCTTCGAGCGCCAGCCGCAGTCGCTCCTCGGATTCGCGCACAGCGTGCTCCGCCTCTTTCTGTGCGGTAACGTCGTAAAGGATGCCGTAAAGCAGCGGAGGCCGAGAATCCTCGCGGCGCAGAACCAGGCTTTCGTCGCGGAACCAGAAAACGCGGCCGTCGCGCGAGACCATGCGGTACTCCGCGAAGAACGCCGTGCCGGTATCCACAATCCGTTGTTCCTCGGCCAGCACGAGTTCCCGGTCGTCCGGATGGATGTGCTTCAGCCAGTTTCCAGGATCGGCAAGCCATTCCTCGGGCTTGAGGCCAAGATAGTTCTCGATCTGGGGGCTGACGAAATGCCACGGCGCCGCGGCGCCGAACTCCGCGATATAAAAGATCCCGGGAATCCGCTCGACCAGGGAACGGTAGAGAGACTCATCGGCAGCGGAGATACCTACGGCTCGTCCATGCTTGTCGTTGACAAGCGATTCGATGAGGCCGTCAGCTCTCGTGTCTTTCAAGTGGTCCTGTTTCCATGAAGAAGAATATCCGGCAAATCCCCCTGCGTGTCCGTTGGGAAACGCCTATGGCCTCAAGAATATCGATTTGCCCGGTAATTTTAGTGTGGCTGCCGCTCCTGGGGTTGTCAATCCAGCTGACGTTCTGAAGTGACCGAAACGTTAGGGAATTCTTTCTTCGATTTATGCTCACGGTTTCTCAAATCGCCCCGCTAAAGGACCGCGACCCGTACCTCTACGAGACGCTGACGAAGATTGTGGCCTCCGTCAACGCCACCAGCCAGCGCGCCGGCGTGGACCCTAGCACTCCGGCGCCCGCTCCCGCTCCGATCGCCTCAATAACCGTGCAGGCCTCCAACGGCTGGTTCGACATTTCCGTTGCCGATCCATCGGACGCGCGGCCCGGTCTCTTTTATTTCGCGGAGTCGGACACCACTCCCGCGTTCAGCGCGCCGCGCGTTTACTTCATGGGCGCGTCGAGAAATCTGTACGTGCAGCTTGGCAACCAGACGCTCTACTGGCGCGCGTTTTCGCAGTACATTGGCTCGCTGCCGTCCGCGCCCGTGACCTTCGGCTCGCCGCCAACGGCCGTCGCCGGCGGTGGCTCAACCGGTCCCACTCCGCTGCCTTCCAGCGGAAGCGGCGTGCTGCCAAACGGGTTGCTTCGCGGCGGAAATGGTTTCGGCGTGAACCCCGGCTCGCGCGTGCCGAAGCAAACGTTGCTCTGAAATGCGCGTCCGTGAATATACCGAACACGATCTCGAGGCCCTGCAAGCGATCCACTGCGCGCAGGGTTTCGAGTACACGCTGCCCGATCTCAGGAATCCGCTGTTTGTAACCAAACTTGTGCTCGCGGAGAACGCCCCAGCGCATGGGTATCAGGCCGGCGAAGAACTCGGTTCCTCACACTCGCAATCCGGAAGGATCGTCGGCGCAGCGCTCTTGCGCCTGACCGCGGAAGCGTATCTGTTACTCGATCCGACCGCAGGCACGCCCCGCGAGCGCTGGCAATGGCTTCTCGCGTTGCATGCCGCCGCCGAGCGTGACGCCTGGCAGCGCGGCCTCGAAGACGTCCACGCGTGGCTGCCACCGCCCATCGCCAAGAAATTCGGCAAACGCGTCGAGCGCCTCGGCTGGCTCCGCGACGACGCCTGGACTCCCTACTCCAAGAGATTAGAGACATCGAAACTCGTGCCACCCGAAAGGCAACCATGACGTTCGATACTCGATCTCTTACAAGTCTCTTGCGCGACGGCCTGCAAACACTTGAATACCGCAGGCATAGCGACGCTGCTCCCGAGGATCCCGATTATCTCCACCTGGTCCAACACCCGGACCAGGCCCGCCCTCAATCTCATGCGCAAGCTTCTCCGCCCTACCATGACTCACAGGCAGTCGATAGCAGCCCCACGCGGCAGGAGGTCCTTAACTATTTGGGCGAGTTAGCAAATGCTTATCACTTGCCGGCGAAATTCGTGTATGCTGTTGCCGACGCGGAAAGCAGCTTGAATCCAGGCATAGAACCGCAAAAGAATTACATGCGGGACAAACATCACAAAATCGTCCACGACAAGCACGGAAACCCCGTCGTCAAGAGCTACGACTACGGACTTATGCAGATAAATAGCGCGCGCAAGAGATGAGCCACTGGCGTTCTTCATTGGCAAGCGGTGCAAGGGAACGCTCGCGCTCTTTTGCACCCTTGTCTTGTTTTTTGATCGCGCTCTGCCTGGGGGCAATCTTGACCCATGCCGTCGCGCACTCCCAGACCCTCCGGAAAACACCCGTGGCTCCGTATCATTCGACTATCGAGCAAAATGGTTTTTTTTATGGTGCAGAACAGTATTACGCCGTGACACCCCCTCTCATCCACGTTTATTACCAGCCCTCGGCTGAATCCGGCAGCGCTCCGGAGCAGATGCCCCGGAGTCCTATCGGTATGAAGTTGCAGACACAATCGACTGACGATAAGTACCTTCACGAGATATTTGTTTTGGTAAACGGGAAGTGGGCGAAGAAATACAGAGCAGTCTCCAGGAAGCCCGAGAGCTACCTCACAGAGAATTCCTGTGACACGACAAACGCCTTGGATCTCTCGGGCGGCCTTCTGCGTGACGCGTTGCCCCGTACGATCAGGATAAAAGAGATTGAAGATCACGTGAACTATGCTGTCGTGGTTTACTCGGATACGCCCGATCGGAGCGAATATTACTCTCTAAAGACTGCGCTCCTTGAACGCGATTCTCTCTTGTGGCATGTCGCGAGCACCATCTTCAGCGGCGACGCGGTGCATTATTGTGGAACACAAGCTTTTCATGCCAAGTTCTCAAACGAAGAGGTGCCGTTGGTCTTCCTGCTTTACCTTGGGGACTCCATCTCCGAGCAGCCAGATTTCATTAGCATTCAAAGCTTTCTCGTGCGGGAATCCAAATCGCATCCTTCGGAACGGAAAAAAATGAATCCAGTCTTGAACAACAACACACCATAACTTGCCTCGAAAGCAATCTCCGTCTCCGATTTTCCATTTTCTATTTTCAGTTTGTCGGGATGACGTATCAACGAATCTCCGTCTCACTTATAACTTTCAACTTTCAGCTTTTGACTTCTACTCATCGAGGTGTCTCATGGGACGCGGTGCACAGGCACAAACACGGCAACTCACCGATCAGCAGCTCTCCAGCATCAACTCGCTCAACCAGCAGTTTCTGGGCCAGCAGCAGCAGGTCGGGAATCTTCTACTCCCGCAATTCCAGAGCATTCTGAACAATCCCGGCCTCAGTCCCGCGGACCAGGCCGCCGTCACATCGCAATCGCAAGGCGCGCTCTCCAGCGCCTTCGATTCCTTGCAGCGCTCGGCTCAGAACCGCGTGGCGCGCACAAATAACTCCGCCGGCTTCGCCGATCTCACCGACGAGCTCGCGCGACAGAAGGGAATTGCCGAGGCTGGCCAGGCGCAGCAGAACCAGCTCGCCTTCAGCAACACCGCGTTCCAGCGCCAGATGGCCGCCCTGCAAGGCCTCTCCGGACTCTTCGGCGTGGACTCCAATCTTCTCGGACGCACCCTGGGCATTCCCGCGGAGCTCCTCAACGTCCGCAACAACGCCTCACGCAACAACGGCGGCTTCTTCTCCTCACTCGGCGCCGGCCTCGGCTCAACCCTCGGCGCCCTCCCCGGCGCCTTGTTTTGATCATTCGTAACGACACATCTGAATGAGCAACTCCTTCCCACTTCCATAAAACAGGGGAATGATCATAATGAGTATAGGTAGAGGAAAATTACGGAATTATACACTTGCCCCTCTGGACTCACCCACTCTTGTATTTTGGGGTACAATAACGAGCCGTGATTTCTGGCCTGATTATCGGCTTCAGGGCTGCACGCAAACTGTGGTCTGATTTGCGGTGGGTATTACACATTGTATGGCTGAAAGTACAACTCCGGCTGCTTCAGAACTCGCGAAACGGTGTCATTCGGAAAATTCTATGCGGCCTTTGTGCAGAAGCGGCAGTCCTAACATTAGTTTTCCCACTTCTCGACGTGGTCTTCGCAAACAACCAAAGTTCGATTGCTGCCAGATCAGGAACAACGGTGCAATTGATCTCGGTAGGTAGCGTGCTGGGTTGGAGCCTCTCATTCGTAGCTGTGGCACTCTTTGGAGCGTTCCTACTAGGAAGCAAGGAAGACGAAAGGTAAATTTATGTCGCCCGTACCGGAAGTCATGCTTGGTGTTCTTATACTACTCATTCTGTTGGGCTTCTTTGCTGGGCCTTCCACTAAGAGCAGTGTTCATCCTGATACAGGGTTCGGATCATCCGGACAAGCGGTTGGTACTAATGCTGCCGCGGGGCAAGGGATTAGTAGCGCGGCAGGGAACACCTCTGGAAACCAATTGATGTCTATGCCGAGTGTATCCAAGGAACCTCAAGTAAGTGCGTTGAAAGAAAGTTAAGGGGAATTCAGGTTTGCGACTTTCTGCGGTTGTCCTCGCAAGAGCACTGGCATATATCGAGCTTGCCGATCTCAATTCAAAGGGCAAGGTCTTTCTTCCCGATTTGATTAAGGAAATCGCTAGCCGCTACAAATTTCAAAGACTTCCAAAATTTGAGGAACGAGAAAAAGAGGGACTGGTCTTCGAAGAAGGCAAAGTTGCCAATAAAACCATCAAGAAACTAACGCTCTTTGATACTTTAATCGTACTGGAAACCATATCCAACACTTCTGATTCTAAACAGATCATCGAGGAGTTGTTGTTATGGGGCGCTGCGAAGTTTGACCTCAATTACGAACCAAACTCCGTCAAGAGATTCGGTTACGTGAGTGCGGTGACATTCTACAGCGATGCGCCCATACTCGTTCCGAGCCCCGCACTCGAAAGGCTTGCCGTAGCAACGGAACAAGGTGTTTCCGACTCATGGAAAGAGCCCATTCACTACGAAGGCTTGAACATCACAATTGGGCATGATCCGCGGTTACGAAAAAATCTGATTGCGTCTTTTATTCTCACGCGAAGAGCGGAAACGAAATTCTCCGAGAACAAATACTATTCTGAGGCTCCTCTTCCTACGGATATGCACATTTCGTTGCTGGAAGAGTATGAGGCCGCGATACAAAGATAGATCGAGACCAAAGAAACTAAGAAGCGGTGGCTATGGACCGCCAGAATCGGACCCAGCCGCTGGGTGCTAGAACAACCGGGCATTCACGGAAATCCTCAGCCGGAAACCGAGTGAAGAGGGCGGCTAGGTAAGAGACTGACTGATTGACGTTCCTTCACCTCCTTTGTTTATTTACTTCCTAAAGACCACACATGCCCGCGCATTGGTACGGCATTCTAACCGCCATCATCACCATGGGCGTGCAATTCGTGCTGTTTCTTCGCTGGCTGCATCGCCGCATGCGCAACGACGAAATCGTCCGCGCCTTCGTCCGCGACATCGCCGCCAACCATCTGCCGCACATCTATCAGGCGCTACACGAAATCGCCAAGCGGCAGGGAATTGACCTCCCGGAAACACCAATGGTCCGCTTCGTGGACCTGAACGGCCACCGCCATCGGCACTGAGAATTGCTCGTGAGCGCTCCTTCTCAACTCATCCTGCTCGCGCGCAAAGCCGCTGCAGCGCAAGCGCTCGATCCCGCGCTGGTCTGCGCCGTGGTCGAGCAGGAGTCAGCCTGGAACCCCTGGGCCATGCGCTACGAACCGGCCTTCTTCACCAAATATGTCGCATCCTTATATACAAATAACAAGGTCTCCGCGTCGGAGGCTTACGCGCGCGGCTTCTCCTGGGGATTGATGCAAGTGATGGGACAAGTCGCCCGCGAATCCGGCTTCGATGCCCTGTTTCTTTCCGCGTTATGCGACCCGGAGCAAGGCCTCGCCGTCGGCTGCAAACTCCTGCGAAAGAAGTTTGACGTCGTCGGCGCCGACACTACGCGCGCGCTCCTAGCCTGGAACGGCGGGGCGAACCCTCTTTACCCGGTTCAAGTTCTCGCGCGCCGCGCCCATTATCTGTAACCGCGCCGCGAACGCTCTCCTTGTCACTTTGGTAGTGGCGCAGCAAGCTGCGCCACTACCAGCGATGTCATTCGACACAATCACATGCCCGCAAAATATCTACTTCACGCCGCCGAACTCGCCCTTGCGACTGTGCTAGCCGTCGCCCTCTATTTCTCCTGGCGAGCCGACCAGCGCGACCGCGCCCAGCTCGCCTCCGAGCTCGCCGCCACCAAACAACTGCTGACCGCCGCTGACGCCCGCCAGCACGACCGCGACACGCAACTCCAGAAAACGCTAGCCGCACTGGCCACTAAGAAGCGCACAGTGATAACGCCCGCTCAAATCGTTCGCGATCTTCCGAGCATCATCCCGCTACCCGCTCCAATCACGCTGCAAACTCCCCTACCCACAAGCTCGGCTCCGAACGCCCCGAAGCCGTGTGCACCCGGAGCCGTCATCCCAGCCCAAGACTTAAAGCCCCTCTACGACTTCAGCCTCGACTGCCAAGCCTGCCAGGCCAAACTCTCCGCCGCCCAGAACGACCTCGCCGACGAACAAAAGAAAACCGCCGCACTCACCCACGAACGCGACGACGCCTTGCGCATCGCCAAAGGCGGCAGCATCCTCCGCCGCATCACCCGCGCCGCCAAATGGTTCGCCATCGGCGCCGCCGCCGGCGCCATCGCCGCCAAGGCCGCCCATTAGGCGAGCTCCCAAAAAACCGCAACCCTTGCTTCCCAGGAGCAAACCGGATAGCCAAAATGCCGCCCACGTGTAATAGGGTCTCGAATCCCACCGAAAATGGCTTCCGCCCGGCAGGGAAGTGGTCGTTTCCAGCTCCGCCCCGATCTCTCCCCAAACCCTTCCCCGCGCCGTCGTCCAAAAAAACTATTCTGACCTACGCCGGATGCTCTGTCCAAAGCGACCACAAAAACAATCGCGCGTTCTGCCGCCGGCCGCGTTCCATACCCAACTCCATCCCAAAATGGAACTGGCTGGCGCACCCCCCGCGCCAGCCAAGCTTTCCAAGAGTCCGCATCCCATACACATAAAGGACCCCTGAAACGACCATGCCCAATCGTAATAAACCTGAGGAAAACCCTAAAATTCCTCTTGACATCGCGTCCTATAAGTTATATTATGTTAACTAGAAAATCGGTTTGACTTGAGCCACTGTAGCCCCTTCGGTTCCCAAGCCCCAAGCTTCTAATTCCCCTTCTAAGCCCTACTTCTTCTCAGCGGCTTTACCGGATTTTAGCAGTGCGAGTTCGTAGTTGATGTATTGCTCGAGCAGATGAGGATCGGCGCCGACAATCCGCCGCCCATTCACGAAGATCGTTGGAGTGCTGCCGACCTCCAGAAGCTGGCCGTTCGCGCGGCTGGCGTTGACGGCTTCACCCGCCGCCGGGCTGGCCATGCAGCTCTTGAAGGTATCGGCGTTCAGTCCGGTCTGGCCCGCGTAATCCGTCATCTTGGTCCAGGCGTTCGCGGCGGAGATGAGTTCCTGGTTGTCGTAAATAAGGTCGTACATCTTCCAAAACGCTTTGGGATCCTGCTGGTAGGCGCAGCGGCCCGCGATGGCCGCCGTTCGCGCCCACGGATGGATCTGCTCAATCGGAAAATCCTTGAAGACCACTCGGATCTTTCCCGCATAGGTCGGCAGCATGCCTCGTAGCGCGTCGTGGAGGTTGCGGCAAACGGGGCACTCGAAATCCGAGTATTCGACAAGCGTGACCGGCGCTTTGGCCTCCCCAAGCGACGGAGCATCATTCATCTGAATCTTTGCCCGCGCCTCCGCCAGAGGATCCTTCGTCATGTCCGATAGGTCGCCGCGGAAGAGATACCGTCCATCCTTGCTGATGTAGAACTTTGCGGCTTCCTTATTCTCGCCGATGACCACGTTGATGGTGATTTCCGACAGTCCCTCGACGCCGCTATCCTTGGGAGCGCCAACCGTGACCTGGACGTCGGGCCCAAAGGCATACAGATTCCGCAAATACGCTTCAATGCTCTTCTGCGTCTGCGAAGGCGCCGCGGGCGCGGAATTGCCGCTCGAAGGGTTTGTCTGCTGCGCACGCACGGAGGGAATAAGCGCAACAAAGACAATAAGAATCACAACTCTCAACAATGTTTTCACGAAAGACCTCGCCATCTAAGGGATGAATTTCTGCGCGATCGGGAACGGCCGGCCAAAGCCAAAGGCGCGCGAGGTGATCTTCAATCCCGGCGCGGCCTGCTTGCGTTTGTATTCGTTGCGATCCACCAGCAGCGCGATGTCGCGGACCAGTTTCAAGTCGAAGCCATAATGATCGGCAATGTCCTGGGGGCTGCGCAAGTCTTCGATATAGGCTTTGAGTATGCGGTCCAGGACGTCGTATGGTGGCAAGCTGTCTTCGTCCTTCTGGCCCGGGCGCAATTCAGCCGAAGGCGGTTTCTCAATCGTCGAAACAGGGATCAGTTCCCTGTCGCGATTAATCCAGCGCGCCAGCTCATACACCATCAATTTCGGCACGTCGGAAATGACCGCAAGTCCTCCAGCCATGTCACCATACAATGTGCAGTACCCGACCGCCAGTTCCGATTTGTTTCCCGTGCTGAGCACCATGGACCCAAATTTATTGGAAAGCGCCATCAGGTAATTGCCGCGAATGCGCGCCTGGATATTCTCTTCCGTTACATCCTCGGGCCGTCCAGCGAACGCAGGTGCCAACGCCCGCTTGTACTCCTCAAAAACGCTTGTGATCGGCAAGGTGATGACCGGGATGCCAAGATTCTTCGCCAGCGTTGCCGCGTCCCGCTTGCTGCCTTCCGAAGAGAATGGTCCCGGCAAAGAAACGCCGAGGACATTTTCGGCGCCCAGCGCATCAATGGCGATGCTGGCCACGACCGCGGAATCGATCCCTCCGCTCAACCCAATCAGCACTTTCTTGAAGCCGCATTTGCGCACGTAGTCCGCCGTGCCCATCACCAGCGCCTGGTAGGCATAAGCGATTTCCGTCGGCGGCTGTTCGTGAATCTCGCCCTGCCCCGTCACCGTGTCAAAGAGGACGAGGTCCTCCTTAAAAGCCAGCGCCTGGGCCGCCACCCGCCCATCGGCGGTAATGGCCATGCTCGCGCCGTCAAAAATCAGATTGTCGTCTCCCCCAATTTGATTGACGTAGACAATGGGACGCCGCTGCTCCATGGCGATGGCACGCAGCATTTCAATGCGCAGATTTCGTTTGTCGATGGTATAAGGCGAAGCAGAAATATTCAGCAGCACGCTAGTTCCCTGCTTTATAAGCTCCACCACGGGGTCGCGCTCGTACAACCGCGTGGGCCAGAAATTCGGATCGTTCCACACATCCTCGCAAATGGTGATTCCCAGCTTTTCGTCCTGAAAGCTGTAAACAACTTGCTTTTCAGCGGGCTGAAAATACCGCGACTCGTCGAACACGTCGTATGTCGGCAGCAGCATCTTACTTTGCTCAAAGACGACGCGCCCGCCGCATAACAGCGCCGCTTTGTTGGCCACCGATTTGCCCGTGCCATTCCTCACGCGCCCGGCGTAGCCGACGAGGCTCGGCATCGGAACTTTAGCCGCCAGCGCCTTCAGTTCGTCAATATTCCGGTCTAGAAAAGTCGGGCGCTCCAGAAGATCCTGAGGGGGATACCCGCAAAGGCAAAGCTCGGTAAAAACAGCAAGGTCCGCACCTCGTTGCTTGGCTTTCTCGGCCAAACTCAAGATGCTAGCGGCATTTCCTGCGAAGTCGCCGACGGTAGGATTGAACTGCGCGAGCGCTATCTTCATGCCCGGACTTTAGGATACGGTCGGAACTCCCAGATTGCAAACAACGGCGCACCGTGGGAACGGGTCAGTTTCCGGTAATCCGACCACACAGCCAAATGACCCGCCGATTCTGGGTTTATGAGCGCAAACGCAATTTTTCAACAACTACATCACGTTAGGTACTTTGCGCATATACTTGTCAATGATGAGAATTCTGGCGTTGAGAAAGGCGGCACAATGAGAAGGCCGCATCTTCTGATTTCGGTTGCGTGGCTGCTCAACGGCGCAGCGTGGTTCCTTCCTGCTGTTACGGGCGTTGGCGGTGGAAAAATTGGCCCTCCTGTCACGGGGGCGGAAGCCTTCGGCATGGCGGCCAGTGCTGCTTGGCCGAGTCAATTTCTCGGTACAGGGTACGAAGCGGTGCTTTCGACTCTAAGCGTGTTAACGACGCTGTTCCTCATTGTCGGCTCTCCGTGGGTGGTATTGCGTGGAACTCGTTCGCTTCGACGTGGGTCCGCATCGGTCGCCGCTGCGGCCTTCCTCTTCAATGCACATTGGTATATTCGCCTCAGACCCGATGGCTGGATTTCAAACCTCGGGGTTGGGTACTTCCTTTGGTGGTTATCGTTTGCCATACTGGCAATAGGGTTGTTCGACCTTGCTGGACGGAACAACGCTGCTGAATCCAGGCAAAGGCAACCCGCACTGCAACCAAGATAGCTGTCGAGAATAGGCAATAGCACTCACGAAATCGAGGTAGTCCGGGTTCTGGCCGTGTCGCTGGCACCGCGAAGTAATCCACATGCTTGGTAAACGCGCTAACCGGAAACTGACCCACCAAACATGCTGCGGTGTGCTCGAGCCCGTGGGACTTTGACATCAGCTCAATTTCATGGGCTTCTGCGCGAGAAGGCTGGCAATCCCCTGCCCGGCTCGCAGTTCGCGATAGAAGAGCGCGCGTAGCGCGGGGAAGGCTTCGCGAAGTTCGCCCGTTTCGAGAAGATGGCTGGGATTCCGCGGGCCGCCCTCAAATTCCAGTTGCGCGCGCGTGAAGGTTTCAAACAACAGGACTCCGCCAGGTCGCAAAGCGCGCGACATTTGCGGGAAGAGCGATCGTTGCAAGTATTGAAAACACAGAATCAAATCGAAGGTGTGTTCCGGCAGTTTGACCTGCTCAAGATTCACGTGCAATAACTCGACGCCTCGCCGCGGGCGGCGCCCGGATCGTTCCATGGTGCTCACCCGATCAACGGAAATATGCGCCGCGCGGGCCCGCGTTTCCAGGATATTCAACGCTACGCTTGACCAATCCAAGGCGATTACATGCTGCCCGCGTTCTGCAAGCAGCAATGCATGCCGACCCGTTCCGCACGCCAAGTCCAGCGCAGGCCCGCGCGGCAGCAGCGGCAAGAGTTCGCGCACAATGCTGACAGGCTCGGCAGGAGCGCCTGCGGCGGCCAAACGATGTTTCGCGTCCCAGTCGGACTGGCTTGCTGGCATAGAAAAAGGCTCCTGAAGGATACCTTCAGGAGCCTCAATAAATCTTCAAAATGCGTTCAGTTCACCGCTTCCGCTTGCGCAGTTAAACGCTGAACGAGCTGCCGCAACCGCAGGTGCTCTTCACATTGGGATTGTTGAACTTGAATCCCGCACCTTCGATCGTCTCGATGTAGTCAATCTCGATTCCATCCAGATACATGGAGCTCATCTGGTCCACCGCGACCTTCAAACCGTCAAAGTCGAAAATCTGGTCCGCGTCGCTGGTCTGGTTTTCAAACGCCATGTGGTACTGGAAACCGGAGCAGCCGCCCCCGACAACCGCCACGCGCAGCGCAGCCGGCGCCGGACTCTGCATGCTCATGATTTCCTTGACCTTGGTACTGGCAACGGGCGTCAAATTGATCATAGTTCCTCTTGGCCTCCGCTTGCAGGCGTACCTGCGAAGCTAACAACAACCCCATTATAGCAAAATCCGTCGACCACTGCACTGCATCCCTGTTCTTGTTACGAAACTCCAACTGCCGCCGAGTTTCGACAAGGTTCGGTGCTTCGCTTACAATAAGATGCCTCTATGAGACACAAAGTTACCTTGATCCCCGGCGAGGGCATCGGGCCGGAAGTCGCCGCCGCCACCTGCCGCATTCTGGAAGCTTCCGGAGTCGAGTTCGATTGGGAAGAGATTGAAGGCCGCACCGATAAAGCTACCGTCGAGGGGCAATTAGTCAACCAGGCCGCGGTGGAATCCGTGCGCCGGAATCGCGTCGCGCTGAAAGGCCCCATGGCCACGGCCATTGCCGGTGGAGCGCCCAGCGTCAACGTGGCCCTGCGCAAGACGCTCGATCTATACGCCAATTTGCGCCCAGTAAAAAATCTGCCCGGCGTCAAATCGCACTTCGAGAATGTGGATTTGATCCTCGTCCGCGAGAATACCGAGGATTTGTACTCCGGGCTGGAGCACGAAGTCGTCCCCGGAGTCGTCGAGAGCCTCAAAATCATCACCGAAAAGGCCTCCACGCGCATCGCGCGTTTTGCCTTTGAATATGCGCGGCGCCACGGCCGCAAAAAAATTCACGCCATTCACAAAGCCAACATCATGAAGCTCTCCGACGGCCTGTTTCTCCGCTCGGTCCGTACAGTGGCCGCGCAATTCCCCGAAATCGACTACAAAGAATTGATCGTGGACAACGCCTGCATGCAAATCGTCATGGACCCGCAGCAATTTGACATGCTGCTGCTCCCCAATCTCTACGGCGACGTGATGAGTGACCTCGCCGCTGGCTTAGTGGGAGGCCTCGGCGTGGTGCCCAGCGCCAATATCGGCGATGAAAGTGCGCTCTTTGAAGCCGTTCATGGAACTGCACCGGACATCGCCGGCAAGGGGCTGGCAAATCCAACCGCCCTGCTCATGAGCGCCCTTCTCATGCTGGAACATCTCGGAGAACGCACCGCCGCCCGACGAATCTCAACTGCCCTCGAAAAAATATATCGCGAAGGCAAGCACACCACACGAGATGTCGGCGGACCTGCAGGCACCAATGAATTCGCCGAAGCTGTGATCGCTGCCATGAAAGGACAATAGCCTCCTTCTTTCACACAGATTTCAAAAGTACTAGTAGTTCCAACTCACTAAAGTGCTTGCCTTTTGAACCACATGCGTGTCACCATCCCTCCGTTGAGCCCCGGGCGTCCCCCCAAGGTGGCAAATGCAGAGAACCCGATATCCAGAGCGTCGGCGCACTACGCGCCTTTCCATACAGATTCCTGTCGTCGTGCGCTGCCGTCTGCCGGAAGGCGAAACGATCGATTTGAAGGGGTCCACCTATGTTGTGGGTGCCAATGGCGCCCTTTTGCTCATGGACACGCCTCTCATCCCCGGGCAGAACGTCCGTGTTTTCAATGAGATGACCGCGGAATCGGCGGAGTGCTTCGTCACTTCCTTGCGCGAACAGAGAGACCGCCGCTTTGTGGGCATTGGCTTCGCTAACCCCAATGTCGACTTCTGGCACATCGTGTTTCCGAAGGCCGGCACCCGCCAGGCTATTCGCTCCTCGCAAACGGGTGGGCTTGTACCCCCGGGTTTCCGTTCGGAAAACCCTCCGCAGTTCTAAATCGCATCTAAAGCCCCAAAACGCGCGGCTTCAATTGTTCTTGGGAATATAGATCTGGTAGACCATCAGATATACGATCACGCCGGTCACACAAACATAGAACCACAATGGCAGCGTCCATCGTGCAATCGCCCGGTGTTTGTCAAACTTTTCCACCCAGGCCCGGCGCAGCGTAATCAGAATCAGCGGCACAATCACAATCGCCAGGATCGTATGCGAGGTCAACAAGGTGAAGTATACCGGCCTGATCCATCCCTGCCCTTGGAAGAGGATAACCTGCCCCACGCGGATGTGATAAATAACGTAAGACACCAGGAAAATAGTGGAAACGGCGAAGGCGGAAATCATGAAGGCCTTGTGCACGTCCCGCTTTCCGGCGCGGATCGCCGCGTAACCTCCTGCCAGCAGAACGGCGCTGAGTCCATTCAAAGATGCATTGAGCGCGGGTTGCGAAAACATGATTGTGAACTAGTCCTTCCTGTGGCGGCTCTTCTTGAATCGTTTTGATCAGCGCGGGATTTTGTCGTAGACCATCAGTCCCAACAACAGGGGAATGTGCAAGACCGTGGCGTGCATCAGCCACTTGGCGCGCGTGTTTGTTTTATTGCTGGCGGCCCACAAACAAACTTGCAATAGCGCTGTGCTCAGGACCAGCGCGCCAAAAAAATACGTAATCCCCGCCAAGCCCACCATCGCCGGCAGCAGACTCACGCCCACGAGTGCGGCAGCATACAGAACGATTTGGCGAAACGTGCGCGTCCCATCTCGATCCACCACCGGAAGCATCATGATCCCGGCGCGCGCGTAATCTTCCCGGTACATCCAGGAGATGGCGTGGAAATGCGGGAATTGCCAGAGAAAGAGAATTGCAAACAACAGCCAGGCGCCGGGATCCAGCGAACCGGTCGCCGCAACCCACCCGATCATCGGAGGAATCGCGCCGGGAAAGGCTCCGACAAACGTCGCCCAGACCGTGCGCCGCTTCAGTGGCGTATAGGCCAGCAAGTAGCTCAAGCAAGTTGCCACGCCCAGCCCGGAAGCAAGCGCGCCTGCAGTCAAATACAGGTCCACTGCGCCGGCGATGGAAAGTACCACGCCGAAAACCAACGCTTCGCGCGGCTGCAAAACGCCGCTCGGCAACGGGCGCGACGCCGTGCGCCGCATGTACCGGTCGGATTCACGTTCGATGTAATGATTCAGCGCCGCCGTTCCCGCCGCAATCATCATCGTCCCGAACACCGTGTGAATCATGTGCAGCCAGCCGACGGGCCCCTGCGCCCCCATGTAATAGCCGGCAGCAGTCGTCATCAGCACAAGAAACGAAACATCGGGCTTGGTCAACGCCACATAGGCATTGGCGCGCGCCGCCAGCGTAAGTTCCGTTGTGCCTGTCGTACTCATCCGACACTCACCTGCCGGGCAGACGTCGCCGTCACTTCTCCGCCCCGAGGCACCAGCCGGTAGCATAGCAAAACGATCAAAATCGAAAATGCGAATAGAATCGCGCCCACGACTGTGTGGATCACAGTCAATGTCACCATCACCGGCATCGGCTGCGGCGCATCCGCAGTGCTTAGCCTCGACCAGTACGCCCCGAATCCAAGCAGGAACTGAGTCCCGAAAATGGCGTGCAATAGAACACGGGCCTTGGAGAGCTCCCGTGACGCGCCAAATCGCTTGCGCAGCGCAACGGCCGTCCAAATCACCATTCCCAGCACTACCAATGCGCCGCCCATGTGCGGCCAAATTGGAATATCCTTGTGACGGAAACCAGCTCCGAGAATCACCTGAAGATAAATCACTCCGGCATTGAGCATCGCGATTGTGCGAATGGAAGGCGAGCCAGTATCCTCAAGCTGCGGCCGCTCCGATACCCACCATTTGCTCGTAAACACCGCAATGCTCAGCACCGCGCCAAAAACGATTTGCGCAAAGCATGCGTGAATCACAGGCAGCCAGTAATGCAGCAGCCGTATCACCACCTGACCGCCCAGAATGGCCTGAACGATAACCCCGAGCACCGCAATCACTCCTAGCCTGCGCAGCCACGGCCGCTTTTCCTTCACCCACAGCACCACGGCGAGCACGAGCGTCAGAACACCCAGACCGCCCGCGAAAACGCGATGCGAAAACTCAAATAAATCGCCGCCTTGCAGCGAGGAAAACGGAGGAACCATCACGCCGTGGGATGTCGGCCAATCCGTCACGGAAAGCGCCGCGTCTTTGGAAGTGACGAGCGCCCCGGCAACGAAGAGAAGCACAGTCCAGCAGACGACAAATACAGAGTATTTGTGCACACCCGCGTTGTAGGTGGTGGTCATTGCCCAAGTCCCAGCGGCGGATTATACATACAATGCCCTCAAGGGGCCACTGTGGAAAGCCGCGCGGACGGCCCGCCGGCGTCAATCCCTGCGGCACGCAGCACCAGGTCCGCCAGGGCCCCGATAAAGAGCGGCGAGTCCCCCACCGCCGGCATCATGCGAAATTTTTCGATCCCCAGTTTTTCCGCCTGTTCGCGCGCCTCAATATTGATTTCGTGCAGCGTCTCGATATGCTCGGTCACAAACGAAATGGGAACCACGAGCATCTCTTTCACGCCTTCTTGACCCAGTCGATCGATCGTCCCCGTCAGCGGCGGCTGCAGCCACTTCGCCGGTCCTACCCGGCTCTGATAACAAAGCAAATGCGTCTTCGGCCAGCCCGGATAGTTCTTCTTGCCCAACTCGCACGCCAGCCGCACCGTCTCCTCGATCTGCTTTGGATAAGGATCGCCCTTCTCCACCAGGCTAATCGGCAATCCATGCGCGCTGAAAACGAGATGAATCCTCGAGCTATCCGCGAATTGCCGCAAAACAGAACCAATCCGCTGCACCAGCGCCTGAATATAGAGCGGATGATCGTGGAAGTTATTGATTGCGCGCTCCGGCGGCTTCCCCGCCGACTTTTTCCATTCCGCCTGATCGGCAACGCGCCGCCATTCTTTCAGACTGCTAAGCGTCGTCGCGTACGAATACTGCGGATACAGCGGCAAAAGCACAATCTCATCCAGCGCCCCGGCTTTGCCCAACAACGCCACGGCCTCAGAAGTCATCGGCCGCCAATAGCGCATCGCCGTAACCGCCACCGGATCAATGTACGGAGACACGGCCTCGACGAGCCGCACTCGTTGCCGTTCCGTGAGCGTCCCAATCGGCGAGCGCCGCCCAATTTCCGCGTATTTCCCCGCAACCGGAACCGATCGCCGCGAGGAAATCAGCTTCGCAATCGGCCGCCGCAACAGCCCCAGCGGTCCCAAGGGTATGATGTCCGGATCGAGAAATAGGTTCAAAAGAAATGGCTCAACGGCCTCCAGCGAATCCGGCCCCCCGAGCTGGAACAGCACGATCCCGACCCGCTTCTTCCCTCCCACGCTACTTCCCTCGATTCAACGAGTCTTTTAACTGTTTTAGCTCGTCGCGGAGCGCGGAGGCACGGCGCGCCACTGATAGGTAGTAAACGAAGAAAATCCCCCACGCGAAAAGGTACGCTGCAAACACGCTGTCCAGGTTCTTCATGCCGCCTCCGCTTCGCGACGAACAACGTCCAGATCGCCGCGCATGGCTTCCAGTTTGTAGCGCGCCAGCAGCAGCAAGGTCATTAACGCAAGCATGGCCATCCAGGAAAAGAACAGGACTTTCCACATTGTGGGATCGAGACCCGTGCCGGGTCCGCCCATGACAACCGGCTGTGGGTGTTGCGTCCGCCACCAGCGGATCGAACCAAACACCAGCGGCACATCGAGAAACGCGAAAATTCCGAAGAGCGCACTGAACAGTGCGCGCCGGTCGGGCTCTTCCACCAGCGTGCGCAGCAAAAGATAGGAAACGTAGAGAAGCCAGAGCACAAACGTCGAAGTCAGCCGCGCGTCCCAGGTCCACCAAATTCCCCAAACGGGATGCGCCCAAATGGGCCCCGTCACGAGAACCACCGTCGTGAACGCCAGCCCCACTTCCGCCGCGGAGGTCCCAAGCCAATCCCATTGCGGCGCGCGGCGCCAAACGTACATCAGGTTTCCTACAAAGCAGATAAAAAACGCCGTGAGGCCCGTCCATGCGCTGGAGACGTGGAGAAATAGGATGCGATAGATCAGCCCCTGCTTGACGTCGGTCGGCGCAATAAAAAACGCGCCATACGCCGCCGCCACCAGCAATAGCACAACTACCGCGCTGCCCAACGCGTGTTTCGCCATGCCTTCATTCCTCCAGGAGATATTCGCCGAAAAGCCATAGAGCCGTCAAAAAAACCACATCAAACACCACCAGAAATTCGATGCCCTTCCATTCCATGAATGGCTGCGCGTCCAGAAGCCCGACCGTCACTTGCGTGCTGGCAACCAGAACGGGAGTAAGCAGCGGCAACAGCAATAGTGGCAAGAGCAGTTCGCGCATGCGCGCTTGCGCGGAAACCGCCGATAGCGCCGTTCCCGCAATAGAAACACCCAGGCTCCCCAGGAAAAGAACCAGAACCAGCCGCCCGAACACCGGAAAAATCGGAACGTTAAACAAAATCGAAAATACCGGCAGCATCAGCAGCTCCGTCAGCAGCAGGAACAATGTGTTGGCCGCGAGTTTGGCGACAAAAATCGCAAAAGGATCACCGACGGAAAGACGCAAAGCGCTCAACGTGTCGTTGTTTTGCTCGCGCAAGAAGCACGGTTGCAGCATAAGCGACGCCGCAAATAAAAACGCAAGCCAGAGCAAGCTCCCGGCAAACCGCCGTGATTCCGCAGAAGTTGGGTCGAACGTAAAACTAAAGAGCACGACAACGATGAGGATAAACACGACCGTCGTCGTCAAAAGTTCGCGCGAACGGAACTCCGTGCGAAGCTCCTTGCCCAGCAGCACCGCGGTATTGGAGAGCAGCGCCATTCACGCGTCCGCAAACGTCAGGATCGAGCGGAGGTTCGCGCCACTGCGCGTGTCCGCCATGACCAACCCGGCATCCAGGCGAATCGCCCGCGTGGCCAGCCCGGAAATTTCCGACTCGCCATGCAGGCTCATCAAAATGGTTCGCCCTGTGTCCCGCAAGCGCCGCAGTGTCTCCGCAAACCAGGCCACGCCTTGCGGATCGAGTCCAGTCGCAGGCTCGTCGAGAAGCAGCACCGTCGGATCATTCAGCAGCGCCCTCGCAATGGCCACGCGCTGGCGCATCCCGCGCGAAAACGTGCGCACCAGGGACCCGCGGCGCTCGATCAGTCCAACTTCCCGCAGCAACGTTTCCGCGCGCGCGGCTGGTTCCGCGATTCCCTGCAATTTCGCGAACAAGAGAAGATTCTCTTCCGCCGTCAGCTCGTCGTAGACCATCGTCGCATGCGCCACGAAACCCATCCTCGCCGCCGTTTGGTTCACGTTTCCGCCGCCATCTGAAAAGTTCACCGTTCCGGCCGAGGGCCGCACCAGCTTCGCCGCAATTCGCAAAAGCGTCGTCTTCCCGGAGCCGTTGCGCCCCGCAAGCGCCACGCACTCTCCCGCCGCCACCTCAAGCGAGACGCGGCGCAGGGCGTAAAGCCCGCCATAACGCTTTTCAATATTCTCGAAGCGAATTCCTGTGGGAGAAAAAACCGGAGCCGTCACCTGGCGGCCTCGGAGAGAGCCAACTCACGCCCAGCGTCCAACGCTTAGCCTCGCACGAGGTCGCGCAGCACCTTTTCCGCGCGCGCACGTTCCTGTACGTACTCTTGCTCGGAGATGGTCCCGGCCTGGCGGCGCAGCTCCAGCCTAAACAGCCGTTCCTTCAGCGCATCCAGACTCGTTCCAACGGCGGCGTCCACTTCCGCCATGCTCGACGCACCGTTGGTTGGAATACTCGCGGCAGCCGCCGGAGCTGCCGGCGTTTTCACTTTCTTCGGCTTCACAGCAGGAGCCTCATCCTCCGCTGGCACAGGCCCTGCCACGGTCACGACCTGCTTGCGCGCAAGAAGGATCGCGCCCAGCGCAAACAGGCAAATAAATCCCACAATGACGGGCCACTTCAATACATCCAGCCGTCCGGGAACTTGCTGAATAGCTACGCCGCCGCCTTCTCCACCACCCTGCTGGCTGTCCCGGCCCTGTTGCCCTTGGCCGCTGCCCGCATTGGCATCCTGCGGCGGCGCCGTCCCCGAGACGCTCACCGCGACCACTGTCCCTGCGGGAACATCGTCTCGTCCGTACACGTTCATTCCCTGCTCTTGTCCGCCGGGATTCAAACCATCGCCGCTCACCTGCATCGTCGGCGGCGCCACCACCAGCAATCTCCCGCCGGGATACGTGGTTGGAATCTTCACTGTCGCGGCGTTGCCGGCGTAAGGAAGCTCGTACGAATAACGCACCGTGCTCTGTCCCGGCCGGAACGAGTACGCAATCGAATAGCGGTTATTCTTCTTGTCAATCGGAAGTTGCACCACCGGCATGCCCGCGGGGCCTGCCGCCGCTATTTGTTGAAGCCGCCCGTCTTTGGGCAGAGAAAAATCAAAATTACCATCCGCGCGATAGTAGGCCTGCGCCGGCTGAGACTTGTTTTCGACCTCATATTCCTCGCCAACAATCAGCGTGGCGCCATTCGGCTGAAAAATAACAATATGCGACGTTACGTTGATGGTCTTGGGGTCTTTCGAAGACTCGAATATTTCCACCTGCACGGAACTTGTTCCCGGCGGCACCGGCTGGTGAAAATTCACGCCGTGATACACCGCGCGGATGAGCATCGGCTGCGCGCCAAGCCCCGGATTGTCAAACGTGAATTCACCTTGCGCGTCGCTTTTGGAATTCGCCACCGGCTGCATGCCGCCTTGCAACTGGATCAGGATGACTTCAATCCCCGCCGCCGGCTGCCCCGTCGTGCCATTTTTCACCGTGCCGTGCACCGTGCCTGCCCGCGCGGCGGCAAACGGTGTAAGCGCCAACACCGCAATGAACGCCAGCTGCAGGAAGCGCTGCATCATGATGCGCTCCCGCCCGCCGAAGCAGGCCGAATTCCGCGCGGCCGCTTGATCTCCGCATCCGTCACGCGGTCGATTTCGGCCAGCACCAGTGCCGCTTCATTCTCGAGCGCCGTCTTCATTGCTTCGAAATCCCCTTCCGCATATTTTCCGGAGCGGTATTCAAACCGCAAATCGCGAAGATTGTCGTAAATCGTGTCTCGCCGCTCCAGCAACTGGTCCAGTTTCGTGCGATGGGGCGCAAGATCCGAGGCATCCGGTTGGATGTAGAAAATGAAAAGCATCGTGGCGACCGCCAGCGCCACGCACGCGCCCAGCACCGCCCAGTCCGCCGACGCAATGGAAACGATCGCGAGTATGTTGGCAAGCGACACGAATCAGTCCTCGGTCTCGCGCGCCGCTTGCGCCCGTGCGCGTTCCAGCAAATCCGGAGAAACCTGCGGAGTGTTCCCGCCCGATGGAGCCGTCGGGGTGGGCCGCTTACTCCAGCGCGATATCACGAATACCACCAGCACCGTGCCGAATACGAGATAAACACTCGGCATCGCCCAGGCCACGAGGCTAAATCCCGACTTCGGCGGCTCCGCGTAAACCTTGGTGCCGAACTCCTGCACAAACATCTGCGTGATGGCATCTTCCGAGCCGCCGCGGTCCAGGGATTGATTCAACTCTTTCAGCATCCCGGCGGACGTGGTGCAGCCCACGTGGTTGCATTGTGTCAGCACCTGGCTGCAACTGCACATGCACATGAACTTGCCGCCAATTTGCTTGGCGCGGTCAGAGAGTTGCTGGGCACCGATAGGCGTAGTCAGCAACGGCAAAATCGCGAACACCGCGAGCACAGCAATGCCAGCCAGCCGGCGTATCCTATTCACGGTTCCCTCGCATTGTTACCGACGGAGTGAGGCCATGCGCCAACTGCTGACCGGCGGGTTGCGGCGCGCCCGCAAGCACCAGCACCGCGCGCCGGTTCGGCAGCAGCGCCACCAACGTCCCAAAGACCACCACGACCCCTCCGAACCAAATCCACTTCACGAGCGGATTCAGAAACGCGTGGATCACCGGCAATTGCGTATCCGGGCTTTGTCCCGCGTATACGACGTACAGATCTTCCTTCAGCGTCGAATAGATCGCCACCATCGTCCCGTTTTCCGTGGTAGTCGCGAACCGCCGCTTCTCCGGATACAGCATCATGATCTGTTTGTTGTTCTGTAAAACTTCCACGATCATCCGCTCAGCGGTGTAATTTTTCTCTGGCTTTGTGTCAACGGCCTGCAGAAGCAGTGAGTATGGTCCAATTTGCATCGTCTGGCCCAACTGCATCTCTTTCTGCACGTCGCGGTTGAACGCCGCGCCGGACAGTCCGATAAAAACCAGCACCATGCCCATGTGCACGATGTACCCGCCGTACCGCCGCGTGTTTCGCATCGTCAAGTCGATCGCCGACGCCACCAGCGAAGCTCCTCCGCGCGCGCGAATCACCTTCGCGCCGCGGAAAAATTCCATCCCGATGGTTGAAGCCACAAACACGCACAATATCAAACACACCAGCGAGTAAAACGCGCGGAAGCCAAACGCAAACGCCACGGCCCCCGCAACCAGCCCGATCATCAGCGGCCAGCCAAAATTGCGCTTCAGGCTCTCCCCCGACGTCTTCCTCCACGCCAGCAGGGGCCCGACTCCCGTCAAAAACAGCAGCAACAAGCCGATGGGAATGTTTACCTTATTAAAGAACGGCGCGCCGACGCTGATGCGATCTCCCGTGATCCATTCCGAAAAAACAGGGAACAACGTCCCCGAAAGAATGGCGATGCAAGCCACCAGGAAAAGCAGGTTGTTGAACAGGAAGCTCGATTCGCGCGAAACCACCGAATCCAACTGATTCTCGCTCTTCAAATAATCGCGATTCTTCAAGTACGCGCCCAGGCAGACCACAATAATGATCCCCAGAAAGCCCAGGAACCACGTGCCGATGCTGGATTGCGCAAAGGCATGCACCGAACTGACCACGCCGCTGCGCGTCAACATGGTTCCCAGAATGCAAAGCAGAAACGTGCAGAACACCAGCCAAACGTTCCACACCTTCATCATCCCGCGCTTTTCCTGCATCATCACCGAATGCAAGAACGCTGTGCCCGTCAGCCATGGCAAGAGCGACGCATTCTCCACCGGATCCCAGCCCCAATACCCGCCCCAACCCAGCACCGCATACGCCCAGTGCGCGCCCAGCAAGATTCCCATGGACTGAAACATCCACGCGATCATCGTCCATTTGCGCGTCAGGTGAATCCACTTTTCGCCCGGGTAGCGCGCCAGCAGCGCGCCCAGCGCGAAAGCAAATGGAATCGTAAAGCCGGTATAGCCCGAATACAGATTCGGCGGGTGAATCACCATTTCCGGATACTGCAGCAGTGGAGTCAATCCATTCCCATCGGCGCGCGCCACCAGGTCCATCGCGCCATTCGCCCCGGGCACCGCAAGCGCCTTGAACGGGCTCGCCACAAAATTGTTCAGTGTCAGGAAAAAAATCTGCACGCCGGCCATCACCACGCCGACGTACGGCATCAACTCGCCGTTTTTATTCCGGTACGCGATCAGGACCGAGAAAACATACACCGCCAGGAGGCAGCTCCAGAAAAGCAGCGACCCTTCCTGCCCCGACCACAGCGCGGCAATCTTATAAAACGAGGACAGGTCGCGGTTGCTGTGCGCAACCACATACGCCACGGAAAAGTTATCGCTGAAGAAAAGATATTCGAGGCTTAAGGTCGCGAGGAAAATCAGGCAGCAGGTTGCGATGCCCGCTTGCCGCGTGCTCTTTATTAATAGTGGATGACGCGTGAGGATCGCGGCGATCCCGCCCACGAAGGCGTACACCGCACAAATAAACGCTAAAACGAGTGCAAAGGAACCGAATACATCCACGAAGGCCTCGCCTCTCCCCGGCAAACGCCGGGCGCGTTACATGGTGCTAGGCTGGTTGGAACCCGCTGCCGCCCCAGTCATTTTCCCCGGCGCCGCTTCATACTTGGACGCGCACTTGGCCTGTACATGCTCCGCTACGAAGCGGCCTTCCGAATCCGGACTGCCTTCCACCAGAGCTTGGGACTTGTCCACAAAGGTATCCGGCAGCGGATCGCTGCCAATGTAGCTGACCGGGAGCGTCTTCCCCTCCCCCTCAAGCACAAAATCCACTCGCCCGGAATACCGGCGGATGCTATTCGGCGCCACCGTGCCGCCCACGCGCATCCGTTGCTTCAAAGCCCGCCCCTGCAGCGTTCCAATCTCAGCGATTGTGTGGTAGTACGTCTTGCTTTCTCCGTATCCAAGCCACGCCAGAAACCCCATCGCTATAACAATGACCCCGATCCCGATGCCAAACTTCGCTTGCTTCTTCACGCGAATGCTCCTGCGGCGCCTGCTGTGCGACTATCTACTGAATTCTACCACAGATAAAAAAACGGTCTACCGGCTTCAAGCAGCAATTTGGTTCATCTATAAAGGCCAGTTCTGTACTGTCCTTTGGGTCAGCCTGTCACGGGCCCCGCAAGCCCCTCGCGCAAACGAGCAGCTGCCTTTTCTCTATCGCGATCTTCCAGTTCAAACGGTTTGCCTCCGTCCAGCACGACTGGACATCCCAGTGACAGGGCCAGGATTTGGTCCAACGACGGCTCCAGCGTTCGCGAAAATAGCACTACCCGTTTCGGCTTTAGCGACCTTCGAATCCGAGTAGCAACCGCGGACAACTGGCGGGCAAGCGAAGGCGTGAGCCCATTCGTGTCTCCCGAAACCTCTTCGAAGGGACATTCCAGGACATGCGTAAGAAAAAATCCGCCACGCTGAAATTCCGTATGGGCCGCGTCCGGATCCTTCCCTGCCAGAGAAACTCCCGCCGCGCTGAACACACGCTCCGCTTCCCCGCGGAACTCTCCCTTAGGCGAATAAAGAAACTCGTGTTCATCCAGCGGCGCCACGCCACCAAGCAGCAGCGTGTGAATATGCACCGGCCGGTACCGCGTGGCCCATTCCAGCCGTTCCAGCCGCCGCGCAATGTGCTCCGCGGACGCCCTCTGCCCACACCCGTCGCAAGTTATGGAAACTGTCTCGCTCATGAGTCCCGTGACAAGCCTCTGTAGAGGCCGGGCTTTAGCCCCGGCGCCCGACCCTGCTTTCAAAATGTAGTGCAATGTCCTGGGGACTGCAAATCACAGATTCGAACGAGAAATCAGGAGAACAAACAAATGCCTTTAGGCAAGGCGCCAGGCAATCCTCATCATTTCAAGATGGCACGGCGGCAGTTGAACGCCCGGATGGCGTTTGAGGAAACTGAGAACGAGTGCTTTCCGACCCCAATTCAACCTTTTCTTACTGAAAAACTAAGAACTGACAACTGAATACTCAAGAAGACACCGGCGTATCCGACGGCAGCTTCGCCCGCAAGCACCACTTCAGCTCCTGGCTCATCTCCGTGATTTCCATCCCCGGCATCACGATGAACTTGCAGCTCAGCATCTCGTGCGGCTCATCCTCATCCGGCAACTGGCACGTCACCCGGCAATACTGGCAATCCTGATTCCAGCAGAACCGCCCATACGGAATCGTTTCCGGACTGATGAACTGAAAACATCGCAAAAGCGAATTCCGCTCCGGCACCTGAAATTTCTTCCCGAAGACGGTAATCTCCACAAGTTTCTCGTAAGGACGGAAGGGTTCCGACATGACGAATCCTGTTCTCCGTGAACCGGCCTGCGCCGGAACACCTGGCCAACTGCCATCTTTGCTCGCCACATCAGAGTAGAACGCGGCACCTACCCGCACAACGCCGCGTCCGCCACGCGTTCCCAATCTGCTACGGGGTCGAATGGAGCCCTCAGGAATGCACGAAAGCGCGGAAACGGATCCGCTTTGCCGAGCCTTACCGGCTTACGCCCCGGCTAGCGCTCCGGAAGCTTCTCCTCAAGCTCGCTGGCCAGCTTTTGCACGTCGGTGGTTTCGGCGAATCCCTGAACCTGTTGGATTGCCGATTTCACGTCCACGCCGCTGTGTTGACAGAGCTTTTGCAGCATCTGCAACATCATGGTCAGTTCCTGCTCCGCCAGCATCCCGACCTGCAGATCGAGATGCGCGCGCCTCTCCGCTTGCCGGGCCATGCGATTCTGGCTGATCAACACGCAGACAGTCAGAAAAACGCTCTCCGAGGCAACGAATAGCGCCAAAATGCCGAATGGGAAAGGATCGAAGGCTTTCACGCCGGGAATCAAACTAAGATTCAGCGTGATCCAAACAACAACCAGTATCACGTGCAGCAGAAGGAATTTCGGGCTGCCGATGAATCGTACGATGGCATCGCTCTCGCGCTCGGTCGCCGTCCGCCGCTCCAGCGCTTCCTCTTCCAGCTTGGCTATCGCGGCAATATTGAATTGCGTGGGATTCTTCGCGATTTGCTCGGACACCGCTTTATTCATGCACAAAACTCCGGCTCAGCCAGGCTAACCATTCATGCGCTCGGTTCGCGAGTGATCAAGCAGCAGGACTCCTACTTCGGGGCGACCGCCGCGCTGGTCTGCGTGGGAGCCTCGGTGTCAGCCGGATAAACTATGATCTCGACGGTGCCCCAGCCGCCATCGTTGGCTGTGTTTTTCCCCTTTCCAAGCCCGAGCGTCTTGAGCTGCGCGTCATCAAAGGAGAAATTGCCCACCAGATAGTCTCGCACCACCATGGCGCGCGCCTGCGCCAGCACCAAATCCTTCTGCGCATCGCCCGTCGTTCCCGTGGAAACCACAACCACGGCCACTCCAAACTCCGTGTCCGCCAGAAACTGGCCGGCAGCGCGCAAAGACTTCTGGTTCTTTGGCTTCGCCGTATCCTCTTTTTCGAACAGCTGCTTGGACTCGAACGTGAACGTTTTCAACGGCGCCGTCGCGGGCAGCTGCGGCACTTCGTTTTTCGCCAGGTCGGATGAGTTTTCATAGCCACGATTCTTAAAGTACCCTCGCAGCAGGACGTTCTTCTTCATCGCTTCCATATTTTCCTGGAACGCGGCCACTCCCGCTTGCGCATGATTGACGGTCTGGTCCAGCTGCGTATAAATCTTCTTATCGTTCACCAGCGCCCCGATAGTTCCCTGCCCTTGGTTGATCTTCCCGCTGATGGCGCCCAGATTCGCCGCCGTCACCGTGACGTTATTCAGCGCTTCCTGGCTGGTGTCCAGGAGCCCGTCGGCTTTCTTCATCAAATCCGCAATCACCAGCGGCGCTTCGCTGGCGATCGTGTCGTCATCCTTTACATTCTGCGCTTGCGCCGACCCAAAGGAGATCGACACGTATTCATTCCCCAGCAATCCTTCGGTCTGGATGGCGGCTACGGAATCCTGCTTGATAATGTCGTGTGTCGAGCGCTGCAGATCCATCACTACGGTGATTTTATCGGTCGGGCGGTGCGGCAGTTCGATGCCTCGCACGCTGCCAGTGTGTACCCCGCCTACGCGCACTTCCGCGCCCGGATCGAGCCCGACCACGGTGGCGAACTGCGCCTTCAACCGGTAGGTCGGCGTGAACAGGTACTGCTTGCTCCCGATGATGAAGACTCCCGCCGCCAGAATCCCCAGCGTCGCAATGATAAATGCTCCCAGCCGCGCCGCACGTGACATATGCGCCCCCTATGCTTCCCGCTTCATGAATTCCATAACAAATTTGTCTTCGCTCTTTTCCAGCTCCTCAAAGTTGCCTTCGATCAGCACTCGCCCTTCGTGCAGCAGCGCCAGGCGATCCGCGATCGTCTTCGCGCTATGCAAGTCATGCGTCACCACGATCGATGCCATGTCATGTTCCTCTTCCAATTTCAGAATCAGCTCATTGATCTCGCCCGACGTGATGGGATCGAGTCCCGCCGTCGGTTCATCAAGCAATAGGATAGTCGGCTCGAGCGCCAGCGCCCGCGCCAGCCCCACTCGCTTCTGCATCCCGCCGGAAATATCGCTCGGCATTTTCTTGAGATCCCCTTCCATTCCCACGCTTGCCAGCAGTTCCTTGACGCGCTCTCCCTGCTCCGCCTCCGTCTTTTTGGAATGGCGCTGCAGGGGGAACGCAATGTTCTGTTCCACCGTCAGCGAGTCGTACAGCGCCGCATTCTGAAATAAAAATCCCATCTTCTTCCGAATTTCGTTCATCGCATCGAGAGGCAGCTTGGTGATCTCCTCCCCGTGAATGAGAATCGACCCCGCATCTGGTTTTTGCAGCCCGATGATCAGCTTCAGCAGCACGCTCTTGCCGGTACCGCTCCGCCCGAGGACCGCCAACGTTTCGCCCTTCGTCACGGTCACCGTAATCCCGTCCAGCACAGTCTGCCTGCCGAACGATTTATGCAATCCGCGGAGGACCACCGCGGACCCGTCACTCTTTCCGCCGGGGTTTTCCAGCGCCGCAGAGGCGCCACCCTCCTCCACAGCTGGCAACACGGCTTGTTCCGGAAGCATCATGGAAAGAACACCAGGATAAATTTCACCAAAACAACATCGGCGAGAATGACAAACAGCGACGATAGGACCACCGAACTTGTCGCCGAAATCCCCACACCGGCCGTTCCGCCCTTCGTGTTCATTCCCTGGAAGCACCCGATCATGCCGATGATCAATCCAAAAAAAGCGGTCCTAAACGTTGGCGCCAGAAAGTCGCCGAACTTCGCGCCGACAAATCCTTGACTCACGAATCGGTGGAACGAAACCGGCTCCACCAATGTCTCCGCGATCCACCCGAAAAGAACACCGCAGAAATCCGCCGCCAGCGTCAGCAGCGGCAGCATCAAAATGCAAGCCATAATCCGCGTGAAGGCCAAAAACTTGTACGGGTTGACGCCCGAGGCCTCGATGGCATCAATCTGCTCCGTCACCTTCATGGACCCCAATTCCGCGCCGATCCCCGCGCCTACCCTCCCGCTCACCACCAGCCCGGTCACAATCGGGCCCGTTTCGTGAATGATCGAATACACCAGTGCCGCGGGAAGCATGGACTTCGCTCCGAATCGCACCAGGCTGCTGCGGCTTTCCAGAGAAAGCACGAATCCGATGGCCGCCCCAGCCAACGCCACTACCGGCAACGATTTGGAGCCGATCTCGTCGAGTTGCCTCAGCAGCTCACGCCCCTCGAACGGCCGCCGCACCGCCGAGCGCAGCACTTGCCACGCAAATAGGCCAAGCTCCCCAAACCATTCGAGGAAGTGGTTGATCAGATTCCAAATGAAATCGAGGGGAGAGGACGTAAGTGTCGGGGCCGGTCCTGCGTCCGGGCTCATCCAGCGGCGAGGAATCCTGGCGTCGTGGCTTACCATGTTGGTCTACTGTTTCGGGGCGCCGCCTGCGTCCGTTCCTGAAAATGCCGGCCGGTGAACGCGGCTGAACAGCGTGTGCGGTCCTCCATAAATAAATTCAAGAGCCAGGTTTTCCCCCGCGAACGCCAGCAGGTTGTAGTTCCCCATGCGCAGCGCGTCTTTGGCCCCATACCGCCCCGGATACCACGCGTACACCGCCGTCATCGTTCCCGCATAGGGCGCAGCGATCGCCGCCAGCGATACTTGGCTGTGCCCATCTTCCCCGCGCCGCGCCGTCACCGTCGAAATCATCGCGTGCTTCATCCTGCGAAAGAATCCTTTACACTCGCAGCGGTAGTACAACGTGTCTTCTCGAAAGGCTTCCGCCAGGCCGTAGCGCGTCGTCGTCGTTACCGCCGCGATCGCCAGATTCGACCCAAATCGCTGCCCGTACGCCTTCGCCCCCTGTCCCCACTCCGGCGGCGTCCCCTCGGCTTGGTTGATGCCCGCTATAAACGCGGCTCCCGTGATCGGATAGGGCCCGAACGCGTCGAAGAGGTAGGCCCGCAGCTTCATTTTCTCCGTCGGACGCGTGTACACCACATCCGCTGCCGGCTGTTTTATGGTCGGTGAGTTTGAGTCTTCGCTGATCGAAGACGACGTATTCGAATCCACCGTGGATTGCGCTCTTCCGAGCGGCGCTAGAACTCCTAACCCCGCAATCGCGAACAGCAAAAAGACAAACCGCCGCATCTTCATGTGCACTTCTCTCCCTGCCTGGACCTTCCAGTTTGCGATCGAGGACGGCTGCGGCAAACGGCCCGAGGGGAACCAAAATCCTTACAGTCACAAATACCACGTTGAGAATTCCGATGTCTGTCCTAAACGGCACACCAGTCGCACGGCCGGCGCATTCCAGCTTCCCTTTGGCCCCGCGTTCCAAATCTCGCCGCTTCAGGCACTTCCAGGTTCACCTGTAGTTCTCTTGCAGTTCACCCTCGGTGCATTGCGTTCTTTTCGGATGTGCCGCAAAGTGTGCTCGTCTCACGGCATTGGATCAGGGCCAAAAGCCAGGAGAGCGGCGGACCACTTCAATGGCCGCCGCAAAATGAGAAAAAGGAGAGTCACATGAAAACCCGTGCCATCGCAGTTTCTATCGTTTTGGGACTCTTTCTCCTCGCGGCCTCTGCGCCTTCCCAGGCACAGCAGCCCCTCCGGGTGAAGATCCCCTTCGCATTCGTTGCGGACAACACCACGCTGCCCGCCGGTGAATATATGGTTCAACCCGCCAGAGACGGCTCGCCCGCTCTGATCCTCCAACGCATCGACGGCCTCGGCAATGCCGCCGCCATCGTCCTGACCCACTCCGTCGAGACCAACAAACTCAAGTCCGATAGCTGTTTGGTTTTCCGCGTGTACGGCGAGGGCTATTTCCTCTCCGAGATGTGGACCGTCGGAAACCGTTCCGGTCGCCAGCTCCGCACTTCTCACATCGAGAAGCAGCTCGCCAAGAACGAAACCTCCCACGAAGTCGTTTTGGTGGCCAGCCGCTAGGAGCCTAAGCGCTAAGACACCCCAAGCGCCACCAATCGTAGGCAGACGGGAATCCGATCACCCCCCGGATTCCCGTTCCGCTTTTTTGCGTCTCGCCCCTGCCAGACATTCGGCCTGCGAAGAGAGACCCGCAGTGGTATTCTCTCCACGATTCCCATGTCCACAAACATAAATTCTTCAGGTTCCGGCCACCCGTCAGGAAGGGGCACAACAATGAAACAATTGGTGTTGGCTTTGATCGTAGTCATCTCATGCCTGCAATGGAGCGCACTAATGGCTCAATCAAACCCACCAAAAGTGATTGCAGAGTTCAATGGTTCTTCCCTGAAGTGGATACATGCTGCAGAACCCGAGTTTCAACGAAGAAACTTGGACTTGGACAACTACACCGTTTCCGTCGTTGAGGACAACGAATCTGTTGCGGTGACCCTGACATCATCCGATAGCGTCAAGGGGGCGAGGGGAAGCAGCGGAAGCTACCCCGGATTCACAGTAGAAATCAGCAAGAAAGACAAGAAGGTTATGCGCGCCAACTATGTCCGATGACGACGGCAGGTGGCTGGGGGTTGCCTTTTCTCCCCATTTTTCCAAATCAATAGGCGGTAGCGCGGAGAACGCGAACAGCGGAGGGATCTGTCTCACTCCGCGTGGGGACGATAAATCGTGCCTACTTCGCTTTCCAATTCTATTTTCTGATTTCTAGTTTCAACCTTCAATCCGCTCCATCCTCCCCACCTCCCGCGGCTGATCCACCAGCGCATCCACCTGCTCCAGAAACTGCACCGTGTGCGCCAATTCCGCATGCGCCCGAAACGTCCCCTCATCCACCCACCGCGAATGTATATAAAAAAGCCGCCCATCCCGCACCGACCGAAACACCTGAAAGCTCAAGCACCCCGCCTCCTCCCGCGAAGCCCCCGCCACCTCATGCAGCGCCTCCTCCACCGCCCCCTCTTCCCCCGCCCGCGCATGCAACCGCACAAACGCATCCAGCTCCACAACTCCCCCTTGGCTCACTCCCCCCTCCTTCGCAACTCGAGAATCTAAAGTGAACATTAGTACGACAGCAATCGCCAATTTAGGGAATTTTTTCTTCGCCCCTGCGGTTACATACCGGCGAGAGGCGTGACTGAGCTTCCGTCACAACCTCTAAGCACGCTTGCATACGAACACCAGGGGGAAACTTCTCGATGTCAAACCGTTATATTCAACTAGCAGTTCTGGGCGCCAGTCTTTTGGTACAGCCTACCGGCTCCTACAGCGCCTCCGCGACCTCTAAACAGCAGGGTCCTCAGGTCTCTTCCTCTCAGCCAGTCAACCCAGTTCTGCAGTGGAATCGAACACTCCTTGCGATCGTCCGCACGCCTGGAGCGCAGCCGGCCACGATTCATCCGACGCGAAGCTTCGCGATCCTGCACGCAGCGATCTATGACGCCGTGAATGCGATTGACAGAACGCATCGGCCATACCTCGTTCGTCTTTCCGGCGTGTCTCGCGATGCTTCCCAGGAAGCGGCGGCATCCGCGGCGGCGCATGAAGTTCTGGTTGCCCTCTATCCGGCATTTAAGGCCGCGCTCGATTCCCAGCTACAGCAATCCCTGGCGGAAATTCCGGACGGCAACGACAAAGTGGAAGGCATCCGTATAGGCCAAACTGTCGCGGATCGCATCCTGGCCCTGCGAGCCAACGACGGCTCGAATGCGCCGCCGATTCCCTATGTTTTCGGGGCGGCCCCCGGAGATTACCAATCGACACCTCCGAATTTTCCGCCTCAGCCGCAATTCACGCATTGGTCCCGCGTGACCCCGTTTGCGCTCGAGCGTGCGAGTCAGTTTCGGCCCGGCCCTCCCCCGGCGCTGACCAGCGATGCCTACAGCGATGCTTTCAACCAAATCAAATCTCTAGGAATCGCCAACAGCACCACCGCCACGGCCGATGAGGCCTTGACCGGTAAGTTTTGGAATGGAGCCATTCAAAACTATTGGAACGAGATCGCGCAAACCGCCTCGCTGGCGCACAGTTTGACGACCGCGCAAAATGCCCGCTTGTTTGCTCTGCTGAACCTGAGTTTTGCCGATGACGTGATCGCCTTCTACGACGCCAAATACACTTACAATTTCTGGCGGCCGGTCACCGCGATTCGCGCTGCTGATACCGATAACAATCCTGAAACGCTGGCGGATCCGAATTGGCTCCCGGAAGTCGGTAAAACCGCGCCCGATCCCTCCTATCCAGGAGCTCATGGAGTGATCAGCGCATCCGGCGCAGAAGTTTTGATTTCCTTTTTCGAGCGCGACCGTTTCGACTTCAACGTTACCTCGGAAGTTCTCCCCGGAGTCGAACGCTCGTTCACAAGCATCTCCGCTGCCGCCGAAGAAGCCACTCTAAGCCGCATCTTCGGTGGACAACATTTCCGCTTTGACCTTTCCGTTGGCAATCGCTTGGGCCGCGACGTCGCAGACTTTGTTTTCGATAACTTTTTGACTCCTGTGCACCGGAAAGACGATTCCGACGACAGATAATCGTGGCCGCTTCAACGCAAACCTGTCCATCCAGGCAGAACGTTTGTTTTGCGAAGGTGTTCAGGTCGCGAGTCTGGGAGATATCAGTTCCGCGAGATTCCCCGCGTTTACTTGCGTCAAAACACATGCGCGATTGTTCGAGAAAAAAGGAGATTTGATGAATAGATTTGCGATTCGTTCGATTGTGGCCACGTTAAGCGCCTTTCCCCTGGCACTGGCGCTATTCCTCCTGCAGCCTGCTCCCGTATCGGCCCAGGAGCAAAAAGCCCAGGTTATCGAACTCTCGGCGAAGAAGTATGAGTACTCAATCTCGCCGCTGCACGTCAAAGTGGGCGCTAGGATTCTTCTGAAAATCACCGCCACCGACCACGATCATGGTTTCAAAATCGCAACAGCTCCCGACGGCGCCGAATCCAATGGCGCAACCGGGCTACTCCTTACTTCCTCGCAAGAATGTTGGCAGTTGAAAAAAGGAGAAACGACCGCGATCGAGTTCGTAGCCCAAACGCCAGGTACATACACCTTTAAATGCTGTCACTCCTGCGGTCTAGGCCACAGAAGCATGAAGGGCCAAATTATTGTCGAGCAGTAAGGAGTAGGTGCGCCAAATCAAGGACCCAAGGATCTCCCGCTTCCAGACACCGGGGAACCGGGGGGAACCGGGGACAGACCGGGAACCGGGGGCACTGGGGACAGTCCCCCGGTTCCGTCCCCCGGTTCCCCCCGGTTCCCCCCGCGAAGCCCCCGCCACCTCATACAGCGCCTCCTCCACCGCCCCCTTTTCCCCCTCCCGCGCATGCAATCGCACAAATGCGTCCAGCTCCCCGGCCCCTCTTTTCGAACCCTCGCCACTAACCATGTCAGATAGTATTCAAAAAGATGCTGACACGTTTCTACGAACTGTATATAGAGTCGCCCATTCCGTCAGCTGGAGGCGCACATGCCCACCCTCAAGCCTCTGTCCCGTTCGCTAATCGGACGGGTGGCCGGACGTAAGCCCTTTGACGATTTTGGGTGCCCCACTCTCGGTTTTTGAGGGTGGGGCTTTTGACTTTGCTCTCTTCAGACGGGCCGCGTAACTAAATGTTTACCGCGAAATCGTAAAACCTCGGCTGCCAGAACTGCGGCAGGTCCGCGATGAATTTCGGAAACAGAAGGGGCAATTGACCCTTCGGCGTCGCGAGCTTCTTGTCCTTCCTCATTCCGCGCGAAACCCGCTGCTTCAGCATCTGCAACACCGTCGAGGGCGTGCTTTTCTTCGGCTCACTCATCAGCACATGCACATGATTCGGCATCACCACATATCCCACCAGAAGAAATCCGTACTCCCGCCGGACTCTGCCCAGTTCCTTCACGAAGAGATTTCGCGCTTTTACCCTGCCGAGTAGCGGCAGCCGCCGGTAACAACTAAACGTCACAAAGTGCAGCTGGCCCTGTCCGTACTACCGTTTCAATCCCTTCGGCATCCCACACCAAAACCCCCGCCCTCACAAACCGAGGACGGGGCACCCTCCTCACACTACTCCGCCGTGACTTGCAGAAGTGATATCCTCTGTTCGCATGTTGCCGTCAAGAAAAAAGAAGGAGATCCATGACCGGGCCACCCGTCCCCCTTTCGGGAGCAGGGTCAACCCTAACACTTGAAGCAGGGGAAATAGCTGCAAGTCCGGGAGAGATTGCGGAGTTCAGTCAAGCTGTCGCCCAAGGAGGGCGCGCTGGTGCCAAAAAGGTTTTGCGCTCGTTCGCGAAACGCCTTGCTCAGCACCAAGCCGACCTAGCAAAATATGAGTCTCAGGGCGGCTACACCAGTAAGACGGTGGGTGAAATAAAACACTTTCAAACTATGATCCGCTTGGCGGAAGATTATTTGATCAAAAACCCATGAACATGAGCAGATTCGATCACAACAAGGTGTTTAGAAGCCCTCAGGATGTGGCTCGCTTGGCGGAGCAGCTAGCGAAACTTTCCGAAGTGACGCGGTTCGACCAGGGTGAGCATAAGGAAGCCCCGGCACTCGCCGATTCTTTCAGTGATCTCGAAAACTCATTTCGGGAGTTCTTGGATGAGATACTACCCAAGCTTGCCGCGAGTGAAGGAGAGGAGCTTTACGATCTCTTGTTAGAGACCGCAGAGAACTTTCGCCATATCCTGTATCACATCCTTGAGCAGCAGAAGTTCTTTCGGTACGTCGCTCCCACAAATGACGTGTCATGGCAGCCGCCTCCTCCTTTCAAGCGCGCCTAGTGGCGCTCCCTCGAATGGGCGGGTGGACGACCCTTAACGCGTCGAGACGATTTTGACTTTGTCTTTTTCTGGGGTGGCCTACCCTTTGCGGTTTTGCTTTGGGCAAAGCGTGGGACACTCTTCGCTTCGTCTTGTATCACGAATACCGTTAACGCCTCCTCCGCAACCATCCAATCCCCAATTCTCCCCATTCCCTGCAAAACACTTAGCCTCTCGCCACTCCCATGCTATCCTCTCCCGTGTACGCCGAATCCCATCCCCGCCCGGCCGTCTCTCACCAGCACCTGGCCTCCATTTCGTTCTGCTCTTCCCAACCTTCTAACCTGCCAACCTGCCACCATGAAAACGATGTTCAAACTTCCTCAAATTCTTCCCATCCATGGCCATTACTCTCTCGCCAACACCACGACACCGTAAGTCCTTTAGCCGCAACACTTATGAACCTCCCCGCAAGTGTTGCAAACAAAAGACTTACAGGAAACCTAACTTCTTTAGATGCAACACTTACAAAAAACGCGGGGGTGGGGCTGTCCATCATTTTCTCTCCGGCCACCAAATTCCTGTCGTTACTTTGTTTTCAACCACTTACAAATTGCCCATTTTCTATCTCCTTTGTTTTGACATTCATCCATGGAATGGGGGGGTGGGGGGTAGGGTCGCTATGAAACACCTAAAGAACTACTTGAACTGCGCAAGGATCGCTGCAGGAAGGAACTTCTTGCGCGAGGCAAGCGCAGAAGGAATGTCCGAACTCTTTCGGTACTCCCAACGAACAACTAAAAACTGTCGACTTAGAACTGCTCCCCTAGTCCAGCGCCGGAACCGCGCTGCGTTCGCTGCGCCGCCGATGCAGGTAGTGCATCGCTATATTAAGGTAGATTTCGCCGCAAGGCGTTTCCAGGCAAATCACCATCGCTTCGGTGTCCGCGCTTCCCGCAAGCCCCGTTTCATCCATGTGGACTTCCGGCGGAAGCACTTTGAAGTGAAATCCCTGGTCGTTCAGCAGCGTCACCGAATTCCCGATGACCATGTTCGCCAGCTCGCAAACCGTTTCCTTCACCACCTGCTCGCTCGCTTCGACTTCCATGCCTGCAAGTTGGCTGGCCACCTTCATCGCCACTTCCTGCGAAAGGTCGAGGATAACACGCCCTTCAATGTCACCTTTGATGGCGATCAGCGCAGCCACGCCCTTGCGCCGATAGGTGTTTTCGTCCATCGAAAGGTCCTGGATTTTCGTCGGCGCCTGCAAAGACTCCGCGAAGACCGCATCCGCGGCGCTGATGAACGGCTGGATCAATTCCATTCTCATAGGTGGTGTTCTCCTGCGAGCGCCACCGGCGAATTGGCAGCGTTGGGATCGTCGCTCAAGACGTACCGCAAAATTTCATACAGCACTTCCGGTTTCACCGGCTTCTGCACGAAGTGCTTCGCGCCTTTTTGCAGCGCCGCCAGAATATTTTCCTGGTATCCAACCGACGACACCATGACGATGCGCGCCTCGCCGTGTTGCCGCACGATGCGCTCCACCGCCTCGATGCCCTCCATCTGCGGCATGGTGATGTCCATGAGCACGATGTCCGGCTTGATGCGGTTGAATTCCGCGATCGCGGTCAGGCCGTCGCCGGCTTCGCCGGCCACTTCGCCGCCGAACATCTCGATCATCTTGATGAGGTTCTTGCGCGCGAAGACGGAATCGTCTACCACCAGGTAGCGAACCGGCTGATTGTCTTTCCGAAGCAGGGCGGCAAATTGTTTCATGGCCTTCTCCTTATCCCATCACTCGTTTTCACGAGCGCTGGGAAGAAACGGGTGTTCGTTCTGATTTTTCGTTCTTATCGTTCTTTTCAGTTTTCTCGTTCTTCTCGACTTTGTCAGCCGCGCCGCGTTCCGCGCCGTAGTTGTTCACCAAAAACGCGCCGAGTGCGTCGAGCGGAATAATCTTGTTGGCATACCCTTTCAGAATGGCCGCGCGCGGCATCCCACTCACCACGCACGTGTCTTCACTCTGCGCCACGGTCATCCCGCCCGCGGCTTTGATCGCGCCGAGTCCTTCCGCGCCATCATCGCCCATGCCGGTCATCAACACGCCCACGGCAGTCAGACCAAACTCTTGCGCCACAGAATGGAATAAGACATCCGCGGAGGGACGGTGCCCGTTCACAGGCGGCCCATCGGAAAGGACGGCCATGTCTCCGCGCGGCATCCGCCGAACCATGATGTGGCGGTTGCCCGGGCAAATCAGGACACGGCCTGCAAGCAAAAGATCGCCGGAGCGCGCTTCGTGCACTTCGAGCGCGCAACATTCGTCGAGCCGCTTGGCGAACATTTCCGTAAAACCTTCGGGCATGTGCTGGACGACTACAAACGTCGATTGATAATCCGCGGGAAATTGCGAAAGGACATATTGCAGAGCGTTCGGGCCGCCGGTTGAAATTCCGATGGCGATAATGCGGCGCGGTGGCAGCGCGGTGCGGTTTCCTTTTTTCGGCGCGTTCGAATCTTCGGCCACGGTGGCGGGTGGAAGTTTGCTCCCGGCCGCGCGCTTGGCGACTTTAATTTTGGCGATCAATTGGTCGGCAATCTCTTCAAGACGGCCGGCCGCGGCATCTTTGGGTTTGGCAACAAAATCCACGGCGCCGAGCGCGAGGGCTTTCAGCGTGGCGTAACCGCCCTCCTTCGAATGCGTGCTGAAAAGAATGACGGGCAACGGCGCGCGCCGCATGATCAGGCGCAGGGTCTCCATGCCGTCCATGCGCGGCATCTCGAGGTCGAGTGTGACGACGTCGGGATGAAGTTCTTCAATTTTTTTCAGCGCGAATGCGCCGTCCATTGCGGTGCCGACCACTTCAATTGAAGAGTCGCGGGCGAGGATCGCCGGAATCAGTTTCCGCATAAGGGCGGAATCGTCCACGACGAGAACACGGATGCGCTCGCTCATGCGATCGCTCCCAGGGGAGTGGCGCGCGAGAGGCGCGAAAGAATCGTGGGCACATTCAGGATGAGAACAACGGTGCCATCGCCAAGAATGGAAGCTCCGCTCACCAGGTCGCTGGACACAATTTCGGTAGGCAGCGCCTTGATGACCAACTCTTCTTCTCCGACCAGATTGTCCACCAAAAGCCCGAAGCGCTTTTCGGCAGCGCCAATGACAATGACAAAACTCTTTTTCTTCACCGGCTGGGTTTCGATGCTGCGCAACTTGCTCAAGTGTTCCAAACGAACCAGCGTCAAGATTTGATCGCGAAGCCGCAAGACTTCCCGCTGGTCCACGCGGTGAATCTCCTGATGGGCGATGCGCGTGATTTCCACGACGGAAGACAGCGGGACGGCAAAAAGGCGCCCGCCGACGCGGAACAATAGAGTTTGAATGCTCGCGAGCGTGAGCGGGGCGCGAAGCTGAAACGACGTTCCGCGGCCTTTCGCGGACGAAACTTGGACAGTGCCCTTCAGCCGGTCCATCACCGTGCGCACCACGTCCATGCCGATGCCGCGGCCGGAAACTTCGGTAATTTCCGAGGCCGTGCTTAGCCCCGATTCGAAGACCAGATTGAGCGTGTCCTGCTCGGAGATACGCAGGGCCTCGTCCGGTTTGATGACACCCTTCTCGACGGCGCGAGCGCGGAGAGCGGCAAGATCGATGCCGTGGCCGTCGTCGCGGACTTCAATGACCACCTGGGTGCCCTGGTGGTAGGCGTTGAGATAAACGGTGCCGCGAGCAGGTTTGCCAGCGATCAAACGCTCGTCGGCCGCTTCGATACCGTGATCCACAGCGTTGCGAACAAGATGCATGAGCGGCTCGGCGAGAGCATCAAGAATGCCCTTGTCGAGATCGGTGTTTTGTCCGGAAACTTCCAGCGCAACGTCCTTGCCGCATTGCTTGGCGACGTCGCGGACCACGCGAGGAAAGCGGCGGAACAACTGTTCGACAGGGACCATTCGAATCTTCAAAACGCATTTGTGAAGTTCGTCGAGAATGCGCGCCTGGAAGGCCATGGCGTCCGCAAGTTTCGCGCGCACCGGATCGTGAGAATGCCGCTTATCGAATTCCGTGAGGGTGCGATTGAGCATGGACTTCCCGATGATCAATTCACCGACGAGATTCATAACCGCATCGATCCGCGCAGCGTCCACGCGTAGGGTGCTTTCGGCAACCGTAGTCGCAACAGAGCCTGCATTTGCTGTTTTTGTTGCGCCGCTGTTCTCGCCGGGTTCGCTCGCGCCTTCAGTGACTTTCACGGCTTGCGCTTCCAGCAAATCACCCAGCAATTCGTGTTCGGCGGATTCCGCGGTAGCGGCGTGTTCGATGCGCACATCCGAGACAATGGAAGGAATGCGGCAGCGTTGTGCGAGCTTCTCCACAGTTTGGGAGCTCGCCAGAGCAGCCTCGACAATCTCGACCGTAGCGGCAGCGAGATTGTCCTCCGGACGCAGCGCGATGACCGTGCCACTGCCATGAAGGACATTGCGAATGAGCTGGAATGCCGCGGCACGCATCAAGCTGTTCGGGTCAATGCGCAAGGCAATGTTATAAACGCTTTCGCCTCGATGTACGGCCTCCGAAATCATCAACTGTTCGTATTCGGTCCATGCAAACCGGGCAGGCAATTGTGATTCCACCGGAGCGGCGGTCACAGAACTGGCCGGAACCTCGAGCATCCGCCGAATCAATGCGTGCAGCTCTTCCATCGCGGGCGGCTCAAGCCTGCGTTGATAGGCGCTGAGCATGGCGGCAAAACTATCGGCGGCAGCGAGAACGACCTCCGCGAGGTCACCGCCGCGAGATTGCGCAATTTGCGGCGTGAGCACATCTTCGAGCTCATGAGCCAACTCACTCAGCTTGTGAAATCCGCAAGCCGCCGAATCGCCCTTCAACGTGTGCACACAGCGACGCACGCGGCGAATGACTTCTTCATCCGCGGGGCGCGCCTCGAGTTCGAGGCCCGCTTCGTTTAGCGATTGCAGCAGTTCGTTGGCGCTCTCGAAAAAGAGAGCCCGCAACTCGTTGCCGCGATCGTCGGGAGGCCGGCTCACGTATTGACCTCGTTCCGCTGATACGCGGTCCCGTTGTTCTCATGGACCATGCGGAACTTCTGCGTCAGCCCGAAAAGACTTTCGGCATGGCCGACAAAGAGATAGCCTGCGGGATTCAAGCAGTGCCAGAACTTTTCGATCAGGCGCTTCTGCTCGGCTTCATCGAAGTAGATCATGACGTTGCGGCAAAGAATGATGTCGTTGCGCCGGGGCAAGAATTCGGTTTTAAGATTGTGAAAGTCGAATTGCACCAATTCCTTGAGCTGAGGCTTGACGGCGTACTTGTCGCCGGCTTTTTCGAAATAGCGGAGGCGGCAGGTGTAATCCACGGGTTCCATCTGCTGCTCGGTGTAAAGACCTTCCTGCCCGACGCGCAAGCTGGCATAGCTGATATCCGAAGCCACAATCTCGACCTTCCACGGCGGCGGAATCAGAGGTTTCGGAGATGGCATTTCAAAAGGAAGAGGATTCCGCAGGTAGTAATACGCGAGGGCATCGCAGATCAAGATGGCTACGGTGTATGGCTCCTGGCCCGAGGAACAACCGGCACTCCAGACGCGCAGAGTGAAATCGCGGCGTTCCTGCTTGCGGCGAAGAATCTCCTCGAGAACGGATTTCTGGAGAAGATCGAGTTGCGGCCGGTTGCGAAAAAAACTCGTTTCGTTGACGGTCAAGTTCTCGAGCAGCAGAGCTAACTCCGCTCGTCCTTCCCTGCTGGTCAACAAACGGTAGTAGGCGTAGAAGGAGTCGAGCTGGCAGGCCTTCAAACGGCGCTGCAAGCGATCCTTCAAGAAGTGAGAGCGGCGCTCATCGAAAAACATGCCGCATTCCTGGTAGACCAGGGTCTGCAAAAGCTTCAATTCTGCTTCGGTGAGTTGGACCTGGGCGGTAATCGTTCCCATGGCGTGTGCGTGCGGCGGACCGGCAGTTCGGCTCCTTTCCAGTGAAAACTGGAAGAAGCGTTACTTTGCGGTGGCGACCGGTTCCGCGACCTCCTCGAGTCGTTTGAACTCCGGACGGTGCAGGAGTTTGGAAATGTCCAGCAGGATGATGAGCCGACCTTTTAGTTTCCCCACTCCGGTGACGTAGCCGGATTCGCCCTCGGCAAAAACACTTCCCGGGGCTTCGATGTCGGCGGGGGGAATTTTCAGCACTTCGGAAGCGGCGTTGACAATCAGACCGAGTAGTTTGTTGTCCAGCTCAACGACCAGGATGCGGTTTCTTTTGTCGGACTGAATGTCGGTCTGGCCGAAGCGCTTGCGCAGATCCATCACTGGAATGATTTTCCCGCGCAGATTGATGACGCCTTCGATCAAGTCGGGAGCGCTGGGAACCGCGGTAATCTCCGGCACACGGACGATTTCGCGCACGGCAGCGATACGCACGCCGTACGTTTCATTCCCGATGCGGAAACCAACGACTTGTAAATCCTTTTCCATCGAATGGGCTCCGGCTCTTTAGGAACGCGCCAATTCGGCGTATTCGAGTTCCTGGGTACGATTCGGATCCGACCCGCGGCGCGGACCGGCGGATTCACCGCGGCGCGGACGTGGCTGATTCGAACGATCCAACACGAAGCGGTCCATGCTATCCAGCAAGTTGCGGGAGAGTTTCAGCATCTGCTCGGCAGCAGCCGAGAGTTCCGTGGAGCTGGACGCGGACTGCTGCACCAGTTCGCGCATCTTGTCCATGGCACGAACGACGGCTTGTGCGCCCGAAGCTTGCTCTTCGACGGCGGAGTTGATCTCTTGCGTGATCTCGGTGAGGCGGCTGGTGGCCTTGGCAATCTGCGAAGAGCCCACCGACTGTTCATTGGTGGCCGCGCCGATTTCCTGGGAGAATTTGTAGACTTCGGTGACGACGTTGGAAATCTTGTGCAGCGCGGAGCCCAGATCGTTGCCGAGGCTCAAGCCTTCCTCAACGATGCGCGTGCTGCGCTCCATGTTTTCGACGGCTTGGCGCGCTTCACGCTGAATGCTCTGAATCAAGTCGGCAATTTCCTTGGTGGACTGCGTGGACTTTTCCGCCAGCTTGCGAACTTCATCGGCAACCACGGCAAAACCAAGACCGTGCTCACCGGCGCGTGCAGCTTCGATAGCCGCGTTGAGCGCAAGCAGGTTGGTCTGTTCCGCAAGGTCGTCGATGACTTCGATGATTTTTCCGATGTCGTCGGCGCGATGGCCCAAGACATTGATGATCTCCGCCGAAGACTGAATCGCCTGGTTGGTGCGATTCAAACCGTCGGTGGTCTTTTCCATGGTCTGAATGCCGGTGACCACTTCTTCGCGCGAACGATTGGCGATGTCCAATAGAACTTTGGCGGTGTCCGCCACGCGCTGGATGGAAGTGACCATCTGATCGATGGAGGCGGAGGTTTCCGCGACGCTGGAGGCCTGTACTTGCGTATTCTTCACCACGTTTTGCACGTTGATGCTCATTTCGTGCATGGTGCTGGTGACTTCTTCGATCGCGGAGGAGGCTTGCACGCTGACTTTGGCGGATTCATCGGCAGCTCCTGCGACTTGATTGGAACCGGCGGAAACCTGACCGGCGGAGTCGCGCGTGGTGCGCACCAGTTCCTGCAAGCCGTGAGACATGCGAATGAACGCGTTGCCCAAGGTATCGCGCTTGGAGCGCGGCACGATTTCAACGGCGAGGTCACCTTCGGCGACGGCCATGGAGACGCTGGCCATCTCCTTCAAGTAAGCGACCATGTTATTGAACGTCGTGGCGAGTGCGCCAATTTCGTCGTTGCGATGAATGTCAATGTTCTGATCGAGGTCGCCAGAATCGCCGATTTCGCGGGCGACGGTAATCAGGTGCGTTAAGGGCTCGGTGATGGATCTGGCGGTCCAGACGGCGATGAAGCCGCCGGCCACGAGAGCGATTAGCGTGCCGCCGGTGGTCACCCAAGTGCTGAACGTGCTCATGCGACTCGCAGACTTTGAAGTTTCATCGAGGAACTTTGTGATTTCCGTGTTGCTCTGATCGAGGACCACAGATGATTTGGTCAGCCACGAAGCGGGATCCTTCTGCAGGTAGAAAATTTGCAGGTCGGAAACGGTTGCGTCACCTGAATCTACTTGATGGCGCTTGGCAATGAGGGGCTTGGCGAAATTGTCCGCCCAGTTCGCTTCGGTCGTCTCGACCTGAATGAGTGCGGTGCGAACGGCATCACTGCTGGCCTGGGATTCGCCGCGCTTGATGAGGTCGGTGATGTCGGAAAGGCCTTTGCTAACTTTCTCTTCGTCGCGAGGATCGCCGCTCAGCAGGAAGTTATTCATGTTCAGGCGATTCAGCATGATTTGATAGCGAACGGATTCGACGGTGCGCACGCTGTCCAGCGCGGCGGTGGCATCGGTGCGCGCCGAGCGCTCCTTGAAGCCCGCGACTATGTTCACAAGGAACAGTAGTACCAGGATGGAAAGAATCGAGCCGAAGCCCGCGTAAAGTTTTTTTCCGATCGTCATTGCGAAATGCCTCCGCTCACCGCAGCAGCGCGACCCGATGAAGGCCGATACAGTCGAGCCAATTGTTGTAAGCCAATTCCATTAATTCGCGTGAAAATCAAATTCCACAATCTGAGTGGTTTCTTCCGGCGCCGGCAGGAACTTCCAGTCTTTTACAGCGTCCTGACACGCCTGCACCAGCAAAGGATGGCCGCCGACAACGCGCGTGCTTTTCACGTGTCCGTCTCCGGCGATGACCACTTCGATTTTGACCTTGCCGGAAACGTTCATTCTCCGCGCAAGCTCCGGATACAGCGGAGCTGTCTTGCTCTTGACCTTACGCTTGGACTCGTCCGTTGAGCCTGTCTGGGCGAGTCCGGAAGCCCCCGAAAAGATGACCGCTGCGGTTGCCGCCAGCACAAATCTGGACCACTTGCTGGTTGTGTTCGACACTACTCCTCCTAGGAAAGGGAAATACCCCGAGGAAGAGAAAGCACGCCGAGTGCCATGTACTAGGACTGAGCTGGGCGCGGTAATACTGCGCAGAATGCAGGGCTATACATAAGATACAAAACAAGTTAAGCAAGAGATGCAGAGGCTGTGGAAATAGCGAAATGCAGGCCCCTCGTCTCAGCAAACGGCAACTCCAGAAGCGGGGGTCTCAGGCTGAGACGTCGAGAGACTCGAGGGCCTCTGAATGTAGGCAAACTGGCAACACGCGCGAGCGACGAGGTTGACTCAGATTGAGACTTCCCGCTAGGGTATAAGGGCTGGCGCCTCGCAAGTTGAGACACCTGCACCCCTTTCGACCATGCGCGAGCCCAGACCGTTGCCGTCCCACCGAATCGCCGCCCGGCGCGGCAAGCCGCCGTCCAAACCTCCTGGGTTGCAGCACGCCGAAGAGCTGATGGAACTCGCGGTGGAGGCAGCGCAGTCGCGGCACTTACCTGACTTTCTGGAGCGCTTTGCGCAACGGTCCACGCGGATGCTGAATGCAATTTGGGGAGGCGTGGCCGTCTACCGTGGGCGTGAAACGGATTTGTATTCCTCTGCTTCGCCCAAGGATTCGAGCGTCCTTGCCGCAGAGGGTTGGCTGATCAGTTCGGCGAGGGACAGCCTGGGAGAGGTAGAGACACGGGCCATCCCTAAAGAGATTGCCAGCAGTTTTCCAGGGGCGACAGAACCGGCGATCGCCGTTTTTGTGCGCATTGCCGCGAGCGACAACGAAAAACTGGGCATGCTCTGCTTAATCCGAAAGCGGAAGGAATTGAATGCGGGCGAGAAGAGGCTGGTGCACGCGCTCGCGAGCCATGCCGCGCTATCGCTGGAAAATTTTCGGAGATTTTCTCAACTGGAGCGCTCGAAGCGGCAGTGGGTGGAAGATATTGACGCCATCAGCGATTACATCGTGGTGCACGATCGAGCGTGGAAGATCGTTCGAACGAATCGCTCCCTGGCTTCGCATTTGGGGGTGCCTCCGGTGGCGCTGGTCGGCGAAGCCATGAGCAGCTTGCGGCAAATCGCGGAAACGGGCAGCGATCTGCCGTGTCCGTTCTGCCGCGACACACAGCGCTCCCGCGAAGAATATGTGGCCGCGTCCGCCGAGCGGATATTTCTGGTTTCCACGTCCCGGGCGCCCGGAGTTTCCGACGACGATACGCGCACGATCCATGTGCTGAAGGACATTACCGATCGCCGCGAGGCGGAACGGCGCTATCGCGAATTGTTTGACAGCATTCAAGAAGGGCTTTTCTTTGCGACGCCGGACGGGCGGTTCCTGGACGTCAATGACGCGATGGTGCGCATGCTGGGCTATGGGTCGAGGGAGGAACTGTTGCGCGCGGATGTTAGCCCGCACCTTTACCCCGCGCCGGAGGCACGAGAAAAATTCATGCACGCGCTGGCCGAGCGGGGAGTGCTAAGAAATTATGATGAAACACTGCGGCGCAAGGACGGCACGCTGCTGCATACGCTGCAGAATATTACGGCGGTGCGGGATGCGCGCGGACGGATCGCGCAGATTCGTGGGCTGATGCTGGACGTTACGGAGCAAAAGACGTTTCAATCGCAACTGCAGAGAGAACGCGACTTCAATCAGAAAATTTTGAATACCACGCAGAGCATGATTCTGGTGCTGGATACAGCAGGGCTGATCAGCTATGCGAACCGGCGCTGCTATGAAGCAGGTTATCAAGAAAGCGAGCTGATTGGGCACCGGCTGGTGGAATGGGTGGAAGCTTCGCACCGTGATGATTTCGATGCGGCGCTGGAGACCACGGCAAACGGGCACCAGGTGGAAAACGTGGAGCTGCGCGTGCGGCGCGGCGACGGCTCGATGGGACATTTTTCCATCAGCCTGAGCCCCATGCGAGACGAGCAGGACGCCGTAAACAGCGTCGTGGTAGTGATGACGGATATTACGGACGCGGCGCTGCTGCAGGCGAAACTGGCTCATAGTGAAAAAATGGCAACGATCGGGCGACTGGTTTCCGGCGTGGCTCATGAAGTGAACAATCCGCTGGCGGCGATTCTCGGGTTCACGGACCTGCTGCTGGAGAATCCGGAAGTTCCGGTGTCGGCGCGGGAAGATTTGCAAATTATTTTGCAGGAGACGCAGCGCACGAAGGATATCGTGCAAGATTTGCTGAGCTTCGCGCGGCAGCGGCCGGTGCAACGGGAACTCGTGCAGGTGAACAGCGTGCTGCGGCAGACGATCAAGCTGCGGAGCTATGACTTTGCGAGTCACGGCGTCGAGGTGTTGGAGGATTTCGAAGAGTCGCTGGCGCCGGCGCTGGGGGATTCGCAGCAACTGCAGCAAGTTTTCCTGAATATTCTGAACAATGCCTATGATGCCGTGCAAGAGGCCAGCCAGCGCGGGCGGATCAAGATTCACACGCGGAGGCAGGCGGAAATGATCGAGGTGGCCATCAGCGACAACGGGACGGGCATCGGCGATCCGCAACGAATCTTCGATCCGTTTTACACCACCAAGCAGGTGGGCAAAGGAACAGGGCTGGGGCTGAGCATTTGTTACGGAATCGTTCGCGCGCATGGCGGGGAGATTCAGTGCTGGAATAATGAGGAAGGTGCGGGGAGTACGTTTGTGGTGCGAGTTCCGGTGGCGACGGAAGCTTCGCTGGCAGCGGCGGCCGCGAAAGAGGCGAGCCGGTGAGCGTGCAATCCGCGTTGTGGACCGGGGGACCTATCCTGGTGATTGAGGACGAGCCATCAGTGGTTGCGTTTTTGCGCGCCGCGCTGGAGCGCAAGGGATATGCCGTGGTGAATGCCGCTTCCGGAGCGGAGGGATTAGAGCGGCTTTCGAAGGGGCGGTACGCGGGAGTAATATCGGACATTCGAATGCCGGGGAGCGTGAATGGCGCGGAAGTTCACGCGTGGATCCAGAAAAATCGGCCGGAGTTGCGCTCGCGAATTATTTTGATCAGCGGGGATACGGCGAACAGCGACACACAGACGTTTCTGGCGCAGAGCGGGACGCCGTGCATCGAAAAGCCATTTCGTGTTCAGCAACTGATTTCGACGGTGGAGAAAACCTTCGGGAAACCATGAGCGACGCGATGAAAACACGGCTGCTGGTGGTGGATGATGAACAGAGCATCCGCCGCTTGTGCATGACGATCGGCAATACTCTGGGGTATGCGTGCGCGGAAGCGGAGAGCGCGGAAGCGGCGCTGGCTCGGGTGGAGTCGGACGCGCCCGATCTGATTCTCACGGATTTGAAACTGCCGACGATGTCTGGAGTTGAACTCTTAAAGCAATCGAAGGCGCTTCTCCCGCACACCGAGGTCGCGATCATGACCGGCCACGGATCCATCGAATCCGCCGTGGACGCCATGAAACTGGGGGCCTACGACTACATCGAAAAACCATTTCGCGTGGAAAAAATGCGGTTGCTCTTGCAGCGCATGGCCGAAAAAGTCCATCTGGTAACGGAAAATGAGTTTTTGCGCGAACGTGTGACGACGGAAGAGAACCTTGATGGGATTATCGGGACGTCGGCCAATATTCAGGATGTTTTACGGATGATTTCACGCCTGAAAGATACGCGAACACCGGTGCTGATTTCCGGGGAAAGCGGCACTGGAAAAGAGCTGGCGGCGCGCGCGATTCACTTTCGCGGCTCCATGGCTCAGACGCCGTTCGTGGCGGTGGATTGCGGTTCGCTGGTTCCGACGCTTATGGAGAGCGAGCTTTTCGGCTACGAAAAAGGCGCGTTCACAGGCGCGACGAAATCGAAAGCCGGACTGTTTCAGGCGGCGAACGGGGGAACGATATTTCTCGACGAAATTGGCGAGCTGCCTCTAGAAATGCAGGCCAAACTCCTGCGTGTGCTGCAAGAAAAAGAAGTGCGGCCCGTCGGCAGCAATGAAAAAGTAAACGTGGATGTGCGCGTTATCGCGGCGACCAACCGCGATCTGGAATCCGCGTATCGCGACGGAACGTTTCGAAAGGACCTCTACTTCCGCTTGAACGTGGTTACCGTGCACCTCCCAGCGTTGCGCGATCGCCGGTCAGATATTCCGGTACTCGTTCACCATTTCCTCGACCGCTATGCGAAGGGGGCGCACCTGCAGGTGACGGCGGCCGCGATGAAGAGTCTCCTAAACTATGACTGGCCGGGAAACATCCGCGAACTGGAAAACTGCATCGCGCGCGCCATCACGCTGGGTGACCGCCAGACGATTGATGTGATCGACCTGCCCCCATCCATTCGCAGCGAGCAGACCGAATCCGCGGTTGCCACGCCACAGGACGCGGCGTCACTCTCGACCACGGCCCTCGCGGAGATGGAACGCATGACCATACTGCGTGTATTCGAGCAAGCAAATGGCGACAAGGCGCTTGCGGGCAAAATGCTGGGCATCAGCCGGGCGACGCTGTACCGCAAACTGAAACGCTACAACATTGCTGTGAAGTCGAGCGGCACGACTCCCGAGAGCGACCCTTTGGCCACGGCCCCTTGACCGGATTCTCATCTCACGAAGATCCTACTTGATAGCTGCCGACAAGTTTAATCGGTGAGACGAAATCGTTTCACGGTGAGACGAGTGAGCCAAAGGCGCCCCGGGAGAAAAACCTAAGCCTCCCTTTTTCTGTAAGTTCCGGCAATCCTGCAAACGTGCTTCTTTGGAGCATGGCGTGCATCTCTGATGGCGGAAGTCTGTGTCTCCTGCGGCGCGTGGTGTATCTCGCCGTGGATTAAATGCTTGGATTTTGAGCGGCAGAGTGAGAGGCAACGTGGGACGGTCCGGGGGTTCGACACTCGCAACGGCGGAACAGAACTGCGCGGAACAATTGGCGCGTTTTTTTCCGCAGCTGAGGGCCGTTCGAGTTCCAGTGCAAGTCACCTCCCTGCGCTCCGGCGCAACGCCGTTGCGCGAGGCCAGCGTCGTCGAGTTTGGGGGCACAGAGCACGCTATTTTCTTGTCGAGTTTGCCACTCGAGTTCGATGACCGGGTGCGGCTGGAAGCAGCGCAAGATGGCCGCCCGGCGGAGGCAACTGTTATCGCCGTGCAGTATCACGAAGGACGAAAAGCAGTGGCCGTGCGGT
>Ga0210409_10000675_pt1 | contig 50931 bp, 38 predicted proteins | sample IncBWH17MmetaG_FD_161649 | JGI IMG/M metagenome (GOLD analysis project Ga0210409, IMG submission 161649) | Forest soil microbial communities from Barre Woods Harvard Forest LTER site, Petersham, Massachusetts, United States - Inc-BW-H-17-M | ecosystem: Environmental > Terrestrial > Soil >... | reverse complement strand
ACACGTCGACTATCACCCTCTTTACCGCCCCCTCGACCTCGGCGCAGGTGACCTCACCTGAACCGAGCTTCCAGCCTGTGAACGCGACCGCGGGGCCGTGGTCGTTGACCAGCACCACGTGCGTGGGTGCCCCAAACAACTTTTCAGCGGTCAGCGTTCGTGTCATCACAGTGGCAGGAAAGAGCAATCTGCGGACCGAACAGTAGAGGCCGTCAGCGCCGCACCGAGCACTGGTATATGTTGCCAGGGCGCAACAATCTGATCATGCCCGATCGCCGAATCCTCCTCGCGGATTGCGACCAGTTCTTCGTGGCTGTCGCCCGGTTGGCCGACCCCGAAGGGGCGGGCAAGGCGCGCCTGCTGATTGTCGGCGGTACCAGGGAGAGTCGCGGAGTCGTCTGCTCTGCCTCATATGAGGCTCGGCGTTTCGGGGTGCGGTCGGCCATGCCGATCGCCCGGGCGCTCCGCCTCTGTCCAGATGCGGTCTGCGTCCCCGTCCCCCGGAAAGCTTGTATCGAGAAGAGCCGCGCTGTCGCGTCCGTGCTACGCCGCTTCTCCCCAGTCGTTGAACCCGCCTCTGTCGATGAGCTCTACCTCGACCTGACGAACACAGAGCGTCTCTACCGCGAGGAGCCACTCGACAAGACCTCGGCGCGCATCCGCGAAGCGGTGCGTGCCGAGACCGATCTTTCGGTGTCAATCGGGGGCGGGACGTCGAAGCTCGTGGCGAAGCTCGCCACCGAGTTTGCGAAACCACGCCCGGGTACCAGCGCCACGGGCGTGTACATCGTGCCGCCGGGCGAGGAAGCCGCGTTCGTCTCCCGACTGTCGCTGGCCGAGCTCCCCGGTGTCGGCCCGCGATTCCAGGAGCGACTCGCCGAGCACGGCTGGCGACAGGTTGCTGATGTCCTCCCGCTGGACCAAGCGACGCTGACCCGGAACCTCGGCGAGCGCGCCGGCGAATGGCTCTATCAGCGCATCCGCGGGATCGACCCGTCGCCGGTTCACGAGCGCGATCGCGTCAAGTCGGTGAGCCGCGAGGAGACGTTTCCGCGCGATCTCAACGAGGACGCGGCGCTCGAGCGCGAGCTCGTGAGACTCGTCGATCGCGGCGCGGCGGACATGCGCGAGTCGGGACTGGCCGCGCGCACGATCACCGTCAAGCTGCGCGACTACGATCGCACCACCCGACAAGCGAGCCGCACGCTCCGCGCGCCGGTGATCGCCGATCGCGCCATTTTGACGCTCGCCCACGAATTGCTGGCGCGGCTCCGCGCGGACCGCCGCGTGCCGGCGCGCCTCATCGGCGTCTCGCTCTCGCAGTTCGCCGACGTCGCGCAGTTGGATCTGCTCGACGTCAGCGACGCGGACGTCGAGGTCGATCGCGATCGTCGGCTCGCGCGCGCGGTCGATGCCGTGCGCGAGCGATTCGGGCGGACGGCCCTGACGCCCGGTGTGCTCGCCGTCAGTGCTGCGTCAGAGAGAAAACGAACCCCTGACGCACCAGCTGACGGACGCGCTGGCCGCCGACCAGGGCCGGATGGTACCGCGTCGCGGCCAAGGCGTCGCGAATACTGACTACGAACGCGTCCGCGGGCGTCGAGATGACGCGCACCGATTGGAGATCCGCGCGACCCATCGTGTCCACGACGAATTCGAGCACGACCTCGCCTTCGATGCCTGCGGCCCGGAGGCCCTCCGGATATCGCGGCATCGGCGCGCTAGCGAACGGCGTGACCTGCACGTCGACGACGTCGGCCGAGAGCACTCCACTCGTTCTCCGCCCGCCATTGTCGCCACTCGGTCGCCCGTCCCATGAGGTGTCACTCGGCGGCACCAACGGACCACGGCCGCAGCAGTCACTCGGGTCTACCGGCGGCAGCTCCAGGTTGCCCAGGTACGGCCGTATCGGTCCCGGCCCATCCCAGTGCCGCGCTGGTCCGCCGAACCATCCCTTCCTGGGTATGGACGTTCCGGTGGTGCGCGGCGCATTCCAGATGAGGATCGGCGACCGCTCGGGTGGTCTCTGGCGCGTGCTGCCGACGCGCGGCGTGATGAGCACAACCAGACCGACGATCACCACGTGAATCATGGCACTGACTAGTGAGCTCTTCATGGAGCCCACGGTAGCATCGCTTCCATAAACTATCGTGAGCGATGCATGACGATCCGATTATTAACCGATCGAGCGCAGCATCCTGAGGGCCGACACACCTTCCGCGGGCAGCTGATCATACGTGCACTGCTTCGGATCCTTATCCGGCCGCCATCGTCTAAAGGTCGTGCCGTGTCGAAACCGACCGTCACTAAAGTGATCGTATGTCACCTCGACCACGAGACTCGGCTCGAGCGGCTGCCACTCGCCCGTTCGCTCGGTGGACCATCGGCTCGGACCGCCCGGTGCGCGGCCGCTGAACCCTGGCGCCTTGATCAGCGGCTCGACTTTCTCGCGGAGCTCCAGTCGCTCGCCGGCCTTGAACGATGAGGTAAACCCGACGTGATGCAGAAGTGCATCCGCATCGTACAACCCGAGGAGCAACGACCCGATGCCACCGCCTTTCGCGGCATAGCGAAATCCGCCGACGACGCAGTCGACCGTCCGCACGTTCTTGACCTTCTCCATGCCGGTCCGCAACCCAGCCTGATACGGCAAGTCGTGTCGTTTCGCGACCACGCCATCCAAGCCGGTCTGCTCCCCATGCAGCCACCGCTGCGCGACGTCAACGTCGGACGTGATCGGCGATAGCCTAACAGTGGCCGAGTCGGGGAACGCACCCGGCAGAAACGCCTCGAGCTCATGCCGCCGCTTCGACAATGGCGCGTCGACCTCGGCGAGCAGATCGAAGACGATGTATTGCGCGGGCCACTCGGCCGCCAACTTGCGCACGCGACTCACGGCGGGATGGATGCGCTGGAGCAGCGCGTCGAACGAGAGTTGGTCTTGGAGCGGCACCACGAGCTCGCCGTCCAGCACGAACCGTCTCACCGGCGATGCCAGGAGCGCCTCGGCTACCTCTGGGAAATACCGGGTGAGCGGCTTCCCGGCTTTCGACATCAAGTCGATCTCCGTGCCATCGCGCGTCGCGAGACACCGGAACCCATCCCATTTGGGCTCGTACCACCACTCGGGTCCGACGGGAAGCTCGTCGACGAGCTTCGCTTCCATGGGTTCGATCATAGGACCGTGCGAAGGTCGAATCGTCCGCGCGCGGCGCGCACCGGCTGCCAGAGGTCGCCGACCGCCTTGACCCGCGCGGGAACGTTGGTGAGATCGAAGTCTTCAATCGCGACACCCGCGGCGAGCTCATCCCACGTCACCGGTGTGGACACCGTCGCCCGCTCCGTTGGTCGGACCGAATACACCGACGCCAGCGTCCGGCCCCAGGCGTTCTGGTTGTAGTCCACGAGGACGTGCTTGGCCGGCCTATGCGCGACGCGGTATTCCGACGTGAGCAATCCCGGCTCGAGCTTCGCCATCGAGATCGCGAATCGCTTGGCAAAGGTCCAAACCTCTTTCTGATCCGGTCCCCGAACGATAGGCACGTACACGTGTACGCCGCGGCTGCCGCTCGTTTTCGCGACACACGGCATGCCCAACCCGGTGAGCCCGTCACGGACGAGCAACGCCGCCTTCCGGACGTCCTCGAACGTCGCGCCCGGCGTCGGGTCGAGATCGAAGTGCAGCACGTCCGGTTTGTGCACGTCGTCGCACCTCGAGTACCAGGGGTTCAAATCAATGCATCCGAGATTGATCACCCACATGAGCGCGGCCTCGTCATCGATCACGGGAAAGTCGATCTCGTTCCCCGACCCGTGTCGGATGCAGCATTTGACAAGCCAGTCGGGACGCGGTGACGGCGTTCGTTTCATAAAGAACATCTTGCCGGTGATCCCGTTCGGATACCGCTTCATGACCATGGCCCGCCCCTCGATATAGGGTACGAGGACCGCAGCCACGTCGCCGTAATACCGTATCAAGTCGCCCTTCGTCAGGCCGAGTGACGGCCAGAAGATCTTGTCGAGATTCGTGAGCCGAACGGTACGGCCATGGATAGTGACCTCCATGCCACAAGATGCTAGACTGTGGCCATGACTACCATGTGGCACTTCGACATTTCGTGGGAAGAGAAGGTCGTCCGGACAATCGTGGTGTATGTGTTTCTGCTGATCGGCCTGCGGCTGGCGGGAAAGCGCGAGCTCGGACAGTTCAACCCGTTCGACCTCGTCGTGTTGTTGCTGCTGTCGAATACCCTCCAGAACGCCATCATCGGAAACGACAACTCGCTGGCGGGCGGACTCTTGGGCGCCGCCGTCCTACTAGCGATCAATTACGCCGTCGTGCGCTTCCTGTACCGGCATCCGGCGATCGAGCGACTCGTCGAGGGCGATCCGGACGTGCTCGTCCGCGATGGCGAAGCGATCCAGCATCGGATGGAGCGAGAGCTGATCACGCGCGACCAGCTGGAGGCCGCCGCCCGACGACAGGGAATCGACTCACTCGACCGCGTGCGCGAGTGCCGCCTCGAGACTGGTGGCGCACTCACGTTCATCGAGCGAACGCCGACGGATGAGGAAGAGCGGCACACCGAGCTCGTGACGCGACTCAACGAGCTGGCCGAGCAGCAGGCGCGGCTCAGTTCGCAGCTGCTCGCGCTGCAGACACGACAGGAGCCGGCTCAGCCGGGGCCGCCGTCGTAAGCGGGCCGAGGCGCCTGAGCTCGGGCCATTTCCACGCTATTGCGACCACGACGATCATCGTCCCGATGGCGCCCGAGACGACAGACACCACGGGCGAAAACAACCGCGCGACCACGCCGGACTCGAATCCCCCGAGCTGATTGGATGTCCCAATAAACAGTGAATTGATCGCACCCACTCTCCCGCGCATATCATCGGGTGTGAGCAGCGGCACGAGCGTTCCCCTCACGACCACGCTGACCATATCGAGGCCGCCAAGCAGGACCAACATACTCAGGGACAGCAAGTACGAATGCGACAGGCCGAACACGAGGGTCGCTACCCCAAACCCAAACACGGCCCAGAGCAAGGTCGCCCCTGCTTTCTGAAGTGGTACACGTGCAAGCATGACCGCTACGATCACGGCCCCAATGCTCGGTGCGGCATCCATCCAGCCCAGTCCAACGGGACCGACATGCAAAATGTCCTTGGCGTACACTGGCATGAGCGACGTGGCTCCGCCGAGCAACACGGCGAAGAGATCGAGAGTAATGGCCGCCAGGATGAGCTTCGTATGAAGCACATAACGCGCCCCGGCGACGAGCGAATCGAACGTGATTGCCCTCTTCTCCCGATCCACGGGCCGATAGTGCAATAGCAATGCGCATGTCAAAAACACGAGCGCACCGGTAGCGCCGCACAGATATACGAGCGCAGGCAATCGAAAGGCCCCGATGAGCAATCCGCCGATCGCGGGCCCGATGACCGCGGCCAGTTGCCACCCGCCGGAATTCCAGGTTACCGCATTCGGGAGTACGTCGGCCGGTACCAGTGCCGGCAGAATGGCATTGCGCACGGGCTGCTGGAACGCCCGCGCGGCGCCCATGACGAGAAAGCACGCGTAGATGGCCAGGACAGGCGCGTGGAACCACGACACGGCGGCGAGCCCGATCGATGCGCTCGCCATTGTAGCCTGTGCACCAATAAGAACCCGGCGCCGGTCGACGGTGTCGACGACATGTCCGGCCGGGAGCACCAGCGCGACGAGCGGGATGACGGTGACGAGGCCGACATAGCCGAGCGCCAGCGCGGAATGGGTGCGCTCGTACAACTCCCATCCAACTGCCGTGCCTTGCATCTCGAATCCGACCGTGCCGGCGAACGCGCCGAGCCAGAACAACCGGAAATCGCGCGCACGGAGCGCCTCAAACGGAGAATGCACGGGCGAAATCTACGACCGCTTCTATCTTTTCGAGGTGGCCGAATCGCCTCTGTGGAGTCCGTCACCTGATCGTATCGCGCGGTCGAATCTGGCCAGCTTCGCGCAAGGCGTTTCGTACGATGAGCTCTATCGGTGGTCCATCACCGAGCCCGCCGCGTTCTGGGACCGCGTCTGGCGCGCGCACGGGATCATTGGCGAGCGGCAATCGCGGGTCGTTCATGGGCTCGATCGCTTGGCGCCGCCCGATCCCGACCTCGGCCCATGCTGGTTTCCCGGCTCGCGGCTCAATTTCGCCGAGAATTTGCTCCGGTACGACGACGCCCGGCCGGCGTTGATCGCGTGGACGGAGCTGGGGCGGCGCCGCACGCTGTCGTTCGCCGAATTACGCTCCGAGGTCGCCTCGTACGCGGCCGCCCTACGCGCGGTCGGTGTCGTCTCGGGCGATCGCGTCGCCGGATTCTTACCGAACTGTCCCGAAGCCGTTATCGCGATGCTGGCGACGACGAGTCTCGGCGCGATTTGGTCCAGCTGCTCGCCCGATTTCGGCGTCGCGGGCGTTCTCGACCGCTTCGCGCAGATCGCGCCAAAGGTACTGTTCGCGGTCAATGGCTATCGCTACAACGGCCGAGACATTGACCTCCGTGATCGTCTCGTCGCAATTCGTTCGGGCTTGCCCTCACTTCGCCGAACGTTCGTAGTGGCCGGTGAGCCGAGGCCAAGCGCCGCGAGCCTCGTGTTCGAACGCGCCGCGTTCGACACGCCGGTGTACATACTGTATTCATCAGGCACGACGGGCCTGCCGAAATGCATCGTCCATGGTGCGGGCGGAACGCTGCTGCAGCATGTTAAAGAGTTGGCGCTGCACACGGACATCCGAGCGGGCGACCGGGTGTTTTACTACACGACCACCGGTTGGATGATGTGGAACTGGCTGGTGAGTGCACTCGCACTCGGCGCGACAGTGGTACTGTACGATGGTGCCGCGATGCCAGACGCGAACCCCGGTATACTCTGGGATCTGGCCGCCCAAGAGCATCTCACCGTCTTCGGGACGAGCGCGAAATATCTGAGCCTGGCCGAGAAACGCGGAATCAAGCCGCATGACCTCGATGCCCTGCGCACGATCCTATCAACCGGCAGCCCGCTGGCCGATCACAGCTTCGACTACGTGTATCGAGATGTTAAAGCCGACGTCTGCTTGAGCAGCATCAGCGGCGGCACCGACATCGTCTCCTGCTTCGCGCTCGGCAACCCCATGGGCCCGGTCTGGCGCGGCGAGCTCCAAGCCCTGGGATTGGGGTTGGCCGTTCAGATATTCGACGAGCATGGCCGCCCCACGGATGACGCGGGCGAGCTCGTCTGCACCATGCCGTTTCCCAGCATGCCCGTGGCATTCTGGAACGACCCGGGCGGTGCGCGGTATCGGGCCGCGTACTTCGAGCGATTCGACGGCGTCTGGCGGCACGGAGATTGGGCGCGGAAAACCGCGCACGGCGGCCTCGTGATCTACGGCCGGAGCGACACCACCCTCAATCCTGGCGGCGTGCGCATCGGAACCGCCGAGATCTATCGGGAGGTCGAACAGCTCCCCGAGATTCTGGAGAGCGTGGTCGTCGGACAAGATCGGGATGGCGATACGCGCATCGTCCTCTTCGTCCGCCTGGCCCCAGGCGTCACGCTCGACGACGCGCTGCGCGATCGAATCCGTCGCGCGATCCGCCAGAATGCCAGCCCACACCACGTGCCACAAGTGATATCGGCGGTTCCGGACATTCCTCGGACCGTGAGTGGCAAGATCGCCGAGATGGCGGTGCGGGACGTGCTCCACGGGCGGCCGGTCAAGAACGTCGACGCGCTCGCGAACCCTGAGTCGTTGGAGCACTTTCAATTAGATTAGGGTATGGCTACACAGACGATTCCGACGCCCACGCCGACGGATACGTTCCCGATCAACGGGACCGACTACATCGAGTTTTACGTCGGCAACGCCAAGCAGTCCGCGGTCTACTATCGCACGACGTTCGGCTTTCGGCTCACCGCCTACCGTGGCCCCGAGACCGGCACCCGCGACCGCGCCAGCTACGTCCTGGAACAAAACAAGGTCCGACTCGTGCTCACGTCTCCCCTCCGTCCAGAGGGGTTTATCGCTGAGCACGTCGCCCGTCACGGCGACGGTGTGCGTGATCTCGCGCTCTGGGTCGACGACGCGACGGACGCGTTTCGAAAGGCTGTCGAGCGGGGCGCGACAGCAGTCCAGGAGCCCACCCGCACGTCGGACGAGCACGGCGAGATCGTCACCGCCGCGATTCAGACCTATGGCGAGACGATTCACTCGCTGGTCGAGCGTCGCAACTACCGCGGTCCATTTATGCCCGGTTTCGTCGCGGTCGAGTCCCGCTATGCGCCACCTTCGGTTGGCCTGCAATACGTCGACCATTGCGTTGGCAACGTCGAGCTGGGCGCGATGAACAAGTGGGTCGCATTCTACGAGAAGGTGCTGGGCTTCTATAATCTGATCTCGTTCGACGATAAGGCGATCTCCACGGAGTATTCGGCGCTGATGTCGAAGGTGGTTTCGAACGGGAATGGCAGAATCAAATTCCCGCTGAACGAACCAGCAAAGGGTCGCAAGAAATCACAGATAGATGAGTATCTGGAGTTTTATCGCGGCCCGGGCGTCCAACACATCGCCATCGCCACGGACGACATCATCACGACGGTGCGATCGATGCGGGATCGCGGTGTCGAATTCTTGCGCGTGCCGAATACGTACTACGACACGGTCATCGACCGCGTCGGCCGTATCGACGAGGACATCGCGCCGCTGGGCGACTTGGGCATTCTCGTCGATCGCGACGACGAAGGCTACTTGCTCCAGATCTTCACGAAGCCGGTCGAAGACCGCCCGACGGTGTTCTACGAGGTCATCCAGCGCAAGGGCGCGAAGAGCTTCGGCGCCGGCAACTTCAAGGCGCTGTTCGAGGCCATCGAGCGTGAGCAGGCCCTGAGAGGGAATCTCTGATGCCGATCTATCACACCCTCGGCCAGATTCCCCGGAAGCGGCACACCGCGTTTCGCAAGCCGAACGGTGGGTTGTACGCCGAGGAGCTCATGGGTCATGAGGGCTTTGTCGGTACGTCCTCGTTGCTCTATCACACGCACCCGCCGACGACGGTCAAATCCGTCAAGCGGCTCCGCGAGATCAACTACGAGCCTGATCCGGACGAGACGCTGCGGCACCGGCATTTCTTGACGGGGCGCGTGAAGAATGGCGGCAGCCCAACGCTCGACCGCATGCCGCTTTTGTTCAACGCCGATGTGGCGATGCTCTACGTCGAGCCGGACGAGCAGGACGCGCACTTTTATCGTAACGCCCAGGGCGATGAGTTGGTGTACGTGAGTAAGGGAACCGGCACTCTCGAAAGTGTCTACGGCGACTTGCCCTATCGCGAGGGTGATTATCTCGTGATCCATCGCGGGATACTGCACCGGTACAAGCTGGACATGGCGGCGGGTCCGACGAAATTCTTGATCATCGAATCCCGCGGGCACATTCGGTGGCCGAAACGGTATCGCAATGATGTCGGTCAGCTGATCGAAGGCGCCCCTTACTCGGAGCGGGATATCCGGCGACCGGAGATCTTACGGTCGCACGACGAGATGGGTGATTTTCGGTTGCTGGTCAAGCAATACAATGGCATCAACGAGATGATCCTCGATCATCACCCGTTCGATGTCGTAGGATGGGACGGGTATTTCTATCCCTGGGCGTTCAACATCATGGACTTCGAACCGATCGTCGGCCGAGTCCATCAACCCCCTCCGGTGCACCAGACGTTCCAAGGAGATGGGTTCGTGGTGTGCTCGTTCTGCCCGCGACCGTTCGATTTCGATCCGAATGCGGTTCCCGCGCCATATAATCACTCGAACGTGGACTCGGATGAAGTCCTCTACTACGCCTCGAGTGAATTCATGAGCCGAAAGGGCATTGAGTTCGGCAGCATTACCCATCACCCGGATGGAATCCCACACGGCCCGCACCCGGGAAGAGCCGAGGCGAGCATTGGGGCGAAGTACACGAACGAGCTCGCCGTCATGATGGACTCATTTCGACCGCTCAAGGTGGCGAAGGCCGCTGTCGCGATCGAAGATCCGAACTATCACCGTTCCTGGATCGAAGCCCAACACGCCGGATTCAACCCCCCGACGACGTGAGAGTTCTTGCCGCGGCCCTGGCCGCGCTCTGCACCACCGCCGGGGCTCAGGCGCCGCGGCTCGCTATTGAACGGTACACGCTGAAGAACGGCCTCACGGTCGTCCTCCAGCCCGACCACTCGGCGCCCGTCGTCGCGGTCCGCATCGAGTATCACGTCGGCTCGGCCGACGAGCGCCCCGGCCGCACCGGGTTCGCCCACTTGTTCGAGCACATCATGTTCATGGGCTCCGAACACGTGCCCCTTGGGCATTTTGACCAGTGGCTCGAAGCGGCCGGCGCGAACAACAATGCGTACACGACGCACGATGTGACCAGCTACTACGAGTGGATGCCGTCGAACGCGCTCCCGCTCGCGCTGTGGCTCGACGCCGACCGCATGGGCTGGCTCCTGCCGACCATGACGCTCGCGCGCGTCGATGTGCAGCGCGACGTGGTGAAGAACGAGCGACGCCAGCGGATTGACAATGCGCCGTACGGCCGGGCCAACGAGACGATCTTGGCCGCGCTCTATCCCTCGAGTAACCCATACGAGTGGTCGGTTATCGGCTCGATGACCGATCTGTCGGCTGCATCGCTCAGCGATGTGCAGACGTTCTTCAAGACGTATTACGCGCCGAACAACGCGACTCTGGTCGTTGTCGGAGACTTCGTGCCCGACTCGGCCAAGCGTTGGATCGCGGCGGATTTCGCATCGATCCCCCGAGGTGCGGTCGTCCCGACTCGTCCGACGGTGTCGCCATTTGCGCTCGCGCACGACACGACGCTGACCCTCCAGGACCGCGTCCAATTGCCACGCACGTACTACGCCTGGCACGGCGTGAAGGTCTATAGCCCGGACGATGCCGCGCTCGACCTGCTGGCGTATATCCTTGCTGGCGACAACGCCTCTAGGCTGCACCAGACCCTGGTACACGACCGGCAACTCGCCCAGGACGTCGGCGCGCAGAACCAAGACTTCCGGCTCGACGGGCTGTTCACGATCGAAGTGACGCCAAAGCCAAGTATTCCTACGACCGCGGTCGACTCAGTGCTGCGCGCGGAGGTCCAGCGAGTCATCGATACGGGCGTGACGGACGCCGAGCTAACTCGCGCGCGCAACGTTCAACGCACCGCCATGCTCGACCGACTGGCTGGCGTCACGGAGCGGTCGGATCAGCTGGCGTACTATGACTACGTGGTTGGCACGCCAGACTACGTCTCTCAAGACCTGGCGCGCTACGAGCACGTGACAATCGCCGACATCCAGCGCGTTGCACGCATGTATCTCGGCGCGCACAAGGTTGTTCTGACCGTGGTCCCGGAGAAACAACCAGCCGCATGAGGTCCCTCGGAATCGTTCTGCTATGCGCGGTGGCCGCAGGCCCCGCGCACACCCAACCCGCGGGCCGGACGACGCCACCGAAGCTGGGCCCACCGCCCAAGGTCGCGCTGCCGCCGATTCGTGAGCGGAATCTCTCGAACGGCATGCGCCTCCTGGTCGTCGAGCGCCACGAGATCCCGCTCGTCGACGCCGTGCTGGTGATCGGCACCGGGCCCGAGGCCGACCCTTCCGGCAAGTCTGGCGTCGCGACACTGGTCGCGAGCATGCTAACGCGTGGCACGCCGACGCGGTCGGCCACCGACATCGCGGCGCAGACCGCGACCCTCGGCGCCTCGCTCGACGCCGCGTCGACGTGGGACCACACGATCGTGTCGTTGCACGTCCCGACGGCGACCCTCGACAGTGCGTGGTCGATCTTTGCCGATGTCGTGCTCCACTCGACGTTCCCGGACTCCGAGTTCGCGCGCGTCAAGCGCGAGCGCCTGACCGATCTGGTCGAGCTCTCAGACCGCGCTCCGGCTGTGGCCGACCGTGCGTTCGCCACGATCCTCTTTGGTGCCGATCACCCCTATGGCCGTCCCTCGCTCGGCACCGAGCAGTCGGTGGGAGCGATCACGGCAGACAATGCTCGCCAATTCTACGACGTGACGTTCGACGCTGGGAACGCGACCCTGATCGTCGTCGGTGATGTCGCCGTCGATGCCGTGGAGGCGAAAGCCCGAGCGTTGTTCGGCGCATGGAAGCGGGGTCCCGCGAACGCCGACCCTGTCCCGCCACCAGCGAAGCCCGCGGCGCCTCCGACGACGATCTATGTGATCGACAAGCACGATGCGCCCCAATCCTCGATTCGGATCGGCACGGTCGCGACCGCGCGCTGGACGCCCGATTACTTCCCGATCGACGTGATGAACACGATTTTGGGCGGCGCGTTCACCAGCCGCCTCAACGAAAATCTCCGGGAGACCCACGCGTATACGTACGGCGCCTTCTCCGGATTCGGGATGCGCCGCTTGCCGGGCCCATTTGTCGCCGAGGCCGAGGTCGTGGCGACGAAAACGGATTCGTCGTTGCTGCAGTTCATGCACGAGCTGAAGGCCATTCGCGACACGGTGCCGATGGCCGAGCTGAACAAGGCGAAGCGCTACATGGAGCTGCAGCTTCCAGGCGAGCTCGAGACCTCGCGCGACATCGCCGATCAGTTGGTGGCTGTCGCGACATATCATCTGCCGCTCGATTTCTATAACACCTACCAGGCTCATGTCGACGCGGTCACTCGCGCTGACGTGCAGCGCGTGGCGCGGACATACATCGATCCCTCGCACGTGATCGTCGTGGTGGTCGGCGACCGGGCGTCGATCGAAGCGCCAGTCCGTGCGACGGGTGTCGGCCCCGTACAGGATCGCGGGCTCGACGGACTCCCAATCACTCAGTGATATGCGACTGTTTGCGTTCGCTTCGCTTGCATTGGCGGCACTGGCGACGACCAGCGACCAGCACCCGATCACGTTCGACGAGTTCGCCTCGGTCGGCGCGGTCTCCGAGCCGCAGATCTCTCCCGACGGTCGCACGGTGCTCTTTACGACCACCACGGCCGATCTCTCCACGAACAAGCGAACGCCCGTCACCTGGCGGGTCGGAGCTTCGGGCGGCTCCACGCACCGTTTTCCTGATGACACAACGAAGACAACTGAAGCGCGCTGGTCACCCGATGGTCGCCGGGTAGCGTACATCGCGGCCGGCCAGTTGTGGGTCACGAGCGCCGAGGGCGCCGCGCCCCATAAAATCACATCGCTGACGGGGGAAGCCACCGGCCCGAGCTGGTCGCCGGATGGTTCTCACCTGGCTTTCACGTCCCGTGTCTATCCAGCGTGCGCTGACGATGGCTGCAACGCCCGCACGGCAAAAGCGAGCGAAGCGAACCCAGTCAAAGCACATGTCGCAGATCATCTGCTGTATCGGCACTGGAACGCCTGGGACGATGGCACCCGTGCCCATCTCTTCGTGGTGTCGGCAGACGGTGGCACGCCCACCGATCTCACACCAAGCGCGCCATACGATGTCCCACCGGGCCCGTTCGGTGGAAGCGAGGGCTACGCGTGGTCGCCGGATGGGAAAGAGCTGGCGTTCAGCGCCAAAGATCAGGGCGCGTCCGATGCCTGGTCGACCAACGTCGACGTCTACACGGTCCCCGCAACGGGCGGCCAGATCACCGATATCACGCGCGACAATCGCGGCGCGGACCAGAACCCGGTGTACTCGCCGGATGGTCGCTATATCGCGTATCAGTCCCAGGCCCGCGCGGGATTCGAGTCGGATCGGTGGCGCCTCATGCTCTACAATCGACAGACGAATCACGCGGCCGAGTTGCTCCCGTCGTGGGATCGGAATGCGGACGCCTATGCGTTTACGCCGGATAGCGCGATCGTCATCGGTGCGGTCGACAAGAGCCGAAACAAGATTTATCGCGTGCCAGTGACCGGAGGGACGCCGACGCTGCTGGTCGCCGATCACAACAATGCCGCGTTTACGCTCTCCACCGACGGTCACACGATGGCGTGGGTGCGCGACGCGGCCGATCATCCGGCCGAGGTCTACGTCGGGTCCCTCGGGCCGCGCGGTATGGCGCAGGTCAAGCAGGTCACGCACGTGAACGACGCCGTGGTCTCGCGCCTCAAGCTCTACCCGCTCGAGGAGTTCTGGTACGCGGGCGCCGGCGGCGACAGCGTGCAGGGGTTCGTCATGAAGCCGCCGCAATGGGAGCAGGGAAAGACGTTCCCGGGCGTCGTGCTGATCCACGGCGGTCCCCAGGGCGAGTGGCTCGACAACTGGCACTCGCGGTGGAATTACCAGATGTTCGCCGCGCCTGGCTTCGGCGTGATCATCATCAATCCGCGTGGCTCGACCGGTTACGGACAGAAGTTCGTCGATGAGGTGTCGAAGGATTGGGGTGGCAAGGCGTACACCGACATCATGGATGGAGTCGACGCCGCGCTCACCCACGCGCCGTGGATCGACCGCACGCGTCTAGGCGCCGCCGGCGGCTCGTATGGCGGATATATGGTGAACTGGATCGCCGGGCACAGCGATCGGTTCAAGGCGCTCGTGTCGCACGCGGGGCCGTACAATCTGGAAAACATGTACGGCGCCACTGATGAGCAGTGGTTCAACGAGTGGGAATTTGCCGGGCCATTCTGGGACTCGACGGCGATGGCGAGCCAGTATCGCACCTATTCACCCCATCTCTACGCCAAGAATTTCAAGACGCCGACGTTGGTATTGCACGGAGAACGCGATTATCGCGTGCCCTATACCGAAGGGCTCTCGATGTTCACGGCGCTCCAACGCCAGGGCGTGCCGAGCCGTCTCGTGGTTTTCCCGGACGAGGGACACTGGATCGGGAAACCGCAGAACCAGCGACTCTGGTGGTCGGAGGTGCAAGGCTGGTTGACCAAGTACCTCACACCTCCGACGACCAAAGCGAGTCGCTAAACGATCGCCAGTTGTCGCACGGCTCCGGGCGTCGTTGCCGCGACGTCCTTGAACGTATCGTCCAACCGACTCACGACTTCCTCGAGTAGCGGCTGAGGGATGTTGAGCGCGGGCTCGAGGCGAATCGTCTGGGCTTTCGAATACGTTCCGGCAACCAGGACGCCTCGCTTGAACAAGCCCGATGCGACCTGCCACCCGATTTCTTGGGTCGGAAACTCCATGCCGATCAAGAGGCCTTTCCCAGTCACCTCTTTCAGCACACCGGGATACTTGGCGCGAAGAATATGGAGTTGTCGCAACAAATAGTCTCCCTTCACGGCCGCTTGACCCGGTAGATCCTCGTCCAATGTCACCGTGATTGCCGCGATGCCGGCGGCGCACGCGATGGGGTTCCCGCCGAACGTCGTGGAATGAATGATTGGGTTCGGGATCATCACTTCCCATATCTTCGCCGTAGAGACGAACGCCGACAGCGGCATGACACCGCCCCCGAGCGCTTTGCCCAGACACATGATGTCCGGCACGACGCCCCAGTGGTCGAGCCCCCAGAGCTTGCCAGTGCGACCCATGCCGGTCTGCACCTCATCGGCGATGAATAACGCCCCGTATCGATCGCAGATCGCTCTCACACGGGGGAAGTAGTCGTCGGGCGGCACGATGCCGCCGGCCTCCCCTTGCACGGGCTCGAGTACAACGCCGGCGACGGGTACGCCGACCGCATCGAGCCGCTCGAACTCGATCTCCAACGCGTCCGCGTCGCCATACGGGACGAATCGCACGTCCTGCATGCCGCTTTGAAACGGCGCGCGAAATGACGCCTTGCCCATGAGGGACAGCGACCCGAATGATTTTCCATGAAATCCCGAGAGGGCCGCGATGAACGTGCTCCGCTTCGTATACAAGCGGGTGAGCTTGAGCGCGCCCTCGATGGCGTCCGTGCCATTATTGATGAAGAACGAGTTCCGGAGATCACCCGGGGTGATCTCGGCCACGAGCCGTGCGAGCGCTCCGCGCCAGGGTTCGAGCAATTCCTGGCTGTTCAAAGCCATCCGTGGCAGTTGCGTCGTGACGGCCTGGACGATGCGCGGGTGGTTGATGCCGGCGGAGAAGATGCCGTAGCCGCCGAGGCAATCGATGTACTCGCGGCCGAGCGCGTCATTCAGGATGGAGCCTTGACCGGACCATTCGAGGGCGGCGTATTGGCCGGCCTCGGTTACCGACTTGCGATACGTGATGAAGCCGCGGTTGTAGTACTCCGCGTAGTTCTCGACGGTCTCTTGAATGAGCCCGTGCGACTCCTCGAGCGTCAGGTTGGTGGCCGACAGCAAGTGGAGGTAGTGCTCAGCGTGCTGTAGCACCTCTGAGTTCGGCAAACGCAATTAATCGGCGCTCCTGGTAAAGGTATACCAGTAACCTCGGCGCGCCCCCGACCCAGGGCAAGGTTCTGAGTGGCGCTTCGCGCCGCTCGCTTCGCTCGCCACCAGGCGACGAGCCGCGCAGCGGCGAGGAGTTAGTTGCCGTTACGCCGATTTGATCTCCGTCCAGATCTGGTCCCAGACTGCCGTATCGCGGCCGAGATCAATTTGTAGCTCGAGTCGCCGCAACTCATCCGCCGTTGGGTACGGCACAGGATGCTGCATCAGCTTGAGGGCCGCCGAGTTCGGCGTTCCGTAGCCCGTGAAGTCCGAGATCGTCGCCTGAACGTCGGGCCGCAGGATGTAGTTCATGAACTCGTGCGCCGCGCGTTTATGGGGCGCCGATCGCGGGATGACGAGCGAGTCCTCCCAAATGGTGCAGCCTTCTTTCGGAACGACGTACCCGATGTTGGGCTGCTCGACTTTGGCTTGCGTCGCGTCCCCATTCCACAGCTGGGCGATCCACACATCGCCGGAGATGAGCTGCCCTTTCACGGGCGCCGAGATATACGCCTTGAGATTTTTCTTGGCCGCGATCGCATCGGCCTCGGCGCGAGCGAGCTCGGCCGGATCTTCGGAGTTGAGACTGTGGCCGCGATAGCGAAGCCACGACCCGACGACGTCCCGTCCATCATCCATCTGGGTCATCTTCCCGCGATACCGCGAGTCTTGCAGCACCGCCCAACTATCGGGCGCGTCGACTTTGTCCGACCGGAACGCGAGCCCCGTCACGCCCCATTGCCACGGCACCGTATGCGCGTTGCCCTGATCGAAGGGCGGGTCTAGAAATAACGGCGCTATGTTGCCCCAGTTCGTGAGATACTGCCGGTGGATCGGCGATGCGATGCCCACGGCCTTGAGTACCGACACCGCGTAGCTCGACGGAAACACGAGGTCATATCCGGTCGCCCCCGTGAGCAACTTGGCCAGCATCTCTTCGTTGCTCTCATACACGTCGTACGTGACTTTCACCCCGAACTCTTTCTCGAAGTTCGAGATCGTATCGGGAGCGACGTAGTCAGACCAGTTATAGATGCTGAGCCGCTTCTCGACCGGCCCCAATGGCTCCGCCGCCTCAGTGGCATCGGCCGCCGTTCGCTGCTCGGGCGTCAGCGTATCCTGCAGACGCCGGCACGCGCTGAGGATCCCGAGCGCGATCGTGCGCCGAAGCAGTTCACGTCGATGCACGCGTATCCTCCCGAGTGAGCTTCTCGGCCACATACAACATGATGGACGTCCCGATCACGATCAGGGTGCTGATGGCGTTGATGGACGGTTCGACGTTCCGGCGCACCATGCTGTAGATGATGAGCGGCAGTGTACTGGATCCCGACCCCGCGACGAATGACGTGATCACGAAATCATCGAACGAGAGGATAAACGTGAGCAGGGCCGCCGAGATGATCCCGGGCCAAAGCAATGGCACCGTGATCTTCCAGAACGCCGTGACCTCATCGGCGCCGAGCGTCATGGCGGCTTCCTCGAGCGTCTCATCCATGCCGGCGAGTCGCGCCAGGACGACGACGACCACGAACGAGATCGAGAACGCCACGTGCGCGATGGTAATGGTCAACAGCCCCAACGGCACGCGCAAAAACACGAACAAAATCAAGAGCGAGATGCCGGTGACGATCTCCGGCGTGACGATCGGCACGTACACCAGCCCTTCGTACAGCGTGCGCCCCCGGAACCGATGCCGCGCCAAAGCCAGGGCGATGAGTGTCCCGCACGCCGTGGCGATCACGGTGGCCGAGACCCCGACGATGAGGCTGGCGCGAAGCGCCGCCAAGATGTCCTCGCGCTCCAGCAGCCGCTGGTACCAGTGCAACGTAAAGCCGGTCCAGCTGACCGAGAATTTCGATGCATTGAACGAGAACGCCACGAGCACGAGCACCGGCAGATGCATCAAGAACAAGACGATGGCCGTGAACGCCACAACCCACCGGGGCATCTTATTCACGGCCGACCCGCAGATAGATGAGCGCGGCCACCAGCACCAGGGTCATCAAGATCAGCGAGGCCGCCGAGCCGAATGGCCAGTTGCGGGCGGTCGAGAACTGGTTCTGAATGAGATTGCCGACGAGCAGCCCTTTCGCGCCGCCGAGCAGATCCGATGTCAGGAAGGATCCGAGCGCGGGGATAAACACGAGCAAAGACCCTGCGATGAGTCCCGGTGCCGAGAGCGGCAACGTGACTCTCCAGAATCGCGCCGCGGGTTTGGCGCCGAGGACCTCGGCGGCCTCGAGCAGCGACGGGTCGATCTTCTCGAGCGACGAATAGACGGGCAGGATCAAAAACGGCAGGTACCCATACACCAGCCCCGCAAACACCGCGAAGGGTGTATATAACATTTCTATCGGCTGGCGAATCACACGCAACCCGATGAGCCAGGTGTTGATGAGCCCAGTATCGCGCATGAGAAAAATCATGGCGAACGTGCGCACCAGAAAACTGGTCCAGAACGGCAGCACCACGAGAAACAGCAACAACGTCCGCCACTTGCCGCTTCGAGTGATCGCGTAGGCCACTGGGTAGCCCGCGAGAACACAAAACGCCGTCGTGAGCACGGCGATCACGAAAGTCCGCTCGAGAATGACGAGGTACACGGGATGCAAGAATCGCGTGTACGCTTCGAGCGTAAACCCGGGATCGACTCCGCCGTACGTCCCGCGCGGCATGAAACTGTACGCGCACATGACGATGACAGGGACGACGAAGAACACGAGCATCCAAAATGTCCCCGGTCCCAGCAACGCCCACGCCTCGGCCTCTGGCCGGCGCGTGAACCAAGCCAGGAGTCGCCGTCTCACTCATCCTCCAGGATCTGGCAGTCTTCGGGCTTCCAGGCGACGACCGCCTCGTCTCCACGACGCCAGGGGAGGGGATTGATCAGCTGGCCCTCGTTCCGCAGCGCCACCGTCATATCGGCCCCACCAGGTAGCGCCACGACCACGTGCATCGTCTCGCCGAGATAGATGACGTCGCGCACGGATCCACACAGCGCATTTTCTCCTGGTGGCACGTGCCCCGGACGCACCAGATCCAGCCACTCGGGCCTGACGGCGATGCGGATCACTCGCCCCTCGCTCACGCCATTGGCGCTCGGCACCCGAAACGTGACGTCGCCACCACCCCACTTCACGTCCCACAGCGCGCCGTTCGGCTGCGCGATCACGCCATCGAGAAAGTTCGATTCGCCGATAAACTTGGCGACGAACGCGGTCCGTGGATTCTCATAGATCTCGGCCGGCGTTCCGAGTTGGGCCACGCGCCCGTTCGACATGACCGCGATGCGGTCCGACATCGTCAGGGCTTCTTCCTGGTCATGCGTGACGTAAATGAACGTCGTACCGAGTTGCTTGTTCAGGGTCTTGAGCTCGAGCTGCATCTCTTTGCGGAGTTGCAGGTCGATGGCGCCGAGCGGCTCGTCGAGCAGCAGAATGGTCGGCTCCAGGACGAGCGCGCGGGCGAGTGCGACGCGCTGGCGTTGCCCACCAGACAGCTGGCTCGGACTCCGGCGCGCGAATGTCCCGGGATCGAGGCGCACCAAGGTCAACGCACTCCTGACGCGATCCCCGATCTCGGCCTTGGGCGTTTTCCGCTGCTCCAGCCCAAACGCGACGTTGCGCTCGACCGAGAGGTGCGGAAACAACGCATAGTTCTGAAACACCATCGCTAGCCGGCGTTCGTAGGGCCGCTGGTCATTGACGACCGCGCCCATGAGCCGCACTTCGCCGCCATCGGGGTCGGGTGCCTCGAAGCCGGCGATCAACCTCAAGGTGGTTGTCTTGCCGCATCCGGAGGGGCCGAGCATCGAGAAGAACTCACCGCGCTCGATCGCGAAGGAGACATCCCGGACGGCCTGTGTGCCGTTGAAACTCTTTGATACGCCTTTGAGCTCGACGACCGGATCGGCCATCAGCGGGTCGCCTGCAACGCAGCGCCTAGCACCGCGAGGCCTTCATCGACGATATCGTCCTCGATCGTTAGGGGTGACAGGATGCGGATGACGTTGCCGAACGTCCCGGCGGAAAGCAAAACGAGACCCCGTTCTAGCGCGGCCTGCAGCACTCGCCCGGTCCTCTCCTTATCGGGTTCCTTGCCCTCGCGCACCAACTCGATCGCCTTCATCGCGCCGAGTCCCCGAACATCGCCGATGCCGGGGTCCTGCTCAGCGAAACATCGTAGCTGTGCGCCGATGCGTTCTCCCAACCGCGCCGCCCGCGCGGGAATGTTGTCTTGGTCCATCGCATCAAAGACCGCCAAGGCCGCCGCGCACGCGAGCGGATTTCCGCCGTACGTGCCACCCAAACCGCCGACTTGCGGCGCTTCCATGATATCGGCACGCCCCGTCACCGCGGCCAACGGCAGTCCACCAGCCAGCGACTTCGCGCTGATCAGGATCTCCGGAACGAGATCATAGTGCTCGCATGCAAACAGTCGCCCGGTTCGCCCAAAACCGGTCTGAATCTCGTCATCGATTAGCAGAATGCCGTGGGCACGAGCGAATGCGGCCAAAGCGTGGACGTACTCGCTCGGCGCAGGGACGAACCCACCCTCACCGAGCTCCAGCTCGATGATGATCGCCGCGACCGACTGCGGATCGACCAGTCCCGCGAACAAGCGCTCGTCGAAGGTTGCCGACTCAGGGTACCGATACGCGTACGGGAACGGGAGCCGATAGACCTCGGGCGCAAACGGCCCGAAGCCTTTCTTATAGGGATTGACCTTGGCGGTCAAAGCCATGGTCAGATTCGTCCGCCCATGGAACGCGTGATCGAAGCAGACGATGGCTTGGCGGCCGGTGAACGCCCGCGCGATCTTGACCGCGTTTTCGACGGCTTCGGCCCCGCTGCTGACGAGCATCGTGCGCTTCTCGTGCTGCCCAGGTGTTCGCGCGTTCAGTCGCTCGGCCAGCGCGATGTATGGCTCGTACGACGCGACGGGAAAGCACACGTGCGTGAACGCGTCGAGCTGGGCCTTGACCGCGGCGACGACCCGTGGATTCCGGTGCCCGACATTCACGACGCCAATGCCGCCGGCGAAGTCGATCAACCGATTTCCGTCGGCGTCGGTCAACACCGCGCCGTCGGCGCTCGTGATCGCGAGCGGCGTCACCGCGGGCACGCCACGCGGCACCGCGCGCGCGCGCCGCGCCAGCAGCGCGCGACTCAAGGGCCCAGGCACCGCCGTCCGAAGCTCGATGACCCCCATTGTCTCCTCTCTCGACGCCGCTCGTGGGACGCTATAAGATGGTGCGATGAACCGATACACTCCAGCAGTGATCGTGTTCGCGCTCGCCTGCGGCGGCGGCGCGGACCACACGCCGGCGGCGAGTCACGGGCCCGTGGCCCGGATCACGATCGCGCGCACCAACGACGCGCGGGCCGATGCGGTGACGTACCTGGCAAAGCTCTGCCCCAAGCCAATCGGCGGGGAGCTCAGTTTCATGGTGTGGGAAGGGTACACCGACACGCTGTTTACCGCGCCCTTCGAGCGCGCCTGCGGCGTGAAGGTGACGGCCACCTACATGGGCTCGAGCGACGACCTGGTCGCCAAGCTGCGCGCTGGCGGCGCCCAGACAGTCGATCTCATCTCGCCGTCGAGCGACGCGGTAACCGAGATCGTCCAGGCGGGACTGGCCTCGCCCCTCGATCTCTCCCGCATCCCGACGTACTCGGAACTGTCCCCGTCGTTCCGCGCCTTGCCGCTCGCGAAGAAGGACGGCCAGACGTTCGGGTTGCCGTGGGCCTTCGGTCCCAACCCGCTGCTCTACGACACAACGAAGGTCCGCCCAGCACCATCGTCCTGGTCCGTCCTGTGGGAGCCGGCGTACCGCGGAAAAATCTCGCTCCAAGACGATATCGCGACGTTGTACATGGTTGCGCAGTACTTGGGCCTCGACGACCCGAAGGACAAGAGCAAGCTCTACAACCTTACTGACGCCGACCTCGCCAAGATCAAGGCGAAGATGCTGGAATTGCGGCCAAGCGTCCGGAAATACTGGGCGACCGCCGGCGACCTGACGCAGCTCTTCCAGAGTGGCGAAGTCGTGCTCGGCGAGGGTTGGCCGCTCATGACGCACCAGCTACGCCTGGCGAAGTTCCCCGCGGGCGAGATAATTCCGAAGGAGGGCACCACCGCGTGGGCCGACCACTGGGTGCTCACGTCCGGCGCGCAGAACCTCGACGCGGCCTACGCCTGGCTCGAGTACGCCGCCCAGCCCTTCACGCAGAAGCTGCTCGCCGACGTCACCGGGTACATCGTGGCCAACCCGGCCGCCAAGACCTACATGACGCCCGACCAGGCTACCGCCCAACATGACGTCGCCGACTACGGGGCACAGGTCAACTTCTGGCAGTGGAGTCCGCGGCGCGAGAAGTATCAGGAGATCTGGAACGAGATCAAGGCCGCCAAGTGAGCTTGCTCGAACTGAGGGGGTTGTCGCGGCGCTTCGGCGACTTCGTCGCGCTGGACAACGTCGATCTCTCCGTTCAGGCCGGCGAATTCCTCACGGTGCTCGGCGCATCGGGCTCCGGCAAGACCACGACGCTTCGTCTGATCGCGGGGTTCGACCGCCCAACCTCGGGCTCGATCTGGATGGACGGCACTGACCTGGCGCCGCTCCCGCCATTCCGCCGCCCGGTCAACACCGTCTTCCAGCACTACGCCTTGTTCCCGCACATGAGCGTGCGCGACAACGTGGGCTACGGTCTGCGCATGCAAAAGGTGGCCCCGGTCGATATCACGCGGCGCGTGGACGAGGCACTCGCCATGGTCCGTCTCGGCGAGCTCGGAGCTCGCGCGCCAAAGCAGTTGTCAGGAGGCCAACAACAACGCGTCGCCCTCGCGCGCGCCTTGGTGAATCGCCCCCGCTTGCTGCTGCTCGACGAGCCGCTCGGCGCGCTCGACCTGAAGCTCCGCCGCGAGATGCAACTGGAGCTCAAGCAACTGCAGACGCTCGTCGGCATCACGTTCATCTACGTGACCCACGACCAGGAAGAAGCCCTCACGATGTCTGACCGCATCGTGCTGATGCGCGCCGGGCGCATCGAGCAAATCGGATCGCCGCGCGAGATGTATGACAGCCCGCGCTCTCGATACGTCGCCGACTTTATCGGCGACACGAACTTGCTCCGCTTGGGCGGGGACGAGGTGTCCGTCCGTCCGGAGCACGTCAGGTTGGCTGGCGCCGAAGGCGGCGGCATGCCCGGGGTCGTCGATGCCGTCACGTTCGTCGGCTCGACCTACCGGGTCCGTGTCGCGCTCGCTGACGGACAGAAGATCATGGGTCTCCAGGGTGCGCCGATCGAGGTCGGGCGAGCCGTTTCGGTGAACTGGGACGCCAACCGCGCCGTGGTGGTCCGTGACTGACCGCCGCCGGCCTTGGCTCATCCTCGGCACGGCCATACCGCTCGTCTGGGTTGCCGTCACGCTGCTGCTGCCGTACGCGCTGCTGCTCGTCCAGTCCTTCTGGCATCAGGGCGCCAACGGCCGGCCAAGTCACGATCTGACGCTCGCCAACTACGCCCGGTTGTTCGGCACGTCGCTGTATCCGTCGACCATACTGTACTCGGCCGGCGTCGCCCTGCGCGTCACGGTCGCATCGCTACTGCTGTCATACCCGTTGGCCTACTTGTTGGCGTTCAAGGTGCAGCGCCACAAGCAGCTGCTCTACATGGCGGTGATCATCCCGCTCTGGGTCAGTTACCTGGTCCGCGCCTACGCGTGGAAGATCATTCTCGGGCAGCAAGGCGTGGTCAATGGCGTGTTGCTGTCGCTCGGGATCGTACACGCGCCGGTCGCGTTCTTTTTGTATAGCACGGCCGCGGTGGTGATCGCGCTCACGCACATCTACACGCCCTTTACGCTGATGCCGATCTACGCCGTACTGGAATCCATCCCGCCTTCGCTGCGCGAGGCCAGCCACGACCTGTACGGCAACCGCTGGCGCACGTTCGTTCACGTGACGCTGCCGCTGTCGCTGCCGGGCGTACTCGCCGGCTGCACGTTCGCGTTCGTGCTCAGCATGGGTGACTTTCTTGCGCCGCAGCTCCTCGGCGGGAACGACAGTGCCCTCATGGTCTCGAATCTCGTCTGGAGCTTGTTTGGCGTCTCGTCCGACTGGCCGCTCGGCGCGGCTGTCTCCGTCGTCATGCTAGCCCTGACGCTGACACTGCTGTGGCTCGCCGGCCGCGCTGAGTCCCGGTGGAATTACACGGGATCCAGCGTTCGGAAGTATAGATGAAGCGAGACTGGTGGTCGGTCTCATTGTGGGGCGTCAGCCTCGCGGTCTTCGCGTTTATCTACCTACCGCTCATCATAGTCGTTCTCTACTCATTCCATACCGAGAGCATCATCGCCTGGCCGATCAAGCTCGGCACCTTCAAATGGTATGGAGTCCTCGCGCATGACCGCGGGATGCTCTCGGCGACCTGGGCCAGCCTCGAGCTAGCGCTGATGGCCGTGGCGATCGCTATAGTCATTGGCGTGCCAGGCGCTTTCGTATTGGACCGCGCAGAATTTCCGGGCAAAGCCGCGTTCCGACAACTTGTGCTGCTGCCGTTGATCCTGCCGGGCATCATCACGGGCGTCGCGCTACTCAGCTATTTCTCCTTCCTGCACCTGAGCCTCTCGGCGGGCTATCCGGCGATTCCGGGTTGGCCGGTCGTTATTGGACATGGGGCGGCGTTGACGTCGGTCGTGGTGACGCAAGTCTTCGCCCGACTCCAGCGCGTCGATCGGTCGCTCGAAGAGGCGAGCGCCGATCTCTACGCGGGCCCATGGCGGACGTTCTGGCACGTGACGCTGCCCACCATTCGCACGGCGCTGCTCGGCGCCGGCCTGTTGGTTTTCACGCTGAGCTTGGATGAAATCGCGGTGACCTTTTTTCTGATCGGCCGCCAGAATACGCTTCCCTTACAGATCTGGGGCGTGTTGCGGCGTGGGATCACGCCGGAGGTCAACGCGATCTCCACGTTGATCTTCGGCGTGTCGGTCGTCGTGATCATTCTGTGGTCCCGCCTAATGCAAGAAGAAGCCTAGGGGAGCTATGCGCACGTATCGCATGTACATCAACGGCAAGTTCGTCGACGCCGCCGATAAGTCCACGCTCGCTGTCTATGAGCCCGCGACCGAAGAGGTGATGGCCACCGTGCCGGCCGGCAAGGCTGCCGACGTCGACCGCGCGGTCGCCGCGGCGAAGACCGCGTTCTACGACGGCTGGCGGGGGACGAGCGCGCAAGAGCGCGGCCGCATTCTGTTTCGCATCGCCGAGCGCATTCGTGCGCGGCGCGCCGAGTTGGCCGAGATCGAGACACGCAACTCCGGCAAGCCGATTGTCGAGGCCGAGTATGATATGGATGACTCGGCCACGTGCTTCGAGTACTATGGCGGTCTGGCCACCAAGATCAACGGCGAGGTGATTCCCGTTCCCGCGCAGGCCATGACGCTGGCGCTGCGCGAGCCGATGGGTGTGGCCGGGCAGATCATCCCGTGGAACTACCCGCTTGGAATGGCCGCATGGAAACTCGGTCCTGCGTTGGCTGCCGGTTGCACGGTAGTCATCAAGCCCGCGGAGCAAACCCCGCTCTCGTTGCTCGCTCTGGCCGAAGACTTCGAGTCAGTCGGTCTGCCACCCGGCGTTCTGAATGTCGTGACCGGTGATGGGGCAGGCGCCGGCGCGCCCATTGTGCGCCACAAGGACGTTCGCAAAATCGCATTCACCGGCAGCGCGGCGGTTGGCCGCACGATCATGCGCGAGGCGGCTGACTCGCTCAAGCGCGTGTCATTGGAGCTCGGCGGAAAGTCCCCGAACATTTTCTTCGCCGATGCCGACTTCGAGGCGGCGATAGATGGCGCCTTATTCGGCGTCTTCATCAACCAGGGGGAAGTGTGCTCGGCAGGTAGCCGAGTGCTGGTGCAAAAAGACATCTACAAGAAGTTCGTCGACGCGATGAGCGCCAAGGCCAAGACGATCACGGTTGGCAACGGCCTCGACCGCGGTACCAAAATGGGGCCGCTAGTCAGTGCCGAGCAGCGCGACCGCGTTCGCGAGTATCTAGCGATTGGCGCAAAAGAGGCAAAACTCGCGGCGGGAGGAGGCATACCAGAGGGGAAGGGCTGGTACGTGGAACCGACGATCTTCTACGATGTCGACAATAACGCCCGAATCGCGCAGGAAGAGATCTTTGGTCCGGTCGCGTCAGTGATCCCGTTCAAAGATGAAGCCGATGCCATTCGGATCGCGAACGCGACCGACTATGGTCTCGCGGCCGCGGTGTGGACGCGCGACATCTACAAGGCGTTCCGTGTCGTCAAAGAACTGGAAGCCGGTATTGTGTGGGTGAATCACATGCAGCCGACGATGATCGAAGCGCCGTGGGGTGGCTACAAAGCCTCGGGCTTTGGCCGAGAGCTCGGGCATTGGGGCGTCGACGAGTACCTCGAGACCAAGCAGGTCTACATCAATCTCGACGAGAAGCCTATCGGCTGGTATTAGCGATCACAGGGACATCGAGACGTACTTCGTCTCGAGGAACGCCTCCATGCCTTCCGTCCCGCCCTCCCGACCGAGGCCGGACTCCTTGTACCCGCCGAACGGTGCCTGCGCCGTCGACGGCAACGGATCGTTGAGCCCAACGATGCCGTACTCGAGCCGCTCGGCGATTCTGAAGGCCCGGCTGAGATCGCGCGTATAGAAATACGCCGCGAGCCCATAGGGACCGCGGTTCGCTCGCTCGATCACCTCGTCCTCGGACTCGAACGTCGCAATGGGCGCGACGGGTCCGAAGGTCTCCTCGCGCATCACGAGCATGTCGTCGCTGACGCCGGTGAGCACCGTCGGCTCATAGAAATAGCCATGTCCAGCGGGCCGGTGACCCCCAACGCGTACCTGCGCCCCGTGCGAGGTCGCGTCGCCAACGTGGGCTTCGACCTTATTCACGCCCGCCTGATCGATCAGCGGCCCGACTTGGACGCCCGCATCGACACCGTTGCCGACTTTGAGCGCGGCAACGAGCGGCACAAATGCGTCGGTGAACGCCTTGGCGACCGAAGCGTGGACATAGAGGCGATTCGCGCACACGCAGGTCTGCCCGGCGTTGCGGAACTTCGATATGATCGCGCCCTTCGCGGCCGCCTCGATATCAGCATCGGCAAAAACGATGAACGGCGCATGGCCCCCGAGCTCGAGCGATACCCGCTTGACCGACGCGGCCGCCTCGCGCATGAGGTACTTGCCGACCTCGGTCGAACCAGTGAACGTGATCTTGCGCACGAGAGGCGAGTGCAACAGCTCGTTCCCGACGGCCGCCGGGTCATTCGTCGTGACCACGGTGAGTATACCGTTGGGTAGTCCTGCTTCGGTCAGGATGTCGGCGATGGCCAACGCGGTCAGTGGCGTCTGTTCCGCCGGCTTGAGCACGACGGAGCACCCGGCCGCGATCGCGGGGCCGACTTTGCGTGTCACCATCGCCGCCGGAAAATTCCAGGGCGTGATCGCCCCGACGACGCCGACCGGCTGCCGAATCGCGAACAACCGCTTGCTCGGCTGCGACGCCGGGATCGTCCGGCCGTACACCCGTTCGGCCTCTCCGGCGAACCAGCCGAAGAAGCTCGCCGCGTAAGCGATCTCGCCCCGTGCCTCGGCCAGGGGCTTGCCGCCTTCGAGCGTCAGTGTCCGACCGAGCGCGTCGGCTCGCTCGAGCATGAGGGCTTCTGCCCGTCTCAGCACCCGTGCCCGCTCGGGCGCCGGCGTTGCCGTCCAGGCTGGCATGGCCCGCGCCGCGATCTCGATCGCGGATCGCGCGTCCTCGGCAGTTGCGTCTGCCACGTCCGCGATATGCTCCAACGTCGCGGGATTGTGCACCGCGAATGTCCGCGCGCTGGTGCGCCGCGACTCGTTTCGTGTCAGCGTCTCGGTCATGCGTTTTAAGATAACGTCATTGACAGGGTTACAGGCGCTCTCTATATAGCCGAACTGTGATCGCGCCAAGCGCTTCACGTTCATGCCCTCAGTCGCGTAGCGCGCCCGATGCCCATCCGTCGCGCTGCGGCATTTTTCGGCGCGCCGGCCCGTCGCTGTAGCGCGCCGGGCCCGCCTCGTTCGCCATTCGCCGTTCCGCGCCACGTCGGTCCGCTTGGGCCCGACGGGTGCTGTCACCTTCCAGTCGAGGGCGCATCGTGAGTCGCATCAGTCGTCTATTCCTGTTGGCCGCTGTCGGCGCGAGTCCTCCAGCACTCGCGCAACAATCGCTGACACTCCGCGGCACGGTCACCTCGGCCGCGGGGCTGCCGCTGGACATCGCGCAGGTCGTGGTTCCGTCGCTGGGGCTCGGCACCCAGACGCGCGACGATGGCAGCTACGTGTTGACCATTCCCGCCAATCTCGCGACCGGCCAGACCGTCCTGGTGACGTCGCGGGCCCTCGGGTTCAAGGCCAAAACCGTCTCGGTCGTGCTCCAAGCTCCACTGGCCGACGTGAACTTCACCCTCGAAGCGAACCCGCTCCAACTCGGCGAGATCGTCGTCACCGGGGCTGGCACCACGCGCGAGGTCGAGAAGATCGCGAACGCGCGATCGGCCGTCGACTCCGGCTTGATCGAGAAGAGCGGCGAGGCGAACATCGTCGCCGCGATCTCCGCGAAGGCTCCGGGAGTGAACGTCGTGGAGAATGCCGGTGACCCGGGGGCGTCGGCGTCGATTCGCATTCGCGGCGAAAACACCATCGGGCGGCCGAGCGATCCGCTGATCGTCGTCGACGGTATCCCCGTCGACAACTCGACCAACACCGTCGCGGCGCTCGACGCGCAGACGGGCGGTCCTCAGGGCGGCGTGGCGTCGCCCAACCGCGCGATCGATATCAACCCGGATGACATCGCGTCGATGGAGATTCTCAAGGGCGCAGCCGCCGGATCGATCTATGGCGCCCGCGCTGGCCAAGGCGTGATTCTCATTACCACGAAATCCGGTAGGTCCGGCGCGACGATCACCACGCTCAGGAGCCAGTACGGCTTGAGCGACGTGAATCACTTTCCGGACCTGCAGCGTCAGTACGGGGAGGGCGACCAGGGTGTCGCCGACCCATGCGCCAGCGGACAGCTGGGCCTGAACTGCCGGACGGCCGGCTACAGTTGGGGTCAGGCCTTGGCCGGCACAACGTACGATCACACGAACGAAGTGTTCCAGACGGGCGCCATGACCGACAACACGCTGAGCGTGTCCGGCGGCGACGCGAAGACGACGTTCTTCGCCAGTGGAACGTACACGGATCAGAACGGGCCGATCATCGGACCGCACGACTACCTGCATCGGACATCGGTGCGCCTCAAGGCCGACCATGAAATCGCGCCGACGTTCCGGCTCAACGGCAACGTGCAGTTCGCCAACACGACGCAAGATGCGGCGCAAAAGGGCTACAATTTCTCGAGCATTACGTGGACGTCGTGGCTGACGCCGCCCAACTTCAACAACCTCCCGTTTATCGATCCGAAGTACGGCGTCCAGCGGTCCTTCCGCTTTCCGTTGCCGAGCCCCGTCTACGCCGATAGCTCCAAGGGGTACGATAACCCGTTCTTCTCGGCGTACGACAATCAGAGCTCGACGAACACGAACCGCGTGGTCGGGAGCGTCGGTGCGACGTGGCAAACGCTGAACTGGCTGTCGTTCCAATACACCCTCGGGGTCGACTACGCGCACGACAACCGCATTCAGGGCGAGCCGCTCGGCAATTCACAGACGGCGCTGCCGACCGGGCAGGTGCTGTCGCTGGACCTCGACCACTTTCAGCTCGACCACAACCTTTCGGGTACCGCGAAGTGGTCGCGCGGGCCGAACGTGGAGGGCACGTTCACGCTAGGCCAGAACCTGAACGCCCGCAGCGAGCAGATCTCCGGCGTCGTCGGCGATGGGCTGTTCCAGGACTTCCAGTATTCGCTCAATAACACGAACGCCGAGCGGTCGCCGATTCTGAACTCGCAGGCCTACATACACAACGACGGGTACTTCAGCCAGGCGACTCTGGACCTCGCGCAGCAGTTGTTCTTGAAGGCGGGTGTCCGCTACGACGGTTCATCGACGTTCTCGAAGTCGAACCAGTACGCGTGGTTTCCGAGCGCGAGCGCGGCCTGGGAGTTCACGAAGCTGTTCAACGGCCAGCGCCCGTCCGACATCCTGTCGTTCGGCAAGCTCCGCGTGGCGTATGGTCAGAGCGGCACGGAGCCCGCTCCGTATCAGACGGTGCACTTCTATCAAGCCGCGAGCGCGTTCCAGGACTTCTTCAGCGCCGCCAACCTGGCGGAATTCCTGAACGGCCAATCGGGCCTGTTTTCGCAGGACACGCTGCCTGGGAAGCTCAAGCCCGAGCGCACGAAGGAACTCGAGGGCGGCGCCGACTTCGGGCTATTCGGCGATCGATCGGACCTCTCGCTCACGTACTACCACAAATCGACCGACAACGTCATTCTGCCTCTCGTGGTCGCCGCATCGACGGGCGCCACCAATCAGTGGGCGAACGGCGCGGCGATTCGGAACGACGGAGTCGAGGCGTCACTCAACGTTCGTCCGATCCAGAGCAAGCTGCTCTCTTGGGAAATCGGCGCGACCTACGCGGCCAACTGGAACAAGGTGACGGCACTGAGCGGGCTCCAATTCGTCCCGTACGGTGGACTCGGCTCATTCGGCACCGCGAGCGGCGCCGGCGCACTCGAGGTGACGTTGGCGAACGGCAGCGTCGACAACTTCTTCGGCTATGACTACGTGCGCTGCGGCCGCGGCGTGGTGCTCAGCGACGGCAGCCCCAATCCGTACTCGGTCGACGGCCACTGTTCGGCGAGTCAGAAACGGAACCACGCCCTGTTCATCGCTAATGATGTCCTCGCCGCCAACAACACGGCGGAGGGCGCGGGCTACCCGATTCTCGACCCGACTGAGCGCGGCACAGGGAATCCCGATCCGCGGTGGACCGGCAACATCCACACGACGCTGCGCATCAAGCATTTCACTATCAGCGGCCTGCTCGACATCCGCGAGGGCGGCTCGGTCTACGACGCCACGCTCCAGACGCTCGACTACTATGGGACATCGCAGGAGTCGGCCCAACTGCGGAACAAGAACGTAGTGTTCGGCTCGTCCTTCATGAATGGCCCGGTCGCCGGCCCGGGCGCGGGTACGCCGGCCAAGCTCGATCAGACATTCTTCCAGTCGTATCGAGGCAGCATTATTGGTTTCGGGTACGCCACCGCGCCATTCACGGTCGACGGCTCGTACATCAAGCTCCGGGAGATCTCGGTCGGGTACGAATTCACCGGCCGCTTCCTAGCCCACAACTTGGGGCTCGGCAGCATCGACCTTCGGGTCGCCGGGCGCAATCTGGCGGTGTGGACGAGTTATAAAGGCGCGGACCCCGAGGTCAGCGCCGGCGGCGCTGAGAGCGGCGTGCAAGGCATCGACTACTTCGGCGTCCCGCAAACGCGGACGTTCCTCTTCACTCTGACCATCACCCGGTGACTCTCATGCGTCGCGCTCTTTCGGTGCTCGGCGCCGCCGGCGTCCTCGTCACGCTGGCCGGTTGCCGCCAATTTCTCGATAGCACGAAACTCACGCACAATCCCAACGACCCGGCGATCGCGCCTACCGGCGCGTTGTTCGTCGCCGCCCAGATCGATCTCTACTCGCAGGAGGAAGGCCATCTCGGCCGCACCGTCTCGCTCTGGATGGAACAGTTCAGCGGCCAGACGTCGCCGTACTCCAACTTGAGCAGCCTCTATCAGTATGGCGTAGACGACTACTACGACAACTGGTCCCGGTCGTATGGCGGCGGCGGTCTGATCGACCTGCGCACGATCGAGCAGCGCTCCTTGGCTCTCGGCGACTCGATATTCGCCGGTCAAGCCTACGTCATCGAGGCGATGGCGATCTCCCAGACCGCGGACATCTGGGGCGATATTCCGTACTCCCAGGCCTCGCAACCCAGCGCCTTTCCGCATCCCAAGCCCGATGCACAGCAAGCGGTCTACGATAGCCTGCTCCGCTCGCTGGAGACGGCCATCGTGTTTCTGGCGGACACGGCGCCGGCCCACCAGGTGACAAACGCCGGCGCGGGCGTCGCTTTCGACTTCACATACGGCGGGTTGGCCACGCTCCAACAAGAGAGCGCCGCGTGGATTGCGCTGGCCCACACGCTGCGGGCGCGAATCTTTATGCACATGGCCGCGAAACTGGGGCCGACAATGTACGACTCTGCGATCGCCGATGGCCTCCAAGGCATCGCCGATCCAAGCGGGGCGAGCGATTACGTGACCGAGCATAACGCCACGGCGACGACCGCGAACGTGTGGTCCGACTTCATGAGTATCTACCCAGGCTACATCGTAGCCGCGAGCACCATGATCAATCTCATGAACGCATCGAACGATCCCCGGCTCCCGGCATACTGGACACCGGCTACGGTCAGCCCGACTACCTACGCCGGTACACCTCCGGGAGTGACGGCCACAGGTCCGGTGTCGCAGCTCTCGGGGACGCGCTCGGCGCAGACGTTCACGCAGCCGGTCGTGACATACGCCGAGAACACGTTGATCCTGGCCGAGGCATCGTGTCAGCTCGGCCAGAAGGCGAACGCGCTCTCGTATCTCCAGCAGGAGCAGAGCGCGGCTGGCGCCACCCCGGCGGCCGCGGTGTCACTGCAGGCGATCATGAACGAGAAGTACGTCGCCATGTTCCAGACACTGGAGGCGTGGAACGACTATAAGAGGACCGGCTTCCCCACGCTGGTCGGGACACCGCCACGGCGACTCACGTATCCGTTCACCGAGCGCGAGGCCAATCCGAATATTCCCGCCGACGGCGCACGCAACTGGAACGATACGGGACCGGTCTCGTCGAACTGCGGGTGACATGCTACAGTAGTAGGCATGAACGAGCAGTACAATTTGCTCGCGGAATTCGGGCGGGTAGACGGTCAAACCGTCTACCTGGCCCGGGACCGCGCCACCGGAGCGGTGGCAATTGCCCGGCGTCGATCTGACGATCCGTCCGGGCCACTGACGATCTCCCACGTGCTCGACGCCACTGTCCCGGCTGACGGGGCGGTGTGCTCCTCGTGCATCGGCGCGCTGCGGAGTTGGGGACGATTCTGTCCGAGTTGCGGACGCGAGGTGTTCGGTGCGCCACCGGCATCGGCGGACTCGCCCTCTTCCGAACAACTCCTTGACGCTGTTCGTCATGCCGCCGAAGGGCGATTTGACATCCTCGGCTCGATTCCGCGTGCGGATGGTGGGGATACCATCTATTTCGCGGTTGATCTGAGCACGGCCGACGTCGTCGCGCTGCGCCTCAATCGTGAGGGCATCGAGGCGGATGGTACGCTCTCGTACTCCCTCGAGCTTCCTCTTACTCTATCGCCGGTTCAGACGCCTCCTCCTAAGGCCGACTCGTTTACGGCCATGTTCGGTGCGGCGACACCACCACCACCACCACCGCCGCCGGTCGCTCAGCCCCCCGAGCTGCCACCGGGGATGACATGGAGCGCGACATTGCCGATGGCAGTGGAGACATCGGCTGCGCCACCCCCTGCGCCGCCCGAGCGGAAACGCCGGACGACGACGCCGATTCCAGAGCCGTCCACGCCTGTGCTGTCGCCGCCGCCGGCGCCGCGACAGCGCCCGGCAATTCCAAAGGGCGTCGTGATTGGCGCCGTGGCGGCCGTACTCGTCGTTGGTGTTGTCTTCGTCGCCCTGGCACTGCGCCCGAAGCCCGCTCCAACCCCGGTGGTGGTCGCTCGCGACACGACACCAACGCCAGCCCCCGCTCCGGTGGATACGGCCAAGCCAGCGCAGCCAACACCGGACACCACGACGGTCGCAGCCACCCCGCCACCCCCGGAGCCGGTCGCACCGGCGCCGACGAAACCGACGCCAGCACGCCGCAAACCGCGGGTCAACCCTCGCGACACCGTCGGTCTCTCGGAAGCGATCCGCGAATGCTCGTCATCCACATTGGCCGGCAACTGGACGACCGCGGCCCCTGTTTGCGAGCGCGCGGCGGCCGCCGGCGACGCGGACGCCGAGCTGTCGCTCGGGATGATGTACCAGCGCGGCAATGGTGTGCCGGGCAGCACCACCGACGCGGTGAAATGGTTCCGCAAAGCCGCGGACCAGGGCAGCATTCGGGCGACGAACTATCTCGCCTGGGCTTACGCGAATGGCGATGGCGTCAAACGCGATGGCGCGGCGGCGATCAAGCTGTTCCAAAAGAGCGCAGATGCCGGCAATGCCCAGGGCGAGTACGGGCTCGGGATGATGTACGCAAACGGTGCCGCCGCGATGCGATCGGATAGCCTGGCCGTCGTCTGGTTTCGCCGCGCGGCTCCGCAAGAGCCCCTCGCCCGCGCCGAGCTCACGCGCCGCGGGTTGACTCCGTGACGCCGCCCGAGACGACGAACGCCATCGCCTCGGCGCTCGTCGTCGTCAGTCTGACGACGTCCGACGTCGGGTAGATGTACAGACGGCCGGAGAGGCTGTACGAGAACGGCAGATAGACGGCGACGTGATCGGTGAGCCCGAAGCGGGACAGCGACTCTTGCGTCACGAATCCGACGGCTCGCGCCGTCGGGGGTCCTCCCGGGGCAGGGACGAGCACCGGCGTGTCGAATCGCCGCTTCTCCCCGACGAACGCGTTCAGCAGGTCCTTCGTCGAGGAATACAGCAACCGGACGAACGGCAGTCGCTCGATCGCGGCATCGAGCGCGTTCAACACTCCGCGCGCCAACAGGGTTGATCCGAGAAATCCGACCAGCGTGATGACTATCACCGTGAGCGCAAATCCCAGCCCTGGGACCGACAGCCGCAGGAACTGATCGATTATCGTGAACGCGTCGAAGATCCGGTAGCAGACGTACACCGTGATCGCGATCGGCGCGACGAAAGCGAGCCCACGCACGAAGTAGGAGACGAGGCGGCGCATGCGAGAACAATCTAGCGAGCCTTCGGTCGCTTACGCTGTCGCGCTCCTGATTGGCGCCAGCCTGCTCGCGATCGCGGCCGCCGGATTGCGCGTCTATCTCGTCCGAGTTCGGGAATTCCCCGACATGACGAGCTACGCCGAGGCGGCGACGGCCATTCGGCATTGGAACCTGAACGAGACTGCGGCGCGCCAGTTCTGGGGCTATGCGGACGCGGCCGCGCTCCTCTCCGTTGTTCTCCCCGGCGTGCCGATGCTCGTCGTGTTACTCCTAATCTCGGTCGTCTCCGGCGGCATCGCGGTCACGCTGGCCCACCGCCTCTGGGGTGGCTGGATCGCGGTGTACCTGACCGCGGTCGGCTGGCAGTGGGTGCAGCGAGAGGCGTTTGGGGGGTCGGAGCCACTGTTCATGGCATTGCTCCTCGCCTCCTTTCTGGCTACTCGAAGCGACAAGTGGCGCCGTGCGTTCCTCTGGGCCGCTCTCGCGACGACGGTCCGGCCCATTGGCGTATTTGCGGTGGCGGCGATACTCGCGACCGCTCTCAAGCAGCGCCGATGGACCGACGCCGCCCTCGGTGTCGGCATTACCACCGTCGTATTCGGCATCTATTGCGTTCCACTGGCGTTTACTGGCGACGTCCTGGGCAACATCCATTGGTATGCGCCCCAAATGACGGGGGGCACGGTGTGGCGCAATCTCATCACCGACGAGGTGAGCCCCCTTCGCCACATTCTAGTCGCGGGTGCGATTGCACTGGTGCTGATGGCGCCGTTCGTCCTCGTCACCAGCGAGCAATCGGGCCGTTGGGCTGAGAATCTCTTCGCCTTCGGCACGTCGTGCTTTCTGGTCACGTTGAACTGCCAACCGTGCGCATGGGCCTTCTCTCGTTTCGCGATCGTCTCGATTCCGTTCGCGCTACTCGTCGTCCGGCGATGGTTGCCGCGCGACGATCGCGTCGTGTTCGTGCTGTCCATTGTCTCAGCACTGCTCGCGGCGGCCATGCAAGTCAACGATCTGAGCCCCGGTACGGCCCTTTTACACCTGTTCGCCTCACAATAGTTGACTTCGGTTTAGGCGTCCGTACATTGGCCGAGGCTGTAGCGTCCGGGAGGAGTGTCTGAAGCACTGGATAGTGTTCGCAGGGCTGGCCTGGACTGCCGCCGCCTGCCACCCCACAACTGGTGTGGCGCCCGCGCGTGCCACCGCCGATAGCGCCGCTCGCGCTGCCATCGCCAACGAGCGGGCCATTGATGTCAACTCGTTCGCGGCCCGATCGGTCGGCGTCGCGCCGCTCGCGGCCGATACCAACGACCCGATTGCCGGACCGCTCGCGTATGCGTTGCCGGATCTGCTCATGACCGATCTGGCACAGAGTCACCAAGTGGTCGTCGTCGACCGCATTCGACTCGATGCCATGCTCCGTGAGTTGCATCTCGTCTCGTCGGGTCGCGTCGATACCACGACCGCGCCCCGCGTGGGTCGCCTGATCCAAGCGCGTCGGCTCTTGATCGGCCGTCTCGTTTCACTGAACGCCGGCAAGCAGCTCAACGTCGACATGCGGATCGCCGACGTAGCATCGTCGTCGGTCGCTCCCGCGGTCTCCTCCCGCGCTACGTCCGCCGATATTCTCGCAGCCGAGAAGGAGCTCGCGTTCCGTGTGCTCGATGCGCTGGGCGTGACGCTGACGCCGGCCGAGCGTACGGCCATCGAGCAGCGTCCCACGAAGCGCGTCTCGGCGCTGTTGGCCTATGGACGCGGCGTCCGAGATGAAGCGGCCGGCGAGTACGGTCCTGCCGCCCAACAGTACGCGCAAGCCGTACGGATCGATCCGTCGTTCTCTCGGGCGCGCGCTCGCCTGGCCGTAGTGCAGCAGTTGAGTGGTGATCGGGAGTCGCTGTCTCGTGCCTCGCTGACGGCGGCTGATGGCTTGAATCCCAGTCTGACTGATCCCTCCGACGTGAATCACATCGGCGGCGCGGCCGATCCGTCTTTCCCACAGCCCGTGACGGTGATCCTGACGATCACCAACGTCCCATGATGCGCCGCCTCGTCCTGCTCGCTGCGCTCCCAGTGGCTGCGCAAGCCCAAGGTCGCCTGACGGGTGTGACGACCAGCGACGCCACGCCGCAGATCAATTATTGGTCGTTCTCGTCGTATAGCGCGGTGCAACCCGACCAGCTTGGCGGTGACAGCGTTCGCGTCGCCCACGTGTGGCAATTCTCGATTCCAATCGATGTCGCCGTTCCCATTGGTGACCGCTTCACCGTCGATGCGAGTGGTGCGTATCAGACCGGGACAGTGCAGTTGGCGGGCCCGGACACGGCGCTCCACACGAACCACTATACGCTGAGCGGCCTCACCGACATCAAGCTGCGAATGGTCGCCCGCCTCGTCGGCGACAACGTCTTGCTGACACTTGGCGTCAACGCGCCAACCGGGACGACGAAGCTCGACGCCGAGCAATACAAGGCGCTGCGGATTCTAGCCGCGCCGGCCCTGGAGCTGCCGAACGCGACACTCGGCACGGGACCCGGTGGGGTCGTGGGCATCGTACTGGCTCGACACATCGCCGGTTGGTCCTGGGCCGTCGGCGGATCGTATGAGCTGCGGGGGAGCTACGTCCCGATCGAGGCCTACGCCGCGTTCGCGGCGGCGCCCAACTATCAGCCGGGCAACACGGCGCATTTCGAGCTCGGGGTCGATGGATATATCGGGTCGAGCAACATGACGTTCGGTTTGACGGGGAACGTCTACGCACATGATGCACTGACGACGACCGATTCCGGGGGCGCGAAGTACACGGCCAAGGTCCACTTGGGGCCGAGCTTCCAAGGCACGTGGCAATGGCAGTTCGCGACGCCGGGATTCCGTGACTTGAGCCTGTACGCGGTCGATCGCTATCGGACGAAGTACGACGAAGGCGGCCCGTCGATAGCCGGCACGAGCGGCAACTATCTCGACGCCGGCCTGCGGGCGGCGATCGCTCTCGGCGAGTCCACCAGCTTGACGGTCGGGCTCGGGTTCGTGGATCAAACCGGTCTCTCAGTCGACAACTCGTTCGCCACGGCTGGTATCGTCGGGGGAACGGTGACGCTGGGACTGGCTCAGGACTTTGGCGCCTATCGTCTCGAGCCGTTCGTGCGAGGCGGATATGGAAAACTCGACATGGGGTCGCACTCCCCGACCGCCGCATCGTTCGGCGGCGGCGTAGTGTTTCGCCTGCGGATCTGATGCCAATGCGCTCTCTATCCCAACGGTGGCGGGCTCCGATCGCGCTCGTCGTGCTGGCGCTGCTTTTCGCCTGCCTGAAAGGTCGTTCTCCGACTGACGCGACCGCGAACGACGTCCGCTTCGATCTCCACGCGCAGGTCAGCGGCGGCTCGGTCCTCCACATCACCGTGGTCTATCTCGATCAGGTGACGAGCTCGCAGGCGACCGTTCCCGTCCTGTTGCTCGATCAACGTGTTACGGTGGCCGCCGGGACGCAGAGCCTGCCGCTCACCATCGATCTCACGCGCTGCTTGGCGGACCCGCAGCACATCACGGGAACGACCTGTGAGCTCCTCGCCGGTGTCGTGCTGGAGCAAAACGGCCAGGCGGTCGATAGCGTCGGGGTCGGGCCGGTCACCGTCACGCCAGGCCAGACTGTGCAGGCGACCGCGTCGCTCGTTCCGGTCGGTCGTGTCGTCGTGTACCCGAAGAGTGCCTCGCTTACCATCGGAGCGATCACGGTCCTGCACGATTCGGTGTTCAGCCCGAGCAACGTGTACCTGCCGAATGCCACGGTGACGTGGACGAGCGCCGATCAGAGGACCGCGAAGGTGAATGCGTCGGGCGCCGTCACGGGCGTTGCCGCCGGCACCACCACGGTCAAGGCGTCAACTGGCGGACAATCGGATTCCGCGACGATCACCGTGTCGTCCACCACGACCGGCGCGGGCACGATCCTGATCAATGCGCCCGTCGGCGTCAGCTTCTCAGCGCCGGCCGGCGGGGCATTGCCAGTGCGTGCTCCACTCAGTGTCACCTCATCGGACACGGTGGTGCTCACGGGGCTGACGTCCAGCATCGCCTACGGGGCAGGACAGCCGACCGGTTGGTTGTTCGCCAACATGAGCGACAGCACGTCGTATTTCTTTGGACAACGGGTCAGCGGCAGCCGTGTGCGTCGCCAGACGAGTGGCTCGGGCATCGTGACGCCAGCTGTGCTCGACATGGTCCCAACGACAACCAACCTGCCGACCGGGACATACACGGCGACGGTGACCGTGTCGGGAACCAACGCGACGTCGGGCAGTGTCTCGGTGACGTATAGCATCACGGCCGCAACGCCGGTCCTGGCGTTTACGCCGAACCCGGTTCTGTTCAACCAGTACGCATACGGTACCACCGTCGCGCCTCTCCAGACGGTTACGGCGTACAACGCGGGTACCGGTACGCTCGGCCCGCTCTCGACTGTTGGCAAGATCACGTATACCGGCGCGGACACGGGTTGGCTCACCATTAGTGCCGCGAGCGCCACGACAGCCACGGGACAGCCGAAGACGACCGCCTTGCACCTCGGGAGCGACACCGCGAGCATACCGATCTCGGCGACCGGCGCGACAAACAACCCGGTGACGCTTACGGCGATCGTGTCCTCGTACGTGACATACTCGAAGGTCGTCCTCGGCGCCGCATTCGGCTGCGGTCTGACCACGGCATCGACCGTCTATTGCTGGGGTGGTGACGGGCAGGGCGAGCTGGGTGATGGCGGGACCGACCTTGGGGTCAAGACTCCCGTGCGCGCGAACATTCCGTATTCGCCGACGAACCCGGTGATCGACATCGAGGCCGGTTCGTTCCATGCCTGCGCGTTGCTCCAATCCGGGGCCGTGTATTGCTGGGGCAGAAATGACAAAGGCCAGTTGGGCGTCGGGCTGACGACGTCGCCGATCGCGACACCGACACTGATCTCCGGCCACACCTATCAGATGATCTCGCTCGGTTCGCTCCACTCGTGCGGCATCGAGGGGACACCGTCGAACCGTGTCGCGAACTACGTCGATTGCTGGGGTGATAACACGGATGCCGAGTTCGGCAACAACACGACGAGCACCTCGCCACAGTACACGCCGTTACTCGCCATATTCCAGGCGTTCTACACGCTCAGCGCCGGCAACCTGTACACGTGCGGTATCACGGCGGCCAGCGGCGGGTCGTTGTACTGCTGGGGCCTCGACTCGTTCGGCCAGCTCGGCAACGGACAGTCAACCGGTGTGTACACCGCGCCGAACCTCGTGACCCTGGCCCTCGGGGCCGGTCCGCCGCCGGTACCGGTGAGCGTCAGTGCGGGTTATCAGACGACCTGCGCGATCGATGCCGCCGGCAACGGCTATTGCTGGGGTGACAATACGAACGGCGAAGTCGGCAACGGCACGACGTCGACGACACCAGTGGCTTCGCCGACGCCGATGTTCGGCAACTACTCATGGACATCGATCAGTATGGGCTACTCGAGTGCCTGCGGCATCGCGTCGAACGGCCAGTATTGCTGGGGCTACGACAACTATGGCCAGCTCGGAAACGGCATCACGAGCAACACGGGCGCCGGATCGCCAGGCCAAGTTCTAGGCGGCGGCGTTGGCATCCTGTTCAGCGAGTTCACCGTGGGCCAGGGCTCGCAGTCCGCGTGCTATATCAAGGGCAGCGCCGTGTCCTGCTTCGGCTTCGACAGCAATGGGCAGTTGGGCGACGGCGGCGTCGTCACCGTGGGGAACAGCGACGCGCCGGTCCCGATGACCGCGCAACCGGCGCCCGCGGGTGTAGGCCCGGCGCGGGTGATCAAACGGCCTACGGTGCGACGACAGGTACGCAAATGAAGCCGGAGAAGTAGCCCGGCTTCATGATCGCCGGCGCATCGCCGGCCGACAGCTCGAAGGTGAATTTGATCGGGGTACCGTTCGGCAGTTGCGCGACGGTACCCGGCCCCGAGTGCAGCGCCCAATCAAAGTTCGGCGACGTGCCAACCGTGCGCCACGCGTCCGCCTGTTGCATCAGCTGGAACCCGGCCCACGGTCCCGAGGCCTCGGCCAGCGTGAGCTCTTGATTGTTGACGAGGGCCGTCACGCGCGCCGTGCGTCCCGCACCGGGTTTCAGCACGAAGGGCGAGGGGCCCGGGTTGCGCTTCGTGAACCGGACGGTGGCGTCGTCGATGATCACCGTGACCGCCGGCAACGCATCGGGAATCGCGACTGGTCGAAGAGTCATGTCGAGCTCCGGCGTCGAGCTGCCGGGCCTGAACAGTGCCGATGACACTGCGGCGGCGCGATTGAAGAACGACACGAACGCCGGCGAGATCTGCACCGCTGACGTGGGCGCCTGTGCGTAGTCAGCGCCCTGCTTGATCAGCAGCGATTGGAGCGAGCCCTCGTACATCTTCCACAAAGCACCGGTCTGTGGCGCGAAAATCGTCGCGACATCTGCGGCCGACGCCTGGCTCGTCGCCGACGGGTTGAACGGGAATTTCGCCAGCACGGGCTTGGCAACGGAGCAGAATGACGAGCCGGCCGCGTTGGCTGGACCCTTACCCACGACGCGCAGCAGCGAATTGGCGTAGTCGATCGGCGACTGCAGGAGTCGCTGCACCGTGCCCGCCACCGCCGCGTCGCTTCCGACACGGAAGCCTTGTGCGATCTGCGTCGCCGCCAAGCTCGCAGGACCGATTGCTTGACGCGCCTGATCGACGGCGGGTCCGTTCTGCCCGGCTGGCGCGGTGGCAGCCGTCTGTACGTTGTTCTGGAGCGCGAGGAGCGCGTTGACGTACGGTGCGTTCTTGTCGCCGACCAACTTGTCCGCCGTCCCCGGCGGCGTGACGGTCGCGGCGGGTTGGAAGATGCCGGCGATCCCGGTATCGATCGTCGTATTCTGCGCCGTCACTTGCAACAATTGAAGCAGCGGCGACTGATTGCCCCCAAGCAGTAGGAGCTTCTTCGACGCGTCGCTCAATCCATCAAAATGCAACACCGAAGCCGAGCTCAAAAACGTCCGCCACTGTTTGACGTAATCGGCCGCGTATCGCGTCTTGAGATCCGCTCGCAGCTTATTGCGATCCATTCGCGCCGATGTGTCGTTGCCGAGGACCCAAGCATCGCCGGCGAGCAACTTGTCGACGTTATTGATGGAGTTCTGCATCGACGCCCACCCGGCGGCCGTGTACGCCCCAGGCACGGCGTAATTATCGACAACGGCACCAGCCGACCCTGGGAACAGCTTGTTGAACTGCACGCCTGGAATTACCCGTGATGCCTCGATCACGCGGAATTGATAAATCTGATCAGCCACGGCGAACTGAGACAAAAACGTCCTGCTGTGCGAGACCACCCCCAAATCCCCGCCACTGCCATACGGATTCCCAAGGGCCAATTCGCTCGCGTATCGATCAAACTGTCGCTTGGCCAATTGCAGCCGAGTCGAATCGACGGTCCGCCCGGAAAGCCATGTGGCCATCAACACAGGAGTCAAAAACTCGCCCGTGCTTCTTTTCCACTCGCTGGTGGTAATCAGGTAGGCTTCAAGGTTGTTATACACCGTCGCGTAATCGTCGGTAGGCCGTGGTGCCGCAGGGAGATTCCGCAAAAACGCGGCGAGGTTCGTCCGCGTACCGTCGAACATGACGCGCGAGAACCCATCGAAGTAGGCCGCGCGCACCGCGGGGTACAGGGACCCGCCGGTATAGAGCCCCCACTTGAGATGCATCGGCGCACCGTCGTGCTCATACTCACTGAGCGTCGAGAGATACTCGCCGAGCGTATCGAGCCGCGATAGCGCGTCGACGCTAGCGAGGTCAGACCCGACCGGCGGCAGCGCCGCGACCGTGCGCGCGGCGTCGCGCGCGCCGCTCTCGAGCGTCTTGTTCGCGGAGAACGAGACCGTCCAGCCGATAGCCAGCACGAGGCACGCGGCGGTCGCCAGCGCGAGCGCCGTGCGCCGCAGCGAATCGATGCGAGCGCCAGCGCGGGTGGCCGCCATCGCGGCGTCGTCCGCGAGCACGATGTCGCGGAGGATACGATCGAGGAACACCCAGCGGGGAACGCGTCGTGCGCCGCGGGCTTGGGCCGCGGGCGCGGCGGCCTGCGCCGCGGCTTGCCGCGCGAACACATTCGTCGCGTTCGCGGCGAGCCCCGGCTGCGATGCCGCCTGCGCCGGCGCGGCCGCCGGCGCGACGTCCTGGATGACGACTGCCTGCACACCGGTGAAGTAGAAGCCCCGCAAGAACGGATTGACCTGCAACGCGCTCGGTTTGCACAACTCGAGCAGGAACTCGACGATCGGCGCGCCGAGCTTGCGGAACTCGCGGGGGAACTCGTACGCGCCGGGCTTGTACTCGTTGCCGTGCTCGCGAGGCAGCAACTCGACGCGACGCGCGGCCAGCGACTGGAACAGCGTCTGGAACTCGTTAGTGAGCCGCGGGCTCATGCGATCGGCGTACGATCCCGCGATGCCGCTATCCGCCGGCAGGGTGACGCCGAGCGGCTCGCGGACTTCGTCGGCGGAAAAATTGCGAACGTAGTCGGCGAAATACGGTAGTCGGTCGGCCTTCGTAAAGATCACGTAGACCGGCAGTTTGACGCCCAGTTTCTTCGCGAGCGCCGCCAGCCTCTCGGCCAGTGGTCGAGCGATAGCGGCCGGTGCCGCGCCGGGTTTGATGATCTCCTCGCACGACACACACACGAGCGCCGCGCGTGGCGCCTGCGCGCGACCCGTGAACGCGGCGCCGACGGTGCGCGGCGTCGCGTGATCCGTGACCTTCGCCCACGAGGCGGGATCGGCCACGGCCGTGCCACCAACGTCGAAGAACACCGTGCCGGCGCCGTACCAGAGATTCGCCGATGCCGTGGGTATGACGGCGTCGCCGCGGTAGACAGCGCCGGCGAGCAATTCGGGTTCGAGACCCGAGCGAACAACGGTCGTCGTCTTGGCCGACCCGGTCGGCCCGAGCACGACGACCATCGGCAGTTTGTTCATGTTGGCGCGCTTCGCCATAGGCGATGCCGCCAAATGCGCTCGCGCGGCGGCGACTATCCCATCGAGGTCGTCGGCCGATCCCGTCGCCGTCCCCGCCGCGGTCTTTGGGAGCAGGAACCAGAGCAGGAGCCCGGCGGCGGCAATGCCGAGCAGGGACAGGCCACCACCAAGCATCGCGAGGTCGGCACCCTTGAGCTTCAGCAGGAGGCCCAAACCCCAAGCCAAGGCGAGGTAGAGAAGCAGACCGACGATTGTGCCGATCCAGAGCGTTCGCGGCTTGATCACGCTTTCAGCTCGCCGGCCTTGAGGACCACCACATACACCACGAAGAGCGCGACCGCGATCACCGCCGCGATAGCGGCCGTGAAGGTGAGCCGTCGCACCCATGGATCAGTCGCGCGAGCGGGAATGACGTCCTTCGGCGGCCGCCAAGATGGTGACAGCTCGATGGTACCGTCTCGTCCCACGAGCCCACGCGCGCGTCGGATCTTCGACCCCACCTGCGCAATGAGAGACTGCATGTCGCTACTCTCGGTCGCGCTGTAGCGACCGTGGAAGCCAAGCAGCATGCAGAGCTGGTAAATCTCGAGCAAGTCCGCCAGTTGCTCGGAATCCTGCCGCACGAGAAGCTGTCGAACCTGCTGAAAGAAGGCCTCGCCGCCCACGTTGCCGCCGAACAACTCGTCCTGTAGCGGGCGACGTGGCCAGTCGGCGAACATCGGATTGGCCGAGTTCAAAACCGACTCATCGAGAAACGCCACGACCGCGAACAACGCCAGCCGCACATCTTCACCCGCGTACCCGGAGTCGAGGGCCTCGCGCTCGGCGATCCCCAGCAAATGCCGGATGTGCTCGCGGAACGAGGCCGCATCCGTGGCGACCTGGCGCTGCGCCCGCAAGCGCACCGTCGCCGTCATGACCTCTTGCAGCGTGAGCGCCAGTCGTCCGTGCTTCATGCCGATCCCAGTATGATGGCCAGCTCCACCGATGCATTCGGGAGCGCGTCGGGCACGTACACGCCGATTTCGTTCGTCTGGCGCAAGGTATCCCAACAGGGTCCCGCTCGTGTCACGGAGAAGTACTGCATCTCAGCGCGCGGCACGATGGGCGATGGCGGCACGGGCAGATGCGTGAGCGTCAGCCCGGGAAACTGTCGCTTGACCAACTCGAGCGTGAACTTGGCCGAGCAGACTTTCACGAGGCGGGGGACACGCCCGATAACGTCAGCGGCACCGACCCCCGAGCGAATCCCCAGGACCCAGGAGGCATCTTCAAACGCGCGGCGATCAGCAATCGCGCCGGTGTGCAGGGACGGCCCGGTGAGCGTCAGCGGGACGGTCACGAGCGAGGTCGGAACGATCAGCTCGAGATGCGCGCGAATATGATCATGCAGCCGCCCGAGGCACCCGGCGAGGTCCTCATGGTCATAGAGCGGCAGATCGCGCGGGTGCGACTCCAGCGAGAACGTGCAGAGGGCGCCGGCCAGACGGGCCATCTCGACGTAGAGCTGCTCGGGATGAATATGCCGCGCGGATGCCTGGTGGCGAAGCACGGCGACCGCCGATTGGATCGCGTGCAACAGCCAAAAGTTCGCCACTTCGCGCGAGGCGAACTCCGCCGGCCCCGCCGACCCACGATTCGATGCGATGGCGTCGCCGCGGGAGTCGAGCACGTCGACCATGCGTTGAACGAGCGCACTCAGCGTCTCGTTGGCGCCGATCTGCAACGACGGGGGGATGTAGTCCGCGTCGTACTGGAAGCCACCCTTGCCATCCCGACGCACGACCGCCAACGACAACGCGATCGCGTCCTCGCCGACCTCGCTATCGAGCATCAGTCGGAAATTTCGACCGGCGAGCGTGACGGGCTTTTCGTCGGTTCCGGTGAGGTCGTCGCGCAGGACCGTCGTGATCGCGCGGAAGCGCGCGCCGTCATCGTCGGCGGCCAAGTTCGCGCCGGTCGGCCGATACGGCGGCAGCGTCAGGAGCAGCTTGTGACTGTCCGTCGCTGGCGAGAACGCGTCGCGAATGTCCCGCGGGGCGGGGAGCGGGTCACCGTCGGGCATTTGAAAGGGCGTGCCATCGGTCATCAGGCCGCGCGCAAACACCAGGGCGGCTGTCCCATTCCGCAGGGCGTCCCTGTCCAGTTCGCAGCCGGCAAGGCCATACGGCGTGAAAAAAGACTGCGAGAGCGCCGTGGCGATGCAGTCCTCCACGTAGCGGCTTTGCGATTGGAAGTGGTGTTGGGCTAAATGCATGCCCTCACGCCACAGGATCTTCGCCGCGATTGCGCCGTGCATCGGCCGCCGGTTATCGTGTCGAGGTGACTGGTGCAGAATTCGCGTCAAAATACACTGTCCTGAAGCCCCTGGACCAGCGGGCGGTACGGAGCTTCGTCGCCCAGGAGCAGTCTACGCGACGGGCCGTCATGGTCCATTGGCTCGATCAACTGAGCGCATCCGACCGTTCGGCGATGCTCGCGCGGCTCGACCGTCTCCCGGCGGATGCACGCGATCGCGTGCTAGCTGTCGAGAGCGTCGATGGCGCCCCGGTGGTCGTTACGCGCATGATCCTCGACTTCGACTCGTTCGGAAAGTGGCTCGATCGCGTCGCTCCGGCGACGCAAGCGCCTCCGCCCGCTCCGCCTCCGGGTGGCTTTACGGACATCTTCGTCGCGTCGGGTGCGCAACGCGGCTCGCCCGTAGCCGAGATCGATTCGCCAACGGTCTCGTGGACCCCGCCGTCCGTGCCAAAGGCACCGCCCCCATCGCCTCCTGAGCCCAAATCGGAGCCCAAGCCTCACGCGCCGGCTATCTCCGTACGATTCCGTGAGCCCGCCAGCGGCCCAAAGCCTCCCTCGGCCCCTCCGCCGCCGCCTCCAAAGGCGCCTGCCCCGCCGCCACTGGCCCCGAAGGCCCCGCCCCCGAAGGCGCCGGCGCCCGGAGAGTTTACGCGGATATTTGGTGCCACCCACGTGGAGCCGGAACCCTCCCAGCCGGCGGCCCAGCCTCAGTTCATGCCTCCGCCGCCGCCCGTGGCACCAATGAGCGGGGCGAGTGCCACATCGGCCCTGGAGCGCGTCGTAGCGCCACCCCCACGCTCGGCCGCCCCACCGCCGCCGCCCCCGTCCCCTGCCAGCCCTTGGTCAGGTCCGCCGCCGGTGGTCCCTCTGCCATCCCCTTCGGCGTCAGCCACACCGATGCCAGGGGCTAACATCAACCTGCCGCCGGCAGCCCCGGTAATGCCTGCTCAGCCGGTGCAGAGCGACTTTACCAGGATTATTGGGGTCGCTGGCCCAGCACCCTCGGTTGCCCCTCCGCCCCCGCCCGCCGCCCCGGCCCCGGCTCCCACGCCGCCGCCAGGGGCAGCCATGATAAGCAAAAAGATTCTGCCCGCGCTGCTGGCGTTCGGAACGTTGGTTCTTGCGGCCTTGGTCCTAGTGGTCTTTGCCCTTATCCGCCGGCACTAGACGGCAATACCAGAACGAGCTCGAGTTCGGGGTCGGGCAAGTCCGCCGGGACGTGAACGGCCAGATTTCGCGCTTTGATCACTGCGTCCCACTCGGCTCCGCCCTTGGTGATCTGGAAGTACTGCGCATTGACCTTGATGGCGATGGCGGCGGGCGGCGATGGCGTATGTGTCAGCGGCAGTCCAGTGAGCGCCTGCCGCACGAGCAGGTCAATGCGCTCGGCCGAGGCGACCTTCACGACCTGCGGCACGCGCCGGATGATGTCGGCCTGTGAAGCCCCGGCTTTGACGGCCAGATAGAACTGCGGCGCCTGCACGTACTGCTCGCGGTCGAGCGCGGCGGCGTACACCGACGCGCGTACGCGCTTCATTGGGAGCGACACGTACCGCGCAGGAACGACCGTCTCGAGCAACTCGCGCAGCATGACATCGAGCTTCCCGAAACACGTCGTCAGATCCTCGTGCGAATACGTCGGCAAGTCGCGCGGATGAATCGTTCCCGAGAAGGTCGTCAGCGCCCCCGCCAGCGCGAGCATCGCCGAGTACAGCTCGCCCGGATGACCGCGGCGCACTTCCTGAATATGCCGCAACGAGGGAAAGTGTGTGTTGATCGTGTACAAGAGCCAGAAGTTGGCGACGTCCGATATGCTGAACTCGGCCAGCGTTTGATTCTTCTGGCGCCGCGAGCCCGAGAGTGTGGTACTCTTTGCGCCAAGGATCTCGACCAGCCGCGTGACGATCAGCGAGAGACTTTCGCTGGCGCCGACGTCCAGCAAGGGCGGAATGAACTGCGGATCGAGCGATACCTCACCGGTGGAGGATCGCAGCAGCCGCGCCACCGGCATGGCGATGCTGCCCTCCGTCGCCTCGCCCTCGAGCAGAAAGCGCAGGTTTTTCCGCGCGACCTGAATCGGCTTCTCGGCCAGCCCGGTGTTCTCGTCTCGCCGCATGACGACATCCGGCCGAAACCGGGTGTAGCCATCCGTCGGAGAGGCCGATGCCACTGAGACATTGTGTCCGCCGGGCTGATACTCTGGGACGGCCAACGACGCGATGAGGCTGTCTCGATCCTGCTCCCACATGCCTTCCAGCGGCTTCGGCGGCGGCGCCGCGTCGGCGGCCGGCACGTCAAACGGCAGGCCGTCGGGGAACGTGCCCGCCGCGTCGGTGATGGCGAACATGCCCGAAGCCAGCGCCTCGCGATCGATCGCCAGGCGCTGGAACCCCCACGGGCTGAACGCCAGCATGTTCAGCCGAAAATCGATCAGATCCTCGTAATAGCGATCCTGGATCTGCAAGTGCTGCGGACTGAGCACCAAGCCCTTCGTCCAGAGCACCGGCTGCATCTGTCTCATAGTGAGCCCGAACCGCAATATTAGTTAGTTCAGTTCAACGACTTCTTTAAGATGCGTCGCCATAGTCTATGAGCAGCCTGCGAGCCCTGCCACGCCTAGATCGGCCCGACGATGCGCGCGCCGTCCTGGACTTGCTGCGCTCGGCGGGTTACACGGTTCCCGCTGTCTGCGCGCGCGTGGGTCGCGAGAGCATATACGACGCCTGGGGCCGTGCGATCCCGGTCGACGCGCCGCTCGACGACGCGCTCGATGCGCTCATCTGGCTCTTTCTCGACTCGAGGCACATTCCCGTCCAGGTCGCACAATCGCTGCTCGGCTCCTCTCTGTGGCAATCGCTCTCCCAACTCGATCTCGTCCGTCCAGTCGACGCCGACGCGTGCGGCGCGACCGTGCTCATGGTTCCGACGGAGTCTCTCGTGGTCGCATCTGACTTGCCGGGCTTCGACCATGACCCGTTGCCGGATGATGCGGTCTACCCGGCGATCACGAAAAACACCCGGGCGTTCGTGGCCTCCCTCCCGCGCACGCCATGTGGTCGATTCCTCGAGGTCTGCGCCGGCAGCGGGATCGCGGCGCTGCTAGCCGCGCCGCATGCCACCCACGCCTGGGCGGCCGATTTGACCGAACGGTCGACTCATTTCGCGCGATTCAACGCTCAGCTGAACGGCTTCGACAATTTCACGGCGGTCGCGGGCGACCTCTATGGTCCCGTGGCCGGGTCGACCTTCGATCGCATCGCGGCCCATCCGCCCTACGTACCGACAGCCGACATCTCGGTCATCTATCGAGACGGCGGAGAGGATGGCGAGTCAATCACCCGCCGTGTGATCGGCGAGCTGCCACCGTACCTGGCTCCGGGCGGTGTATGCTATTGCACCTGCGTCGCGACGGATCGGGTTGGCGCGCCCCTCGAGACGCGCGTTCGTGAGTGGCTTGGCCCCACCGGAAATGAGTTGGATGTCATCATGGTGGTCATGCGATCATCGGTGCCCGAGGAGCGCATGTCCGAGCTCGTATCCGAAGGACTGGTCAATCCGGCCGAGGCCGAACGGCGGGTCGCGCCGCTCACCGCAATGGGCATTGAGCGCCAAGTCTATGTCTCGATGGCCTTCAGGCGGCATGAAGGGGGCCGACGCGCGATCACGTCCCGCCGCCCGCTCGGCAAACGCGTCAGCCCTGGCATGCTCGGCCGCCTGGTTCGCTGGGAATCCGAGCTCGCCGACCGGAATCAATTGCCGGCGGTGATGGGAATGCGGCTCAAGGTGACGCCCGATACGACGCGGCAAACCATGGAGCGCCTCGTGGGCGGTGCCTGGGAGCCAGCAGCGCGTCACTTGACCCGAGAACGGCCGTTCATGGTACGCGCTGAGTACGATCCCGCGGTGAGTGCGTTATTGTCCCGGGTGGATACAACCGGCCAGCGTACAGTGCGCGAGCACTGGGAGTCCATGCGCCAGGACGGGGTGCTTCCGGCGAATGTCGACGAGTGGACATTCGCCGCGGTCGTGCGGTCCCTCGCCGCCTCGGGGATCGTTGATAACACTTGACCTGCCATTTGCTTGACACCCGAATAGAACACGCGTACCCTGGGACCACTTTAAAGGAGTGCCTCATGGCGAAGGAAAGCACACAAAAGAAACTCGAGCGGGTTCGGCCCCCGCGCGTCAACATCACCTACGATGTGGAGCTCGGTGGCGCCATCGAGATGAAGGAGCTCCCCTTCGTTATGGGAGTGCTGGGCGACTTCAGCGGCCAGCCTCAAGAGCCGCTGGCGCGCCTGGCGGATCGCAAGTTCGTCGACG
>Ga0210409_10000673_pt1 | contig 50943 bp, 53 predicted proteins | sample IncBWH17MmetaG_FD_161649 | JGI IMG/M metagenome (GOLD analysis project Ga0210409, IMG submission 161649) | Forest soil microbial communities from Barre Woods Harvard Forest LTER site, Petersham, Massachusetts, United States - Inc-BW-H-17-M | ecosystem: Environmental > Terrestrial > Soil >... | reverse complement strand
AGTGCGCTCCATGACGTTCTGCAGGATCTGCATCTTGCGTTCAAGCTTCGAAAACGGCGTCACCAGCGCATCGAAGGTATAGACACCTTCCGCGTCATCCAGAATATCCGTCACACTCAACGGGTCGTACATCAACCCGTCATCATCGTGGCGCCGAATATCGTACAGCAGCCCATCATAGGTCTTGCCAATGGGAGACTCACCGTCCCACATTACTTTTTTCATGTTGTCGTGCCCTAAAATTGGAAGAGACGCCGCGTTGATCGGCTTGGTGTGGTTGCCATGCTTGGCCCACCATTTGAGTTGAGGAATGGAAATCGGGACGATGTCACCCAGCCCTTGCCAGCCTCGGTGATAGCTTTCCAGATAAGCGCGGGATGCTGCTTGCGCATCCGGAAAGCCCAGCATGATTTTGTGCTCGTCAAACGCACCGCTCTGCTGATCGACCTGATTTATCACAAAGGCGGCTCGCGATTCTGGGAAATAGCCGATGAATACATCCAGCTCGTCGCCGTCATTGCCGGTCGTACCAATGAGATAGCCGTAATGCGCTGACATCCTGTTTTGCCATGGGCGGCCAGCAGCATTAACGCCAGAACGAAACGATCCACGCGGCTGCTCGATGGCGATTGCCATGCCGTGAATGGATGTTCTGCCTACTTTGTAGTTACCTGCTAGTTTCTGCGCCTGAGTAGGCTCTGACAGATTGTTATGCCCCATTGCGCCACGATGGGCATCGGCTTCGATGCGCGTAAATTCGTCCATGTATCCCCTTCATTGAAGCAAATGATAGGGGTAACGAGAGAGCGATTTGAGGGGTGTTTTCCTAGTGACTAGCCTTTGAATCCGTTGATATAGGTCAGGTCATCGCGTTTGTGCAGTATGTATTTTCTGCTGTACGGTGCGATATTGATGTCTCCATCGATCGCCACAACTTCGTAGGCGATCTTCACATCGGCATGCAGCAGCATGTACAGCACGTCCTTGGTCTTCGTCATAAAGTGAGCGGGATCCTCTGCCGGCCTCAATGCCTCTATCAGCGCGACAATTTGCGGCTCGGCGTTATCCAACGCATCGCCGCGGTCAACCACCGTCGATGGCTGGAAATTCTCTACGATCAACAGCTTTGCATCGCCAAGCAACTCCCACTCGACATCCGGCTCATCCGACGAATCCAACACGCCAAGGCCGCCCAGCGTCGGCATGCCTCCCATACCGCCGTCTGCGTGACGCAATACCCGTTGCCGGAAAGCGTGGCATGGAATGCCATTCGGATGGCGCAGCGTGACGCTACGCGCCGCCTTGTTGATTTGCATTGGTACGCTGTGTAGCATGATTATCCCTTCAGTTTCATCGTGATCACATCAAAGTCCGCCTGAGAGAGCTGACCGGCGTCCTTGAGTTTTTGCAATGTCTTTTGCGCTTCAATGACCGCCATGCCCGCCGCCTTATCCGCCTTCTTTGCTGCGGCTATCACGGCGCTCTTCAGGCTTGCGGCAGATTTGCTCGGCTGCTTGACGTGGATAGCACGATTTTTACGCGCTTGTGCGGCAGCGATCTCGCGCGCCTTGGTCTGCGCAACAATCGCCGACTGTTTAATAGCACCCTTTTGTCCGCGCTCCACCATGCCGGCCACGATCCCGCGCACGGCCAAGCTACTGCTGAATTCCTTCATCACACGCAATGCATGTTTGCAGGCCACACCGCTCAACCTGGGATTGCGTAATTTGGGATACGCGGCTTCTTGCCGGCCTTTGACGAAGCCGCCCACAGTAGCAATATAGCGATACCAGTACGTGAACCGCCCGCAGTCGCATTCAAATTTCAAGGGACTGTCCTTGACCAGCCATTTAGCCAGCGCCTTGGGATCCGTCGGCGACGCCACCGCCGCATCGAAATTCATGATCTCCACCGCTACATAGTGCCGAGTCACATCCGAGTCGGCCGACGCGTCCGTCACAAACCGAATATCTCCCCGATTCGTTCCCGCCGGCACAGCCATCCGGATCTGCTCGTTGGCCCGCTCGCGGTCTTCAGGCAACGATAGATCGATAATTTGCTGCGCCGTTAAACCTGGCTTGAGCTTGCTGCCCAGTGTCTTGGCATTCTTCCTGAACACCACCAGGTCATCGTTGGTAATCAGACGAACCTCGCCGCCCAAGGAGGTCAGCAGCAGGCGTTCGGCACTGTATTCGCCTTTTACCTCGTGCGGACGTAGAAGATTGACGGCCTTGGCACGACGCTCTGCATCGGCCTTCCGGAGCTGATCCGCAGCCTTCGCTGAACCACGAATACCCAGCACGGCAGCTAATTTCGCGCTATTGATATTTGCCATTATCCGAAACTCCCAAAGCGCGCGGTCGTCTTGAGCGTCAGCAACTGAGACTCTGTCGGCAGCACCAGCAATTGCTCCGGCAATTCCTGTTCGACCGAATCCAAGCCGGCCGCCGCCATCACCACCAGGAACTCGTCCGGGCGCCCATAGACGCGTCGTGAAATCAATGTCATATCAAAGCGCTCATCGGGCTTTGACTGATAGCGAATCGCCATACCCCATACCGGTGTCTTTTCCACAAAATCCCGCACCTGGCGATAAAATATCGCGGCCGACGCCGTGTTCTTGTTGGCGATCATGCTAAATCCAATGCTGTGCTGACGTCATCAGGTGCAACCGGCCAGACGATCGGATGCGGGAAATGCGCTTGCTCGGGGATACGGTTCAGATTCACCCGATATTTCTTCCAGGCTTTCACCTGAGCGACATCCGTATCGCTGGCCTCATCCACGTCGACGCGATCCTGATACTTCGTCACCTCGCTATTAGCCCGGCGCAGTTCGCGCGCGATGCGCGCTTGCGCCGCATCCAGCAACTCAGCATAAGTCGGCAAATAATCCGGTGTCGGACCGCGCTTACCTGATTTGCATTCAGCATAAATAGCACGTCCGTGAGTTTCGACATCGTCGGCGCACGCCAGAAACGTCAGGTAGTCGTCCTTGGCGTCAAACTTGACGGAGCATTGAAAGCCGTTAGGCATGCGCACAACGTCCTTGATGTCGGAATAGGCAAACGGGTCGACCGGCTTTTTTTCCTTCGCTGGCGGTAACGCTGAAAATACAAGCGGAGCTGGAGGAATCGGCGCTGGTTCGAGAATGATCGGTAACTCCTGGGCACTCTCATCTGTTGCTGTTGCTGGAATATCTGTTACTTGTTCGATTGCTTGTTTTTTTTTGATTGTTTCCATTACCATACCCTTTGCCATAAAACGGAACTTGATTCATTTCCTTCGACTGCGCCTGATCCGTAGTCGTACACTGGTTGTCCACGCTGCTCCCATGTGCCGGGCATGCCGGTGCCGTCTTTTCTCTTATTCAAGATGTAGCCGCCAATGCCGCCGTTTTGCAAGCCTTGGCCTGAAAGTTGATTGGCATACGTCGCATTCACGGCCGAACCGACTGCCATCGTGCTGCGATTGAACAACGTCATTTCCACGCGGCCTGCGACGACGCCATACAGGTAATAAGCCTGTTCACCGGGATTTTCTTGAAACCGCATAGGTACGCCAGCCACTTTGTCCGCACTGCCTGCGCCATTGGCGTAATTGACGCTCCAGTTGGCCGGGTTGGAGACGTTGACGTTATCGGAGTTCTGCCCACCGAATACCCAAGTAGGCTGGCCGCCCTGACCGCTCCAGTTCAGGCGGATATTGGTCCCGTTGACCTTGCTGCCCGGATCAAAATTGATATTGCTCCATGACTGGGCCCAGGTACTCCATCCGCCGGCGCCGCCGCCCGTGTTGATACGTGTGTAGATCTGGTTGTCGGTTGACAAAGCGCGCTGCAATACCCAGTTGCCGTTTACCGGCGACGCGGCGCCCGTCAGCGAAGCGGTGAAGACCTGACCGTAGGGGCTAGGGCGATTGGCGGTTGCCTCCTGCGTGTAAGTCGCCCAGCCGAGTGGGGCGTTATTGCAATCCGCAATAATGGACATGCCGCTGTCGGACAACGTGCCGTTTTGTCCAGGTCGTAATAGGCGCTGCCAACCTGCCCATTTATCAGCGGTCCCGATGCGGTGGTACAGATTCCCGCTGGCTGTAAAACCAAGCTGATGCGTCGGGCCGCCCGAGAAGTCGCCGCCGACACCCCATTGTCGGAACGTGACAACCCCGTGCTGATTGCCGCCATCGGCCAGGCCATCCGCATCGTTATTTTTGAAATCGAAATAGACGCCCATCTCGCGGTCTTGCGGCGAATAGTTCTTTGCGCGTGAGTCGTCCACGATCACACTGTTTAACCACGTGCCGACAGCCTGGGAAGGTCGGTAACCAAGCGCGTCCTGCTTCGTGGCCGGATTGTAGTTACCGGCATGCCATAGCTTGTAGGAAACTGCGCCCATCGAATACCCCCCAACGGAGAGATCATTATTGGCGTCTAGCCCGAGATGTATTGCATACGCACCTGGCTTGTGAAAGGTCATGTAAGCATCATCGGACTTGCCGCTTGAGGCCACCTCGATACACGGTGTACCGGCACCGAGGCTGCCGATAGCGCCAGTAGATCCGGAGACCCGCAGGAGACCGGAAACGCTGCCGCCGGCCAGCGGCAGGTAACTCTTTAGCACGGCTTCCAGATTCGCCTGAAATATCACGGCGCCGAAATCGGTATCATCGACAGTGACTTTCAGGTTCTCGCCGTTCCAGCCTATCTTGACGACATTGGATTTCTGACCGATGCCCGTGCCTTGCTGGACCGGTGTAAATAGAAGCTTGTCTTGCTTGGAAGCAGGATCGAAGTTACCTTGATGCCAGACAGACTTGCCTCCGAGCGTCATGGAAGCAGTGGCATTGATGCTGCCAACCTGAAGCGCGCCATAAGTTGCGCCGTCCCCACCGACCACCTCAAGCACGTTGTCAGCTGTTAGGCGCATTTGCGTGACGCAGACGCCGCCCCAGTGAAAGATCATTTTTGGCGCATAACTGATGTCTCGCCCCATGGAATCGGTAGCCCGCACTGCCTCCCTGATTTCCATCGCGAATGCTGTGTACGCCGGATCTGCCTTGCCACTTGCAACCGAAAGCGGCCCCATGACATCACCCGACTTTTTGACGTAGAGCACGTCCCCGCGTGGCTTAGTCAAATACTGCGGATGGGGATCTATGGCTGTTTCATGCGCGCCGATGAGTTGGATCGCCGTATTGACGTTCGGATCTACTAACACCGTCACTGTATCAGCCGGCAGCGCGGTTAAGCCCAACGTATAAGAGACGGTGGTCACGCTGTCATCCGCAAAATACAGGATAGGCTGATCCGGCTTGCTGTAGACAGCGAACAGGGTGTCGCCGGCGTAAAAGCCGATTTCACCACACCAGAATGGCGATCCAACGGGCGCGATCGCTTCAGCATGCACCTGAATCTGCGTCGGAGACACCTTGCCGCCGCCGGCAATCGCTACCCTCATCATTTCATGCTGCAAGCCTATTTCGGCGCCATTCGGCCTGTATTTGCCTGTACCGAAAGCAATATGGGTGACGGCAACCTCAATCCCGTTTTTAGGGACATTGATCGCGGCCATCACGCCGGCCCCAGTGAGGGTCGGGCTAATCGTTCTTGGTTGCGTCTTGATTTGAGTGCTCATCGAATGGAGAGCGGTCACGCTGGCCGCTGTAGCTGAATATATAGATGCTATTTTCTGCTACGGCATCCCCTACAATTGGCGATGTTTTCCATTCAAATCGTCACGAACCCACCCTGGCCAGCATCGAGAAACCAGTCTTGCATTTCCATCGCACTGCCGATGCCTAACGCCGTCTTGACATACAGCGCCGTCGCCAGCACCGCCACCTGCCCGCAAGTAATGTCCGGCGACACGCGGTACAGACGCTTGCCAAAATCGCTCATGCCATCCGGTTCCAGCTTCTGGCGTGGATCACAGCGCGCGGCCTTGTCGTCAATCATCAGCGTTTTGCCGTTAGAGCGAATGAAAAACTCTTCAATCGCATCCATGAAGTCGAGATCAGTAAACAAACAGTCCCGTTCGGCCAGGGCGACGCCGCCGATCAGAATCGCATCGCTGAATCGGTCAGCACGGTATGCAGCTTCTTTACTGACCAGCAAAATGTCGGATTCCGCCTCGTAGAATGAATACACGGTCGCCGGCGCCATGCCGTAGCCGGAAATGGAAGCCTGGATTTTCATAGCTCTGGCACGCCTTGATGCCACAGTACGTCTGGCGCACCATCAACGACATGACTATGGACGTTCTGCACCAGGTCGTGCGAGATCACTTGCCCCACTGCCGGATAGCCATGCGGATTATCGGCACTGCCATCGCCCTTCCCGTCGTTCTGTTCCCCCGCCTTCGGTCCTAAAAACAAGGGAATCGTCTCTTTCAGCGTTAGATCGATCGCCAAGATCGTCAGGTTCTTCTGTCCAGAGTCGATATTCATCGCCGGCACGTCGGTGGCCTCCAGCATCACAGGCCATAGATGGTTAATGCCAGCAAAGCGGTATGTCGCATCAAACCGGCGATTGACGACCGCGGCGATAAACAGGGTGAATTGCGCCGCCATACTGCGCGCGGTCTCATCCTCGGCGGCACAAATGACAATCTGGGCGCGGCGTTCGCCCTGCATCTGCCGCAGCTGAAAGATCCGATTGTGCGGATCACCTGGCAGCGTCACCCATTCCGGTTCCGGCACTTGTCGAGAAAAATCCCCCAGCACCGGCGAATAGTCCTTGCCGGTCGCCACAATCATGACCGGCAGATGGGCGCTGCTGCCCGGCCCGCCGTCATTGTCGTTCTTACGCCAGGCGGCCAGCATGTCCTGAACCTGGTCAATCATCCGATCCGGCGCCCAGACGATGCTCTTACTGATTCCCCGCTCAGCAAATGACTTCATCGCCCTGGTGGTTGGCGTGAGCGAGACGTAATAGCGTCCCATGTACCGGCCAAAAGCTTCTTTCAATTCAAGCATGGGATCCTCAGCGGCGCAGCAGGCGATTGACCAGGTTGTCGACACCTCGACCCTCTGGCTGATCCGGTACAACGATACTAGGCAAGATCGCCCGTTTAAATTCAGCGGCATTCTCGCGCATCGCATTTAACCCGGCTTTGCTGACCATCATAGGGAGCGATCCCGCCGAATCCAGCGAGACCTGCCTGCCGGCCAGCATAGCGAGGTACTGTTCGTTTTCTTCCTCCAGCCGGGCAATCACCGTCAGGGCACGCTCATGATCTGACCGAGCATCCCCTAAACTGGCCTGTGCGCTATCCAGCAACGCCAGCATCCCGTGCAAATTCTGGTTGTAGTCGGCAATGACGGCATCATCCAGAATCGCGCCGCCGTCGTCCGTAGCGGCGTCCAGCACATAGCCACGGTTGTCATCGAAGTTGGGCTCATTGACATAATCGAAACCAAAGAAACGCCCTTCAACCTCACTCAGCGCCGACGAGAACCCGCCCTTTTTGCTCTCGAACATCTTTTGTGCGGTGCGGCCGGCATCCGTTTCCAAGAACTCTTCTTCATGCTCGATCGTGCCGTCTGGGAACGCCTTCAAATGGATGGTTGAGATCGCCGGCTCCAGTTTCACTAATTTTCCCTGATAAATCCCGCCTTCCGGCGGCATCATGCCGAACTTGACGCGCGGCCAATGACCGTAATAGCCGAACATATCGCGCTTTTGAATACGCTCCTGTGTCCTGGCGCCATTGATAAAGGCGGCCACCTTGTCGATGTTGAAATGTCGTGGCTTGCCCGTTAGTTCGCGACCGCGATCATTGAGGTTGTACTGAATCACACCTGTTCGCATCCTATTCTCTCCTGTCTAGTGCGGTGAAGGCAGCATCGCTTCGCCTTCAGCCCGATAAAATTGCTGCGCCATGGCGCCGTTAAATAGACCAATCTCATTCTCAAAGCGCTTCAACAGCGATAGCTGCAGCACATACTTGGCAGCGATCACCGCGCGCAACGCGGGCGCTACCATGGGAATGTTCATTCCCAATTCTCCCTCATCATCGATCGACACCCGGATCCGGCTGGTCAGATAATGGGTAGCGCTAGGATCTGCGCTGCCAATGCTGCTGGCGCTGCTCAAGGCCGTCGGATAGGGCTTGCTCTTATCCTGCCAAAGCTGCTCCACGATCCAGCCATTCGGCCAGAGCAGTTGCAGATACATGCGCAGGAAATGCAATCCCCGCTTGGGATTGCGCGCACGCCAGGCTTTATAGAGATAGCGCATGGCCGGCTCTTCGGTGCGGATCAGCGCCAACCCTTCCCGTTTGACGTGCCGCTCGATCAAGGGCAAGGAACCCAGGTGCGGCACGCCATAGACGTTCAGCTCGCGCTCAGCGTCCCGTAAATGAGTCTTGAACAGGAACAGTACCAACTGCTTCAGTTCCGCTTCCAGCGCGTTGGCGTCGTGGCTGCGCTGGAGCGGCGCAAGCGATGGGATTCTGCTGTCGACGGCCATTACTGCCCCCAGGAGCCAAGGTTGTAATTGGCCAGCGTCACCGAGACATTCAGGCTTTCTGGGGTCATGTAGCGGAAATGTTCAGGCAGCTGCTTACCCTTCATCGGCGTGATCGTCACTGAAAAGTCGCTCCCCGAATCCTGGAGCGCCTGGACGTTGTTCTTCAGCAGCGCATAGATCGCCTTGTATTTCACCACCAGCATGCCGGCGCGGATCGGCACGGCTTTCTCGCCGTATTCCTTCAGCAACACGTCCAGAATCTGCTTTTTGACGGCAACGGCGTCGTGAATACGCGCCACCTCGGCAACGATGGTCATGCCAATAGGAAGCATGGCGGGCGTGATGAACACGATGCGATAGGAGTCATCGGCGGCCTTGATCACGCGCACAATCTCCTGTTCGATCGATTCGCGCGTGGCGCCATCGGGCGGCACAAAGGAGACGAACAGCCGGTTGATACTGTCCAGGCTCGGCCCGCGCACCAACTCTTCAATCGTTTCGTTCCAGATCGAGAGAAATTTCAGGCCGGCGATATTGCGGCGAACCAGAAAATCAAACTCACCCAGGTACACCGCCGTCTGGTCATAGGCTGACGGATATTTGCAAAGCTCCCGCAGCGCCGCGATATCTATTGGCGCGGCACCCGGAATCAATAGCGAGTCCATCGTGATCTTGATGAGGCCGTCTTGCGGCGCCACCGCATAATCCAGGGCAAAGGGGCTGCCAGCGTCCGGCCGCACGTCCCCTGTGGTCTCATATACAGTCAGGGTCAGCACCTCACCGACGTTGGGCTGATAACCCACATAACCGGCATAGCCAAACACGACGAACAAGCGCCGGTATTCGTCGCATTCCACATGGAACACCTTGTCGCCATTGGCAACATTCGTAAATTCCACACTATATATATACGGTGTGCTGGCCGCATCGGCGACTGAGATACCGCTGATAAAGCGCCCGTCTGCTGGCTGCGGCACCTCAATCTTATAAAATGCCTGCGAAACGGTCACGGTATGCTCGATTGCACGCACCTGCTTTTGCACCAATTCAGCATACCCAACACCGCCGGCAGGCACCGTTACCGGCGAATCGGCAACGTACATGCGGCCGCTCGAATCCAATAGCCCACGACCGGCGCCAATGGCAAACTCAGCATTGGTAGGATTCTCAACTTTCACCTTCACGCGCGCAGGTGTTGCCATCGGTATCAAGCCCTTGAGCGAAGCATCGGCCAGTACAGTCGAATCCCGGACCTTGTCAAATGGCTCCATCGCACCGAGCTCGATCTGCTGCGACATCATCGCCATCATCTGGGCGATTGCGGATTGCGCCTGCAGCAGCCGCGGATCGCCCACCTGGTACAACGCCGCCAGCTCAGGGAACTGCGAGACGGAATTGACGATCACCCGATCAAAGTCTTCTTTGGAATAGGCCATGTCAGCTCACGCGCTCCTGCCAGCCAGCCACATCGACAATCAGCTCACGGCGATCCGGCTGCGAGTCCACATAGAAGACATTGACAGCACCAGACGGCATCGCATCCAGCGCCGGCACGTCCTCGCGCATCTTACCGATGAAAGCATCGCCGATGCCGGCGGCCATGGGGTTTTGCAAAAGCGACTGGGGATCCGCGCCATAGTCCGAGCCGAGATAGCCGTTCGGCGGCGTACTCAGCCAATGGCGGACCATGGCTTGAATGTCTTGGGCAATGATGGAAGGTTTCATGGCGATGATGATAGAGCCATCGCCAAGAGTGAGATAAGGGGGTTTTCCTGTTCACAGAAAAAAGGCGTGCTAACCATTAATCGCGCACATCATTCAGCATAGATTCCATCGATTGCATACGATACTGCAACTTACGATTCCCCCATCACTGGGAGCAGGTGAATTTATGTAGAATTGCATCTGAGTCTTTGGGATAACTTAGCACAGGCGAGAGCACTTGTGTTTCACGCAGCGAAATAGCAGAGTTGAACGGCCGACTAATATTGGTCAGTGTCATGGACTGAATATTCGCAGTCGTCGAATTTACACAGTCAGTAACTGTTCTATCCAGTATTGTCCAAGCTTGACGATTACCGAGCATGGAATGCTCTCAGGCTTGATTAAATCAAATTTAATCTCCGTGCTTTTATTAAATTCAACTCCATCACGCAAGAAAAATTTCCCACAATTACAGAGTGACAAATTGTGGACCTCAGCGAGATGAAATTAAGTTAAATTAAATGAGAAACATAAGATAAGCGGTACGGCTCACGATCTTTTCAGTCAAAATTAAGGTTTTCTGTTCCCACTGGGATCGTCTCCGGCTCGCTCCCGGAAGGACTGAGTCGGACCGCCACCGACAGCTGCCGCGCGCGCCTGGATACCCAATTCTTTTACGTTCTCACCGGTCAGAGTGCGGAGAAAGGCGAGCAAATCACGCTTTTCATCCGAACTCAGATGCAGCGGCTGCAACAAGACGTCTTTGTCAGGATTATCTATGCCGCCACGGTCATAAAACTCGACGACTTGTTCCAGCGCGGACAACGAGCCATCGTGCATGTACGGCGAGGTGAGCGCTATGTTGCGCAAGGTCGGTGTGCGATAGGAGCCACGGTCGACGACATTGCGCGTGACTTCATAGCGGCCCGCGTCGTTTGATGCCGCTTCGGATACGCTTTGCAAAGTGCGTGCATCCATGGTCACGTTCAAACCTGGCGCAAGCTGCACACGGTACGTCATCCTGGCATTCTCTGCGCTGGACAACCAGCCTATTCCCGTATTGTGAAATTTACCGTCAGTAAACAGTGCACTATTCTTGTCCATGCTGTGGCACGCGATGCAGTTGGCCTTGCCGGAAAAAATACGGAAGCCGGCCTGCTCATTATCGTTAATGGCCGTTTTGACCTGGCCGTAGCGCCAGCGGTCAAAGCGAGAATTCCCGGATAGAAGCGTGCGCTCATAACTGGCGAGAGCGGTGCCTATCGTTTCGCGACCTACTTCCCGTCCGTTGAATGCGGATTCAAACAGGTGCTGATAATCCGGCAAGGCTTTGATCTTGCTAACCACATGATCGACGGACGGATTCGCCATTTCATTCGCTGCCAGCAATGGCCCCCAGGCCTGCTTTTCCAGACTGCTTTCCCGGCCGTCATGGAACAGGCGCCGCACGTAGGCGACATTCAGAATAGTCGGGGCATTTCGGCGTAGGCTTTGTCCTTCGAAACCGATGGGAGTCGCCAACTCATTCGAGGTAAATCCTTGTTCAGGCACGTGGCACATGGCGCAAGACATGGTGTCGTTGTACGATAGGCGTCGATCCATGAACAATTTTCGTCCCAGCTCGATCTGCGCCGGGAGCGGCAAAACGGTATGCGGCGCAGTCAGCGGGGGTAAGCCAAGTGTACTGTCCGCCAAGGCTACAATACTGCTTTCATCGGGACGCTGGCATGCGGCCAAGGCGATTGCTAGCAGACAATGCGCGAACAACAGGCGTTTCATCGAGCTTTGATACCCTGCTCCATTAGCAAGGTCTTGATGTCGTTGAATATCATGTCATGTTGGAGGAAGGCCGGGCTGTATATTTCACGGACCTGGCCGCGCGCATCGATCAGGAACACCTTGAGCATATGACGCAACAACGGAATCCGCTGGCCGTTCGGCGGTGGCGAGGCGACTGAGACATCTTGTCCAAAGCCTTCCAGCATGGGTAGTAAATCGCTGCGCGCGCGACTGGTCAGAAAATGCCACGGCAGGCCGTGCGTATCGCGCGCATCTTTACCGCCATAGTTGCGCATCGCTTCCGGCGTGTCGTATTGTGGATCGAAACTCATGCTGACAAAGCGCACGTTATCGCGCATGCCTGGACTGCCTTCGATGGATTTTTTCAGGTTGTGGAAGGTGGCATATGCTAGGGGACAACCGCGGGCATCCGTGCAGTAGGTGTAAATGAAAGAAAAAAGTGTGACTCTACCGGTGACATAGCGCGACAGTTTTTGCGGGCTGCCGTCGCTGTCGAGCACCAGCCCTTCAGGCGTGTTCAGGATCCGTTGCAGCCGGTAAGTACCTGCCGGGGGTGCAACAAAGCCACTGCGCTCCAGTGCCTGCGCACGGCTTGAGCAAAGCAGCAGAACGAGCGAAACCGCCAACATAGCCGTTGCCGGCAATCGGCAACGTTGCGGAACGGAGCAGAGGCTGGCGCTTTTGCGGCGCGGAGGACGCGAGAAAATTCCGAAACTCAAGAGACGTCCTGGGAAGACCTAGCCCCGAACTTGATATGGTGTGCTCGGCCCAGCTTCAATTTGTAGAAATCGAGTGTCCATTGTTCCTGCAGCTGTTTGCCATTCCAGCTATACAGTTTCAGAAACTGTTCGTCATCAGCTCCCTTCTTGTCCCAATTGGCCAGCAGGGAACTGCTGACATAGACACGCTTGCCGTCCCAGCTCTGCGACACCATGTTCGCCTGCGCCCCGGTGTGCTTGGCATAAATTTCCTTTGGCGCTTCCGGATTGCTGAGGTCGAAATAGCGCGTCATGCCATCCATGAAAGTATTGACCCACAAGCCTTTGCCATCAGCGTTGATCGAGATGTCCACCGGCAGCGGCACCTTGGCCGGGTCGCCAATATTTCCCACATCCTTGGCTTGCCATTCGCCGCGCGCGTCTTTCTTCACTAGCCACAGCTTCGAAGTCAGTGCGGTCGCGGTAATCGCCCAGTCGTCGCCCTCCTTCAGTGACCAGCGCACCTCCAGCGGAGCGCCTGGCACCTTCATGATTTTTTCCGGCTGCATGGTTTTCAGATTCCACATCACCATGGTGCTGCCGAAGTGTTTCATGGCTGACGGATCCTTCAGCAATTTGCCAAAATCCATCATGTAGTTGTTCCAACCGGTAAAGCTGGATGTCAGCAACGCGTTCATAGCGGGATTGACGCCGATATCGTAGCCGTAGCCATCGCCGCCCTGCGTGGTAGGCATGTCGTATTTGCTAAGGAATTCGCCTTTGTTGTTGTACAGCGCCATGCCAGTGGTGCCACCATGATCCTTGTTGTTGGAGAGCGCACCGACTAGCATGCGGCCCGGCAACGCGTAGAAGGTATGCGGCCCCACCAGCCCCGATTTGCTGGCAAAGTCGCTGATGGTCTTGAGCAGTTTCGGCTTGGCCGGATCGCTATGGATATCGAAGACGTAGATCTTATTGTCGTCCAGACCGCCAGCCCAGAGAAAGCGCCGGTCGTCGGTAAAGCCCGTGTGATGGGCCTCGCCACGCGCGCCGACAGAGATGGTGGCTATCACTTTTCCGTAACTTTTCGACGCTGGATTGACATCCACCGTCACCAGTTTATCGAAGCCGTCTCCCATGCCGCGTACACCAAGCGTCCAGACGTAGGCAAAGTCCTCCTGGCCCTTGATGAGGTTCGACATATAGGGAGAGTTGCAGGTTTCGTCAGCCATGATCGACCTGCTGACGAATGTACTGCAAACCAGAATCGCCGCGCAACTCAAGGTCGCCACGAAAGAGTGTTTCCTGAAATAGCTGTTAGCCATTGCCTGCCTTTGAAATCAATTGATAGGGCCGATCTCTTGGATCGAAATCGTGGCAATCCTAACCCGTATCATATTGTCATCATAGCTGCCAAAGTTGCCAGGATGCGACCTTGTTTTCAAACGCTGCTTGTCGAGGTGAAAAAACAATCATTGGTAATCCCCGATACACCACAGACCATCCGGTACGATCAGCGCAGCTACCGTCATTCGACACATTAATCGTAGGTAGCGCTCAGTGACACACCGTTGAATTTTTGCTTAGCGACGAGCAAAATATAGTACCAACGACCAGAAGCTGGAGTTGTCAGAGCAATGTTTTCCCTGTTTCCTGGATTGTGGGAGGCGGCATCGTAAGAACTGGTGGTCGGATAACGATCAAGAGCAATATACATATCGACGTCACCGCTACCGCTGCTAGTGCGCAAATTAAGGTTTTTTGCCCCGTTCGGTAGTTGGATATAAGCATATACGTGATCAGAAGACGATAAGCCCTTGATCGAACAATTTTTACCCAGATAACTGGATGACGCGCAGCTCGTCAACTGCGGCCCATCGGGTAATGGCGGCTCACCCGAAGTGCCCGTAGTCTTGACCCAGCTGGCAAACTCGCTATCGTAACGAGCGCCTATGTAAGCCATCATATTTTGATAGCCGTCATAATCGCCGACGCGGAATTTAGCTAGCACAGTATCGACGTCATTGCGATGACGCTCAACCATAAACCGCGTTGCCATATAGCCCCAGCGATATGCTCGCGGCACATAATCCGTCATCGCATATGTATTGCCCAATATTTGGCTTAGGCGGTAAGCGCCTGTATGGGCGACATCGATCGCATCCTGGTAGTCATTTTTCTTGGACAAATACTCGGCAATCCCTTCGATCCACCAAACCGCAGGCTTTGCTGTACTTGTGGTGAAATCTCCGAACATGTTGAAGCGGCCATCCAGATAATGGATATATTCGTGTTCCAAGTTCCACACGTGAAATGCCGGACGCATCCAAGATGCTTCGTGAGCAATAAAACGCGCCTGATTGCTAGGTACCTCGGGGTTGCCTTCCAAATACATCCCACCGTTATTGGTACTGATCCCATATATCACCCCGGCGTACTTGTTGTAGTTGGTGTAATCACCAAATACCACCACTTCCAGCGAAGTATTATGGTCGTTAGCCACGGGCGTGCGATTAGTTTGAAGCATATCGTGGAAATAAGACTCTTCTTTTTGTATCACATCACACGACGATCTCATTTGCGCCGGTGTCATCTGCTGCGCACGAATACGTAAGGTAGGGTCGCAGGAATATGTGCTTTTCAGTACGATATCAGCGAGTCGAGTTTCAAAACCGCAGGTACCGTATTCTGCACAGTTAGCATCGTCGTTATATTTCACCGCTGTCGCTGCGGCCAACCAGAGATCATTATCTGCGCCAGTCATGGTGGTTGTTGCTAACAGGTTCTTGATCATGATTTTGACGCCAGTTTTCTGCGTGGGGTATTGCATGAAACGAAATGCCTCGTTTGCCGTGTCAGTTAGTTGATACGCAGTTTCGCTCCCCACGAGAGAGTCCTTGTTGTTAACGACAAAATTATTGAGTGCAGCTGGGTACATCATGTCGCTCTGGAATATCCGCTTGCCATCGGCCCTACCATGGGCATAGAACAGCACAGTTAGCACACCGGTAAAGCCACCGGCCGCGGTCGGTTTTCGCAACGCATCGACGGCATACGGATTGCTGACGCTATTGGTGTAGCGCATCACTAGGTTCTTCATGCTGTCCAGATAATAGGTTTCGTCGCTCATGTTAGTGATGAGCTTCAGCACTTCGCTGGCGGTGCTCGACGCTATGGAGTTTTCCCGAAACAGGGTATCGCCGTCGACTAGTTGCCGGATTGACGGACGCAAGGTAGCCAATAATGATACAGAGGGATTGGTAATCACATTGCTGCTGGCTAAGTAGTAGCCGGCGCGCAGATAGATTAGCAGATTGACCAAGGCCCGATTGGTGGCATTGTAGATATGCGCTTCCTGCGCGAAACGATTGGCGACCGCTGACAAATTATCAGCCGCATAAATCTTGGTGGCTTGCGCGGTAGTCAGCGAGAACAAGCCGTAATGGCATTCATAGTCGGGTAGGTTGGCAATATAGTCGGCCAGGGCTTTGCCGTCATATCCAGCGAGTATGTCCATATCCTGGCAATTTGGCGCGGCCGCCATTCGTTTGCTGCGCTGGCCACTCACTGATCTCTTTTGTGCTGGAACCAGGTCGGTCCGCGGCTTTGTACTGGGCGGCAGATTAAATTTCGATTGCTCCGGCGAGGGCGGTAAGGTCTGTCTCGCACGCGGCATTGGCGCTTGCTTGATCAGTGTACGTTCTGGCGAGGCTCCCGGCGCGGAGACGGGGGTGCTATCGGCATATGCCAAGGACGACAAGCAAGCCAGCGTCAGAGCTGTCAGCCAGGAATTTTTGTTCGGAGTTGCCATCTATTTATTATCCTCATGTGAATGGCGGCGACGCACCATGACATGAGAGTTCAAGGGGGCCGCAGCCGACTGAGGAAGTTACCTTAGGTGCGCAAATACCAATAGCTGTCAGATTTGGCAGGTAGATAACAAATATTTCGAAGGTGTTCTAACGATATTGCGACAGCGTGTCGGGTGACTCTTTGTCACAAATTCGAATTAGCTCGCACGAGCTGTGGTTCAGGGTGACGACGAACGCGGACAGTGAGGATTTACCTCGCTGGAAGCCAACCTATCGCAATAGAACCACCGACCATCAAGCGTTTGAAACGCGTACCAGCGGCTCCGACGTCCTGATCACACGCGGCATGGCGCCCTCATTGCAAAGGAACCACCTTAGAAAGGATGGGTAATTACAGAGTTACTGCCCGGGTCAGTTTGGACTCACCACCGAAAAAAACTGTAACGTTTGCCAGTTGCAAAATAACCGCAATTCTCGTCTCATTGACTTCGCATTCTTCCGATTTATTTTTGAAATAGAAAAATCATGACATCAGAATTTTCTTCTATCAAATTTTCTAGAACACCTATTGTCAAGGCCGTTGAGAATAGCCACGATTCTATTACCGTTGCATGGTCTGCTCCCATTATGGATCGACCAATCACCGCTTATCAATTCATAATCAGAAGGGGCGCGCCCAACGGCCCCCAATTGAATATCGAGGAGTTACCGAGGCCCAACAACTTTCCTCCATATCGCCACGCAATCCGTTCTCTGACATCAAAAACGGTCTATTACATTCAGGTGCGAGGAATCGATTGTGGTGGTGATGCTAGTAGTTGGTCCAGACAGCAAGGTTACAGAACGCTATGAAGTGCCACGTTTCCAGGACCAAATACCGTAGCGGTTGACCTCGAAATATTCACATGTTTTCAAATGATGGTGTGTAAAGAATTTTAATTCATTGAAAAATCTTCGCCTCAAAGGAAAAAATGAAACCGATCAAATACACGGGAAAACTTCTCGACGAACAATGGGAAAAAGTGGCGCATATTCTATCGAGAGCATCGGGACTAAATCTAGCTCAGCATGATTATCGTATATTTATTGAGGCCGTCTTGTGGGTCATCTTGAATAAAAAATCCTGGGCCGATATACCTGATCATTTCGGAAGTGCAAAAAGTATTTATACGCGTTTTTATCGATGGAACGAAAACGCCGTCTGGCACCTGTTGGCACGACGATCGACGACTGATCAAGAATTACATGGAATGCTGACGCAGATTAATGATCGTTGTGATTTCTTGAACAGACGAAGAGAAAGTCGCTCACAAGACCGAATGACGATTCATCGAGAAACTATCGCTCTGCCTACAAATTGCCAAAGTAGCGCCCCCCAATGCGACCTCCTCAAATCCACCACCTGAAAACTTTGACAGCTATGTGTGGCTGTAATGCGCGAATACACTAGGATCGTCGACGAAAGGGTTGCCGTACTTGGACAATTCGGTGTTCAGACCACTAGTATTGTCGCCATCCTAGGGGCTGCCGGCCTGGCGATCGGCCTAGCTTTGCAGGGAACTTTGCAAAATATCGCAGCCGGTATGATGCTGCTGTGCCTGCGTCCATTCCAGGTCGGCGAATACATCTCGAATGGCACTATCGAGGGTACTATCGATGAAATCGGCTTATTTACAACCCAACTGACAAGAGCCGACGGTATCTGTTTGCACACTCCGAACAATCAATTATGGAACAGCGCGTTAACCAACTATAGCCGCAACAACACGCGTCGCATCGACATACCGATCGGCATCAGCTACAAAGATGACCCAGCGGTTGCGACCCAGGCTTTGCAGAAATTATTGCTGGCGGACGAGAGGATTCTGGTGACACCGACTCCTCTCGTGGTTGTAACCGATCATGCCGACAGTGCAGTTATGCTCAATCTGAGAGCCTGGACTACTACCTCCGAATACTGGGAGGTGCGCTGGTCGATTGCGCAAAAATTGCAGGCCGCTCTGGCAGCAGTGAATTGCTCAATTCCGTTCCCGATGCGCGAGTTGCGCATCACCCACGAAGCGGAAACCATGTTTCCCGCACAACAAATTTCGCACATGACGTTGAAAAGCTACGCAAGTAAATAATTGATTTATCGTGACGGGGCCGTTCAGGAGCACTGGAAAAAGTTAAAGAATTCAAAATCAAGTAATTAATATTTGATATAGGATATTCCCTAGATTACACTGAACTTATATCGGAATCGTTATGAACACTCTTTGATTTTTTTCGTGGAGCGCTAGTCTACTATGATAAATTTTTATATGAACGGGTAGACGCAATCAATCCATGCGAGCGCATGGCTTTTACATTGGCAGCCTATAACAGTGGACTGACTTGGGTAAATAAGCGAAAAGAAAAATCGACTCAGCCTCTGTTTTGCTTTGATAAAACCTGTGCAATCAATCCTGGCATTACACCCGGGAATCAAAAACAAAATGCAGAATATCCACGGCGGATTTTACTCCAGCACGAGGCACGCTATATCAAAGATGGCTGGGGAGCAGGAGGTTGTAAATTGTCTCCCACAAACTTGGACGGCTAGATCTTAGTTGTTCTCCGGCATAGCGGAGGAGTGATGGCTGGAAATAAGCCATTGTTTGCCATTCCACTTATAGGTGAAAGTGTAACGAGCCTTCACCTCCGAGCCATCCGCAAATTTGAACGTATATAAACCTGTGTCGATAGCGCTATTACAGTCGATTTCGATGGAGCGGCTGTCGATCGCCCCCACTGGCTTGCGTTGGAGGAAATGTTCGAAGTAGTCTTCCTTCTCTTCTTTAGTCAAGCGCGGCTTATTAGACATCGTGGGCAGCAAGATTGATTTTGCGGCGTAGTTGGCTACTACCTTCTTAGGCTCGCCAGTTTGCAACGCAGCATTCCAGCGATCGAATAAAGAGGCAACTTGCTTCTCGGAGGTAGCATGACATACCTCAGATTTGGCATAGGCATTTGTTGCTGCGACAAGAATAAGGGCGGGCAGAGAGACGGAATGTAAAAGGCGCATAGGATTCTCCAGCGAAAAGAAGAAAGATTGTGAGGGGAGAGGATATATTTCCAAACATAACCAGCACCTCTTGTACCTAGGGTACATCAAGTTGTTCTGAAAAAATGATGCCATCTTAGTCGGGCGGATCAGCGCGATACAACTGGAACAGCAGCCCGACCAAATCAATTCCGAGAATGTCGACATCCATGGCAGATTTAGGATACCGATCTTCAAACATCTCGACATCTTCGGAAAAGCTACCGTTAATCCACTGAAAACCTTCAACGAGCTTCTGAGGCACGAACAAACGACTTGGCGTTTAACACCCTACTCCCGAAAAAAGCGTATCTATGAAAACAGCATTTTGCTCGCAGCAGCTAATAATATTAATGCAAAAGCAAGTTTCAGCCATCGAAGATTAAGTCGCTTGCCAAGAATAGCGCCATGCTTTGTAGACCATAAGCTACCGATAACGCATCCAGCAAAAGCCGGCAAATAAACAAAACCCAGTGAGTAGGCGGGAAGTACCTTGTCACCCATTAACCCCATTACAATATAAACAAATGCCGCGATTATGCTAATCGGAACGCCCAATGCAGAAGCCGTGCCGATCGCTTTGCGCATATGGATGCCATCAAAACCTAGAAGAGGCACAAATAATGTTCCTCCTGCGATTCCAACAACGCTTGAAATCACGCCGAGAAAACCTGAGATAACAAACATTGGCCTTCGTTGTAAGATCTGTTTTTGCGCTACCTCTTCAGCATGCCCTTCTCGATGCCAGACTTGATACAAAAACATACCTGCTATGCTTACTTCAAAGGCAATGACACATCCGGCTAATGCATTTCGCGAGATGGACGACCCCACTATTGCTCCAATGATGACACCAACAACAATGGCAGGTAATAATTCCTTTGCAGTTTTGAAATCGACATTGCCATTAGCATGATGGGCACGCGCGCCCATCATGGAAGTGACAAACACGACAGCCATTGAAGTGCCAATAGCTAATGGCATGATGACCGATGATTCAATGCCCATTTCTTTAAAGAGCGTAGTCAAAACCGGCACAATGATAATGCCACCGCCAACCCCAAACAAGCCTGCCAGATAACCTGCAATACACCCGGTGGCAATGTAAACAAACAGAGAGAAAATTAACAAGATTGTTCTACCACCGATAGCTTTGTTTTAGGCATTGGCATATGGCGATTCATATTTTTTTGAAGAAGTGCACTGCACTCCGCAACACCAACTGAGTGGCCATGTAGAGCCTCCGGCAGACGACCATCATCGGCAAAAATAGTGGTCAAAGCATTCCCAATCGCAGATTGGGCCGCAAACAGACATGGTGTGGAATAGAGCGTTAGTCCGGCCCCCGCTTCGCGCAACTCAGACAATGTGACACGCGGACTTTTACCACCGGCGATCTGATTGAATAACAAAGGCTTTTTTGTCATTTTGCGTACTTCGCGCAATGTTTCGATAGAGCGTATTCCATCGACCATAATCACGTCGGCATCTGTTTCCGAAAAGCGTTCTATTCGCCTATAAATCTCGTCACCTGCAGCATCAGTACGAGCCAAAACGCATAAATCGGTGCGTTGCGCCAGCACCATTTCAAGCTTTTCCATGTACTGCTCCAGAGGCAACAGCACTTTACCCTCGTAGTGACCGCAACGGCGAGGCCTTGCTTGGTCTTCAAGCATAATCATTGCCACGCCCATTTGCTCTAGTTGCGTACTGACGTGACATGCCACAGAAACATCCACGTAGCCATCGTCTATATCAACGAGCATTTTATGTTTGGGCAGAATTTGACGAATACGCCATGCCGCCTTCACCATGTCGCTCCACGCGATATAACCAACGTCTGGCAGTCCATAATGGCTTGCGGCAAAACCAAATCCGGAATAAAACAGATTGTCAGAATGCTGCGCGGCGATAGTCGCAGAGAAAGCATCAAAAATACCAATGAAAGGAGCAACCTTTCCGCCTTGAATCTCTTTGCGTAGCACTGCGCCTGGATGGATCATTATTCACCTCTCCGTCAAGTCAAAATTTATTAGGGAAAAATAATTTAAAGTGCAATCACTTCAGTACCTTCGCTGCATCATGGCTAAACCTCTTCCCGGTAATTTCGAAAAATTTCATCGAATCAAATCTATCGCTATGGCAAACACTAAATTCCAAACGATTGCCATTAATGGATACAAGCAGATTTTCCGTAAGACGCCCTGTGTGACATGGAACGGCTCATATCTCAGCATGTAGCATTGATCCAAATCGATTCTATCTGCTTCGAGAATGCCATCCTAGATGTAACAAATGACAGGGTGGTAATTCTGCGCACTAACCAAAACTAGTAGCAAATGGCATCTAGACATCTACATAAATATGCCCTTGTCTACATCATGCCTCCGCAAAGGCATCCTTTGCGATCCGACGTGCCGCGTCTAAACGCAACAGTCCAGCATCACAGTTTTCAGATCCAATGTAATGTGCACTCTCAAGGAACGCCATGCAGACGGTATCCCACAGGTCCGGCGATGGGATGCCCTCTTCCTTCATTTTGTCCTTGGGCTCGATGTGATACCTGGCCCTCTCGTCGAAGAAATAGGGAATTTTTGACGCCTGGTCGAGTAGGTCTTGGGCGTGCTGATTGGAGAACGTGATGCGGGCGTCCTTCACGGCCTCGGCGGCCAGCACGGAGCACTGCGCCCGAAGGTTGAAGAAGCGGTCCTTGTTCTTCTTCTTGAAGCATGGATTCCCCCAGTTGATCTTGACCACGTTCGGGCAACCGAGGTTTTCGAGCATCTTGGCGAACTGGATGCCTTGGCCACCGACGTCGACAAGGATGGTGCAGTTGGAGAGGCGCTGTGTATAGTGGAACACCTCGCCGGCGATATGCTGCCAGTCCAGAGCGTTCGAGAAAATAGGCACGTCCATGATGTCCACGCGGCGCGGATCAGCGTCAATGCGATCACCATTGCCGATCACCCGCGCGTAAGTGCCGACGGTCTTGTCTCGGAAGACGCCGGCGGCCACGTCGATGATGAACAGATTGCCATAGGGTTCACCGGCGCTGATGGTGCGTTCGGCGCCAACTAGCTTCTCTACCTGACTGCGGCCTAGCAGGAAGCGCTCTGACTGCTCAGGGAACAGGCCCAGCACGCGAATCTGATATTCGACCGAATCCCGGCCGCCGCTCTCCTTCTCACGCTCCTTGAGCCATTTGGTGGTCGCAAACGGCGAGCGCTCGGAATTGAAGCGCAGCGAATGCCACGAACCGCCATTGCGCGCCGATAATTTGTGATGCGAGGCATGATGCCGGCCGCTGCTGCGGACACCCTGGGAGGCGATCAGCGTGCGGTTACAGGGTTGCGTCTGCGTGCCATCGATCACGTCGAAGTGGTCGTCGCTCACGCCGGCGGCTTCATCGACAATGATCAGCTGCGCCCAACGGTGCTTACCGGCGATACCGACAGACTGTCCCTTGGCGAGCGCGACACGGCCAACGAACCACTGTTCCTCGAAGCCTGTCACGTACACGCGGGTCTTCGTGATAACGAAATAGTGGCACAGCCAGGCATGCGGACCGTTCCCCATAGCAATCTTGGAGTCCTGCATTTCCTTCCATACGCCACCACGGCCACCATTGCCAAAGTTGACCAGAATCAGCCATCCGCTCTTCTCCATCGCGCGTAACTGGTATTGCACGGTACGCTCCGACTGGCGCGTTTTATAGGCCAACTGCTCAACGGATGGATAAATACTGGTCCCGTCATCATGGGCGTGATCGGCCAGTGCCAGCGCCAGAAGCATCTCGCCACCGCCGTTTTGATAGCGCTCAAACACCATCGACATAATACGAACACTCACTAAATTGCCTCCATCAATCCCAGGCGGCGCAAAATCGCGTTCGTTCGCGCGACGCCGTTATAAAATAAATCGATCATCACCTCGTAGCTCATGCCAACGGGACGCTTTGCGCGGCCGTCAAGGACGTCATGACAGCGGCAGCATCCGTAGGCGCCCTTCTCATCTGGCGCCTTGATGCCGTAGCCCTTTCCGTCCTCCAGCAAATTGGAATGACAAAGAACAGTCGTATCGGTGCGGTAGTTGCAAACGCCTGGAAAACGCAAAGTGCATTCCTGGTCGCACGCGGAGGCACGTATCTTGGTCAACGGCCTATGGCGGGTCTTGATGCGCTTCTTGGGCTTCTTTGATCGCTGAAAGGATGAGGAGGACAGAACGCCAGTCAGGCCATGAGACATTGCTGTTCGGCGCATTGGCTTCGCCGAACGCTTCATGGGGCTTCGCTTCATGTACGCAACCTGCACGTCCTGCAAAAATCGTCCCCTCGCGCGAACTGCCCGACACTCTTTCTCTTGCGACATGCCCCTTTGCAGACTCGCTGGGCATGATTGAAAACAACCATCTTCGCCGTGCGTTCGGCATAGCGATCTGCCGCATGCCGTGGATCACCTACAGAAACAGGAATCATGCAGCCGCCATTTCTCGTAGCTCCTTCTGGCGCTCGTGATACGCAACATGCCAGCGCTCTGCAGCTTCAGAATGAAATGGATACCGGCAGACGCTCGCCGGCCTGCCCTGCTCCGCCGCTTCATGCGCATGCTGGATGATGCCGGCGATGGATACAATTGGCTCGCTCACGCCGCCACCTTCTCTTCTTCACCGCGGCAGTAAATGCGAAAGGTCAGCGCCAGCAGCTCCTGGGTATGCCGATGGATTTCGTCTCCAATAGCAGCCAAGTCAGCACGCTCACGCTTGTCGATCTCGCCGTCTTCCGTTGCTTCATTGAAGCGGCGAGACAACAAACCAATATGAGTGTGCAGCTTGTTGAACTTGCTCAGCAGCGCTTCATTATCGATTTCACTCGACTCCGGCAACATCACAAAAACCCCACCGCTTAGAGTCGCGATGGCTTCTGCGAACAGCTTCGTGTCAGAGATTGATTGCATCTGTAAGGCGGTCTCCACCGTTAGCGATTGCCCCTTCTTTTCGTATACACGGTTTTCCAGCGCATCTCGCGAGTACCCGAGAGTGGCACACATTGCATCCCATCCACCTGTAACCGCCCTGATCATGCCCAGATACGAACGACGTAAAATCATCACTACTTTTCCTTCTTTGTGGTGGTTTCTCTTGGGTGTAAAAAAAGCTAAAGTTCAACCAAGGAAAAACGATTTGTAAGTTTTAAAAAAAAATTAACGACATCTCAGTCGTGGTAAATTTTCGGTCCCACATTAAAATTTTCACGAAAGAGACCATCAATGACAAAATGTCCCAAATGCGAAAAATTAATATCGCGCCTAGAAATCGATGCGATGAGCGGAATTTCTGCCGGCAAAAGCTGGAAATGTATTTCGCTGAACTGTCCGTTTTGCCATACATCACTCGGCGCGCAGATCGACCCCGTGGCCATTCATACGGAGACGCTGAAAGCTATCCAGCGCAGCTAGTCGCAGTCTTACACCAACATTTCTCCGCCGGCCCCGTACTTGCACAGAGGGCCGAATGCTGAATCGTTTCAGGAGAAACTCCTCCAGCATCACAGTTGGATAGCGAACGTCGTAGCTCTACCGACTCGGCCCGGAGTACGGGCCGTAACAAAAACCGTGCGCAATTTACGTAAAGCGCTTTTATACGTCGACCTTCTTTACCAAATCGCGTCGCTAACCTTTGCTTGATCATGCCTAAATACGATTGGCGTAAATTCATCCCTACTTTCCTTCTTTATGGTGGTTTTAATCCTGTAGAACTGACGCTACAGTTCTTCTATGGGTAATCAATCTGAAAAAAGAAATGTGAAGCAAAGCCAATCCCAAATAAATTGCCGAGTCCCACAAAAAAATTGCGAAGGAGCATGAGTAGCGGCACATCGAACAAACTTACTTTGGAGTGGGTTGTGACACCGCAGCACGCCATCGCAGTAAACAAAAATGCGGGCGGCCAATCACGGTTGCAGGTTATAGACAGTTTTATACAAATCCAGAATTGCCAGCCGCGTCCTCCCCATGCAATCGGCCTGTCCCTTAAGAATTCGATTAACCGTAGGCTGGGATACGCCTATTTTTGTCGCGATAGTCGGCTCGCTCCACCTCGTTTTAACTTTGATTTCTCTAAGCGCTGTGCTGATGTCTTTTTCCATACGAGCATATTATACGCGAACGAATAAATTATCAATGCGCGTTCGAATAGAAATTTGCTGCCGACTATACGCGGATGTATATTCCGAACATGACAATCGCCAAACGACTTGACTCTGCAATGAAAGCAGCCGGATTCGAAACGCAAAGCGCGCTTTCGCGTAGATCCGGCGTGCCGCAACCAACAATAAATCGAATACTGAAGGGTCTTGGAAAAAAGGGACCAGAGACAGAAACGATTAAAAAACTGGCTGCTGCGTGCAATGTCAGCGCTTCATGGCTAATCGATGAAACAAGCGAAATCAAGCCAGCTGGTGGCGACGCATATAACGCGGGACCGGAACAAAACCTACCAAAAGGGAAGTACGTGGCAATAGTGGGGATTGGGCAAGGCGGGGCAGATGGCTATATCAGCATTAATGACTACCTGCCCGGCGATGGTGACGGCTATATCTATACATATAGCCGCGATCCAGGAGCATATGGTCTTCGTGTTCGGGGGGATAGCATGAGGCCAAGAATCAAAAGCGGTGAATTTCTAGTCGTTGAGCCTACAAGCGAGGCCCAACCTGGTGATGATGTTGTCGTAAAATTGAACAACGATAAGGCGCTTGTAAAAGAAATGCTTTGGGTACGTGAAGATGAAGTGTCCCTAGGCTCCATCAACAATGGAATTCCCCCAATTACAATTCAATTAGCCGATATTCGTAGCATCCATCGAGTTGCAGCCATCGTGCCACGCGGCTCAGCACTGCTAAAGGCGCGAGAGTAGCGGCCTCTTACGGTTTAACTGTAGTAGTCGCGATCTGATCGGACATTCCCCGGTTTGACGTGTGCAGTTGTCAGGTCAAATTCAGTTGTTCAGTGTCGTGATTTTATCTTGCCAGGCCTCCTTTCCGTCAATTAGTGTTTGCATGGGCGTCCGACCGCAGCACATCTTCCCTTGATGTGTGCGGTCGTTGTTGTAATAAGCCAGCCAGTCGTCCAGATCGTTTTGCAGCTCTTCAATCGAGTGGTAGATCTTGCGCCGAAACGTGACCTGATAAAACTCCTGCAGAATGGTTTTATGAAAGCGCTCGCAGATTCCATTAGTCTGCGGATGCCGAACTTTCGTCTTGGTGTGCTCAATGTCATTGAGGGCCAAGTAGAGCTGGTAATCATGCGCTTCCGGCCTGCCGCAATATTCGGTACCACGGTCGGTCAGCACGCGGATCAAGCCCATTTCCTGCTCCGCCAAGAACGGCAACACCCGGTCGTTCAGCAAATCGGCTGCGGTGATTGGTGTCTTCGTAGTATAGAGCTTGGCCGCTGCCCACTTCGAATACGTATCAACGAAGGTCTGCTGGTAGATTCGGCCTACGCCCTTGATGGTGCCGACATAGAAAGTGTCCTGGCTGCCGAGATAGCCAGGATGAGCCGTCTCGATCTCTCCGTGCGCCACGTCGTCTTCCTGCTTCTTCTCCAGCGCGACGACCTGCGCTTCGGTCAGAACCTCGCCAGTTTCGGCAACGTGCCGCTCCAGCGCTGCAAGACGCTTCTTGAACGATTCCAAGTCGCGCCGTAGCCAGACGGACCGTACACCGGATGGGGAAACGAAAACACCACGCTTACGCAGTTCGTTCGATACACGGACTTGGCCGAATGCCGGCTGTTCCAGGGCGAATTGAGCTACGGCCACTTCAGTGGCTTCTTCAACGCGATTTCTGAGATTGGGCTTTCTACGGTTGGCGTCAATCAGGGCATCCACACCACCTGTTTCTACTGCCGTTTGATAGCGATAAAACGTGTCGCGGGAAAATCCCATCACCTTGCAGGCACGAGACACGTTTCCAAGCTCCGCAGCAAGATTGAGCAGGCCGACCTTGTGCTTGATGACATTCTGAGGAACACTACGCATGGGGTTACTCCTTGGCGCTTACGCGCGGTTTAATAAAGATTCGCACCTCTATCAAACCGGGTAACCCCACCCTTTGGCAAGGCCTTACTGTCAGATCAAATCGAAACTACTACAGTTTAACCATCCCGATTGGTGGATATGTGCTGAATTCGCCACGTGCGCGGCTGAGATCAACGTCAGCTCTCGGCTTCAAAATCTGCCGTCAGTGGTGGTATCTACGTGGAGTTTATCCTTCAGACCAAGGCAGTACAGATTGTCAGGCTCGAGCTGCAATCCTGCTCTCGTGAACTCGATTGCCTTGGACTGCTGGTCTGTGCGCAAAGCTAGCCATGCCATGCGTGAAAAATCACCGGCACCAGCCTCTATTTTCCTGCTCTCAAGCACGCTGAGAAGACGCAGTGCAAGGTGTTGCCTCTCCTCCTTGTCGACTGCCAGGGCAGATTCACGCAACATTGCATTCAGGCGGTTTGCCGTGTTCGAAATGTCGTAGTAAGCAACCGAAGCGAGCTGGGCGCGTTCAATGAACGCGTGAATCTCGCCGAGTCTATCGCCAGTTTTGAAGCACGCTTGACCAAGGAGGCGCCATGCATCCGCTGCGTCTGACTCAGCCGGTTGCTGCTCCAGATATCTTGTAAGCTCTATCTTGGCCTGCTTGAGGTTTTCCTCAGTACCGGTCTCCAAATGCCAGCGTGCAAGCAACAGCCATCCGGGATTGTATGCACGACAGATCATTTCCACGATTGGAGCGTAGTCCTCGAAGGACTGTCCCGCTTCTACTCGACTCGCAATGTTGGCAATGAATTTCTCCAGCTTATATGCCAACCCAAGACGAACATCGTCACTGCGACTCGGGCCGAGCATTTGAAGCATCTCCACGTCGCTCAGCACAGACGCTCGCAATGGACTAACACTTAGTTTCTTCTTTCCGAATGCACTGGCCACTAATGGCAAGCGCACAAAGACCTGTTGGTCTGTTGGCGCTGTATGTAATTCGGCCATGGAGTACTGAATGAGAGCCTCAACGCCCTTCTCTACTTCGCCCCTCTCCGCTGTCGATCGCATGAGGACGGCCTCAAGCGCGATGCGTGGCACCAATGAGCTCCAAGCAGACAATGTGAGAAGGGCGCGCTGAGCGCACGGCGACAAAGAGGCGTAGGTTCGCTCGAACAGAGCCGTAAGTAGCTCGTCGTTGCCAGCAACCAACTTGGCAACATTAGCGTGCTTGCCGGTCCGAGCCACCTCGCCGAGCAGTATCTTGATGACATATGGATGTCCCTCAGACGTCGTGATTAATTCGGCAACGTATGCGGAATCGAGAAGTTTATCAATACCTAGAACGTCCCCTGTGCGGCCAACTAGGTCTCGTGCCTCTGCGTCCTCCATTCCTCCGACTTCGAGGGGATAGTCGCCCTTGAAGTCACGCAGCCGTGTCGTAATCAGAGCTTTGTTGGGTAATCGAATGAAAGTATCAATCCAGTTGAACACTTCAATCGGGTTTTGTGTCGTCTCAAAATTGTCGAAAACGTATAAGCACGAACCAAGGTCATTCTTTTCCAGTTGCTTTTCAATAAACGATCGCGCGTTAAACCCTTTTGCCTTCAATTGATCGGGAGCAAGAACAAGTTCTGCATATAGCCGACCCATCTCGTCTGGAGATACCACCTGCGGTCTAACTGGCTTAGGGCCAGTAAACTGCAGGTCGACATCGCGCGCGCTGAGCCAGACAATTGCACTGTAGCGCAGCGTCTCATAAAGGCCATGGATAACCTTGATTGATAGCGATGTCTTTCCGATTCCGCCGCGACCAACGAGGGTTACAATTGGCCTTCGGTCATCGAGCAGTAACCGACGCAATTCATCTTCCAGCGTCGGCCGCGGAACATAGTCTTCCAGCACATCCGGAACGTTCGAGAAGCACTCACCTCGGGGAAAAAGTTCTCCGTGCCCCTGTGTCTCACTCGCGGGAAGAGTGCCGGGAGGTATTACATAGTCAGCGGCCTCGCCATCTAGCTTATCATCCGTAAGGTATGACAACATCTCGAATCGCTTAGGCCCCAGCCCCCCATTGGCAAAGAAGAAATCGTGCAAGTCGGGGCCAGCACACACAAGCGGCACTCGACGAAAAGTCCCAAAATACACATACACACCATTCCGCAGCGCATGATGCGCCTCTTTCCGCAGGTATTCAAAGGGCAACGAATCACCTGAAATCGACAAAACGCGATATTTGCCGGAGTAGTTTCGATGGAGATCCGCCCAGGGACGCCGCAGCAACGACAAGTTCTGGCTTATACAGCTAATACTTTTCTCAAGATCATCAGCAGCCATTCCCGCTTTTGACGGATGAGTGGCCCCATGGCCCCGCGTCTTGTTGCGTAGAGTGACGAAGAGCCTGAACCATCGCTTCAAGTCAGACTTTGCAGGAATTACCTCGGCATCGATATCTAGCGCGTCAAGCGCCGACTTCAGGTAAACCACCGCCTCATACTGCCACGCTCCGGGGCCGCTGATGCGCGTAAGCTCCGCTTGCTCAGTCCGCGCATCGGCCAGCAGAAACTGCGAAGCTGTACCTGAAAGTGCGTCTTCAAGCACCCGCCCCCACTCGCCGAGGCCGTCCGCACGCGCAAGCGTGTACTCAAGACGATAGCGATTACGGTCCTTGTCATCTACGAGCGCCGCGATCATTCCGAGGGTCACGGTCTTGAACAGGGCTTCGCCTGCCAAAAGGAGTGAGAAAAAATAGTTGAAGTCTGAATCGGACTTCGCGCCCTGTACTCGCTGAAGAACTTGATCAATGGCGCGATGCGTCATGTGAAATGCTCCCAAAGAAATCCATGGAAAAGCTAGACGGCCGATTTCGGTCAGCTCATCGAATCCCAGTCCTAAATGGAGGATCGATAGTCAGCTCGACGTACATTTTGAATTTTTTTCTCGCAGGTGTGGCACGCCAGCTTTCTTATCAAGCGTACGACAGTTTTTGGCCGACAGTTGATTGAGTTCTAATCTGCAGAGCGCCAGTGATCAGGATTCCCCTTGTTTGTGACACGAACACGGGCCACCAGTGGTTTATGACCTAAAGTCTTCGCCTCGTCTATTGCCGCTTTTTGCGTTGGATAAATCTTATTGATAACTCTAGCGTCATTGGCATGCTCAAGGACATAACCCTCAATTGCGCCATCGCGCCCCTTTGGGATTGGCTCAACATATACGTTTGACATATATAGCCTCCAAATTTCCGACGGTAATGTCGATGAAGCATAATCGCACCGGAATTGATATACAGCAACAAGAATCGCGGCCAGTAATTATGGAATTTTGTTGATTACGTTATATTTCTAGAGCGTCCCCCCACTTCCCTCCCTTTCCTTAAAGCCTCGATCTAGCGCACACCGGCTCTGATTGATATTTACAAATAAAAATATTTATCCGTTCGCGTATTGATTTATTTATCCATTTGCGTATAATTTATTTCATTGGAGCAGCAACACGCAAAATGAATTTGTACCGCTTTTGTTCAAGATCGGCACAAATCAATCAACTAGGAAATGTGATGGGCGACATAGTAGACATGATGTTGGAAGGAACACTTTGCCAAGGCTGCGGCGTATTTCTTAACGAAGATGCTCCTGGCATTCCATGCAGCTGCCGCGAATGCAGAGCCGAAGAAAAGAAGGCCAAAGCAGCAGCCTATCAACCGCCGAAACCAAAAGTCCAATGCAGTGCGTGCGGACGCAAAGTCAAGCCGACAGGATTGCCAGACCATATGCGAGATGCGCACAAGGAGCTGACATGAGCTTCCAAATCACGATCAAGACACAGGACGGCGGCACTGAAACCTACTCCGGCATCGGTGATCGCAATGCGCTGATGGACGCTGCCTACGACGCTGGTGCGCTTGGTGTAACCGTGATGGTGCAGCAATGACGCGAGCCACATTGTTCTCTTGGCTGCTCGCCGTTTGCTTTTTTCTGCTCGTATTCTCAGCCTATGCAATCTGCACTGACGCCGACGGCTATGCCGCTCCTACGCTTAGAGATCTATGCGAGGCGCAAGGTTGGCCAGACGACGAGAACAGCAAATTAGCGTTCCGCCGTGCGTGCCACACCGAACTGAAGCGCAGCCAGTAACAGCGCCTGTTCACTCCATGGCGCTTTGGCGCCCAAGAATTCAACAAATTGAAGGGAATCACATGGAAGTCCAAGACATCATGACGATCGAAAGCGGCACTATTGCGCTGCTGAACAAGTCGGAAATCGAACAGCAGGTCACGACTGCACACAGGTTTCCTCGCTCCATCAAGAAATTTCGCGACGAAGCAATGCAGATGGTGACGCTGACTGAAAAGGTGGCCGGCGAGTGCATCTATTCCCTGCCCCGCGCAGGAAAAACCATCGAAGGCCCGAGCGCCCGCTTTGCCGAAGTAATCGCGTCAGCATGGGGCAATAGCCGCGCCGGCGCTCGCGTCGTTAGTGACCAGGGCGAGTTTGTCACCACGCAGGGTGTTTTCCACGACCTGGAGAAGAACGTAGCTATCACCTATGAGGTGCAACGACGCATTACCGACAGCCGCGGGAAGCGCTACAACGCTGACATGATCGGCGTCACGGCGAACGCGGCCTGCTCTATCGCGCTCCGAAATGCCATCTTGAAGGGCGTACCGAAAGCATTTTGGGCTGATATGTATGACGCGGCGCGGGCGACTGTGATGGGCGACTTCAAGACACTGGCGAATCGGCGCGCGGACGCGATCAAGGCATTCCAGTCTTACGGCGTCACGCAAGAACAGATCTGCTCAACCCTGGGCGTTTCTGGCACTGACGACATTGGCCTTGAAAAACTCGTGACCTTGCGCGGCATTCTGACGGCTATTAAAGAAGGCGACACAACACCGGAACAAGCTTTCGCGAACGTGGACCTTCCGGCCGCGCCGCCAAAGATGCCGCAGTCCAAGTCGGCAAAAGCGGCAGAGCCGGCCAAAGCTCCCGAAAACGTTGCGCCACCAAAAACGGACGAGCTTCCGCTGCAGGAACCGAAGAACGAGTCGCCGCTTTCAGAAGCGCAGTTCGACTACCTCAAGATGAAGCTGGAAACAGCCGCCCTGAGCTCGACTGACATCCAACGACAGTTTGGCTTTGCCATGGCTGACATCACGAACGCCAATTTCAATGACGTTCTGGCGTGGATCAAGAACTCGTCGGCCTGATGCTTACTTTCGACGAACCCAGCCACGTATATCGCTGGCACGGCGAGGTAGTGCCCAGCGTGACGCAGATTCTCAGCCCCTTGGTCAATTACGCGATGGTGCCGCCGGAAGCATTGGAGCGCGCCCGACTGCTGGGTCAGGCAGTCCACCGCATGACCGAGTTGCACGACCTGGATGATCTTGATGAAGACAGCCTGGCGCCGGAGATGCTGCCTTACCTGGCCGGCTGGAAGAAGTTTCGCAGCGATACCGGCTTTGTACCAGACACCATCGAAAAGCGCATGTATCACCCGCTCCACGGCTACTGCGGCACATCTGACCGGACCGGCGTGGTGCGTGGCCGGCGTGCTGTCCTCGACATCAAGAAGATGATGACGCTGGGGCCGGTGATTGGGCCTCAACTGGCCGCTTACCAGGCCACCCATAACTTGGAAGGCGCGGCAATTGTGGACCGCTACGCCTTGGGATTGCGCCCCGATGGGACATACCGGCTGGTGCCCTATACCGACTCGACAGATTTTGCAGCATTCATATCACTTTTAACTTTACGGAAATGGAAAGATAAACATGGAATTAGTTGAAGACATCCGCCCCGCCACCCTACCAGCTCTGCCTCAGAAGGCAGCATTGGAGAAAGTTGCTGATAGCGTGAATGCCGTCGCGAATTCAATCACGATCAATTCGCCGGCCATGTACGAGATCGCCGTCGAAGAGCTGACGGACCTCCAGCGCAAGGTTGACGACCTGACGGAGCAACGCTTCAAGATCACTCGCCCGATGGACGCGTCGAAGAAAGAAGTCATGGATTTGTTTCGTGGTCCGATTGAGCGTTGCGAAGCCGGCATCGCGTTTCTCAAGAAACTCATGCTCGACTATGTGACGGCAGAGCGGAAAAGAGCTGCTGAAACCCAACGTATCGCCGATGAGCAGGCCCGCCAAGAGCGTTTGCGCCTAGAGAGTGAAGCCCGCGATCAGCAAGCGGCGGCAGACCAGAAGGTTCGTGAAGCCCAGGCCGCAGCAGAGAAAGCTGCAGCCGCTACCAAAGCCGCCGAAGAAGCTACCGCAGCCGGCGATATCGAGACAGCAAACAAGGCCAGTGCCGAAGCACTCGCCGCCAACCAGGTACAAGCAGCGGCTCACGCAGATGCTCAGGTAGCCCATGCCCGGGTCACGCTGAACCAGACTATCGCCAGCGTCATGACCGCCCCGCTCGTCGCCAGCGCGGCGCCAAAGATTGCCGGCGTATCGACTTCAGAGCGCTGGACCGCCGAAGTCACCGACCTGCTAACCCTGGTCAAGTTTGTGGCCGCGAATCCTCAATACATTACATTCTTACAAGCGAACATGACGCCGATCAAGCAGATGGCGACCTCGCTGAAAGCGAACATGAAAATCGACGGTGTGCGCGCCTTCCCGCAGGCCTGCATCACCGCCCGCCGCAAGTAACTCATTTTTTAGACAGGAAGCATCATGACAGACACAAGGATCGACCACTTCAGCGATGAGGCCGCCCAGAAAGCCCTAGATTTCTTGCGCTTTCAGGCTGGCGAAGCCGCGATCTCCCGCGCCAATCGCATCTACATGGAAGAGTTTCGGAAAACGATCAAGGCCAACTGCATGGCCGCTAGTTCCGAGAAGACCCTCACAGCCCAGGAGCGCGACGCCTACTCCAGTCCCGAATACATAGCGCACCTGGAGGCCATGCGCGCGGCGATTGAACTGGATGAAGTGCACCGCTGGAAGATGGTCGCCGCGCAGGCGACGATTGAAGCATGGCGGACGCACCAAGCGAATCGCCGCGGCGAACAGAAGATGCAGTAATCGAACCAACATTCCCAATTCAACAAATCTACTTACAAGGATCGCAATGAAAACCAACGAATCAACCAACTCCGTCGCTCACATGCTGGATACCGTATTGGAGCTGCTGCAGCTGAAAAACGATGCAGCCCTTTCTCGGGCAATCGAAGTCGCGCCGCCAGTCATTAGCAAGGTCCGCAATGGAGTGCAACCACTCGGTTCTACATTACTGGTAAAGCTGCACGAAACCACTGGCATGTCGACTAAGGAAATCAAAGCGCTGGCAGGTATCGAGCTGAGCTGACTTGAAGTTTCACATCAGCGCATGGGATTGCACAATCTGCACATTGCTGCACACCTTCAATGAAAAGATAGGATGAAGTCCATCAATAATCAGTTGCCCTTCTTCATATGCAAACCTCAATGCATCTTCTTCGGCAAAGCTTGGCAATGGATGAGAGAAAAAAAGGCGTTGCTCATCTATAGCAATACCATCACACACTTTATGGACATATCCAAAATACGAATACAGTGCCACATGGGTTGGAGTCAAGTATTTAAGATGCAGAAGTACTTGGATTTCGAAGCCTTTGTAATCGATGCTCTGCCACATCAGTCGACATCATCTAGCGTCAATACGGACTTTTGCAAACGCCAATCCTTGGTCTCGTGCATTGTTCCATGTGTCAGACGGCTCGACTTCTCGTGGATTTTGCAATATACCGTCGATGAAAACCGCCCAGCGATATTTTCCGCCTCGGACAATTGTGCTCATGATTTTAATCGTGCTCCCATTGTGCTCTGTCTCGAATTGCGGCATATGTCCTCCTCAAATGGTTTCCAAAAGGAAAATTTATCATGGCCAACAGCCATTTCATACTAGTACAAATACAACCAATCTAGCCCCTAAATAAGACAGGCAAAAAATGACAGAACACATGACAGGAGCCGTATCGCTCAAAGTGCTGGCGGAACGCAAAATCGATGGCGTTCAGAAAACCACCCGATTCCAAGTTGATCCACGCATCATTGAAATTGAACCTGGCTTCAATGGGCGCCCAATCGATCAAGAGCACGTTGATTCGATCAAGGCATCAATCAAGGCCGGAGCTGAACTGGATGCGTTGGTTGTTCGCGTCGAGGACGGTCGAATCATCCTGGTCGACGGCCACCATCGCCTGACAGCCATCCTGCAATTGATCGTCGAAGGTGTGGAAATCCTGCGGATCGATGCACGCCAGTTTCGTGGCAATGACGCCGAGCGCATCGCCCACATGCTCACCAGTGCGCAAGGGAAGCCGCTCACACCTCTGGAACAAGGTTTGCAATATCGCAAACTGATCGGGTTCGGCTGGACAAATCAAGAAGTGGCATCAAAGGTTGGAAAATCTGCGAATTATGTTTCGCAGATGCTGACGTTGGCAGAATCCAACAGCGACGTGCAAGGCATGGTGGCGCGCAAAGAGGTTGCCGCTCATGTCGCTCTTGAGGTCGTGAAAAAGCATGGTAGCGGCGCGGGGAAAGTGCTCGCCGGCCACTTAGAGACAGCAAGATCTGCGGGCAAAACCAAAGTAACTAAGAAGACGGTAGCGCCTACCCAAAGTAGCGATGACACTTTGCGCATAGATTGGCTTGATGCGCAGGAGCATATCCACGCGCAGCAATCGCAGCATGGCCCGCGAGGTACTCCAATAAAGACTAGCTTCTATGATCGAAATCAGGCGCTTATTGCTGAGGGCATATCGCTGCGCCATGCCATCGATGCCGCCATGCAGTCTTCGATAGCCAGGGAAAAACCGTGAGTACGATTGCCGCAAATATCCGCTACACGCTCATTCCAGTATTTTGCGCCATCACTGGCTATACCGATAAAGCCGTGCGGCGAAAAATCGAAGACGGTATCTGGATTGAAGGTAGGCACTATCGGCGCGCGCCAGATGGCCACATAACAATGAACGTTGAGGAATATTACAAATGGGTAGAGCAAGGGGCGTAGAGCTTCGCGACAAGAGCATCCGTGTCGTTTTCATCTGGCAAGGGAAGCAGCGGCGCGAGAAACTGGATTTACGGCCAACGCCAGCGAACATCAAGTATGCTGAGCGCCTGGTTGCAGAAATAAAATCCAAAATTTCAGTTGGAACATTCGACTACGCCGCCACTTTTCCAAACTCACCGCATGCGGCGGAGAGTGCGACCGACACGCCTACTTTCGCCGACGCTTGTGAGTTGTATCTTGAAACAAAAGGGAGACTGGCGGATGCCACTCAATCACAGTACAGAAATGCCTTGGAGTTCTGGAAGGGAAAGTTTGGAGCCGATACGCGAATCAACCTTATTACCCATGGAAAAATCGCCGCGGCTGTCGGTGGTCATCCATGGCCATCGGCGAAATTATGCAATAACTATCTGATTCCATTGCGCGGAACCTTCATTCTTGCTGGTCGTGACATGCGGGACGTGGTTAATCCGATTGAGGGTATCGAGAATTCAAAGCATCAGAAAACGCCGCCCGATCCACTAACCATTGTGGAGATGGAGCGCATTCTTGCCGATATGACTGAGCGATTCGATCTGCAAGTTGCTCACTATTTCATTTTCGCCTTCCTGACCGGAATGCGGCCCGAAGAAATAATCGCGATACGCTGGGATGATATTGACTGGAACAATCGGACGATTTGCGTTTCGCGCGCAAAGACGTTCAAGGGCGGCCTCAAGGATCTGAAAACGAGTGAGGTCCGCGACGTCGACCTGGTTGATCGGGCCATGAATATGCTTCAAGCCCAGAAACGGTTTACTTATATGAAACGGGCAGAGATCTTTGAAAACCCTGTCACCGGCAGGCCATGGCACGACGAGCGGTCGCAACGGGACCATTACTGGAAGCCATGTCTAAAGAAATTGGGGATACGAGCCAGGCGGGCCTATCAGACCCGGCACACTTATGCGACGACCGCGCTAATGGCCGGCGTAAATCCGGCTTACATTGCTAGACAGCTTGGCCATGCGAATGCCAAAATGCTATTTACGGTCTATGCTAAGTGGATTGATGCCGCAGATCGCGGAAGAGAAAAAGCAAAAATGGAAGCCGTACTGCGCTTCCATTCATGATTTGCTAACGACGTTTTCACAACAATTTCTTTTGGAAAAAACCCAAAAAAAACCCAGAACCCCCGCAAACGTCGAGAATACTGGTAGGCACGATTGGACTCGAACCAACGACCCCTACCATGTCAAGGTAGTGCTCTAACCAGCTGAGCTACGCGCCTAAAGAAGCGAAATTATAAGGGTATTTTTGATTCGTGGCTAGTATCTTGTGAAAAAAATTTGCAAGATTACTGCGATGGCGTGTTTTCCGCCGGTTCGGCGGCCGCCAGGCGCCATATGCAAGTGCCTTTGGCGTCTTTGTCCAGGCCGTTCAGCAGCAATTCATGCGCCGCCAGTTCGTCCTCGCTGGCGCTGCGCACGACGATTTCCGCCAGCGGCAGCAGCTCCAAGGCTGCACCATCGCCGCCGGCGTCGCCATGGCTGCCGCCGAGATCGATGCTGAAGCTGTTCTGGCCGCGCGTCATGGCCAGGTACACCTCGGCCAGCAATTCCGAGTCCAGCAGCGCGCCGTGCAAGGTGCGGTGCGCATTGGAGATGCCGTAGCGGTCGCACAGCGCGTCCAGCGAGTTGCGCTTGCCGGGATACATTTCCTTGGCTTGCACCAGCGTGTCGATGACGCCGGCGACATCGACAGAGAACGGGCTCTTGCCGAGATGCTTGTATTCAGCGTCCAGGAAGCCCAGGTCGAAGGGAGCGTTATGGATGATGACCTGGGCGCCGCGGGTGTATTCGCGCAGCTCCTCGAAAATCTCGGCGAACTTCGGCTTGTCGCTGAGGAAGGCTGTGGTCAGGCCGTGGACTGCCAGCGCGCCCTCTTCCGAATCGCGTTCGGGATTGATGTAGCGATGAAAATTATTGCCGGTCAGGCGGCGGTTCAGCAGCTCGACGCAACCGATTTCGATGATGCGGTCGCCGGTGCGCGGGTTGAGGCCGGTGGTTTCGGTATCCAGAACAATTTGTCGCATGGTCACTTCATATTCTATTCAATACAAACACAAAAAATACTTGCTGCGAAAGCCGCGCCGGCAATGCCGCCGCGCCTTCGGCGCACTTTTATACTACCGTGGTGACGCCGCGGTTGGCGAGCTGGTCGGCGCGTTCGTTGCCGACGTGGCCGGCGTGCCCCTTGACCCAGCGCCATTCGATCTTGTGCTGCGCCTGGGCGGCGTCCAGCGCCTGCCACAGGTCGACATTCTTGACCGGTTCGCGCGCCGCGGTTTTCCAGCCGCGCGCCTTCCAGCCATGTATCCATTCGCTGATCCCCTTTTGCACATACTGGCTGTCGGTGAAGACGATCACTTCGCAAGGACGGGTCAAGGCGGTCAGCGCTTCGATCACGGCTTTCAGCTCCATGCGGTTGTTGGTGGTGTTGCGCTCACCGCCGAACAATTCCTTTTCCTTGCCGTCCGCCACCAGCAACGCACCCCAGCCGCCGGTGCCGGGATTACCCTTGCAAGCGCCATCGGCAAAAATCTCTACTTTATCCATGCTGTCTTTCACTACTCTGTTATCGGTACGGCCTGCGTGGCAGGCCGTGCTGTAAAAAAACCGTTATGGCGGGTTCACTCCACGCCGCTCTGATCCGCCTTGTGAATCTTGTTGGTAGCCGGCACGCCGCGTCCGGCTTTGATGGCCTGCTTGCTGAACGCCGGTCCGATCAGGTGCATGCCCTTGACCCGCTTGATCGCCTGCACGATATATACCGCGCCGAAATACGGCCACCAGCGGTTGCCGGCCTTTTCCATGAAAGCGGCGCGGTGCAGCCATTTGCTGCTGGTGTACGGCGGCGCATAGCAGCCGAAGTGGCCGCGGTTGACCTCCATGTTGAGCAGCTTCAGCCAGTCTTTCAGCCGCAGCAGGCTGATGAACTCGGCGTTCTGCGGCAGGAAGTGCGCGCCCGACATGCGGCCCACGGTTTGCCGGATGCCCCACAGGCTGGCGGGGTTGAAGCCGCAAATGATGACCTGCCCTTCCGGAATCAACACCCGCTCCACTTCGCGCAGAATCTGGTGCGGCTCGGCGGCAAATTCCAGCACATGCGGCAGCACCACCAGGTCCAGGCTTTGCGAGGCGAACGGCAGCTCGGCGAAATCATGGGTCACTACTATGCCTGACTGCGCCCCCGACTGCGCTTCGCCCGCCTCCGGCAAGCGGCTGTCGGTCAGCCATTTATGGCGCATGCGGTTGGCTTGCAGCGCCTTGATCTGCGGCACGCCGATCTGCATCGCATTGAAGCCGAAGATATCCGCCGTCATCGCATCCAGGTGCGCCTGTTCCCATTCCTGCATGTAACTGCCGGTGGGCGTCTGCAACCAGGGGCCGAGCGCTATAATGGACTTTTCTGCTGACGGATGTGCCATGCCTGCCTTGTTCAATAAATCACTGGATGAATCTGTCAATAAGTCGCTAAGTGTATTGGCGGTGCCGGCTTTTAACGACAATTATCTTTGGCTGATCCACGATAGCCGCCTGGCCGCCGTGGTCGATCCCGGCGACGCCCAGCCGATCCTGGCCGCGCTGGACGCCCACGGACTGACGCTTGCCGCTATTTTACTGACTCATCACCATGCTGACCACGTCGGCGGCGTACAAACTTTGCTGCAGCATTATAAGGTGCCGGTGTTCGGCCCGGCCGGCGAAGCCATCGCCGGCGTCACCAGCCCGCTGCGCGAAGGCGACACTGCCACCATTCCAGAATTGGGGTTGAGCCTGTCGGTGCTGGATGTTCCAGGCCACACCAGCGGCCATATCGCCTATGTGGCGCAAGGCCAGCCCTGGCTGTTTTGCGGCGACACCCTGTTCGCCGGCGGCTGCGGCCGACTGTTTGAAGGCAGCCCGGCGCAGATGGTCGACTCGCTGGCCAAACTCGCCAGCTTGCCGGGCGATACCCAAGTCTACTGCGCGCATGAATATACCATCTCGAACCTGCGCTTTGCCTTGGCGGTCGAGCCAGGCAATTCCCGGCTGGTCGAACGCATGGCCGCCGAGCAAGCCAAGCGCGCGCGCCAGCAGGCGACCGTGCCGTCGACGATTGCCCTGGAAAACGCGACCAACCCCTTCTTGCGCTACCTGGAGCCAAGCATCATTGCCAGCCTGCAAGGCGACGGCCGCCTCACCGCAAAAGATGGTCCGGTGGCGGCTTTCGCTGCCTTGCGGGAATGGAAAAACAATTTCAAATGATTCGGCAAGATGGGCGGCGAACTGCGTCGCCTGCGCTAAAGATTGATTGCGATCGATCGTTCGATATCGTTAGATAGTCTCCGCATATCGATTTCCACAAAGTAATACCTAATAAATCAATCACTTATCGCATGTAACAGTGCAATTTCTGCTTGACGGGAGAAAACCGCCTTACGTACACTGCGTCTAATCCATTATTACCGGTCTATGACATTCCGGTCACATAAATTGAACCCATGTACCAGCTAAAACTCAAGACCTTCGCCTTTGCCGCGCTCGCTTTTTTCGGCACTCCGCTCTTGGCTCAAGCCAACGACATTTCCATCTACACCCCCACTTTCAGCCTGATCGACCCGAACGACCCCAGCGCCGGCATGCTTGGCATGGAGCAAGTCGACATCTGGGCGCGCATCCGCAAGGGTTTCGGCATCCCCGACCTGGATAACCAGCAGGTGGTCAACCAGACCGATTTCTATAGCGCCCGGCCGGATTATTTTGAGCGCACCACCCTGCGCGCCTCGCCCTATCTGTTTCACGTAGTGCAAGAGCTGGAAAAACGCGGCATGCCGACCGAGCTGGCGCTGCTGCCGTTCATCGAATCCTCGTTCAATCCGCAAGCCTATTCCAGCGCCAAGGCGGCTGGCATGTGGCAGTTCGTGCCGTCCACCGGGCGCGACTACAATCTCAAGCAAAACATGTTCAAGGATGAGCGCCGCGATGTCCTGGCCTCGACCGATGCCGCGCTGACCTATCTGCAGAAACTGTACGGCATGTTCGGCGACTGGCAACTGGCGCTGGCTGCCTATAACTGGGGCGAAGGCTCGGTGCAGCGCGCCATCAACAAGAACCAGGCGGCCGGCCTGCCGACCGACTTCAACAGCCTGGCGCCGCTGATGCCGGCCGAAACCCGCAACTACGTCCCCAAGCTGCAAGCGGTCAAGAACATCGTCGCGGCGCCGGACATGTATAACATCGCACTGCCGAAGATCGACAACCAGCCTTACTTCGTCACCATCGGCAAGACCCGCGACATCGACGTCAAGGTCGCCGCGCAGCTGGCGGAATTATCGCTGGACGAATTCAAGGCGCTCAACCCGCAGTTCAACCGCCCGGTCATCATCGGCAGCTCCGACACCAAGATCCTGCTGCCGGAAAGCAATGCCGAGAAATTCAAGAATAACCTGACCAAGTGGACCCACACACTGTCTTCCTGGACCTCGCACACTGTCGGCAGCGCGCGCGAGCGGATTGAAACCATCGCCGCCAAGTTCGACACCACGCCGGCCGTGATCCGCGAAGTCAACCATATTCCACCTAGAATGCTGCTGAAAGCCGGCTCCACCATCCTGGTGCCTAAAACCGAAGAAGCCAACAGCGACATCACCGCTGAAGTCGCCGACAACGCCACCATGGCGGTGACGCCGGATGCGCCGGAAAGCCGCCGCATCTACGTCAAGGTCGGCAAGCGCGACACGCTGGCCTCGATTGCAGCGCGCTATCGCGTCAGCGTCAGCCAGGTGAAAGCCTGGAACGGCTTGCATCACGACGGCGTCAGCCGCGGCCAGAGCCTGCAGCTGCAGGTGCCCAACCGCATGCTGGCGTCCAGCTCGGGCAGCAAGAAAGCCGGCCATAATGTGCGTTATCACACGGCCGTCGCCAGTCGCAGCAGCAAAAACAAGGTGGCGGTGAAGAAGAACGGCAAGCCGGTGGTCCTGGCGTCGTCACGCGGCTCGCGCAGCTGATACTTATCTCCGGCGTCGCTGTCAAAAGACCCCTGCCGCTGGCCCGCCAGCGCCACGGGTCTTTTTTAAAATCACCAGAATTATCAAAAAGGCATTGCGGGACTGGTTAGCGGCATGGTTGCCCTCCGCTCGCCGAACCCCTACAATCTTGCCCTGTTCGCCAAGAACCTCAAGCACACAACACCAAGCGCCCCACTGCAAGCGGCGCGCATATCTGGAGTCAATATGGCATTCCTGCAAGGCAAAAAAATCCTGATCACCGGTTTGCTGTCCAACCGTTCGATCGCTTATGGCATCGCACAAGCCTGCAAACGCGAAGGCGCCGAACTGGCGTTCACCTACGTCGGCGAGCGCTTCAAGGAACGGATTACCAATTTTGCGAAAGAATTCGACAGTGAATTGATTTTCGACTGCGACGTCGGCAGCGATGAGCAGATCAATGCCCTGTTTGCCGACCTCGGCAAATCCTGGGATCACCTGGACGGCCTGGTGCACGCCATCGGCTTCGCCCCGGCCGACGCTATCGCCGGCGATTTCCTGGACGGCCTGTCGCGCGAAGGATTCAAGATCGCGCATGACATTTCCGCCTACAGCTTCCCGGCCATGGCAAAAGCGGCGATTCCGCTGCTGCGCCCGAATTCGGCGCTGCTGACCTTGACTTATCTCGGTTCGGAGCGCGTGGTTCCCAACTACAACACCATGGGTCTGGCCAAGGCCTCGCTGGAAGCCAGCGTGCGTTACCTGGCCGGTTCCCTGGGGCCGAAGGGCATCCGCGTCAACGGCATTTCAGCCGGACCGATCAAGACCCTGGCCGCCAGCGGCATCAAGGGCTTCGGCAAGATCCTGGGCTTCGTCGCCGAGCACGCGCCGCTGCGCCGCAACGTGACAGTGGAAGACGTCGGCAATGCTTCGGCCTTCCTGCTGTCGGACCTGGCTAGCGGCATCACCGGCGAAATCACCTATGTCGACGGCGGCTTCTCGCACGTGGTGGGCGGTATCGCCGAGTAATCCTCTGGCAATCGGCAGCCTCGCAGGACTGCGAGGCCGAAAAAAAGCCCGGCAAAGCATGCCGGGCTTTTTTACTTTTACCTGTACTGCGCCGTCAGTTTTACTGATGCACAGTGACTTCCACCCGGCGGGCATCGGCATCGTTGCCGCCCAGCGAGACTTGCGGCTTGTCCAGCACGACCCGGCTTTCTTCCACGCCGGCAGCGACCAGTACCGCGCGCACGGCCTTGGCGCGTTCTTTCGACACTTCAGCGTTAACCTCAGCGTTGCCACTGGCGTCATGGTAGCCGGAGACGGCGACCGTTGCGGCGCTGTTGGCCTTCAGGTACATGGCGATAGGAGCAACATCGGTGGCGGCGCTCGCCGGCACTTCGGACTTGCCGGTTTCAAAGAAGATCTTGACTGCGGCAGGAACGCCCGCCGCAGCCTGCTCAGTACTCGCGGCAACATTAGCGACAGTAGGCGCAACAGCATTCTGGGGCGCCGAGACCGTTGCCGCCGGCTGGCTGCCGCTCTTGCCCGCGGTCAGGCCGAAGTAGCCTGCCAGCAATAGCACTGCCACCACCACCACGCCGACGATGGCCCAGACTATCCCCAATGCTGCCTTTTGTTCGCTATCGTTATTTTCCATGCAAGCACTCCTGTTGTTGATTAATAAATATTAAATTGTATCCGAATCCGCAAATACCCAGAACGCGCCGCCAACAAACAACGATATGGCGACAAATCAACTACATATTCCCGGCATTTGCAGGAATATGCTGCACCAAGTCTGAAAGTATTGTATGATTCTGTGCTGCGTTGCAATAACGAGCGCAGACAGTGCACTGCTTCACGATCATATCCAGTTTCTGGTGCTCTGTAAAAACCTGCTGTAAAAAAATAATATGTAGCTGCGCAAGCCTAGGCGTGTCCTGATCTTTATAGGACATCGCATTGTAAAAGCCCTCCCGCCTTGTGTGTCGATCCTGACACCGTCCCGGCGCAAAGCTTTTGTGCCGAAATTTCTTTGTATTTGTCTCTTAGTCATTTCGTTGGTTGGCGTTGCTTTTTTGCGTTCGCTGCATTCATCGCCTGGTCGATAGTTTGCGCGATTATTTGTAGCTTATGACGCTGCACTTTACGAAAGAAGAAAAATGACTTTTGAATCACTTGGCCTCCACACGTCCGTTATCAAAGCACTGACCGAGGCTGGCTACACCAAGCCGACTAGCGTTCAAGAACAAGCTATCCCTGCCGCAATCGAAGGCCGTGACCTGCTGGTTTCCTCGCAAACCGGCTCCGGCAAGACTGCAGCATTCATGCTGCCTGCGCTGCACAAATTCGCTTCCGAGCAACAAGCTGCCCCTGCGCCTGCTGCCGGCAAGACCCCTAATCAAGAAATGCAAGCCTCCCGTTCACGCGGCGAGCGTCCACGTTTCAAGCCGGCACAGCCTAAGATGCTGGTATTGACACCGACCCGCGAACTGGCTTTGCAAGTAACTACCGCGACCGACAAGTACGGTTCGCACATGAAGCGCGTCAAGGCGATCTCGATCCTGGGCGGCATGCCTTACCCTAAGCAGATGCAACTGCTGGCCAAGAACCCGGAAATCCTGGTTGCCACGCCTGGCCGTCTGATCGACCACATGGAATCGGGCAAGATCGATTTCTCGCAGCTGCAGATTCTGGTGCTGGATGAAGCTGACCGCATGCTGGACATGGGCTTCATCGACGACATCGAAAAGATCGTTGACGCAACTCCTGAGTCGCGTCAAACCATGCTGTTCTCGGCTACCCTGGACGGCGTGGTCGGCAACATGGCAAAGCGCATCACCAAGAACCCGATGATCATCCAGATCGCCGGTTCCGCCACCAAGCACGAAAACATTCAACAGAAGGTTCACTTCGTTGACGATCTGTCGCACAAGAATCGCCTGCTGGACCATCTGCTGCGTGACGTCACCATGGACCAGGCAGTTGTGTTTACCGCTACCAAGCGTGATGCCGACACTATCGCCGACCGTCTGAACATCGCTGGTTTCGCTGCCGCTGCCCTGCATGGCGACATGCACCAAGGCGCGCGTAACCGCACCCTGGACAGCCTGCGTCGCGGTCAAGTCCGTGTGCTGGTTGCTACCGACGTCGCCGCCCGCGGTATCGACGTTCCTGCAATCACCCACGTCTTCAACTACGACCTGCCGAAATTCCCGGAAGACTACGTCCACCGCATCGGCCGTACCGGCCGTGCCGGCCGTAACGGTGTTGCCGTGTCGCTGGTGAACCATGCTGAAGGCGTCAACGTCAAGCGTATCGAACGTTTCACCAAGCAACTGATCCCGGTCGATGTGGTTGAAGGTTTCGAACCAAAGCGTTCGGCTTCGGCTCCGCGCTCGAACCACAAACCAGGCGGCTGGAAACCAGGCGACAACCGTGGCGGCGCAAAGCCGGGCGGCCGTACTTTCAGCAAGCCAGGTGCAGCACCACGCAAAGAAGGCGGCGGCGGTGGCTACAAGGGCAACCGTTCCAACGACAGCGGCGCACGTCGCTCGTTTGGCGATCGTTAATCAGCCAGACAAGCCGGCGGTCGCATGACCGCCGCGCAATAAATAAAAAGGCCACTGGATTCCAGTGGCCTTTTTCATTGGCTCTTCAATATCGATATCGCTCAGGTAGTCCAGCCCAGCACCACCGCCCCGGCGGCAATCACCGCACATGACAAGAGCCGGCGCGCGGTCAGGGCTTCGCCCAGGAAAATGCGGGCGATCAATGCCGCAAACAGCACCGAGGTTTCGCGCAAGGCCGACACCGGCCCCATCGGCGCCAGCGTGATCGCCCAGATCACGATGCCATAAGCCAGCAGCGACATCACGCCGCCGCCCAGCGCATTCCAGCTGGCGCGGGTATTCAGCGCCAACGGCAGCCGGCCGTGCAGCGACAGGTAAATCACCAGCAGGGGCAAGCCATCCAGCAGGAACATCCAGCCGGCGTAGGAGGCGGCGCTGCCGGCCAGGCGTGAACCGAGGCCGTCGACGATGGTATAGCCGGCAATGAACACGCCTGTTGTAAATGCCGACAAGGGTGCATCCCATTGGCGGTAGCCGCCAGCGGTGTTGCCGTTGCGTTTGAATTTGATCTGCGCCAGGCTGACGATGCCTGCCGAAATCAGGGCGACGCCGATCAGGGTCAGGGTCCCCAGCTGTTCGCCGGCAAAGAATGCCGCTCCCAGCGACACCAGCAACGGCGAGGAGCCGCGCGCGATCGGATAAGACTGGCCGAAATCGCCGGCCCGGTAAGCGCGCACCAGGAACAGGTTGTAGCCGGCATGCAGCGCCACCGACATCAGGATATAAGGCCAGCTGGCCGCCGCCGGCAACGGCGCCCACAGTACGATGGGCAAGGCGGCCACCGCTGAGCCTATGGTCATCAGGGTGATGGCCCACAGGCGGTCGCCGCTGCTTTTCAGCATGGCGTTCCAGGAAGCATGCAGCAAGGCTGCACACAACACCAAAGCAATCACGCCAGCCGTCATGCGCTTGCCCCACTAATGTACCAAAGCATAGATTTATATGACGGCGTTGGGTGGAAAAGCCGTCTATTGTAAATGCTGAGCAGAGTTCGCGCCGCAGGGTGGCCAGATTTTATTGCCCACGCGCTGCCGCCACCAGGGCCGGCGGCACATCACACGTGACGCGTGGGCATTACATGCCCACCCTACTGCGCGTACGGCCGGAACTGAGATAGTCAGCGATCGAATCCTGGGTAACTTCGCCCAGGTAGCTGTTGTCCTGGTCGATCACCGGCATCCAGCTGGTGCTGTGCTTGTACATCTTGGACAGCACCACGCGCAGGTTTTCATCGGGCGTGGCGCTCACCGTAAACGGCTTCATCTTGTCGATGCAGGCGCCCTGCGCGCCGCGCGCATCGCGCCGCGCCACATAGCCCAGCGCATGGTTGGCGGCATTCGTCACCGTCACGTAGCGATAGTCGTTATCATCCATGACGCCGTAGGCCGATGCCAGGCTGGCGTCTTCCAGCACGGTGGCCGAATTAGCGGCGGCATCGCCGGCGCGCACCAGCAGCAGGCGCTTCAAGGTCGCGTCCTGGCCGACAAAAGAGGCGACGAATTCATCCTTGGGCCGCGCCAGCAAGGTATCCGGATGATCCACCTGCACCAGCTTGCCGGCGCGGAAAATGGCGATCTTGTCGCCCAGCTTGATGGCTTCGTCGATATCGTGGCTGACCATGATGACGGTCTTGTTGAGCGCCCGCTGCATCTGGAAAAATTCATTCTGTATCGATTCGCGGTTGATCGGATCGACCGCGCCGAACGGCTCATCCATCAACAGCACCGGCGGATCGGCCGCCAGCGCCCGGATCACGCCGATGCGCTGCTGCTGGCCACCCGACATCTCGCGCGGATAGCGGCTCAGGAAGCGCTTCGGATCGAGCGCGACCATCGCCATCAGTTCGGTGGCGCGCTCATGGCAGCGCTTCTTGTCCCAGCCCAGCAGGCGCGGCACCACGGTAATGTTTTCTTCGATGGTCATGTTGGGAAACAGGCCGACCTGCTGGATCACATAGCCGATCTGGCGCCGCAAGCTGACTTCATCGATGCCGGTGGTGTCTTCGCCGTTCAGCAGCACGCGGCCGGACGTCGGCGTGATCAGGCGGTTGATCATTTTCAGAGTGGTGGTCTTGCCGCAGCCGGATGGTCCCAGGAAGACGCAGATCTCGCCTTCGGCAACCGTCAGGTCAACCTGATCCACGGCTTTGACCTTGGCGCCGTCTTTTTGTGTGAATACTTTACTGAGCTGGTCGAGTTGAATCATGATTTTTGCATTCCTTTCGGTGTAAGCAGGCGCTGCAGCCACTGCAGCAGCAGGTCGGCGGCAATCGCCAGCAAGCTGATCAGGACCGCGCCGATAACGAGTTTTTGCATATTGCTCTGGCTGATGGCGTGCAGGATCAGCACACCCAGGCCGCCGGCGCCGATGATCGCGGCCACCGCCATCACGCCGATATTCATCACCACCGCGGTGCGGACGCCGCCCAGGATCACCGGCACCGACAAGGGCAGATCGACCAGGCGCAAGCGCTGCCAGAAGGTCATGCCGATGCCGATGCCGGCTTCCTTGATGCCGTGTTCGATGCCGTCCAGCGCCAGGTAGGTATTGCGCATGATCGGCAGCAGCGAGTACAGGAACACCGCGGTGATCGCCGGCAGCGGCCCCAGGCCTTGGCCGAAGCGCGAAAACAGCGGGATCATCAGGCCGAACAAGGCAATCGACGGCAAGGTCAGGATCACGGTCGCCAGGCCCATCAGCGGACTGGCCAGCCAGCGATGGCGGATCATGACGATGCCGAGCGGCACGCCGATCAGGATCGCCAGGCCCACCGCTATGCCGACCAGCATCAGATGCTGGATGGTGAGGTGCAGGATTTCGGGCCAGGCGCTTAACAGGTAGTTATAAAATGTCATTGCGCGCCTCTCATATCAAGCCTTCGGCGCGCAGGAAATCCGCGGCTACCTGGGCGATCGGCAACTGGTCGATATCCACTTTCTTATTCATCTCGGTCATCTTGGCGGTATCGATCCTGGCCGACAATGCGTCCAGCTGTTCAGCCAGATGCGGATTGGCGTCGAGGATTTCCTTGCGCACGATCGGCGTGGCGCTGTAGAACGGGAAGAAGCCCTTGCTGTCTTCCAGCAGCTTCAGGTTGAATCCTTGCACCCGGCCGTCGGAGGAATAAGTCAGGCCGACATTCAGCTGGTCGTTATGCAAGGCCGTGTACACCAGGCCGGCGTCCATCTGCTTCACTTCGCTGCGATCGAAGGCAAAGCCATACAGCGCTTGCAGCGGCTCCAGGCCGTCAGGGCGCGAAGCGAATTCAAAATCGACCCCGATCAGGTATTTTTTATCCGGATCCTGCTGGTGGCTCTGGTTGATCTTGCTGGCCAGGTCCTCGATCGTGTTCAGCCCCTCTTCCTCGGCGCGCTTTTGCGGCACCGCCAGGGCGTAGGTATTATTCAAGGCCGACGGCTTGAGCCAGATCAGGTTGCGGGCGGCATCGAGTTGCTTGACGCGCTCATAGGACTGCTCCTGGTCCAGCTTTTCATCGATCTTGTTATAGACGATCAACGCCGTGCCGGTGTAGTCCCAGACGATATCGATCTGGCCGCTTTCCAGCGCCTGGCGCATGATGGTGGTGCCGAGGCCGTTCTTGAGATCGACGGTGTAGCCTTTGGCGCTCAGGTATTGCTGGGTCATCGACGACAGGATCAGTTGCTCCGTGAAGTTCTTGCCGCCCACCACCAGGTCGCCGGCGCCGGCCGGCGCCATGAAGCTCAGTGTCACGGCCAGCAGCGCAGCAATGCGCGATGCGGCTTGAGATAGATTTTGCATATGGTTTTTCCTTGTCCGGTTGAGGTGGATCAGCGCAACAGTCCGCGCTTGCTCAGATAAGCATTGCTGCCCAGCGAGACGATCGCATCCAGCAGCAAGGCCAGCACCGCGGTGGCGGTGGCACCCAGCAGCAATTGCCCCTGGTTGTTCAGATAAATGCCGGGAAAGATCAGGCCGCCCAGGCTTTCGCCGCCGATCAGGATCGACAAGGGCGCGGTGCCGACGATGATCGCCAGCGCGGTGCGGACGCCACCGACGATGATCGGCAAGGCATTCGGCAGTTCGACCCGGAACAGCACCTGCAGCGGCTTCATGCCGATGCCCTTGGCTGCCTCTTTCATGGACGGCGATACCAGCTTCAAGCCTTCATAGGTATTGCGCACTATGGGCAGCAGCGCCGCCAGCCACAAGGCGATGATGGCCGGCTTGTCGCCGATGCCGAACAAGGCCAGCGCCAGCGCCAGCACCGCCATGGAAGGAATGGTGTTGCCGATATTGAAGAGCTGCATCCATTTTTCGGCGTGCCGGGCAAAGTACGGCCGGCTCAGCAGGATGCCGGCGGGGATGCCGCACAGCAGCGACAATGACAGCGACCATCCCACCAGCACCAGGTGGCGCCCGGTGTAGTAGATCAGGTCGCCCTGATATTGGCGGATCACTGCGGGGCCAATCGACCAGCCAATTGCAGCCACCACCAGAACGGTGACGACAGCGCCTATCATGGCGTTGCGATAGCGATTTGTCATGCTTTCTCCCTTCCATAAGCATGGCCGGAAAAAGTCTGCGGCGTGCAAGGGCCTGGCCCGTGACCGCGAATCCGACTTTGTCTGGCGATGCATATTGAATGACCACCGAGCACGTACCGGAATAGCCGGAACCTGTCAGCGCGACAAACAAACAATTTTTTATGATCCCGTCCGGTCTTCCGCAGGGAGGAC